>OAXJ01000082.1_pt1 | contig 117736 bp, 118 predicted proteins | sample 1517241 | NCBI WGS metagenome assembly OAXJ01 (sample SAMEA2580293, study PRJEB22360) | human gut metagenome | biome: human gut; feature: human-associated habitat; material: faeces | place: Denmark | collected 2008/2010 | reverse complement strand
CAAAGCATTCATTAAAATAAAATTGAAAAGAATGCGTCGGGCTTGCACCATTTCTCCAGCCATTAACGAAAATATCAATATCCAAGATTGGTATATGCCCATAAAATTTAAAAAATATTGTCGGTCCTTTTTCGCCTTTCCATTCTATACATCGTTCTTCTATTGCCCCGTCTTCCCCTCTCTGCAACTCCATGCAAAGCTGGATAAGGTATAAATATTTATCATTCACCATTTTCAAAAACCTCCGTTTGTGCTACAATGCATATATAGGTATATATATTTTTAGTGTTTGCCCTTGGAAGTGCCAGCTTCCGGGGCTTTTTGTTTTTCTAAACGCTCCAATCCCTTCATGATCCCTCTTAAAACATACTTTTATTGTGCGTATGGAATCGGAATCTCCTCCCGGAGTGCTGCAAGCATTACCTGCGCATCTTTTTTATCTGCCATTTATCTCACCTTCTTTCTATTGTTTTCTTTCCATATATCTCCTATAATTTAAGTACAGGTATTATTTACCAAGTACATAAAAGGAGGTGTTACATGAACAGAACTGCTGTTTCATCTAGTCGTATCAGTAGTGTTGGCTGGGAAAACTCCACACTGGAAGTGCAATTCCATAATGGAGCAATCTACCAATACTACGGCGTGTCATATGATGAGTATCGAAATTTTATGAGTTCCAGCTCTTTAGGTTCCGAATTGTCACGGTTAGATAAGCGCCATAGATACGCTAGGATTGTTTAGTGTTTGATGGGATAAAAGCCTGGTCTTGTACCACTTTTATTCCATCCTCTTTTATAATCAAAGATACATATGGCATTTTGTTATCTTTTAAATACTCAACAGCTTTTTCACATGCCTTTTCAATTTTCTTAATTTCTTCTTCGTTCAAATTTCACTCCTCCTTACAATTTTCGTTTCCAGGCTACCCCTGCTACCCAGCAACTCACAGCCAGCCAAGCATGCCCTTTCAGAGCCAGCAGACAGCCAGCGAAGTTGATTGCTGTTGCCATGTAGTGTTCTGCTTTACTCATCGCATCCCTCCTTTTTCGGTTGATATAAGATCCCTGTCACTTCCCAGAGGAGTTTCGGGCTAATGTAATAGCTCATTTTTCCGGTTTTCGCCGATGGTTTTGCATACCCGATGGGCAGCCATCCCTGTTCGATCCCGGCCCGAATAAACTCCTGCCGCTTATGCATTACAGATGCAACGAATGCAACAGGTACGTTGCAGGCCGGGAACTTTGGCATGTTTATATAGGATGTAAGTAGCCGTAATGCTTGTTTATTGCTCACATTTATCACCTCATTTCGCTTGTAAATATTTCCTTTTCTCCTTATAATTTAAATACAGGTGTTGCAGCACCGAGTACAAAGGAAGGAGAAAAAACATTTGAAAACATTTGATGAATTTTGGTCTACGATCAGCGAGGACGAAATATCCAAAATCGCTGATATTGCAGGTGACCGTGCAAAGTGCGTTCAAACGGAGGACCCCCAAAAAATGTTGGGCACTCAAATTGGCGTTATTAGCGCAATGATGACGATGCAACTGCTTGAGCGTTACCATGAATGGCTCTCAGGGCAACTTTAGCAACCTCTTTTCCATCAACAGACATGGGATTCACAGAAAAGTCTTTGGTTCTGCATTTTCTTTCTTCAATGCAAAATTCAAACGATTCCGCTTTTTTTAATGAATCTCTAATTTGATAAGCCGCACTCTCAATGATAGCTTTTGACGGTGTGGCTTTTTCGAGTTCATTTTCCAGCATTAAAAAATTAAATCTGGCATTTCCAATGAGATATTCAAGCACACTGATATTGGTAATCCTTTCGTGTATATATACGGTTTCTTCTGACTTGTTAAATTCTCTTTCTACCTTCCTTAGTGCGCCAGCCAAAGCCTTTTTGACCTCACACCCTTTTTCTGCTTCTTCTATTTGCTGTATTTCATTTTGTAGATTCATTTTCTATACCGCCTACCTTTTATTTATAAAGACATCTGCGCATTGCAGCCATCAATCATCCATCTTGTTCCCTGGCTCGGACTCCACGATCTAACAAAAGCAATCACCTCGTCAAATCTCTTTTTTGGAACATTGTTTCTACTATTTACGGTGAATTTTTCTTGAATATCATGATTGATCTCAGAAAATACCTTTTTGCTCACTTCCTTGTAAGCATTTGATTCTTTTCCACCCAATGCCTTGACTACGACTTTGTTTACTTCATTTTTTAAAGTCTGTTGCTGTCCGTAATCAATCACCATGTTATTTTCAAGATCTGTCACTCTTCCATCAATCTTTACAATTTTTTCATCATGCATTAAAATCGCTTTCATTTCTGTTGAGTAATTCTTCATTTCATAGGAGCCTGTTTTACGGAGAGATGGGAGGACTTCGCTTGTCACCCAATGTTTAAACTTCTTCGCTGATTCCAATTTGCTTCCGAAGATCAGAGCATATAAACCGGACTCATTTATAACAGTCATTCCTCTTGGAGAATCAAAACTGTTATTTTGGCAGTTTTGCTTATCTTCTAGGTCTACATGCTTTTTTAGTGCCCCAAAATAATCAGCGTATCCGAGTGCAGTTGCCACATCTTTTCCTACAAACCAAGGTTCGTTGTTAATAGTTACTGTTCGCATCTGCCCGAACTCAGCATTTTCAAAAATCATTAATTCTTTCATATTTCACCACCCGACTTTATTTGCATTGATCAACAAGAACATCAGTTCTATTATTGTTTTGTTGTTTCTTCCTCAAGAAAATACTCAAGAGGAACACCAAAGTAATCTGATAGTTTTTTTAATTTATCAACTTTTGGATTGCTGATACCTCTTTTCCAGTCAGATAAAACTGATTGGGCTATTCCAGTGTCTTTAGAAACTCTGTACGCCGTTTTGTTGGTTTTTTCTAACAAGGTGGAAAAATTTTTGTACAATATTAACACCGCCTTTCCGTTGTATATACTTCGTAAATATGATATACTTTGTTTGTCGAACGAAGTATATCAATTTTAAATTGCATTTCATTTACAAAGCGTATTTATTTTTTAGTTCGTACTTTCGTAGTACATTTGTAGTATACCAATCGATTATACGAAAGTCAACAAAAAATTAATGCGTTTTTGCGAAGTAATGCCGTTTTTGTGAAAGGTGAACAAAAATGTATGAAATATTTGAACAACTTTTAAGCTCATTTAATATCTCGGCCTACAAATTTTGTAAAGACACAGGTGTGTCACAATCCACTATTAGCACATGGAAGAGGAAAAAAAATTTAATTAATGGTGATACTGCAAAAGTTATAGCTGATTATTTTAATGTGTCGCTTGAATATCTAATGACAGGTAAGGAGAAAGAAGGTGGAGAAACATACTACATTAATGAAGAAACTCGCGAAATTGCACAAGATATTTTTGAGAACAAAGAACTCCGTATGCTCTTTGACGTGGCAAAGGATTCTACACCAGAAAGATTAAAAGCATATTACAACATGATTAGAGAATTAGAACGTCAAGAAAAAGGAGAAGATTAACAAAAGGAAGTGTTTTAAATGGCAGAAGATTTACTAGAGATAAACGTGGTCCTTAGAGATAACCCATTTGGTGTTAAAGGAAGCATTCACAGAAATGAGGATGGGTCATATACGATTTTTATAAATGCGCACCTTAATCGGGAGCAGCAGCAAAAAGTGTATGAACATGAGGTGTGGCATATTTTAAACCAAGATTTCGATAAGGACGACTGTGATAAGATTGAATGCGAAGCTCATGATTTTGAGATTTCCTCAGAATTATGCCCTGTATTCTGAAAGCCATAAATACACTTAATAATAATGAGGGATGTAGCTTATAAATTTCACAACAAGGAGAACAACAATGAAAAAAATATTTACTACCATATTAGTTATAACATTTTCTCTGGTCCTAGTTGGTTGTAGTGCGTCTCACAAAAAACCAGATTATTTAACGGATCAGCAATACGAAGCAGCTCTAAAAGTTGTTGAAACATTTGATAAATACTTAGATTCAGATCTGACCGCAGAAGAAGCAAGCGAAGAGATATCTTACATAAGCGATACTTGGGACAATATGGAGTCTAAGGAAGACGGAGATGCTGATGCTTTCGGCTTAGGATTGACAATATCAGAACTCGCTCAAGATTTATCCATTGGGAGTTCTTCTGATAAAAGTATGACAAAAATAAGAGATGAAATTGCAAAGAAAATAAATGAAGACCAAAGATAATGCTATGAAAGAAGTTAAAAATAAATTAGCGGGGAAATCAATATGAAAATAGGAATAAGAAAGCCAAATATCAAAAGTAGAGTAAAAGCTAGAACTACCGGAAAAGTAAAAAGGAAAGCCAAAAAGGCAATGAATCCGTTATACGGAAAGAAGGGAATGGGACTTGTTAATAATCCTAAAAAAGCAGCTTATAATAAAGTTTACAACAAAACAACAACAGGTGCAGTTGAATTAATTAAAAATAACCACAAATCAGCTAATTCAGACGCTATCCATTCTAAAGTCTTGAACGAACCCACTCTTAAACAAATGGATACCTCGCAAAATGAAAGTTGTTTTTATGACAAAAGGTTTTTATTAATACAAAATGAATATTACAGAGGATTAGAAAAAGTTGAAAATCAGTGGTCTGTACTATACAATTTAAAATCTTATAATGATGATAGTGCTACTAAATATATTAAACTATGTATTTCAAATATCGAACAATTTATAAAAATGGATAACTCAGGAAAAAAATACAATGATTATGATGCGCCACTCGCTGTTCCAGCCTACAAAAGACTATCTATGCTTTATGAAAAGCAAGGAAAATACAAGGAAGCTTTTGAAATATGCATAGAAGCTATTCAATCAGGAGTTGAACAAGATGGGACAAAGGCAGGATTTAAAGGACGTGCAGCACGTATGTTGAGAAAAGCTGGAATATCACCAGAGAATGAAATAATGAATCTTTTGACCTAATAAAAACCGCCCGGCTGCAACCGGACGGCAACTACATAACTCCGAAGAGATACGCTAACTCGTAAATATTGTATCATCTTCGGGCAGCTGTCACAAGAAGAACATCAGTTCCTTGATGGCTGTTATTTTTGTACCCATTTTGTGTAAGGAGGATGATAGAATGGCACTCACGACTTGCCCGGAATGCGCCGGGAAGGTATCTGACCGGGCGGAAACTTGCCCACACTGCGGATACCCTCTAAAGAAAACACCACGGAAAAAGCCGAAACCGAACCGCAGGCGTAAATTGCCGAACGGTTTTGGCAGCATAACAGAAATACGTCACACAGATCTGAAAAATCCTTTTTACGCTAGAGCCAACTGCGGAAAAGACAGATACAATAGACCGATCCTAAAGCCTCTCAAGCCGGAGGCGTATTTTCCTACCTATGAGGATGCCATGGAGGCTCTTATTAAGTATAACAAGGGCAAGGTGGACTTATCTAAGGATATGACCGTAGAGACCTTATACAGGCTCTGGTTTGCGGAATATGAGCAAGAGGTGGAGCCCGTAACTGCCAGAGGGGCAAAGAGTGCATTTTCTTACTGCCGGTCCATTTATAAGAAGTCTGTGCAATCTCTCCGTATTGTGGACATAAAGAATTGTATCGAAAATGGAATGGCAATAGAGACAAGAGGAAAAAACAAGGGAAATCCTAAAGAGGCATCTGCAAAAACAAAGATAAACATGAAATCTACGCTTTCTATGATGCTGGACTATGCAAAAGAAATGGAGATCGTAGACAGGAATTGTGCCAGGGAGTGTAATCTGTCCAAGCCGACTGTGAAAGATGCGGCGAAAGCAGAAAACCCACACTTCTCTTTCTCTGCTGCCGAACGCAAAACTCTTTGGCAAAATCGGGACAAGGAGAACGTGGACCTACTCATAATTTCTTGTTATTCTGGTTGGCGGCCCAACGAATTATGTGAGCTTGCCTTAGAGGACATAGACCTTAACAATAACCGCATGAAAGGCGGCAGCAAGACAGACGCAGGAATAGACCGGTATGTCCCGATCCACCCAGGGATAAAACCGCTTCTTATTGCTAGGTACCAGCAGGCACAGGAACTTGGCAGCGACCGATTAATTAATGTGGTCTCTCGTGGTAAGATACGTCCGATTACATACGCAATCTATTCAACCCGGTTTCACAAAATTATTAATGATCTGGGCCTTGATAAAAAGCACCGTCCGCACGATACCCGGGATACGTTCGCCACTGTTGCGAAAGAGGCAGACGTAGACGAATATGCCCTGAAATATATAATCGGGCACTCCATTACGGACATAACTGAGCGGATCTACACGGACCGGAAACCGGAGTGGTATTATAAAGAGATGTGTAAAATTGTTGTCGACAAATACTCGACAAATTAACCACTTCGGACGGGTTTTTACCGCTATTAAAAAATGCAGAAACGACCATTTTAAGCCATTTCTGCGATCATATATACACTATAATGTTTTTGTTTATCCAACGTTTTTAAGCCATTCTTCAGTTTCCATTATATCTCTAAACCTAGATATATTCAACGTTTTCCAGCTTTTTTCCCAACCGGCCGTCCATTTTCAAAACTAATCCTAAAAATCCTCTGCAGCCCCTGTAAAATCAACGTTTTGGACCACTTTTTAAATTTAGCCGGTTGGGAAAACTACACCGTTATTTACGGTCAAAATATGGCGCTTTTCCCGCAGCAGCCAACGGAATTCCAAGGATTATCTTCACTTCCGGTCCCAGCATCCCCAAGGATAGTGCTCCTTTTCCAACAGAAAACATGATCCGATTGTCCACGTGGTTTAAGGATGCCACACTGACTGCCGATCCCAATGCGATTCCCAGATCCACCGGATCAAATACACAGACGCTCTGGTTCTCCCTGCAGCCCTGGCAGTTTGTCTGATTACACCAACCACAGCACTCATTCAGTCCTCTTTGCTGATAAGTCACCCCAATCAAAACCACCGCCTGGCTTTTGCGGAGATTATCTGCATCTCTCACATAGAAATCCTGACCTTGTTCTTTTCCAAGACGCTCTGTCTCATCGGCAAGATTTTTAAGATCCTCCCCTGTCACTACCGCAGTGTGGATAAAATCCAGTCCCCTTGCTTTCGGTGCGGTTCTGGCCGCCGTACACATCTGTCTGGCTGTCTGAAGCACACCTTCCATTTCCAGTTCTTTTTCTTTATAAATCATCTCATCAACCTCCTGACTGATTAAACTATGACATTTTCCACATGATTTCCGTTCGGCTCTTAGAATGCATCACTCCAATCATGTGGAAAATGGACGTAATGTCTGTTGGAGAAGGGCCTCTGTCAAAAAAGGTGCCACTTTTCGAAAGTTATTTACCGCTATTGGAGGAGCGCATTTCAAAAGCGCGACGGAAATAGTGGTGAATGACTCATCTTTTCTGACCCAAGTATAGTGTGATTGACTGTACTTGGGCCTTTTGGTTTGCACTGAAGCGAAGATTACCCTTCGTTTGCGGAAAGAAGAAAGCTGATCGATGATGACAGCCTCAGTTCATTCTGCTGAAAGCCATGTCTGATCAGATACTTTTCAGCAAATATAAACTGCTTAGAGACAAATTGCTTTATAAGGGCAGCACACTGGTCAATATCGTCTGTCTCCAGTGCTTGTATCAGTTCTTCCGTAAACATCCTGTACATCCGCTTGTTATCCGGTTCCGTCTCATGGGATGGTTTCAAAGAATAGCCCCACAGAAACAGTCCATAAATGTTTCCATAGATCTCTCTGATTCCCTGAAGAGGACTGCCCACCGCAACTGTCAGCAGAAGTCGCCAGAGAGAAATTTCACAGCAGCCCAATGCCAAATATTTTCTCAGCTGTTCCTTCAGCTGTTTTTTTTCTTCCGGACTTATTGCCGAGAAAGTGATATGCAGAGCTTCCTCACAGGAGTACATAATAATTTCAAATGCCTGAAAGAAGAAAGCCATGTTGCGCCGGATCGGAGCAATGGAAAGATCCGGCATCCCATCGCCTTCCCTGATCCTGCAAATACGGGTACCCTTCCCGTTTACCGGCTGAACAGCACCCAGATGATGAAGCACATATACGGTCCTGCGCATGGTGCTGACCGATACATTGTACTTGACTGACATCTTTTCGTAGGATGGGAGATATTCAGCTTCGCTGTATTCACCCATACACATCTCATGAAGAAGACGCACTGAGAGACTGTAGCAGATCTGAGGATGCTCTCTGTAAATCCTCCACTTAAATGGAATCTGTTCTGAATCAGGCGCAGGAGAAATATGTTTTTGTACATATCTCTTTACCTCCTCAAAAGTCTGTTTTTGGAAGGTGAAAAGTACCTTATATGTTTCAGTCCAGTTCCGCTCCGCCGCATATCCCGCCACGGCTTTCAAATAATCTCTGATTGTCTGATCACTGTATAGGCTGATGCCGGCATTTTTCTGAGCCAGCAGAAATCCTTCAAACATTGCTGTCTCCCAAAAAAGGTTCATGATCAGCGGATTATCTAACTTCTGGAGAACAAAACAATAGAAATGCAGTAAATTGTCGGTTGTTGGCTGTTCAGACAACTGAAAGATACCGGAAATCTCGTCGTCGTTCATCCGGCACAGACCCTCCATTATTAATGGAATATAAATGAGTAATCCCGTTTCATTGAGATCAGCAAATGCTTTATACCGTTTTGAATAATAGCCCGTAATAAAGTCTGAAAGATCTTCTCCGGTCTGGCGGAAAATCACGGTTGTAGGTCTGCCGTTATGCATTGAAATATAACCTTCTGAACGCAGACGCCTGAGAGCAGATTTAACAGTCTGTGAGGATACACTGAACTCATCGCACAGCGTATCAATGGACGGCAGTGTATCCCCGCACTCGTAATATTGAAACCGAATCCGGAGAAAAAAATATTCATAGATTAAATTAGAAAAGTGTTGTTTATTCTGCAATGATCGGCCACCTCCACAGATGTCATTTTAGCATTTTATCATATTACTTTCCATAGATGAGTTGAGTTTTTTCATTTTTGCGGTATAATATAAAAGAAGTGGTTATGAACAAGGTTAGAGTTCTTTCACGTTTAGCAGAAACTACATGAGAGAACATAGTTTCGGAGGAATGCAGATATGGAAGAACATGAAAAAGAATGCACTGTGCCGGACAATTATGAAATGTCTGCCGGTTATGAATATGATACGTTAATGCGTCTGCTGGGCGTCAGTGTAAGTAAGCATCTGCTGGATGACCGCTTTACTCTGATCTGGGCAAATGATTTTTATTATGAACTGATCGGATGGCCTAAAGATGAGTATGAAGCGGCATTCCACAACCGTCCCGATCTGTATTACCAATACCATGACAGCCAAAAAGAATGGGAAAAACTTTCTGAAACCGTGTTAAATGCAGTCAGTTCCGGACAAAACGGATATCATATGGTTTCCCGGATCAGGCGGAAAGACGGAAATTATGTCTGGGTGCAATTTTCGGCTCAGTTTTCTGATGAGTATATTAACGGACATCAGGTAGCATATTCAGTCCTCACAAATATTGATGATTTAATCAGAGCACAAAAGGAACAATCCGTTACCTATGAAAATATTCCGGGATTTGTGGCAAAGTACCGGATTGATCAGGAATTTAATTTCCAGGCGCTGGAGGGAAACGACCGCTTCATGGAGTATTTCGGAAATGATGCGGTGGGCAGCGGCAGCAGCCTGAGTCAGAGGAATATACACAGCAATATGGATACACTGCTTGAGCAAAAAGACAGGATACTGGAGGGAAAACCGCTGCATTTTCTGATGAATGTAAAAAGCCTTAAAGAACAAACCTTATGGCTTCAAGTGAATGCTTCATGCATAGAATGGCAGGACGGATGTCCCGTTTATCTGGCAGTCTTTACTGATATTACGGACGTAACGGAACTTCGGGAGATTCAGAGAAAACTGACGGAACAGGCCGCGGCATTAAAAGATGCCCTGACCGTTGCCGAACAGGCCAACAAGGCAAAAACGGAATTTCTATCTAGAATGAGCCACGAAATCCGCACTCCCATGAATGCCATTATTGGTATGACAACCATCGCAGCAGCATACATAGATGATCGTCAGCGTGTCTCAGACTGCCTGAAAAGATCGGCTACTCCTCCAAACATCTGATGACGCTGATCAATGATATATTGGATATGTCTAAAATTTCAGAAGGAAAAATGAAGATTGTTCATGAACCGTTTCAGCTTGAAACTGTGGTGGAGTCTGTATCTTCCATTGTATATCCCCAGGCTTCTGACAAAGGTCTTGTCTTTACAGTACCGCTGGCAGATCTGACGGATACATCCTTGGTAGGAGATTCCCTTCGGCTGAACCAGATTCTTTTAAATCTTTTATCCAATGCACTGAAGTTTACTCCTGAGGGCGGAAGTATCCGGATGGAAATCCGGCAGATCAAAAAAAATTCCGATACTGTCTGCCTGCGTTTTACTGTCAGTGATACCGGCATCGGAATGGCTGATGAATTTATATCAAACTTATTTCATCCTTTTGAGCAGGAAGACGCTTCAACGAGTCAGAAGTACGGAGGCACCGGACTTGGCATGTCCATCACCAAAAATCTCGTAACACTGATGGGCGGAACAATCTCTGTCAAAAGCAAGCCCGGAAAAGGAACAACATTCACAGTGGAACTTGAGTTTGATAAGCCGGCAGACCAGAGATCCGTAATTCCAAAAAAACAGCATATGATAGAATCGCTGAAGGTACTCATAGCAGATGATGACCGGGACAGCTGCATCCATACATCTCTATTGCTGAAAAATATGGGGATTATATCAGACTGGGTGCTGAGCGGAAACGACTGTGTGAGAAAGGTTCAGGATGCACACAACAGAGAGAAGGACTACGACGTCTGTCTGATCGATTGGAAATTGCCGGATATCAACGGTATAGAGGTGACAAAACGTGTGAGAAATATCGCAGGCCCTGATACAACAATCATCATTATAACTGCGTATGACTGGATGTCCATTGAAGAAAGTGCGCTTAATGCAGGAGCAGACTCTTTTCTGGCAAAACCTGTTTTTGCGTCTTCCTTATATAATTCTCTTCTCTCTGTAACGGGCATCGGGAAAACGGTGCGCACGCCGGGTGAAATGACACAGCACCCTGAATTAGCCGAATGCCGGGTCCTGCTTGCAGAGGATAATGAACTCAACCGTGAGATTGCAGTAGAGCTCCTTCGTATGGCAGGTATCACGGCAGACTGTGCAAAAAACGGGGAAGAAGCAGTAAAAAAATTCTTAGAAAACGGGGAAGCCTATGACCTTATCCTGATGGATGTACAGATGCCGGTCATGGATGGCTATCAGGCCACAGAGATCATACGGAATTCCGGCCAAAAGCACGGAAAAACCATCCCTATCATTGCTATGACTGCCAATGCATTCCGCGAGGACGTCATGAAGTCAGATGAGGCCGGTATGAACAGACACCTTGCTAAGCCCATCGATCCTGAACTTCTCTATCAGACTCTGGCAGAAGAAGCAGCAAAAAAGAGGCATTCCTGAAAATTTATTTCTCTCTGAGAGTCACTTTTTTTGCTGCCTGTCTCCGCTTTGTATCAGACATGGCAGAATAGTGTTTTCTCGTTGTATTTACATCGTTATGGCCCAGAACTTCCGCAACCAGATAAATATCATCTGTCTCCTCGTAAAGAGCAGTTCCATAAGTACTCCGCAGCTTATGCGGAGTAATTTTTTTCAGCGGAGTTACTTGTCTGGCATATTTCTTCACCAGATTCTGAACTGCCTGAACTCCGATTCGTTTTCTCTGCATGGAATAAAAGAGGGCATTCTCATGTCCTTCCCGCGGGATGATTTTGCTCCTGGAACCTTCTATGTACTGGAGCAGGGCATCGGATACCTCATCACCGAAATAGACCGTCATTTCTTTCCGGCCTTTCCGGATCAGGTGAAGACCATTATTTTTAAAATCCACGTCATTCATATCAAGGCCCACCAGTTCCGACACACGGATCCCTGTGCCTAAAAGAAGAGTAATGATGGCCAGATCCCTCTCTTTAGTTTTCTCATAATACATTCGTTTCTGTCCGGTTAAATTATCTCCGCCCTTCTCGATAAAATCCAGCAGTGAGGCGACTTCATCGGCTTCCAGCCGAATGATCTCTTTTTCATGAATCCTCGGCATATCGACGAGCAGAGTCGGATTAGTTTTTATGAGCTGACGCTTATAATAGTATGCATAAAATGTCCGCAGGGAAGACATCTTGCGGAAGATTCCCCTTTCTGTGTTCTGCATCCGTTTATCATCGGAGACATAAGTCTTTAAATATTCCATATATTCTTCTAGGTCTACAGACTCAATCCTGTCAAGATCCGCCGGTTTAAAATCTATAACAGTATAATTCTTATACACCGGATTCTCATCCATTAAAAAATGAAAAAAGACTCTTAAGTCATATGCATATGCGATCCGTGTGCGCACCTGAGTCGTCGTATCTATGGCGCGGAAAAATTCTTTTGCAAAAGGCGGCAGAGTCCGGATCAATTCTCTTAATTTCAATGTCTGCTGCATGCTCAGTTCATCATAGTAAGATTGAGGTTTCATTCTGTAAAACGGCTCCTTTCCGTATCAGCTTTCTGGAGTCCATTATATCATAAACTGTCTTCTGCCTAAAGCCTTACAAATTTATGGCAGTATGTTAAAATAAAAACGGAAGGAGAGATACTGTATGACAATCCGTACAAAAGAACTCTTTACAATACCAAACCTGATGGGATATTTTCGTATTCTGCTGATCCCGATTTTTATGTATATTTATTTAAATGCGCAGTCTGTGACAGATACCTGCCGTGCATTGTTCATACTTATTTTATCCGGCATCACCGACTTTTTTGACGGGATCGCAGCAAGGAAGCTTCATCAGGTGACCCAGCTGGGAAAAGCCCTGGATCCTGTTGCGGATAAACTCACGCTCGGTGCCGTGATCTTCTGCTTGATTCGAACAATTCCGGGAATCCAATACCTGTTTGCAGTATTTGCGGTAAAAGAACTGTATATGCTGGCAGGAAATCTTATCTCCATGCGATTTCATGGCAAAAAGCTTGACGGTGCCGCCTTTATCGGAAAAGCATCTACTATGATCACTTACTGGTGCCTGGCCTTTTTCCTTTTGTTCCCTCATATGCCCAGGCTCCTGCAGCTAATTCTGATGATGCTGTGCGGAGGCATGATGATCGCCGCAGGGCTTTATTATCTGCCAACATTTTACCATTTTATCAAGGGAGACTAGGAAGGATTTACCGTAAAATAAAAATGTTTCGCATTGCACTCATTACCGATATGAAAGAACTTTCAGACAGCATTGAAGAAGAAGTACTGCCAAATCCGGAAATGTGATAAAATAGTATATATCTATATGATCGGAGAAGCTTTCAATGCAGATAACCAGCCTTTATATTCATAACTTTAAATCCATCAAGACTATGCATTTGACTGATGTTGAAAATGCTCTGATTCTCGTGGGTAAAAATAATGCCGGCAAAAGTTCTGTTTTAGATGCAGTCAGAGCAGTGGGAGGACAGTATCAAATCACCGAAGACGATTTTCATCCATCCGGACAAAATATCGAGATAGGGATCACACTCTCCATTACCCGGGAAGATTTGAAAGTCCTCCATTCCGAGGGCATTGTGAGCCAATATAAGCGCTACGATGTCTGGGAAAAAAGATTTAAAGAACGGCTTCCTTCGTTTCAGGACGGGTGCCTTACGTTCTCTTTTATCGCCAACAGAAACGGCAGGATCTTATATCAGGACGGATTTCAGAAAAATAATCCCTATATTCCAAAGGTGTTTCCCAAAATTTATTATATTGACACGGAACGGGATATTTCCCAGATCCAGGAGGATCTGTTTATCAGCCAGGAAGACCGGCTGCTGACTCAGATGCGCTCCGACTGCTGCCTCTTTGACAGGAAAAAAAAGTGCACCCACTGTTTTCAGTGCATCGGCCTGATCAATCAAAAAATGCCGGAAGAATTGAATGCCTTTGAGGCTTCCAAATTATTCGAATATAAACTGTACCACCTGAACCTGGATCGTTTTGTGGAAAAGGTCAACACAAGCTTTCGCAAAAACGGCGGAGTGGGTGACGTATTTTACTATATGAATTATGATATGAATTCTCTGCTGAAGGTTCATTCTATGATTTACAGTCCCGAACATCAGGCCTCCAGAACCGTAGAGCAGCAGGGAAAAGGCATCCGCAGCATCTATATTTTGTCCCTTCTGGAGGCCTATGTGGAAGAGTCCGCGAGTATTCCATGTATCATCATGATGGAGGTTCCTGAAATCTATCTGCATCCGGAACTCCAGAAAACGGCAGGAGATCTGCTGTATAAACTTTCGGAAAAGAATCAGGTCATGTTTACCACCCATGCACCGCACCTGATCTTTAACTTTAACAGCCGGCAGATTCGGCAGATCCAGCTGGACAAAAATGCGTATTCTATTGTGCGGGATAAGACAGATATCGGCGGAATCTTAAATGACCTTGGCTATACAGCGGCAGACTTGATGGATGTGAATTTTGTTTTTATCGTGGAGGGGAAACAGGACAAAAGCCGTCTTCCTCTTTTGCTTGAACGGTATTATTCGGAAGTCTGTGATGAAGATGGCCGTTTAAAGCGGATCGCCATCATTACCACCAACAGCTGTACGAATATTAAGACTTATGCCAACTTAAAGTATATGAATCAGATATATCTGAAGAACCAGTTCCTGATGATACGGGACAGCGACGGAAAGGACCCGGATATCCTCGGAAAACAGCTCTGCAGGTACTATGATGAGCGGAGTTTCTCCGATGCGGACCCTCTGCCGAAGGTCACCAGAAAAAACGTCCTGATCCTAAAGTATTATTCCTTTGAAAACTATTTCCTGAACCCAAAGGTTATGGTAAAATTAAACCTTCTAAAGACAAAGGAAGAGTTCTATGAGATTTTGTTTGACAAATGGCAGGAATATCTTCATCGCCTGCAGAGCGGCAGGCATTTGACAGAAATACTCGGAAGAACTTTGACATCGTCTGAGGATATCAGGCAACATATGGAACAGATCAAAATTTATCTGAGGGGCCATAATCTTTTTGATATTTTTTACGGCCCCTATAAGAAAAATGAACGGGAGCTTCTGAAAAAATATATAGAATTGGCTCCGAGAGAAGACTTTCAGGATATCCTCGGTGCAATCGATGATTTTATCTACTTCAAGAGCAAAAGAACACAGGAATAGGAGGAAAAAACTATGGGCTGTTTTGGAAATATATTATGGTTTATCTGCGGAGGCTTTGTAAGCGGACTGGGCTGGTGCGCTGCCGGCTGCCTCTGGTGCATTACGATTGTAGGAATACCGGTAGGACTTCAGTGTTTTAAATTCGCTTCCCTAAGCTTCTGGCCCTTCGGAAAAGAAGTACGTTACGGCGGCGGCGCCGGTTCCATGCTTCTGAATATTATCTGGCTGATCGTCACGGGACTTCCCATGGCCGCAGGCTCTGCCCTTATGGGAGCCTTATTGTGTGTAACCATTGTAGGCATTCCTTTCGGGCTTCAGCATTTTAAGATCGCAAAACTGGCTCTGATGCCGTTTGGCTCTGAGATTTTTTAAAACACAGGAGAAATCATGAACGTTATACTTACTGCAATTAATGCAAAATACATCCACTCCAATCTGGCAGTGTACTGCCTGAGAGCTTTTGCAAAACCCTATCAGGACGAAATCACTGTCGCAGAATATACGATCAACCAGCAGACAGACGATATTTTGATGGATCTGTACAAACAAAAACCGGATCTTCTTTGTTTCTCCTGTTATATTTGGAATATCGAATATGTGGAACGAATCCTCCGCGAGATAAAAAAACTGTTCCCTTCCCTGCCCATCTGGCTGGGAGGGCCGGAAGTCTCTTATGATGCAGAACAAGTTCTCCTGAAATTTCCCGAGGTTACAGGAATCATGAGGGGAGAAGGAGAAGAAACATTTTTGGAGCTGCTTGACCATTATCACGGCAAGACAGAAGATCTCTCTCAGATTCAAGGCATTACTTACCGACATCGGGATCAGATTACAGAAAATCCATGGCGGCCTGTCATGGATTTAAGCATGGTCCCCTTTGTCTACCACCATCTGGAAGATTTTCAGAATAAGATCATTTACTATGAATCCAGCCGGGGCTGTCCTTTTTCTTGCAGCTACTGCCTTTCATCCATTGACAAGTGCCTGCGTTTTAGGGATCTGTCTCTCGTAACAGAAGAACTGCAGTTTTTTCTTAACCACAGGGTTCCCCAGGTAAAATTCGTAGACAGGACGTTCAACTGTAACCACAGACATGCCGCGGCCATATGGAATTATATAAAGGATCACGACAACGGCATCACCAATTTCCACTTTGAGGTGGCCGCCGATCTTTTATCAGAGGAAGAATTAGATCTGATATCCGGCATGCGTCCCGGCCTGATCCAGCTGGAAATCGGAGTTCAGTCCACCAATCCGAAAACGATATCCGAGATCTGCAGGAAAATGGATTTTGCCAAAGTATCCGCCATTGCAGAGAGGATCAACCATGGACAAAATATCCATCAGCACCTGGACCTGATCGCGGGTCTTCCGTTTGAAGATCTCAAAAGTTTCAGGGATTCTTTTAACGACGTATACAGAGTAAGGCCGGAACAGCTGCAGCTTGGATTTTTAAAAGTGCTGAAAGGATCTTTTATGGAGCAGCAGAAGGATTCCTATGGACTTGTATATAAGAGCACTCCTCCCTATGAGGTTCTCTATACAAAATGGCTCTCTTACGAAGACGTTCTTACGCTGAAGTCTGTTGAGAGTATGGTGGAAACTTACTATAACAGCGGTCAGTTCACTTATACGATGAGACAGCTGGAACACGAATTTTCCACACCTTTTGATATGTACCAAAGTCTCGGGGAATTCTATTTACAAAACGGCTATCACAAGAGAAAGCATTCCCGTATTTCCAGATATGAAATTTTGGATGAATTTATTTCAGGACTGCCCGGCATCAAAGAAAAAAAATCTTTTTATGAGGAATACTTAACCTTTGATCTGTACTTGCGGGAAAATGTGAAAAACCGGCCCGGATTTGCCGGGGATTATTCTGTGGGGAAAGAGGAGCTGTATGATCTCTATGATGAAGTACTGTCCAAAAATCCATCTTTATCCGCGTATGCGAAAAAGAATATGCGCAAGATGGCCCACATTGAGAAATTCCGGTATGATGTTTATGGCAGCGGATGCAGGAAAGACACACTCCTTCTCTTTGATTATCAAAAAAGAAATCCTCTCAATCAACAGGCCTGTGTAATACAGCTTTGAATACAAAGGAGAAAACCATGCTTTCAAGAAAAGAAATGAAGCAGCTGGGCAGACAGTCATTAAAAAAGCATTATATCATGTTTCTTGCCGTCTGCCTGATTGCCGCATTTTTGGGGAACGAGTTCACCGGCTCTCTTAAGTTTGTCAAAACCTATTCTCCCACTTCAGAACAAGTTTCCCCATCCGGTACCGTAACAGTGCAAAAAGGGATCATCGATGTTACAGAAGACTTGTTTACAGGCGGTACAAAAAAGGCAAGAAAGAAATCAGAAAAAATAAAAAAAGAAGAAGTAAAGGCTGCCAAACACGGAAATCCGGCATTTGGCCGGAGCCGGGGTGTTTTTGCCGAGGCATTTAACGCTGTAACTTCCGGATCCATTGTTGTAACCTTAGTTTCCGGGTTAAATTCCTTCCTTGGCTCTACAGACGCTGCACTGGCAGTCCTTTTGATCCTCAGTATCCTCATCGTGTGTTTCTTCTGGGTATTTATCGTAAATACATATTCCGTCATATCCAGAAGAATCTTTCTGGAGGGGCGCATTTACAGTCAGATTCCAGCCCATCGTTTTCTTTATCTGCTAAGGGTCAGGAAGTGGGCACAGGCCGCAAAAACGATGCTTCTCATGGCTGTCTATCAGATTTTATGGGGATTAACGGTCATCGGCGGTCCGATCAAGAAATATTCTTATTATCTGGTACCTTATATTGTTGCGGAAAACCCGGGCATCGGTTCCAGGGAGGCTATTTCCCTTTCAAGAAATATGATGAGAGGACACAAATGGCAGTGTTTTGTATTTGAACTGTCTTTTTTCGGATGGAACATCCTCGAACTTATGACCCTTGGCATCAGTGCAGTCTTATACTCCAGCCCATATAAAACTGCAGTATTCTGCGAGTATTACACACAGCTCAGAAAAGAAGCCAAAGACCGGCAGATAAAACATGCAGACTTATTAAATGACCGTTATCTCTTTGAAACTGCAGGAGAAAGAGAAATCGAGCAGGCATATGGAGACGTGATCCCTGTTTTGAAACAAACCAGGAACTTCAAAGACAGCCGCACAGGAATCGGCAGATTTTTATCTGACTATTTCGGCGTAATTCTGGTCAATTCCAATGCGTATCAACAATATGAACAATATCAGTCAGAGCAGATCAGGCTCCAGGATCTTGCCGGCGCTGTTCAAAAAATTTCATATCCCGGAAGACTAAGCAATTTCCCTGAACATACAGAGCGCAGAAAGATTCAGACGCTGCATTATATGCGCAATTATACCATCTGGTCTCTGATCATGATTTATTTTATCCTGTCATTTATCGGATGGGTATGGGAGGTAAGCCTGCATTTAATCTCTGATGGTACCTTTGTAAACCGGGGCGTACTTCACGGTCCCTGGCTTCCAATCTATGGTGTCGGCAGTATTCTGATCCTTACGCTCTTACATAAAATGCGAAGCCGGCCTGTTGCTGAATTCTTTTCTGCAGTTGTGCTGTGCGGATGTGTGGAATATTTTACTTCTGTTTTTCTCGAAACCGTACATCATGGACAAAAATGGTGGGACTACAGCGGATATTTTCTGAATATCCAGGGAAGAGTCTGTGCGGAAGGACTGCTTGTTTTTGGACTTGGAGGCATAGCAATCGTCTATTTCCTTGCCCCAATCATTGATAATCAGATCCAAAAGCTGAAGCCTAAACTGCTGGTCATCCTTTGTATACTGCTGCTGGGGACTTTTTTGACAGATCAGATTTATTCCTCAAAGCATCCAAACGCAGGAAAAGGAATTACCGATTATTCCCACACAGAAGATCATATCCAGGCAAATTGAGGATTGATTTCAAAATTCATCGGTGTTATAATATTTTAGAAATAAGAAAAAGCGCTGAAGAGAAGAGTAGTCTGTGAAAACTTTCAGAGAGGGACACATATGGTGTGAGTGTTCTAAGCCAAAGCAGATGAAGACCACCTCTGAGCGGCTGCAAACCAGCCCGGTCGGCACCGTTACCGCCATATAAGCGGCCTTCTGTATCATTCACAGAAAGGCAACCAGGGTGGAACCGCGATAACTCGTCCCATGGAATTTTTCCATGGGACTTTTTTATTTTAGTAAGAAAGGAAAAAAAGATGAAAATTACTTTAAAAGATGGTTCTGTAAAAGAATACAGCCAGAGTATGTCTGTCATTGACATTGCCAAAGACATCAGCGAAGGACTTGCAAGAGCAGCATGTGCAGGCGAAGTGAACGGAGAAGTGGTAGATTTAAGGACAATCCTCGAAGATGACTGTGAACTGAACATTCTCACCTTCGATTCAGAGGGCGGAAGACATGCTTTCCGTCATACGGCATCCCATATTTTAGCTCAGGCAGTCAAACGCCTGTATCCGGAGACGAAGCTTGCCATCGGCCCTTCCATTGACAACGGATTTTATTATGATATGGAAAAGGATACTCCTTTTACACAGGATGACCTGAAAAAAATTGAAGCAGAGATGAAGAAGATCGTGAAAGAAGGACTTCAAATCACCTGCTTTACAAAACCGAGAGAAGAAGCCATTGCTTTTATGAAAGAGCAAAATGAACCATATAAGGTAGAACTGATTGAAGACCTCCCGGAGGATTCAGTGATCAGTTTTTATCAGCAGGGAGAGTTCATTGACCTGTGTGCCGGACCTCATCTTATGACAACAAAACCGGTAAAAGCGTTTAAACTGACAAGCCTTGCCGGTGCTTACTGGCGCGGTAACGAAAAGAACCAGATGCTCACCAGGATCTATGGAACTGCTTTTGCAAAGAAAGCAGAGCTGAAAGATTACCTGACCATGATGGAAGAGGCCAAAAAACGTGACCACAGAAAGCTTGGAAAAGAACTGGGACTCTTTATGATGAGAGATGAAGGACCAGGGTTCCCGTTCTTCCTGCCGAATGGGATGGTTCTTAAAAATACTTTACTGGATTACTGGAGAGAGATCCATAACAAAGCCGGCTATGTTGAAATTTCAAGCCCGATCATGCTGAGCAGGCATCTGTGGGAGACATCCGGCCACTGGGATCACTATCAGGAAAATATGTATACTACTGTGATCGACGAAGAAGATTTTGCGATCAAACCGATGAACTGTCCGGGCGGCGTTTTAGTATACCAGTCAGAGCCGCGCTCTTACCGTGACCTGCCCCTTCGTATGGGTGAACTCGGTTTAGTCCACCGTCATGAAAAATCCGGACAGCTCCACGGACTGATGCGTGTCCGCTGCTTTACACAGGATGATGCCCATATCTTTATGATGCCGGAGCAGATCAAAGACGAGATCAAAGGTGTTGCAGCACTGATCGATCAGGTTTACAGCCTGTTTGGATTTAAATATCACGTAGAACTGTCAACCCGTCCGGAAGACAGTATGGGAAGTGATGAAGACTGGGAGATGGCAACAGATTCTTTGAGAAGTGCACTGGATGACCTTGGCCTTGACTATGTTGTCAACGAAGGCGACGGAGCATTCTACGGGCCGAAAATCGACTTCCATCTGGAGGATTCCATCGGAAGGACATGGCAGTGCGGAACCATTCAGTTAGACTTCCAGCTTCCGCTGAGATTTGACCTTCATTACACAGGAGCAGACGGAGAGAAGCACCGTCCGATCATGATCCATCGGGTAGCATTTGGTTCTATCGAGCGGTTTATCGGAATCCTGATCGAACATTTCGCCGGGGCTTTTCCAACCTGGCTGGCACCGGTGCAGGTAAAAGTCATTCCGATTTCTGATAAGCATTTAGAGTACGGAACAAAAGTACTCGATGCGTTAAGAGCTGCCGGCATCCGAGCAGAGATTGATACAAGAGCCGAAAAAATGGGCTACAAGATCCGTGAGGCACAGCTTCATAAGATTCCATATATGCTGGTTGTGGGCGGAAAAGAAGAAGAGAACCAGGCAGTTTCCGTGAGAAGCAGATTCAAGGGAGACGAAGGACAGATGTCCTTAGACGACTTTATTTGTGCGATACGGAAAGAAATAGAGACAAAAGAAATCCGCCAGGTGGAAAAAGAAGAAGAGAAGTAAATATGATTTATAAAGAAAGAACCGGGAGTCACTTATTCCCGGTTCTTTCTTTATCCGTATTATCAAATTTGATTCATCAGTCTTCAATAAGAATTTTAACTGGAGTACATTTTCCGTTATTGCACTCACTCTCAGATACACTACAGGCGGCAATGCCCAGACGCATATCCATTTCAGCTCTTAGAATTATCTTGTTCCCCGCCTTTGACAGGGGCTTTCTGACCGAAATAGAACCATCCGCACTAATTTTCGTATACATAAAAATATTTACCGGATGAATGATTGGTCTTTTCTCATCCAGACTGTGATTAATATGATCTAAACAATTTGAATGTCCTTCTCCATTATGATAAAAGAAATCGTACATCTCAGGGCGGCAGCATGGGTGAAGCAGATCATGCTCGCCAACCTCATCATAAAGCACTTCAAACATCGGGTGATAAAGATTTGAATAAATATGATTTCCGACCGAGAGACGTAAAGATTCATTACAATCTATTGTGACTCCGGTGGATAGAAATTCCTCTGAATTTTCTTTATGTTCTGCAAAAAAATCAACGACTTGTCCGCCTTCAAGATCAATAATCGTTACTTTTTGTCCTGCCGATACATTCATACTTTTTCCGCTGCAGGCATCTATTATATACTCCATTTCTAATTTCCCCTCTCTTCATCAAAAGAAAAAATATCCAACGGAAATCACAATCAGTGATTTTATATCCGTCAGATAATCCCTTGGCCAAAGCCTGCCGGCTCTCGTTAAAAAATATTAAAAAGTCGGGGTAACAGGATTCGAACCTGCGACCTCACGGCCCCCAGCCGTGCGCTCTAACCAAACTGAGCCATACCCCGCTAGAAGTATTTTATCGGATTCTATCGAAGAGTGCAAGTATTAATTGAATTTACTCAGATTTTTTTGTATGATGGAATAACAGTATGGTGAAAGCGAAAGGGCGAGTAGAAATATGGAAATAAATTTGGTCAAAAAAAATGATATAGAGTCTTGTATGAAATTTGTCGAAATTGTCAAAACAGATTTTGCTGGCTACAAGGAGGAAGAATTCAGGAAAGCTCTAAAATACTGCATCGAAAACAAAGAAGCCCTTGCGGCAATGAATGATAAAGGAGAAATCACCTGCTTATTATTATTTTCAAGGACGGAAAAGGAATTACAGTTCCTGGCCACACATCCTGACTACAGAAAGCAAGGTGCAGCAAAAAAACTTATTAAAAAAATGATCCTGGCTTTTAAACCTGGAGATCAAATTCAGGTGGTGACATTTACATCTGAAGATAAGAAAGGAATTGCGGCACGAAATTGTTATCATGCCTGCGGATTCAAAGATGATGAATTGCTCACAGTATTTGATTATCCATGCCAGAAAATGATCCTGACAGTAGAATAAAGAGCCTTTCCCCTATATCTATAATTTAAATTAGTATTTTGCGTATAGATATAGAGATCATCATTTTACTCTCCTGATATATTTTTTACTGCAGCTGCTTCATTCTTGTTGTGGTACAAACTCAAATTATTGTTAAAATCAAAAAAACAAGATCTCTGTCAAAAAATAATTTTGATAGGCATCTTGTTTTTTCATTGGTTGCTTTTGTATGTTATCTTTTTCGTTCCTGTCTTTCAGGCCATCCTTCAAGATTTCCATGGATCATAGCCCGAAACATATGATCTTTCGATCCCGGATGGTCTTCATCCAATTTTTTTAAGGTCTCTTTTGCATACTGTCTCTTTGTATAGCCGTCCATCGGACAAGGACTCTTTTCCACCGGAAGGTTCATCTTATTCTTAAATCCAATCACATCTGCTTCATCCATGTACATCAAAGGCCGAATGACTTTAAGATCCATCCGGTCCAGGTATGTCACCGGTGAAAAACAATGAAGCCTCCCTTCAAACAGCATGGACATCAAAAATGTCTCCACCAGATCATCTTTGTGGTGGGCATAGGCAACTTTATTGCATCCCAGCTCTTTTATCTTTTCATTCAATGCACCCTTTCTCATCTTAGCACAAAGAGAACACGGGTTTGTTTCCTTCCTGCGCTCAAAAACCACATCTGCGATTTCTGTTTTTACAATAGTATATGGTACTTTTAATTCTTCACATAGTTTTTCTACTTGAGATATGTCAAAGTTTCCGAATCCAAGATCTACGGTAATTCCATGGATTTCAAATTTGTTCGGGTAAAAAATGCGTAACTGTGCAAGGGCATAGAGCATGGTCAGACTGTCCTTGCCGCCAGAAATGCCGACTGCGATCTTGTCCCCTTCCTGTATCATCTGATAGTCGTCCACGGCCCGGCGGACATAGCTTAGTACTTGTTGTAACTTCATAATTATTTTCCTCAGTTTCTTAACAAATTTTCGATGTTTAGTATAACATATAGAATCTCGAAGTGCTACTGTTTCCAGAGCAGATAAATAGTACCCTTGAATGAAAAAGTAACTTCCACCTCTATGCTGATTTTAGCCTTACACTTCCCTTCCATATAGCGTATCATTTTTAGTAGCTCCTATCCATTGTAGAAATGAGGCACTCATGCGTAAAAATTTCTCAGCCAATTAGACAAAGCTTCCTCCGCGCACAGGCATTACAGGACCCTATCATCTGCATGATATGAAAATCCATGGTAAAAAGAGATATTCTTTCTTTTCTATGATCACTGGCATCAACATTCGTCTTAAAAGTCCAGAAATTGTAAATTGCCTAAAATTCAACAGTAATCTGAACCTTCAAAAAGTCATCCTTATTCTCTTTGAGAAGCCTCAAAGAGTTGATTTAATTTTTCGGCAATTTCATCCGCTGTCATTATAGCGGTATTCATAGCCATTTTTCCAGCTAGTGACGGGCTGAAGTCTTGAACCTCTTTCTTAGTAATATCATGCCATATTGGAAGGATTAGTTTTCCACCATTTGACTCTCTTTGGAAAAGACCTTCAAGTTCATAGTTTGTCCAATATTTTTTTATATAACTTCTTGACAAAATAACAACGCCGAATTTAGATTTTTTAAGACCTTTGTCAATCTCTGTTCTAATGCTGTCTCCCCATTGTAAAGAAACACTATCATACCAAACGTTTAATTCGTATTTATCTTTAAGAACTTGTACAAATTCATCACAAAAACTGCTTTTATCTTCTGTTGCATGAGAAACAAAAACATCGTATTCCTCAGCACCACTCGAATCAAAAAGGTTCTCTTTTGATGAAACAAGGTTTTCCTGTGCTTTTATCTGCTTAGTTAAATCTGAAATTTGCTTTTGATAAGTGATGTATCCCTTTTCTTGCTGTTTAGCTAAAGACTTAGCATGCGTAGTTTCTTCTTTTTGCAATTTTACTGTTGCGTCAGCCAAACGCATTCTTTTATCAGCTATTTTTTTGTTAATATCAGCTTTATCAGAGAGAACTCTAGATAAATCCTTTTGATATCTCTCGATTTGCCTATCTTTTGACCTTAGAGAAGTGGCTGATGTATTCTTTGTGATACTTCGTTGTATATCTCCAATTCTTTTTGTCTTATCAGCTTCTTTTTTTACTAAATCAGCCATCTTTTTTTCTAAATCAGCAATTTCTTTATTAAATTGATTTACAACTCTCTGCGCTTGTTCAACACTCATTTATTTCCCTCCGCTTCTCCGCAAGTAACATTTAATATCCAATCCAAAAATAATCCAAATAAGATTTATATCTATCCTGTGCTGTCAGACATGTATCTTTCAAATACCCTTTTTCATTTTTCCATTCCTTCAGTCCACGATAATAAAACATCTTCAATTGGTCTTCGATGATAAATGGAACGATATTATATTTCAGGCATTCCTTAAACATAATCAATCTGCCGACACGTCCGTTGCCATCTTGAAACGGATGAATTCTTTCAAATTTAACATAAAAATCTAGAATATCCTCCAAAGTCTTTTCTTCCTTGTTGTTGTATTCTGTAAGCAGCGCTTTCATTCTATCGGCAACTTCTTCAGGAAGTGCAGTAACCATGCCGCCGACTTCGTTTGGCATCTTTTTATATTCTCCAACGGAAAACCAATCTTTTCTGGAATCACTCGTTCCGTTTTTTAGAATCAAGTGAAGATCTTTGATAAATTTCTCAGTCAGTGTCGCTTTCGCATTGTCGATGATCATGTCGATGCATCGGAAATGATTTGCCGTTTCAATCACATCATCCACGTTAAGGACTTCATTTTCTACACCAATGGTATTGGTGTCAAAAATATATCTTGTCTGATCGTGAGTCAGGCGGCTGCCTTCGATATGGTTTGAGTTATATGTCAAGTCAATCTGTGTTTTATGATAAATACCGCCGGAATACTTATTTTTCTTCTCACTCTGCAAAATATCTAATAGTGTTATCGGCTTTTCTTTTTTCTTATTAATACGTTCTGGCTTTTCTGCATTTTCTGGAATACTCCAAGTCTTTCCGGTAAGAAATGCTCCATGCACACGGCCTTGGGCACAGTAATTTCTTACGCTGCGCTCCGATATATTCCATTTTTCCGCTGTCTCTGCCACTGAAAGATATTGCATCTGATTTCCTCCGTTAATTTGTAATAAAAAATAATACTAATTTAATAAATATTATATCACATTATCGGCAATAAATCTATTTCTTGATCATTATTTATAATATTTTTGCCGTTTCCGAAAATACTACAAAAAATAAAAACCAGATTCCACTTCTTAATAGTGAGATCCAGTTCTTATTTTATCTATATAACAATCAATAATTTAGTGCTCATCACTTCTTCCATAAAAAGCCTCAATCGCCTCAGCAAAAAATTCTGCCGCCCCCTCTCCATACGTTTCATCCAATTTAGACTTTGAAGGTTCATTCCGATAGAAGCGTGCGGTGGCAAGCATACCCTCCCTCTCTTCCTTCATCTGACTAAGCTGTTTCACTACAAATCCGTACTCACCGACAATTTCTCTTACCTCAAAGGAATCCAGAGGACAACCACGTTTAGCAATCAGCTTCTGCAATATCACTTCTATTCTTTTATTAAAACTTTCTGCAATTTCTTTGCTGACAGGGTTCTTCACAACAGACAAGTATTCATCTTTACCGCCATACCACTCCACTACTTTTGCATAGCTCTTCTGCATTTTTTCTGAGGACAATACTTCAATGTAATGTTTCCTCCACTCTTCTACACCGCCAAATTCTTTAATGGCCATTTGACGCATTTCATCCGGCATATGATCCAGCATGGCTTCAAACATTTCTTCTATTTCCGGTTTACTGAAAACTGCAAAATCCATTTTATTATCTCCTTTCAAAATATCATCAATACTGGCAATCAGGCGCTCCATTCGTTCTTTCTTAGAAACCAGCATTCTCCTCTGTACCTGCAAAATTTGATTTTTCTCAAGAGCCGGATTTTTTATAACAGCTTTGATTTCCTTCAGTGGAATATCAAACTCACGGAAAAACAGGATTTGCTGTAAAGTTTCCAACGCTTTATCGTCATAAAGCCGGTATCCCGCATCACTCTTGCTCGTCGGCTTTAATAGCCCGATCTCATCATAGTAGTGAAGCGTGCGCACGCTGATACCTGTTACTTCTGATATTTCCTTTACCGTCCTCATAGCTGTTGCCCTCCCGTTCCTGATATATCCAACTTAATCTATGACGCCCCGTGAGGGTCAATAGATAATTTCAAACTTTTCTTTGAGTATATCATATTTGTATCCAGACATCGATTTTCACACTGCTGCTGTATATGGTAAAATACAATTAACATCCAAAATATAACATATGAAAGGGAGCCCAACATGATCAATCTATTAAAATCAAAAATGAATAAATACAACTATAAAGACTGGATTTCCTACTTTAAATCCAATGACCAGCAAAGACTCCACATCGATTTTTCAAAAGAATTGCCTCTGACAGATTCAGAACGAAGGCTCATCACTCCCTCCGTCCGAGCTTTCCAAAAAGGCGAGGGCTCCGACGGCAGACATCTCATGAACACAGTGGAAGCATACATACATCAACATGGTGCTCCTGAATACCGGGAAGCTATGCTATGGTTCATCAAAGAAGGAAACTGGCACTCCGCATATTTAAGAAAATTCATGGATCATCACCACATTAAACCTGCCAAGTCATCTTTTCCCGATAAAGTCTTCCGGAAATTAAGGCAGGCAGGGGGACTGGGATGTGAGATCACCATACTTGTAACAGCTGAAATGATCGCCCTGACCTATTATGACGCCCTGTCAAAGAGCACAGACTCCCCTGCGTTAAAAAGTATCTGCACCCAGATGCTCCGTGATGAACTGCCGCATATTATGTTTCAGTCTCATACGTTAAGCCGGTTCAAAAAACATCCTTTTCATAAATTCATTAGAATCATCACGATGGAAACCACACTGCTTTTCGTATGGGCACAGTTTCACAATGTATATCAGGCCGGAGGATACAGCTTTGTAAAGTTCCTAAAAGAAAATCTGGGTTATCTGCACCAGTCTATTATGCTGGAAGAAATGAATCATTAAAAACACCTGTCTCACCAGTTACACACTTGCATAAACTGGTGAGACAGGTGTTACCTTTGAACAGCTTCTTTTGTTCAAGGAATAATCTTTACTCTCTTTAGGTCGAAATACTCATCCAGTGACCACAAGGTGTCTTTTTTGGTGAATCATATTTATTAGAAAATTGTGAGTTATTCACCACTATTTCCGTTGCGCTTTTAAAATGCGCTCCTCCAATAGCGGTAAATAGTTTTCGAAAAGTGGCACCTTTTTTTGACAGAGACCTTTCTCCAACAGACATTACGTCCATTTTCTACACGATTAGAGTGAGGCATTCTAAGAGCCGAACGGAAATCGTGTGGAAAATGTCATAGTTTATTTCATGCCCCGGTCATGCCGGTATTTTAAAGCAATGGCACAGGCCACACTGATCAAAGCGACAATGGTGGAATAGATTCCTACATAAATGGTATCTCCTTTTCCATAGTCGATCAGCAGTGTACAGATGGTCGGCACAAGGCCGGCTACCAGGAAACTCGGCACGTGATAAACAAAGGAAATGCCGGAGTATCTCACTTCTGTTTCAAAATAAGAAGACCAGAGTCCGCTGATGACTGCCCAGATTAAGTTGTAGGCAATGCTCCATCCGAGAACAACTCCCATGATGGTAACAAACAGATTTCCGCCGCTCAGCTCAATGACTTTTAATGTCGGAATACTGAGAAACGCCGATGCCAGCCCTCCGATGACAAACGTTCTGGTCATACCGAACTTTTGTGCACACCATCCGCCGAACAGTGTAAATGGAATCTTGAAAACACATGCAACGATAGTAATGATATAAGTCTGGATCAACGGCATTCCGAGCCATCCGATACAGTAAGATAAAATCCACACAATAAAGATGTTATAAAATGTTCCGTCTACCCAGCGGGTTCCGCATCCGAGAAGCAGCGTTTTCCAATATCCTTTTACCATAGGGATAAATCCTACCTTCTGCTTCTTCCCCTCGGCTTCCTGAGCCTCTAATTTTGCCTGGGCTTTCTTGAAGTCTTCCGTCTCCATCGTGATACCTTTTAAATAGACAACAATCAGTGTCAATATGATTGCTGACAAAAACGGGATTCTCCAGCCCCAGTTAAAAAAGATCTCTTCAGGCAGTACCAACGTCGGTACTGCAATTAAAATGGAGGATAATCCGAATCCTATCGGAAGGCCGATCTGCGGAATCGCTGCGTAGAAAGCCCGCTTATTCTCCGGCACATTTTCAAAAGCCATCAGGATACCGCCGCCCCATGTTCCTCCGCGTCCAAAGCACTGCAGCAGTCGCATAAGCTGAAGTACGACCACGACCCAAATGCCCGCCGTTGCTGCCGACGGCAAAATTCCGATAATAGATGTTGAGATGCCCATCATTAATAAAGAGGCATACATTGTAACTTTGCGTCCCTTCCGGTCACCAATGTGTCCAAAAAACACTGCTCCAAATGGTCCTGCTATGTATCCGATGGCAAAGGACATATAAGAAAGGATCAATGCGGTAGTGCCGTCCCCGGACTGTGAGAAAAATACTTTTGCAAACACAGTTCCTGCAGCAGTGCCGTATAGTAAAAAGCAATACCATTGAACGGCACTTTCAAACAGGGTAACTGCGGCAATTTTCCTAAGACTTAATTTTTGCTCTCCCATAGTTTATTCTCCTTTTTCAGACGATTAATGACCTTCTCCTTCATAATATTTAAATGGCCAGGGGCCGGAATAATCTGCGCCTGTGGGGATGATCATATAATGGGTATTTACCATGTCATTCTGCAGATCATGAATTAAATATCCGGGATTGCCAAGGAAGAAGCGGTCTCCTCCCCCTTTGAAATGATCAGCCAGTTCTTCCTGAGTGACATCCGGTCCGTCTTTTGTCCTGAAGTCTACTTCCATCTGCATGGCGATCGGCGGACAAGTCACACAGGACACTCCCTGCCATGAAGTAAAGATACCTGTGTGCATATGGCCGCAGCAAAGACGGACATTTTTATGTTTCTTTAAAATTGCGGCCAGCCGGTCAGCCTGTGCAAACCCCTCATCCATCGCTGCCAGCCCGGTAGTAAAAGGCGGGTGATGGGTAAATACCAAAGTAGGTTTGTTTGGATATTCAATAATTTTCTTCTCCAGCCATTCTGCGACCTCATCCGTCAGTCCGCCGTAATGGCAGTCCGGAATCATGGTATCAATGATAATCGCACGAATCAGCCCGTCATCTAAGGTGTAGCAAATATAAGGTTTAATATCGTCTTCCACCGGTGCATTTTCAGGGAACATACGGAGGAAAAAATCCCGTTTGTCATGATTGCCGGGAACTACGAAGTAAGGACGTGGAAGCTTATCTAATCCGTCCCTGATGATCTCATATCCTTCCTGTGTTCCTCCGTCGGCCAGATCTCCAGTCACAACAAAAAATTCAGGTAATTCATATGGTTTTAATTTTGAAAAATACTCGATTGTTTGGTTTAATGCAGCGATCGTGTCCGCTTTCTGGAAAGACAGTTTCCCGTCCCCTCTCAAATGAAAATCAGAAATTTGTATAATTCTCATAATTCTTAAACCTCCTTAGGAATCGTTGATTCACATGAATTGGTGTGTTATAATAAATTAAAATTTTAATAAAACATTCCGGAATTTTATTTAAATTTAACTTTTCTTTACTTAAATTTTAATCCAGACCCGTTAAATTATCAAATTATTTAAATTATTTTCAATAAACTTTGGAATAATATACAGTTTCAATTAAAATATTTTGTAGATATTATATAAAGCTCAATTAAAATTTTAATAAGGAGGACCGCCATGGCCAATAAAAAGAGTGTGACGATGAAAGATATTGCAAAGGATACGGACATTTCCGTTTCTGCTGTTTCCATGATCTTAAACCGAAGATCTGATGTCTCCTTCTCCAAAGAAACGGTGGCAAAAGTACTGGAGTCCGCAAAACGTCTGGGATATGAGTTAAGCCATGAGAAAAAAGACACTGCTCTCAGATCCCCCTCTTCTGCACAGATCAAAAAAGTAATCGCTGTTTTTTGCCCCAATATCTTCAACTCTTATTATGCAACGATTGCCCAGTCCATCGAGCAGTCCGCTTATAAAAAAGGATATAAGACCCTAATCTTTACTACGTTTCGCGAAGTAAAGAAAGAACACGAACTGGTCATGGATGCCATCCATATGAACGTGGAAGGAATCATATTCACCATGATACCCAACGATCCGGGATTTGTCGAAAAGGTTGCAAAACAGTTTCCTATTGTCGTGATCGGTGACAAGACTTCTTCCATCAACATCGATATTATTGAAACAAACAACTATACTGCAGGGGTTCTGGTAGCTGAACACCTGCACAGTTTAGGGCATCGGCATATCGCTTTCCTGACAACGACGATCACTCCTGACGTATCCCTGGCCATGCGGTATCAGCGGCTGAAGGCCATTCAGAATACTTATGCAAAATTATGCGCGAATGAGCCTTATGACGTCATCGTAAGAGAACAAAAGGTTGATTCTCAATATGAACGAAATCATTTGTCACTGGAATACGATGTGGGATATCAGCTGTGTATGGACTGCCTGGAAGACCGGGGCCTGTCCGGTATCACTGCTTTTGTCGGGAATAACGATATGGTTGCCTATGGTATCATGGATGCGGTTTTAAAGAAAGGATATAAGATTCCAAGAGATTTCAGCGTGTGCAGCTTTGACAATGATTTTCCTTCCGGTCTGCTTCCGGTCTCACTGACCACAGTGGAACATTATATGGAGGAGAAAGGACGGAAGGCTTTTGACACGATTTATCAAAAAATCCAGTGGAATGAAACTCCGGAGCAAAAAAGCCAATACTTTATCCGAATCGAGTACAAGCCTTATCTCATTGTCAGAGATTCGACCAACCGCGCAAGGCAGCAGAAGAGATAAACATAATAGAACGAACTTTCCCATAGTATCAGAAAAAACCGGAGTGCACATGCGCTCCGGTTTTATATGTAAGATCAATAATCAAATATTAGTTGTTGATCAGTTTGTCTTCATCAGACCAGCTGTATAAGCTTCTGATCTCTTCCCCGACAACTTCTGCCGGATGTTCGGAAGCTAACTTTCTCATAGCCTTGAAGTGAACCTGGCTTCCTGCTTCGGACATATCTACTAAGAAGTCTTTTGCGAAAGTTCCGTCCTGGATATCGGAAAGGATCTTCTTCATCGCTTTCTTTGTATCTTCTGTGATGATCTTCGGTCCTGTGATGTAGTCACCGTATTCTGCAGTGTTGGAGATAGAGTATCTCATTCCTGAGAATCCTGACTGGTAGATCAAATCTACGATCAGTTTCATCTCATGGATACACTCAAAGTATGCGTTTCTCGGATCATATCCTGCTTCTACTAATGTCTCGAAGCCGGCCTGCATCAGTGCACAAACACCGCCGCAGAGCACTGCCTGTTCTCCGAAGAGGTCTGTTTCTGTCTCTGTTCTGAAAGTAGTCTCAAGAACACCTGCTCTTGCTCCGCCGATCGCCAGTGCATATGCCAAAGCCATATCTAATGCTTTTCCTGTAGCATCCTGCTCTACAGCTACTAAACAAGGAACACCTTTTCCTTCTTCGTATTCGCTTCTTACAGTATGTCCAGGTCCTTTAGGCGCGATCATTGTTACGTCTACGTCTTTAGGAGGCACGATACATCCAAAATGAATGTTGAAGCCATGAGCGAACATGAGCATATTTCCTGCTTCTAAGTTCGGCTCGATATCATTTTTGTACATTGTAGCCTGCTTTTCATCGTTGATCAGAATCATGATAATGTCTGCTTTTTTTGCAGCCTCAGCAGCTGTATATACTTCAAATCCCTGTTCTTCTGCTCTCTTCCAGGATTTGCTTCCTTCATATAATCCGATGATAACATTGCATCCGGACTCTTTTGCGTTAAGGGCATGTGCATGTCCCTGACTTCCGTAACCGATCACCGCGATGGTCTTTCCGTCTAAAAGTGATAAGTTACAGTCTTCTTGATAATAAATCTTTGCCATTTTACATTCCTCCATTTTCTAGGCTTTATAAGTAAGGGGTATTCCCATACCTTTTAATTAAATGTGTGCCTATTTGACAAGTCTCGGCACGGATTCCCCGCGAGAAAGCCCGGTGAGTCCGGTTCTCACAAGTTCCAGAATATCAAAGCCTTCCAGAAGATTTATGAAAGCTTCAATTTTATTTACATTTCCGGTAAGCTCGATCATCAGTGAATCTTTTGACACGTCCACAACTTTGGCTCTGAAAATGTCGGCGATCGTGATGATCTCCTGCTTTTCAGACTTTCCTGTGCGGATTTTGACTAAAATAAGTTCTCTGCAGACAGAGGTCGGGTTTTCCAGTTCCACAAGCGTTATGACATCTTCAAGCTTGATCAGCTGATTCTTGATCTGTGCCAGAATGGTATCATCCCCGCTGACCGCGATCGTCATTCGTGAATACTTCTCATCCTGCGTCTTACAGGCTGTAATACTGTCGATATTATAGCCTCTGCGGCTGAACAGTCCGGATATACGGCTTAGTACCCCCGGGTTGTTTTCCGCCACGATAGATAGTACGATCTGTTTCATAGACGACTTCATCCTCCTAACAATTCTATCAATTCTAATATTCAGTGTCAAGAAATCACTGAAAAACTATTCTTCTGCGTTTCCCTGACTTGTATTTTCTGGTTTCGCAGCCGTTGTGGCATGGGTAGTAGCCTGGGTCTGCTGTTCTGTTGTAGCTTGTGTAGCCGCTGTCGTAGCCGGTCTTTTGGTCGATGTGGAAGCCGGCCTGCTTGTGCCGCTCGTAGACGAAGTGGAGTAGCCGCTTCCCGCAGATCCTCCTGAGTTATTATATCCCGTATTTCCGGACGAGGTACTTCCGGATGAAGTATTCGATACCCCCGAATATCCGAAGGTCTCCACACCGCTCAATCCGTCGTACTCCTTGGCAAAGGCCTCGTCAGATCCGTCTCCCGCCTTTCCGTCTCCGAAGATAAAGTAGTTCATGGCAGCTTTGTTTGCATTGAAATTTATGAAGAAGACAAACATGTTATGCTGTGCCCTTCCCATCTTATAGGAACCTTCGATCGGTATTCTCATCTGGTCGATATCTGTCGTGCCCATCTTGATCACAGATGCCGCCAGACCTTTGATGTAGTCAGCATCCATGTCGGTGGAAACATCGCTTAATACCTTCAAAGCAATATCCAGAATCTTTGTGAGACTCTGGCCTTTGACTTTATCAAAGGTAGCCTGCATAACTGCCCTCTGGCGGCCGGTACGGCCGAAATCCCCATCTCCGTATTTCTTAGATACCACATAGCGTATCCTGGAATAGCCGAGAGCCTGGTTTCCGTTCAGGGTATGTTTTCCTGCTTTTACATTGCGGTATTTTTTCTTGGAAATATAATTGGTCGTATTCAGGTACTGTGCCTCTTTTTCTTCGAGGTCGATCTCGATACCGCCCACTTCATTGATTACTTTTTCAAAAGTGTCGAAATCTACGACACAGTATTTATCGATCTTGATTCCAAAGTTCTTCGCAATGGTCTGATAAAGCAGCTCCACTCCTCCATATGCATATGCAGAATTCAGCTTATCCCTTCCGTGTCCAGGGATCTCTACATAGATATCTCTCATAATGGAAGTAAGCTTCAGTTCTTTTGTCTTAAAATTAATCGTTGCGATCATCGAAGAATCGGACCGCCCGGCCGCTTCTTCGTCGGATCTCCGGTCAGAACCGACCAGCAGGATATTCACAACATCCTCATCAAACTTCACATCACCTACATCTACACTTCCTAAATCACCGGTCTTATTGATGGCAGCTTCAAGCCTGGCATCATAATATCCAAGAACTCCTCCCGCCGCAACGGATATTACTAAAAATATGCCCAAAATGATTTTATATGTCTTCAGCGTCATGCTACTCCTCCTGAATTGCTATTTATTAGTCTACAATTATAGCACATTATATCAGAAAACAACAGACAGTTTCTTAATTAAACCTGAAGATTTTACAATGTTTGTGCCGTTTCGACTTTATGTAAGCGTGAAAAACTATCTCTTATAGCTTCCGGGGGAACTCTCTGAAGCATCCTCTGAATCCGGTTTTGCAGGATAGCCGTAAGTCTCTATATTCTGATATCCGCCGAATTTGGATGCGAAATCCTCTTCTTTTCCTTTGCTGAAGATAAAATGCTCCATCGCCGCCTTATTTGCATCAAAATTAATGAAGAAGACAAACATGCCGCTCTGTGCCCGGCCCTGCATGTAAGTGCCCTCGATCGGAATCCTCATCTGCTGGACCTTCGGAACTCCGAACTGAACCACAGAAGTCACAAGGCCTTTGATATAACTTGCATTCATATCGGTGGACACGTCGTCCAGTGCATTAAACCCGATATCCAGAATCTTCATCGGATTCTGCCTGATGATCTTTTTATAAGTGGCTTCCAGGACCGCTCTCTGACGGCCGGTACGGCCGAATTCGCCGTCTCCGTACCTGCTGTTTGACACATAACGGATTCTGGAATAACCGAGAGCCTGGTTCCCGTTCAGGATATGCTTTCCTGCTTTTACATTGCGGTATTTCTTCTTGGAAATGTAATTGGTCGTATTCAGATAGTCTGCCTCTTTCTCTTCCAGATCAATCTCGATGCCTCCCACCTCATTGATCACTTTCTCAAAGGTTGAAAAGTCTACGACACAGTATTTGTCGATCTTTATATCAAAATTTTGGGCAATGGTTTTGTAGAGCAGATCCACTCCGCCGAAAGAATATGCTGAATTCAGCTTGTTTCTTCCGTGTCCCGGAATATCCACATACATATCCCTCATCAGGGAAGTAAGCTTTAATTCTTTTGTCTTCATATTGATGGTGGCAATCATAGATGAATCTGATCTTCCCGCCTCAGTCTCATCGGATCTGCGGTCAGAGCCGACCAGCAGGATATTAACTACATCATTATCAAATTTAACGTCGTCTCCCACATCTACTTTGCTTAAGTTTCCCTTCGGCGTCACCGAAGCCTCTAATTTCGCATCATAGTATCCAAGAACTCCTCCTATGGAAAGAGCAATTACAAGGAAGACAGCCATAACAATTTTAAATTTCTTTCCCATTTCCTTATCCTCCAAACGTATGTCTGTAATTTTATCTATTGTAACAGAAAACTAAACCAGAAATGTTAAGAAAATCTAAAGCTTTTCATACGAATCCCAGTAAGAACGGTTCATCGTGAGTTTCAGAATAAGGCTTTTGGGAAATTTTTTATAGTTTCTGCCCAGTTTATAGCCTATGAATTTACACGCCGTATCCGCCATAAATTTAGGAATCTTAAAGAATCTTCCGGTAAACAGCAGATGTTTCAGCGTGTGAAGGACCATCTTCATCCCCTCCGATTCAGAGGAGACTTCAAGAAACAGCCCTCCGTAGGATACCTGTGAGACTGCCAGATCAAAATTCCTGTGAAGCTGCTCAAAACAGCGGTAGTTATGCCAGTGCCATACAGCGGCATCTGCCTGGTATGCAATGGCTTTATCTGCCCCGATCAGCCTGGAAGCCATAATCATGTCCTCATTAAAGATTGTTTTGTGAATGAATCCGCCCATGGCTTCATAATCTTTTTTTCTGTATGCACTACACACATTGGAGCAGAAAAATGTCTTGATCCCAAGCTTTGGCAGATCGGCTTTTGTCTTTATGGAACTCTCCGGAGGATAGTTAAAAATCCTCGTATAATACTCCAGATAATTGTCCTCCGGGTCCGCCATCTGACGTCCATAAGCGGCTCCCACACGTGGGTCCTCAAAAGCCTTCAGCAGATTTTCCACCATATATTTGTCTCCGGGCACCGCGTCATCGGTCATAAACGCAATGATCTCCGCATCTGAAAGGGAAGCTCCGTAATCCCTCGTGGCTCCGTGATCAAACTCTTCTTTTTTTATATGCTTCACTACTACATTCGGGTACTGCTCTGTAAGATGATCCGGAAAGTATTTCTCCTCCGTATTGATCAGAAAAATCGTACCGAATGGAACCGTCTGTCTGGACAGGCGCCGGAGAGATTCAAAAAGCTTCTCCCCTGGTTTATAAGTTGGAATCACAAGATCAATTGTCATCTCTTCTCTCCTTTTTCTCAGCGCCGGATTTTAGAACCCTTTGTATCCCGTTTCGCAAGCTTCAGTTTATTGAAATCCAGACGTTTTCCTTTGTAGTCCATGGATGTAATGCCGTCAGCCTCCATGAGATAAGTATGAAGCAGTATGTCATCCTTATTCAGTTTAATGCCTCTTACACCTACTGCTCCTTTTTTCTTTTCCGGAACTTCTTCCAGTGAAAACCGCAGGAAAACACCCTCCTTAGTTTCTAATATTACCATATCCGGTTTTATCAGGCCACCTTCTGTTTTCAGTGGCTTTACCGAGAGGAGTGCGTCTCCGTCCGACAGTTTTGTTGCTGATACTGTTCTCTTTGTCACCTGAAATTCTGTTCCCGAAACAATCTTTAACATTCCCTGTTCCGTGGCAAAGAAAAGGCTGTCATGTGTCATTGCCTCTGCTGCCAGGACTGCGATGATTGCCTCGTCAGAGCTGTCATAGTTGCCCAGATTATCGATCGGTGTACCCTTATCTTTATATTTTCCCGCCGGTATATCCAGCACTTTGATCTGATGCATAACGCCGGTGTCCGTAAAAATACAGATCTTATCTGTGTTCATACAAGGGACAATATATTTATAATCCCTGGATGCATTCTCCTGGTTTCTCTGGTAAGTAGCCTTGTCGAAGGTCTTTGCATAGCCAAACCGGTCCATGACAAAATAAACCTGCTCCTCCTTCAGCGGTTCTTCTTCAAAAACTGCCTCGGCTCCGTCCTCTACCACCGTTCTTCTCTCTCGCTGATATTCTTTTTTAATCTTCATAAGATCCTGTTTCATAACACGCTGCATGGATGCCGGATTGTGAAGGATATCTTCATATTCAGCTATTTTGGCAACGATCTCTTCATATTCTTCTCTGAGAGCCAGGATTTCTAATCCGATCAGCTTTCCGAGGCGCAGGTCCAGGATCGCTTCTGCCTGTTTCTCTGTGAAAGACAGCTTGCAGGCTTCGATCATGGATTCAGATGATTTGAATCTGATATTCCCCACTTCGCCTTTGGTAAGACACGCTTTCGCCTCTTTTAAATTTTTGCTCCCCCTCAGTATCTCAATGATCAGATCGATCATATCGCAGGCCTTGATCAGACCTTCTTTGACTTCCCGCTGGTCATAGAGCTTAGACAGCAGGGTTTGATACTTTCTCTTTACAAGTCCGTAATGAAATTCTGTGTGGTGCGCTATGATATCCCGAAGGCTCAGCGTCTCCGGACGGCCGTCAACGATGGCCAGCATATTTACGCCGAAGGTATCCTCAAGCTTTGTTTTCTTATACAAAAGATTCTTCAGGCGTTCGATGTCTGTCCCTTTCTTCAGTTCCAGGACAATACGGATTCCCTCCTTGGAGGATTCGTTGGAAATATCAGCGATATCCGTCGTTTTCTTAGATTCCACGAGGTTTACCACATCAGAAAGAAATTTCCCGATATTAGCACCGATCATCGTATATGGAATCTCTGTGATGACCAGCTTATCCTTTTCCCCGCGCTTCTTTCCAGGCTCAAAGACCACCTTTCCCCGGAGTTTCAGTTTTCCGCTGCCTTCGGTATAAATTGTTTTTATATCCTTTTTGTTGACCACCAGGCCTCCCGTAGGAAAATCCGGTCCCTGGATATAGGTAAGCAGATCTTCATTGGCAACTGATTCGTCTTCCAAATACGCGATCATGGCATCGACCACTTCCCCCAGATTATGAGGCGGAATGCTGGTAGTCATACCGACGGCAATTCCCTCGGCACCGTTGATCAGAAGGTTCGGTACTCTGACCGGAAGCACTTCCGGTTCTTTCTCCGTCTCATCGAAATTGGATATAAAATCCACTACATTTTTATCCAGATCCGCAAGATAGACCTCCTGAGTAAATTTTTTAAGCCTTGCCTCCGTGTAACGCATGGCCGCGGCTCCGTCACCTTCGATGGAACCAAAATTTCCATGTCCGTCCACTAAAGGCATACCCTTTTTAAATTCCTGTTCCATGACCACCAGAGACTCATAGATAGAGCTGTCACCGTGAGGGTGATATTTACCCATCGTGTCTCCAACGATTCTCGCAGATTTTCTGTGCGGCCTGTCATGCCTCAGATTAAGCTCGTCCATGGCATACAGGACGCGCCGCTGTACGGGCTTTAAACCGTCCCGAATGTCGGGAAGGGCACGCGCACAAATAACGCTCATGGCATAGTCGATATACGACTTCTGCATAACCTCAGAAAATTCTGCCCTAATGATATGTTCTGCCATCTCTCTCCCTTTCTATATATCCAACATCGCATCCTCTGCGTTATCATAAATAAACTGCCTTCTCGGCGGAACCTCACTGCCCATCAGCATAGAGGTTACATCGGATGCCATTCTGGCATCTTCGATCTCTATCTGCTTTAATGTCCTCGTCTCCGGGTCCAGCGTCGTCTCCCAAAGCTGGCTGGCGTCCATCTCTCCAAGTCCTTTGTACCGCTGGAGAGTAAACGGACCCTTATGGGCAGCCTTATATTTCTCCAGCGCAGTATCATCGAACAAATAAGTTTCTTTCCCCTTCTTAGGAATTGCCTTATATAGAGGAGGCGTTGCCAGATAGACGTGTCCATGGGTAATCAGCTCCGGCATAAACCGGTAGAAAAATGTCAGCAGCAAGGTGGCAATATGTGCCCCGTCCACATCGGCATCGGTCATAATCACAATTTTTTGATACCTCAGTTTCTCAATGTCAAAATCATTTCCGTAGCCTTCTGAAAATCCGCATCCAAAAGTATTAATCATCGTTTTAATCTCTGCATTCGCCAGGACCTTGTCCATGGTAGCCTTCTCGACATTCAGGATCTTTCCCCTGATTGGCAGTATCGCCTGAGTCCGGCGGTTTCTGGCAGTTTTAGCAGATCCTCCTGCCGAATCTCCCTCGACGATAAAAATTTCACACTCTTCCGGCTTCCGGCTTTCGCAGTTGGACAGCTTTCCGTTACTGTCAATGGAGAGTTTCTGTCTCACAAGAAGGTTTGTCTTCGCTTTTTCTTCAGCCTTTCGGATCTTTGCGGATTTCTCCGCACAGGCAAGGACTTTTTTTAAGGTATCCAGGTTTTTATCAAAAAATAATACCGTCTCATCCCCGGTAATTTCACCGACCACTTTATTAGCATCAGGGTTGTCCAATTTTGTCTTCGTCTGCCCTTCAAACCTTGGTTCCGGATGTTTTACGGAAATGATGGCGGTCATGCCGTTTCTCACATCTGCCCCTGTAAAGTTTGTGTCTTTTTCCTTTAATATACCCAGTTCCCTGGCATACTGGTTCATCACTGCTGTAAATTTGGACTTAAATCCTGTGATATGGGTACCGCCCTCCGTGGTATAAATGTTATTGCAGAAGCCTAAAATATTCTCTCCGAAATCTTCCGTATACTGGAAGGCGATCTCCGCTTCGATTCCGTTGATCTCCCTCTTATAATAGACTGGATCATGCAGTACATGTTTGCCGTCATTCAGTTTCTTTACATAGGCACAGATTCCCTCAGGCTCGTGATATAAGACTTCCGTCTCTTCTCCTGAACGTTCATTTATATAATGGATCTTTAATTCCGGATTCAGATAAGTCGTCTCATGGAGACGGTTGCGGATCATAGCGGCTTTAAAATAGGTTTTGTCAAAAATATCCGGATCAGGAAGAAACCGGACCTTTGTTCCGGTCTCCGACTTTCTGCAGCTTCCGATCACCCTCAGCGGTTCTGTAACCTTCCCTCTTTCAAAACATTCTTCATAAATGTTTCCGTCCTGTTTAACCGTCACTTTAAGCCATGTAGAGAGGGCGTTGACCACAGATGCCCCCACACCGTGCAGTCCTCCCGAAATTTTATATCCCCCGTCTCCGAATTTCCCTCCGGCATGCAGCATGGTAAACACCATCTCAACCGCTGAAAGACCAGTCTGTTCATTGATTCCGACAGGAATGCCCCTGCCATTGTCTTCGATCACTGCTGTCCCGTCGTCTTTTAATGTTACCGTAATTTCATTGCAGTGTCCCGCAAGAAATTCATCCACCGAGTTATCTACGATCTCATAGATCAAATGGTTAAGCCCCTTTGTCGAAACACTTCCTATATACATTCCGGGCCGCTTCCTGACTGCCTCCAGCCCTTCCAGTACGGAAATACTGTTTGCGTCATAGTTTTGACTGCTCATTTTCTATATTCTCCTCCCAATATGATCAGGACTATCCTGCAGCCCTGTCATAGAAACGTCTTCTTTTATACAATCTAAAATATTATATACATTTTGAACAAGAACTTCAAGTAGATATCCCTGAGTACATATAGTCTGCAGTTTTCTGCCCTTTTTCATGCAAAAGCACAGCTCGATTCTATTCGGCATTTATTGACACATTTCCTTCTAACCTTTATAATGAGACGAGTATTCATTATAAACAAACAGGATTGGGGAAATGAATTATGAAGAAAAATACGAAATTGATGACCTTGGTTATAGCAGCCTTATTGGCGGCAACTCTGCTGACCGGATGCGGCACAAAAAAAGCTCCGGATGCAGATAAATCCATGGATGCTTTTTATCAGCTGATCGTATGCCATAAAGCAGATGCCATGACAGATCTGGGCATTGACTCTGCAGAAGTCAGTGATACCCTGAACGTATACAAAGAGTCTACGATTTCATCACTGAAAGACAGTTTCAAATCTGCGGGCATCACACTGACAACAAAAGACGCTGAAAATATTTATGATGCACTCTCCCAGGCTTTGTCCAGTCTTGATTATGAAGTATCCGTAAAAAAACAGGAAAAGAAAGAGGCTGTTGTCACTGTAAAATCACAGTATATTGATTACTTATCTGTATTCAAGAACGCCAAGAAAAAAACAGTAGACGCGTTAAAGCCTCAGCACATCGAGACGAAAGAAGATGCTCAGAAACTTTTGATCAAAAACGTGGCAAAAGGTTTTAAAAGTATGAAACCCTCTTCCGAAATGAAGACAAAGACGTTTACACTGACTAAACAGAATATCAAAAGCGGTGAAGACACAGTTACCCTGTACTTCCCGAAAGATTCCAAACAGCTTGGATCTGATCTGATCAATCTCGTCACAGGGAGATAAGGGATTTTCAAAAGTTTATCTGCCGCCGCCACAAAAATTTCACCCCGGATATCAGAAAACTCTGACATCCGGGGTATTTTTTTGTCGGACATTTCTACGCTTATTCTTTATTTTTTTTAATACAAAACCTGCCAGCATACAAAAGCAGATGCCGGTCAGAGCACCCGAACTGTCGATCATGACATCTTTTATCTGACAACTTCTTCCCGGCACAAAATACTGGTGCAGTTCATCTGTCACGGCATAGAAAGAACAAAACGCCAATGCCGCACCCAGAAGATGAGCCTTTTTCTTTACATCAATCCCCAAGGCCCGGCACACAAGCACTCCGAGCAGTGCATATTCCAGGAAGTGGGCTGTCTTCCTCACATAGTGGTCCATGACAGACAGCATATCATAAAGGCTGTTTCCGAATCCTCCCGCTTCTGCCGGGGATATCCCGACCAGCTTCGAAATCCACTGGGTAACTCCCATACTCATCTGCTCTGACGCATCTGCCGTCTTCGCAGAAAATAAAAAGATCACCGCCATCATCAAAATGACCATTGTCCAGGATATCACGCGTTTTCTTTTTAGCTTCATATATCTGTCCCTGTTTAAATTTGTTTTCTGACAATACTATATTCATCATTTAATTGAAAATACGGACAGCTATAATTTGAATATGTCATAAACCGCATCAGTTCATCTTCGTCCAGGTTTACATCACATACATAGGAACCGCACATTTCGTCATACACATAATTTATACAAGACTCACAGTTGCTTTTCTGTTTTCCCGCCATAAAATTCCTCCTATCCTAATCTAAATCCGTATTCGTAGTTTCTGTCTTTATTATACTGTATAATCCGGACTTTTTGCAAACATACTAAGAAAACTAAAAAGAAAGGAGTGATCGCAATGCACGAATCCAACTGCCACAGGCATAAACAGCAGGAACCAAAAGACGCAAAAAAAGAACGTCCGCACATCGTGGAACCTCTGCCCGAGTCTGAACGTCCGAGAAAAGACGGTCCCGGAGGAGATTAAACAACCCATGCATAATATTTCTAAGACTGGGAAGATTATTAATAGAAAAGGAGGTTGCTATGGGAAGTAAAACATTAGATTATATAGCACTGACAATTACAATTATAGGTGCGGTCAACTGGGGCCTGATTGGCTTCTTCCGGTTTGATTTAGTAGCTTTTCTCTTCGGCAGCATGACGATGCTCTCAAGGATCGTCTATGATCTGGTCGGCATCTGCGGACTTTATCTTTTAACCTTTTACGGCCGCTGTGGAAGAGATCTCTAATACCAATGATCCTCATATTCGTTTGATAAAAGACTGCTGCAAAACCCGGGATTCTGTTATTTTTGACAGAATCATTGATGTACGTTTTGCAGCAGTCTCTTTAATTGGAATTCACCTGTATAGCCGGCCGAAAGTCAAACAGACGGTAAGGACTGATTCTCATGACTCCCGCCAGCTTTTCGATTTCCTCCAGTGTGGGACTTACCAGTCCTCTTTCAATATCATAGATATGCATATGGCTGATGCCCGTATATTTTTCAAGGTTCCTCAAACTGTAACCCTGTTCTTCCCTGATTTCCCATAAAAAAATTCTCATATTTAAAATACCTCGTTTGGTTTGTATATTGATCTGCTTTCGTATTTCTATTAGAAAATTTTTCTGCCTTTTCGGTATTATTTTTTTAAAAACGTTACTTTTGTAATATTATTTTTGTTCTCCAGCTGCATACCCGGGATGCTCCGCACATAAGAGCTGAACCGATTGTATCCAAAATCCTGTACTTTAAAGTTCTCATATTCTGCATATATTTTGTTTGCAAGATCAGACAGATCAAGTCCCTTTTTTCCTGTGTTTTTCACCAATGCCGTTACATAGTGGTCCAGCTGTTCTTTCATGTCAATATCTTCTCTCAGAGAAACAGTGACAATATTGCCATCCTTAATCAGTCTGAAATGATCGAATTCTTCCAGAAATTTAGAGAGCAGACTGTATCCGTAGCTCCTCACGTCAAAGTCCGGATATCTCTTTAACAGCCTTGTCCCGATCTCTCCCAGCGTCGTCTCTTTATCGCTGTTCTGATTGTCTGTGATGATAGAATGGATCGCTGCCTCGATATCCCTGCGGCCAATCGGCTTGCTTTCCTTTTCCTCTTTGTCCTCGATCAGGAGTTCCAGGTTTGTAAAAACATCACATGCTTTACGGAAAGCCGGGGGAGTCTTCCCCTCACCCATACCGATCACAGTAAGCCCTGTCTCTCTGATCCTGCTGGCAAGCCTCGTAAAATCACTGTCACTGGAGACGATACAAAAGCCGTCCACCCGGTTGGTGTAAAGGATATCCATGGCATCGATGATCATTGCAGAATCTGTCGCATTTTTCCCCTGTGTATAAGAAAACTGCTGGATGGGTGTGATGGAATTGGCCAGCAGCTCCTCTTTCCAGCTGGCATGAAGCGTACTTGTCCAGTCACCGTAGATTCTCTTGTATGTAATATTGCCGTACTGTGACAGCTCGTCCAAAATCGGCTTGATATATTTTGCTGATATGTTATCAGCGTCAATTAAAAGTGCAAATCTTTTTTCCTTATTTTCCATACTTATATTTGTTTCTCCCTTTTTAGTAGTACCGTTTTATATACTGCAGTGCCATATAATCCATGATCCGGATCGTGAGCAGTTTCCCCCGTTTCATGATCGTTTCCACATTCTGCCGGCTTTTCTTTGCAGTCACCGCAATGCTGCTGGAAACATTTTTAAGAATGACGGCTTCTTCTCCTTCCTTTTTTTCGCCTGTAATGAAGATCGGTTCCTGGACATAAACGTTTTTCTTCCAGGAGATCGTCTGTTCCGGCACTTTTGCGATCTTATCCACCATCTGTTTCGCAGGTCCGAAATTTTCCTTCAGTGTCAGCAGCCTGAGGCCATGATTTTCAAATCGTATCCATGTCCTGTTCTCAACAAACGGGTACAGGATCTCTGCGATCAGCTGGAGACGGTTCTGGATCGAATTCTGTGCACTCAGCATGTCCTTGGAAACATTCAGAAGATAGTTTGCCATACCGTCTTCTCTTGAAGAATGGATCCGCAGCCTCTGTGTCTTCTTCTTTGACACAGTCTTTAAAGCCTCTTCCGCCCGGTCATAGGCCGTTCCCTGCTGCTGGGCAGAGGTCCCATCCTCCATACGCACTGTCCACTCGCCGATCCCGATCCCTCCGGTGACGGCGACCGGATAACACATGATCTCGAAAAGCCGGAAATAGGAGGCTGCGGACAGTGAAGATGTAAACAGACCCTGAAGTTCATCATGCCTTCCGAAGATTACCGGAAATATCATGCTGTCCACAAAAAGGCTGTTCAGCTGCTCTGCCACTTTGGTCAGATAAATCTGAAGATTCTGCTCCTCTTCGGGCTCATACCTCATTCTCTTTTTTATATGTATCATCAACGCTGAATATTCATCCAATTTATAACTCCCATCATTTTACATGCAAACAAATTTGTTTGCATTTATTATAACATAATAAATCTGTTTAAACTAGAAAATTTTCTTGCATTTCCAATGAAATCCTTACCAAAAATCAGACAGCAATCAATATATCTCGTTTTTTTCAGAAATACTAATACAAATATGAAAAGGAGAACTGCTTATGAAACTATTTACCGCCGTATATCATGAACCGGGAATCTTTGATTATCCCCTCGGCCGGAAATTAAAAAAAGATTTTGCGGATCTGCCCTGGCATGAGATCAAAAGCCATAACCGGATCGAAGAGATGACCCAAAGGCCCAACAGCGATTTTCCAAAAATGAAACGTTTTCTGATTATCGGCACAAGAAAGACTCACCGATATACAGAAAACCATAAGATATCCGATTATCTGGTTCCGTTCACTTCGTCCGGATGTACTGCCATGTGCCTTTATTGTTATTTGGTATGCAATTACAATAAATGCGCCTATTTAAGGCTTTTCGTAAATCGGGAAGACATGATGGAACGGCTGATAAAGAATTCAAAAAAAGGAGCTGTACCCCAGACTTTTGAGATAGGCTCCAACAGTGATCTTGTTTTAGAAAATATGATAACAAACAATCTGGAATGGGTCATCCCTGCTTTCGCCCGTGAGGGGAGAGGACAGATTACATTTCCCACCAAATTTGCGTCTGTAAAACCTTTGCTCGGCCTTGACCATCAGGGAAAGAGCATTTTTCGAATGAGCGTCAATCCTCAGGAAATCATAGACCATATCGAACTTGGGACCTCCCCGCTTCATCAGAGAATCCAGGCAGTCAACGACATGTGTGAGGCCGGTTATCCCGTAGGAATACTGATCGCTCCCATCATCCTGAATGATGGCTGGAAAGAAAAATACATGAATTTGATCGATCGGCTGGCCGACGGTCTTACCGAAAAGGCCAAGAAGTCAATGACAATAGAGATGATTTTTATGACTTACAGCTTTGTGCAGAATGCTATTAACAAAGAGGCATTTCCGGAGGCTCCTGACCTCTACGACAATCAGTCTATGTCCGGAGGCGGAAGAGGAAAATACCGCTACCGGAAGGAACTGCGACTGGAGGCAGAGCCGGTGCTGACAGACTATGTGAGGCTGCGCCTTCCGGAAGCAAGACTGGTCTATGTCTGCTGAGACATCTCCCCTGTCTTTAATTTTACACAGTTTCTTCCGCAGCATTTTGCTTCATAGAGGGCACTGTCTGCCAGAGTAATAAATTCTTTGAATGGAGTCTCAGCGGACGGGCATTATTTATAGACCCCTATACTGACTGTGACAGGACTGCTGTCCGGCCCGTCGCTGATGTATCCGCCGGACTCTGCGGACCGGCGCATATGTTCTGCTATTTCTTCTGCCGCCTCAGCGTCCTGCCCAAATAAGAATATAAGAAATACTTCACCGCCATAACGGATCAGGCTTCCTGACCTGTTCTGCACTTCCTTCTTCAGGAAGCCTGCGAAAGTTCTCAGGCACTGGTCCCCGGATATATGCCCAAACCGATCATTATATTGTTTTCTAAAAAAATTTTTATCTAATTTTTGATTATCCGCATAAACATTATACTTTACAGTACTTTGAAGTATAAAAAAGCACTCATTTTACCACGATTGAACGAGCCTTGATATGACAGAAAAAAGAGAGGGATACTGCACAAAAAACGTGTGTCTCCCTTTTAATTTTATTGTTTTCTAACTTATTTCCAGTCCATAGCCACACATGAATATACCGCCGTTTCGATTGGTAAAACTTGTTCGTTAAAACATACTTTCGGATTATGATGTGCATAGATATTATCTAAATCAACCTTAGCTCCTATCATAAAATAAGAAGATGGTACTTTATTTGTAAACACTGCAAAATCATCAGAACCAGTTGTGTGTAACCCGGATACCATGTTAAATTCACCATTCATGGACCTTATTGCCTTAGCAATTTCAGTATTTCTTTTTTCATCACAGCAGAGTACGGGTATATCTGCTAGGACATCTACTTTACTTTCTGCATGAAAAGCATGGGAAATATTATCAACAATTTCTTTAATTCTCGTAATTAAATACTGTTTTATTTTATTATCGAATGTGCGAAGTGTTCCCTGTAAAATAGCTGTTTCTGGAATAACATTATTTACCGTTCCAGAGTTAAATTGACCAATTGTCAATGTTACTTCTTGGCTTGGAGAACACTCACGTGCGATTAGCTCCTGCAATGCTTGGTAAATATGAACCCCAACGTTGATAGGGTCTATTCCGTTCTGGGGCATAGCACCATGCGTACCCTTTCCTATTATCGTTATTTTAAATCCAAAGACAGATGTCCCTGTCATAGTTCCATAAGCAATTGTTCCTGCAGGAATAACGGACGCTACATGAGTTGCAAAAGCTGAGTCTACTTTAGGATTTTCCATTACACCCTCAGCAATCACTGCGTTAGCACCCTAATTCCTTTTCGTGTTTTTTTAATATTTTGGCGGCTCCTAACAAAGCGGTCGTATGCATATCATGTCCGCAAGCGTGCATATTACCATTTTGCGAAACAAAAGACAATTTACTTTCTTCATTCATAAGAAGCCCGTCCATATCTGCTCTAAGAAGTAAGCATTTATCCCCAGAGCCCATATAGCCAATAATACAATTTCCATTGACTTTTGTTTCAAATGGAATATCCCATTCTGCTAATTTTTTCTTCACAAAAGAAACTGTTTTAGAAAGTTCAAGTCCCAATTCAGGTGTTTTGTGAAGTTCTCTACGCCATTCTATAAGTTCATTATACATTTCTTTGCTTTCAGCATAAATTGAAGAATACATATTCTCACTCTCTTTCTTAAAATTCTTACGATAATTATTTTACTCTTTTTTCATAAATTTATCTTGAAGTATAATTTTATGCCTGTTATGGTATATACATTATAACTGAAAGGGAATTAAAACATGGGAATACATCATTTAGTAGAAAATTCTTTATGGCGATGCCCCCTTTTTTTAGTAAAGATTACATAGTTTTTTAGTTCTGTGGATGCCATACGCGGACTAAAAAACTTTTTTTATTGTAACGTTTTCATGTTACTTTTTCTATTATTTTAAAGAATAAAAGCGAAAGGAGATAGAAAGCAATGTTAATGAAGTGGAAAATTTCGATATTTTTATGAAAGCTATCATAATCTTGAATTATTATTGACCTAAGTACTTTTTAATGGCAGTAATCAAGTCGACTGTTCATTTCTTCAAATAAGATGATATCCTGAAAAAATGAAGCAGAATCGCATTTCATGCAATTCTGCTCCATTTTTAAGTCATTTTAACCGTGTTGTTTTTTATCTCTTTTAACGCCAAAGAAAGCAATCGATGCACCAAGCATCAGTGCGATCATTAGTCCGATATGATTGTTATCCCCTGTTTTAGGGGCGTGAGAATTGGAGAATTCTTGATTAGAATTTCCGTCGTTTTCGTTATCTGTCGGAGATGTATCAGGCTTATAATTAGGATCAGCTTTTCCGCACACGGTACATTTTCCGTTTTCATATTTGTGCCCCAGAGCTTTTCGGCTTGTTTTTTCTTTGGAAATTTCCTGGGTTAAAGCTTTGTCAGAAAAGTATTTATCACAAAAACTGCAGTACCAGTATTCAATGTTTCCGTCGGTGTCACAGGTAGGCTCCTTAGCTTCAACGTGTACTGCGTTGTGTACTTTTTCTGTAATACCAGTGCCTTCGATTGTTCCATTTCCTGTGGTGGTATCTGGAATTGTCAGTTCACCGTTGTTTGAAATGAAGCCATTGTTTTTAAGGCTTGTATCGGGGGAAACAGTTAATGCAGCATCAGAGTAGATATTTACTTTTCCCTGTTCGGTAATGATGAGGGCACCTTCCCCTTTTACCGTAATTTTTCCTTGGATGTCTAAGGCGCCTGCAATTTCTAAAGTTGCATCTTTTGCTATTTCAAAAGTAATATTTTTATCAGAACCAATTTCTATGTCGTTTATCTTTAAATTCTTCTCAATAAGTACTGTATCCTGATCGTTTACTTGTATATTTCCATTTGTTTTTTGAGCGAAAAACTGTTCAAATGCTACGTCAGACTGAGGCATGAATGTAATGCTTCCGTCTTCGTTGTACATATATTTATAGTCGCTGTAATCGGCGGGACGAACATTTGCAGGAGTATCACTCCAGATCCAATAGTTTACCGCAGGCTGTCCAGCTGGAAGTAAAATTGGTGTGGCAGCAACATCAATGACCACTAGATTGTTTGTACCTAACTGAAAAGTATTATTTTTAAAGTCTATAGGTTGTCCAATACTTCCCTTTGCCTGGATATAGTGTTCAAATTTATCGTTTTTGATCGTATTCCCTGTGAAATTTGCCTGTGTCTGTAAATAAATAGATCCGGCATTATCAAGCATATTGTTTTTTACGACAATCTGATTGTTGGAAGCGGCTGAAGTAGTAATTGTTGTGGCTTCCCCGGCAGAGCCTCCGGTAGGTCCATTTGCCACGCTGTAAACGCTATTTATGAATTCGCAGTTTTCAATTAGAAAATTACCACTTACATTTGCAAGCATTGTGCGGAATGCCCCGTTGAATTCGTTATTTGTAAAAGTAATACTTCCGGCGTCGTTTTGTTCGTTAACGTATAGACCGTAAGACCATTCAGGTGCGTCTGTTGTCGTTCCATTATTATTTGGGGTATTGATGAAGCGGCAATGATTGATTTTAATAGTTGCACTGTTGCCACTTACTGTCACAGCGCTTCCGCTGGATCTTTTTGTTACGGAATAATGGATCGTAACATTTTCGAGATTAATCGAAGTACTGTCTCCATTTCCAATTGTTAAAAGCTTGCCATTTGTATTTGTTTCATTCGGTTTTAAAGTAAGATTCGTAAGTGTTCCTGCCTTTACGGTTGACGCACCTGAAATCGTGTACTTGCTGGCACCATCAACAGTGATATTTTTGTTAAAGATTACATCTTCTGTCACATCAGAAAGTAGTGTAACAGTACTGTTCTCCGGTGCGGCATCAACAGCTTCTTTCAATGTTGCATATGTTTTCCCATTCACTTTGGCCACGACATTTTCCGCTGGCTCAGCGGCAAAAGACATCTTCGGGAAACAACATGCCGCAAACAATAGGCTTAGTCCCATTGCAAAGATTTTCTTTTTCATAATTGCAATCCTCCATAAAACTAAATATCATTGTTTACATAGTATCATAAAAAAAATAGACAGGGCTACATTTACTTAAGAAGTAGTTTATTGAATCTATATCAATCATCATACATGCAATGTTTCCGTGCTTCTCTTGTACGCTTTGAAACTGTTCTCTCAGGGAAGTTTCAAGATAACTGCGGTTAAAAAGTCCAGTCAGACGGTCACGGATTACCTGTTGATTCAACTTCTGATTGATCTCGGCGATTTTCTGATACTGTTCTCCGATAATAATACGGTCATATTCTGACAAGACACGATTCCGATAGAGAATGATTGAAATTCCAATACAAAGAACCGTAATAAAAAAGCTGTTCGTCATATTATTAAAGCTCTGATCCGCCCCATAAGGATCAGGAAAGTACGGGAGAAGATCATTCAGTAATGTTCCATGATCTTTCGCCTGAAAACTGCCTTCACTGCCAGACTGAGCACTGTTAAAATGATCAGCAGGATATACATACAGAAATATGCGGTCCTTCTTGGTTTCATAAAAACGCCTCCCGGAAGAGTCGATATTGAATAGAGCATTAAGATCTGACATCCCAGAATAAGCAGCTGAAAAATCGTATGAGTTTTAAAAATATTGGCGGTCATGTTCTGTTCAATTTGAATCCGGTAAGCAGGATCTGCCGGAAACCCCAGATATTTTTTTATCTTATTCATAAATTCTCCCTGTCTCTTCAGATTAAATATGAACTTCCGAACACTGCGGATACCATATCTGACAGTCTCTGTGTGTCAAACATATCTGAAAACAAAAGTTCTTCATTGACCGCTTCCATATTTTCTTCCGAGTATTCGATTTCTTTTGAGTACAGACGGGCAATTTCCAATGACGTCAGGCTTTCCTCTCGTGAAACCGCTGCCTCTGTCCCCCGGACAACCAAACAGCTGAAAACCGCAAATTTAACCTTATCCAAAAGCTGAAAGTCATAGACGGATTTCAGAAAATACCGGTATATAAAATACACTATCAAATGTTCATAAAAGATTCCGTCAAAATCTGAAAAACAAATGTCTCTCTCCCGAAACATGAAAGATGCCTGGCTTAAAGCCTGCTTCCACTCGGGGGTGAGAATCTCCAGATCCAGGAGAAATTCCAGACATTCCGTGAACCATTCTCTCAGACCGGTCCGCGGCTTTTGTACTCTTTCTTTCGTCTCCCATTTATGTATATGCAGATACATGGCCTCCATATCATCGCGAATGTAATCTTCCTGAAAGACCGCTGCCGCCGACAGCGTCTGCCGCAAACGTCTCTCCAGAGTCTGCTCCCTGTCCTGAAGCAGACGGATGATCCAGTCTCTTGCCAGCGTAAGCGGCTCCAGCCAGGGCTCCTCTTCTTCCGTTTTTTCATCCAAATTTTCATCAAGAAACCGGACCTTTTTCTTGTTGGTCAAAATCAGTCTTGCCGCCTCTTCGCACACGAGTCCCAGTCCCGCTTCCTGCCGGCTGCCATAAACTTCATAGAACCGTGGATGGTCTGTACAGATCTGGCAGAGGAAATCTTCTCCCAGATGTATATAAATATCGCATAAATTCTTTTGATTTAAAAAAGGACATCTTCCCTCCTCCATGAGAAAATGATGAGGACGGGAAGAGCTGACAGATCTCATGAGACGGTCTCCGAATGATCCTTTCACGAGGGTGTACTTTTCATAGGTCTCATCGTTCACAGTGATATCCCATCCCGCGCAGCAGCTGTCTGTGCAGTCAGAACCTATACATTTAAATTTGTCATAATAATCCGGTATCCGAAACTTCATCTCTCCTCCTGATATTTTCTGTCCTCTATTATATCATAAATTCCCTGCGCATCTGTACACAGCCTGCAGCAGAAACTATGATTTGTATTTTTTGGCATCTTCCCCTATAATGGAGTCCAGCAGATTTAAAAAAATCCCGCACAAAAAGGAGTACAGGAAATGATGAAACGAAATATCCGTCTGAAGATAGAATATGACGGCACCCGCTATCAAGGCTGGCAGAAACTTGGCAAAAATGCAAACGCCAGCACGATCCAAGGAAAATTGGAGTCAGTTCTCTCAAAAATGACCGGGGAATCCATCCAGATTATCGGTTCCGGCCGCACAGATGCCGGCGTACACGCCTGCGGACAAATCGCCAACTTCCATACAGACTGCAGCTTCTCCTGCCGGGAGATCAAAGAATACCTCACGAAATATCTGCCTTCCGATATCGGTATTGTGACGGCAGATGAAGTCTCAGAGCGCTTCCACAGCCGGCTGAATGCAAAACAAAAGACATATCAGTACCGTATTGCCATTCCCGGCACTGTGAATGTTTTTGAAAGAAAATATTTGTGGAAATATCCGGAAACACTGAACATAGAAAAAATGAACAAGGCAGCCGCCTTCTGTCTCGGCACCCACGACTTTTTAGGATTCTCTTCCGTCAAAAAGACAAAGAAATCAACGGTGAGAACAATCTATTCTATTGTGATTGAAGAAGAACACAGCGAAATCCGCCTCAGTTTCACCGGCGACGGCTTCCTTTATAATATGGTCCGGATTCTGACCGGAACACTGGCTGAGATCGGTGCAGGAAGCAGAGACCCGGAGTCTATTTTTCATGTATTTCAGTCAAAAGACCGGAAAGATGCGGGCATCACCGCCCCGCCCCAGGGCCTGTTCCTGATGAATGTGGAGTATTAAGACCTCTTAGTAGTGGATAAACACCGGATCTCCGCTCTCCACAAGCTTATATATGGCCGCGGCATCTGAGAGCTGAAGGTTTACACACCCGTGGGAACCGGTCACTTTATATCTGCCTGGAGACCACAGACCCCAGTCGCTCCTCTTGCTCCAGTGATATCCGGTTCCGGTCCACATGATCCTGACCCAATACTTGGTGTCTACACTGTAATCTGCACCAACCAGGGTTTTGGTCAGCCGTTTTTCTTTCACATAGTATGTTCCGGTCCTTGTGATGCGGTCAGGAGTCGGTTTTCCCGTAATACAGTTTGCAGAAAATACTCTCTTGCCGTTTTTATATACAAATACTTCCTGAGCGGAGAGATCCACCTCACTGTAATTTTTATGATCCCAGTCATTTTGAGGATTTTGATAATCTTTCCGATAGGCCTTATTAAAATAAACAGGTTTTAAATTTACGGTCATAGCTTTCTGATTTTTATCCGACGGATCTTTTTGGTAAGTCTCCATCAGTTTCTTTGACGGTGTTTTTTTCAGCAGTTTCAGGACTCTGGCGATCTCCTTGTCGTAATCAATCCTCCATCCGTAGTCTCCGCCTTCTACTTTTATTTTCTTGCCTGAATGCGTGGTGAATTTTCTGGCAATCCCTACGGTTTTATATTTAAGACAGAATTTTTCCACCCAGTCTTCCACGGCAGATTTGTCAAGCTTCACCGTACGTTTTTTTGTATTGACCCTGATACAGTCTTTCAAAACCTCAGGTGTCATCGTCTCCTTTGTATCGTTTCCCATATCCCATTGAATCCAGTGCAGCAAATACTGATTATATGTCTCCTGCATCCTGGTAAGTTCAGAGTCATCGATTCTTAACCCCGGTTCTTTATATACACCGGGATATGTTTTCTGGTCCGTCAGATCCATAGAAGTTTTCAGTTCCTTTATGGCTTCCGATAACCGTCTCACAAAGGCCTTCTGATCCAAAATATTTCCTTCTATTTCTTTTTTCAGCACGCCATACTTTTTCTCTTTAGAGTATTCTATTGCCGCATCTTCGGGCTTCGTCAGCTTATAGCCGTCATCCCCGGTCACCAAAACCGATTTTTTTACAAGACCTGAGAGCTTCTTCTCTGAAAAATCAATCGTATCTTTTAAATTTTTCTGTTCCTTCTTCATAAAAGAAAAAATGACACTCTGTTTATGCTGCTTTTGATACAGTTCTTTCACCGAATCCAAAGACTTTACTTTTAAGCCGATATCCCTGCCTTTGATCGTTAAAGTTCCCTTTTCTCTCCCTTTTACGGTAATGCTGTATCGGTCTGCAGTCTCTTTGAGCTCATCCAGAGACTCTTCATAGGTCATTCCCGATACTTTGAGGCCGTCGATACTGCTTCCCGGATACCACCGGTCTTTATAATAAATATGTACTGCTGTGAGTGCTGCGATGACGGCCCCCGCCGCTGCACCCATGATATATAAATATTTTTGTTTTATTTTTGCCATATTTTTCTCCTGTTTCTAAGCTGCTTTTCCCTTTTATGGCCTGTTTTTTCCTGCCATGTATAAGGATAACGAACATTTTATTTAGTGTCAACATGTGATGTATCCTTTTTCAGATTACGGAGATACTAAAGTTGTATCATAAATTGAAAGGAGCCTTGTTATGAAATCAAATGGAAAAAACGATTGTATCGAGTGTACAATTAATAACTGTGCCTACCATGCAGGTGATGTTGACTATTGTACTTTAGAGACAATCAAAATCGGAACTCATGAGCCTAATCCGACAACAAAAGAATGCACTGACTGTGAATCTTTCGCAAACAAATCAGGATGCTAAAGTAATACCATCCACCAACTCATTTTCTTTATTCCTTTAAGTTCGGAAACAGCAGAAATTTTTGGTTAAAAATTTCTGCTGTTTTTATTAATCTGATACTTGCCAGAGCAAAGAAAACGAGAGCCTGCCTGATTTTCCATAAAAGGAAATATTCGAACAAACTCTCTCCTGTCAGTTTCTCAGTTATCTTCTGGTTCGCTTCTTACTTCTTCCATACTGTCAGAGTCATTTTCACTATCTTTTTGAACTCCAACAGCGGCTACTTTTCCGCCGATAACGCCTGCCAGCAGGGACTTAATGTCAAGTCCCATGGACTTCTGCAGTCCCTGATCAACCTGGGCAACAGATTTCACGATATCTTCCGTCAATTTAGCCGAATTCCCGTCTCCGTACATAACGATGGAATCAACCTTGGATAACGGTTCGGCAACGATCCTTGCAACTTCCGGATAAGCTTTAAAGTACATTTCAAGAATTGCAGCCTCACCCATTTTCGCCATGGCCTCTGCTTTCTTTTCAATACCCGCTGCTTCCGCGAGCGCTTTTGCCTGGATTGCAGATGCCTCCGCTTCACCCTTTGCCCGAACTCCGGCAGCCTCCTGTTCGGCCTCATAAGCTTCCGCATCCTTCTTGCGTTCATAAAGATCTGCTTCGGCTTCCTGTTCTCTCGTGAATCGGTCGACCTCAGCCTTTTTGCGGACTTCGGCATCCAATGCCTTCTCCCTGACATCTACTTCTCTCGTTTTTAACTCGACTTCCCGCTCCTGCTTTGCGATATTAGCATTGGCATTGGCAATTTCCAACTGTTTTCGCTGCTCCTGCTCCTCGATCTTATAAATGGCATCTGCTTCTGCCTTCTTCAGATCCGCTTCCTTTTTAAGTTCTGCTTTGCGGATTTCCAACTGGTTATTTTTGATTGCAATTTCTGTCTCTGAGGCAACCCTTGCATCATTGGCCTCTTTATCGGCCTGTGCCTTGGCAACTTCAACTTCTTTTTTAGATTCTGCCCTGGCAATAGCGGCTGATTTTTTAATCTTTGATATGTTGTCGATACCAAGATTTTCAATGACTTCATTGTTATCGACAAAATTTTGAACATTAAAACTGATGATTTCAAGGCCCATAGCTCCCAGATCCGGAACGGCATTGTCTTTTACTTTCTCTGCAAATTTCTGGCGGTCAGAAACCATTTCTTTCAATTCTGGCCGATGATTTCCCTCATATTACCTTCCAGTACTTCCCGGGATATCATACCGATGATATCGGTTCCGCAGTCCAAAAAGTTTTGGGATGCCTTTTCCAGCATCTCCTGAGAACTTCCGATTTTAACATTGACGGCTGAATCTACATTGGTATTGATGTAATCGGCTGTCGGAACCGGACTGGAAGTCTTTACATCTACGGAAACCAGCCTCAGGCTCAATTCGTCTTTCTTTTCAAAAAACGGGATCTTAACGCCCGCCTTTCCGATAAGAAATCTCGGTTTCTTCCTCAGACCGGAAATGATCAGTGCGGTATCCGGAGATGCCTTGACATAGCCGGAGAAAAAATAATTAGAACGAATATGATCGCTGCAGCCGGCAATAAAATTGAAATGTAATCCATGATACTTTCCATATGTACCTCCTCTTTCGTAAAAGTTTCTGGGTTCTTACCTTTGAGAGAACTAAAATTAAAAACCTGGTTCTATAACGCAAAATAGAGATGCACGGTAAAGGCATCTCTTTTATATATGCAGAATATAGTTCCTGTTACCAAAGTTCTCTCTCATGTAATTATTATACAATGACGTGTGGCAATATTCAACAAAAAAGTTTTCTATATCCGGTTGCATACACTCGTTTATACTCCTTTTTACTCTGTTCGTATCCTCTTAAGCAAAAAACGGTTTGTTACAGCTGCTATGAAAAAAATAACGGCCAGCGGAATACAGCTCTTCAGCTCTGATTTCGGTTCTAAAAGCAGAGCATAACCCCATGTCGCAGGAAATAATTTTCCCAGCTGTTCTAAAAATTCAGGAAGCAGATTTACAGGAAACATGATTCCCGACAGCATAATAGAGGGAAAAAATAAGATCTGGCTGATCATCGTCAGTTTTGCCTGACTTTTCACCAGAAGACCCAGAACACCTGAAATACTCAATGAAACGATCAGAAAAAAGACCAGGGCGGCAAAATATAATAAAAGATCAGATGGAATGACTGCATCAAAAGCAGCCGGAGCGGCAGCAAAAATAATTACGCTCATGATAAACAGATGGACGAATGCAGACAGTATGGAGGAAAGCAGACCGCAGTGCAGCGGCACCCCATTGGCCTCATACATTTTCTTGATGTTACTTCCGCAAATTTCCAAAACCGAAGAAGGCACACCGATCAGTGCTCCCATTGATACCCCCATGACCGTCATGGACTGAATTAATGTATCCTTTGCCTCGGGCATCAGCGAGGTAAAAATCCCTCCCATGACGGCAAAAAATAAAAGAGGAACGAGATAGCACGTAACAAGCATAGTTCTGCTCCTTATATCTATCTTAAACTGCAGCATCGTTCCATATAAAAAAGCATTCATATATCATTCCCCCTCTGTCAGTTTCATAAAGAACTGTTCTAATTTCCCTCTGTTTATCTCTATATCTAAAATCTGAAGATTTCTCGTTTGATAGTTTTTAAGAAGTTTAAACATAGTCTCTCCAATCTGATCTGACGTATAATGTTCTTCTCCGAGTTCCGTTGTAATTTTAATATCATATTGTCCGCCTGCTTTTACGGTCAATTCTGAAACCGTGCCCATAAAGGCTATCCTTCCTTCATGTAAAATCGCTATACGGTCACATAACTTCTCCACCTCCGCCATATCATGGCTGGCTAAGATTATTGTTTTTCCCTGATTGTTCAATTTTCCAATTTGATCATGCAGAGATATTCTTCCTCCCACATCAAGCCCGGCTGTAGGCTCATCCAAAAAAATGATATCCGGATTGCCGATCACGGCAAGAGCCAGATGCAGACGCCTTTTCTGACCAGTGGATAAATCGGCATATTTCATCTTCTTCAGCTCATTTATTCCGAGTGCAGATAATACAGAATTGTTTACCTTTGTATGATTCCATTTTGCGAAAAGCTGTATCGCTTCCATCGGTTTTATAAAGGCGGGGAGAGAAGCTGACTGAAGCTGAATTCCTACCCTTCCGTCTGCCGTAATTTTCCCGCTGTCATATTTTCTGAGACCTTCCATGCACTCAAGAGTCGTAGTCTTACCCGCCCCGTTGACGCCGAGTACCCCAAAAATCTCTCCTTTCTTTACTTGAAAACTCAGCCCTTTCAGTACAGTATGGCTCCCATAGCTTTTCGTCAGACTTTCTACCCGGACCGCATAACTCATAATTCACCCTCCACAAACGGATTGATGCCCATCCGCGAAAAATAAATTTCCAGGGCAGGGTCCAGATAAGCATTCACTTCTGCCTGTTTCTGCACCCAATCATTGTCTATGCCCTCGAATTTCCCAAATTCTATGAGCTCCTGCAGTATACTGATATCTCCGCCGGTAAATTCTGTGATCAATGTCCAAAATTTTTCTGCCAGCACCTGAGCCTTTTCATCTTCAGGCGGGACGCCCTTTTCACTGAGTTCTATGGCTTCTTCGTTCAGGCAATTATACTTCTCCATAAAAATCGTACCGCTTTCCTCGTCAAAACGGCTTCGGATATTATCCAGCAGACTGTCGTCAAAATGCTTGATCAGCCAGTAGTACTCGTTGTTCATATGGAAATTTACAATAATATCGGCATATTTCTTAAAATCCACGGTCTGAATCTGCAACACCTCTGACTTTAACATTTCAATGGCATTTAACGATTCCGTCAGACGATCTATTTTTTCTCTGACAGCAGCAGCCTGCCTTGAAAGGGCATCCGCAACATCATCGGGCGAGTCAAGGGAGATCAGTCTGTTCTTTATATCATCCAGTGAAAATCCCAGAGACTTTAAGGACAGGATCTGGTGAAGCCTCACCATGTCTTTATATGTATACAGTCTGCGGCCGCCTCTGCTTTCGGCGGACGGAGAAAAAATGCCTTGTTTATCATAATACTGTAAAGCACGAACCGTAATCCCCATTTTCTTTGCAAGCTCTCCGACTGTCATATATTCTTTGGATGACTCTCTTTGTTCTCTCATTTGTCGTACCTCCTAAAATTATTATAATTCATGACGCCGCGTCACAAGCAAGCAGTTCTTGAACAAAAGTGTGCTTCACACACCTCGCGAACCAGTTTTTTCTATGCACAGCTTTTGTTCCGCGCACGAAGCAGCGCATCCTGCCCGCAGGGCTTTTTATTCCATAGGACGAACTCTCCTATGGAATAAAAAAAGCTTGATTGGGATATACCCAACCAAGCTGAAGTCAGCGTTTAATGTTTATGTTTTTGCTGTAAAATAAAGCTTATCATTGATATAAATGCAGAATGATATGGTAAACATCTGGAATATATCTGTCTTTTAAATCAAATTTTTGTATTATCATACAATTTCTTTTGCTCATAAAACGTTCTCCCCAAAATCATTAATTTCTCAAATTATAACCGCTGTATATGAAATGCCGTTGTCTGGGGTATCACAGAAGGCGTCTGAAAATTTGCATGAGTCACTCTCACCATATTGCCGGGCTGCAGATCACGCAGTCTGATCGGCAAACCGAATTGGTTTGTAATAGTAGTGGAATTTGTAATTAAAAATCTGTTTTGATCATTCATATTCCTTGGATTTTCCGTAACGATAAAATGGTTGTCAAAATCAATTAAAACAATCCTTCCTGTTGTCACCGAGGATGGTCGCTGAGGCGGCAATGGCGGCCGCGGCGGCAGAGAAATCCTTTGTACAATCACAGAAACGGCATTGGACTGAGGCGGTATGCTTCTTGTCATGCGTGATGAAAATATGACATTGACCCACATTCCCCTCTGAATACAGCATATACACATGCTCTGCCCAAAGGAATTTAAGATCACCGTATTCCTATTTAAATTTAAACGTATATATTGAATCGAATCAGGCCGGTTTCTTTCCGGGACAGAATAAGATATCAAGATATTTCCAACTGAATTATTAACACAAGAAGCCTCTTCCACGAAAGCATTGTTGATCCGCATCAGATTCCCTTGTTGAATCAATCTCCCACGAGTAATGTTATCCATAAAAGCTTCCAACAATTGTTTTACTGTATTATATTCAGAATTTGCCGGGCTGTTCAAATAGTGTACGGAATGATAAAGTTTATTCTTTGCTTTTCCATGGACGCTTTTTATCCGTCCATCCTTTTTCCTGCCAATAATCTGAATCCGCCTTATTCCATCCGTTTTTTTGAACGATGCGCATGATATTGAAAAATAATCTGGTCTTTACAGACGGTTCTACTTTGCCATAATTGTTCTTGATTTTTAATGCCAAAGAATCGGTTTTCTTCTCTATATTATTTTTTATCTTGTTATTAATACCATTCCACGCTACCGCCCTAACTGCAGCCCCATATTTATAAATCTTTGCAGTCCCCCAAAAGAACAGGCTGTCTGCCATATCTTTATTTGTGCTTTTCATTCCTCCCCCTGCAGCAGTCGAGATACAGACAGCCTGTTTATGGAACATCTTTTCTTCAGGACGGTGTACCATCCATCGGTACCCATAATGGTCTAAAAATGACTTCATTGCGCCTGTTGCATGATATACATATACCGGGCTTGCCAGGATGATGACATCTGCATCATCCATGGCTTTAGTAATAGGTCTTAATTTTTCATAATGAGGGCATGATGTTTCAGATCTTTCAAAACAGTTTGTACACCCTATGCAAAAGGAGTCAAAATCTCTTGGCAAAAAGAATTCTGTAACTTCCCCCTCCAGCTTTTCCGAGAGCATTTTTGCAATATGATAGGTAGAACCCTTATGGCTCTTTCATTAAAAAATTTTGCATTAGTTATGGCTTTACGCTGATAATAATTTGTTAAATTCTTACTTTATAGCATATATGTTAGTGTTCCATAAATCCATGTATCTGCTGTGTATTTTCCAGAAATAGCTTTAAAACTAACCGCTCCATTTTCGTTATTTACGAATAGCAAAGGTGAAATATATCCATTATGAACGAAAGTTACTTTCATAGATTTTTTTGGCCAAAACTTTTTTGGTAAAATATATACTGTTATAGTTGTATCAGGTTGAACATCTTGCGCATAAGTAAAATTAAAAGTCAAATTCATTATTTCCCCGAATTTTTCTGCATATATACTACCGCTGTTAAAGCCAGCTTGTGTATACTCTTCCATTTCATATTCTAAAGCCGAATTTAAGCTATTAATTCTGCTATTCGTCCTCTCTATTGCTTCTGTATGTGCCTGATATGCCTCAATGTTTACTAACCCGGCAGAGTTCATCACTACTTCAAATGGTGCTATATTAGAAATATCAAAACAGAAATCCCATGTAACAGAAAAACCCGGACTTTCCTCCTCCGAAGGAATATTTTTAGCCTGTGCTGCCTGTGCAAGACAGAATATTCCTTTTCAGCTGCTGCCGCAGTATATGGCCCGGCAAAAAGGATTCGAGATGTATCTGTGACGGAGACGATTAATGAACTGTAAGATGACCGTGGCCCGTCATGTTTCAAGAATAAAAATTTTTATCCAGCAGGAGTCCCCTGCTGGATATTTCATATCGTATCTTCATAATCATATCTATTACAGATAGTATGTACTGGTCTGTTTCAGTTATTGGCTCATTCACATCCGTCATTGGCCACAAATGATTGATTATCTCTTCTAATATACATATAATTACAATCATACAGATCGTTTCATCACTTATTTACATCAAGCAAAGGAGGATCACAATATGCCATTTAGAACTTATACCCAAGATTTTATTCCAACGATCTCTTATGATCGTCTGTATTCTACAAATGATTTTGCACAAAGCATACTCACGCTCTTTGCACATCAACCGCCAGAAAATTACGATGATAATCCCAGACAAAATCACCCATGCTTAATGAGAACGCTTCGCGCAGTTGAAAGAAATCTCGATTCCCTCATTTCTACAAGGCAGCCTCTGCCGAGCAAAACAACGTCACTGCTGATCAATGGTCTGCCCGTTTATCACGAAACTGACACTAACCATGGCGCCAATAACTGTTCCCTATTTTATACTTTCGACCAGGCCCAAAATAATCTTATAGAAATTCATGCGATAGGCGCTCATGAAACCTATTATAAATTGGACTGTGCCTCTGATGCATTTGATACTGCGGTGCAGGCACTGCCTGCCCAAACTTTATGGAGTTATCATGTAAGAGGGCAGCTTTATGCACCTCAAAGTTAGTGGACAAGTATATTTATCTTTAGATCCATATTTTATCAGGAAGATGGTATCTCATCATTTCCTGACAGTCCTCACACAATAACAAAGGATGCATTACACAGTCAGGATGCTGCGTAAAAATCATGACATTTTCCACATGATTTCCGTTCGGCTCTTAGAATGCCTCACTCCAATCATATGGAAAATGGACGTAATGTCTGTTGGAGAAGGGCCTCTGTAAAAAAGGTGCCACCTGTGATAGTTTTTCTCCATTGTCGGAAGGAGGCCTTTCCAGAGCCGACTGGAGATAATGGAGAAAAACTCATAATTATTTTGTTAACTACTTTTACATCTAATACATCATCAGCTGCAATACTGAATCTCCATTAACTTTCATCTCTGGACGGCAATGATTGCATCAGGGCAAAGAAATGTTTCGGGTCGCCGGTACTAAAGTATTTATACCACGATTCCAGTGTGTTTGTTTCAAAAACATCTAAATATTCAATGATTTGTTTTGTCCACAACAAAGCTCCGGTGCAGCTTGCAGTAATAAGATTATTTTCTGCTGCGGATGGCTTGTCTATATAAAAACTTTGTCCTTTATAACCAGGAGAAACCATTTCAAGAAATCCCGGCCCGTTACTGGTATGCGGACGCTGATCTAACAGCCCAAAGTTGGCAAGCGCTGCAGTAGCCCCGCAGATTGCACCTACCGCAGCACCTAAGGTGAGAAATTCACTTGCTTTCTCGATGACAGCGGCATGCTTTGGGTCGTTCCATGTATCTGATCCCGGCAAAAGCAGCATGCTTGTTTTACTCACAACAATATCGTCGATGAAACAATCCGGCACAATGGTCATCCCGCCCATTGTATGGATTGGGTCCTTAGAATAGCTGACCGTCTTAAGTGATACACGCTGCGCGCCCTTTTTGAAAAATCTACCGGAATTGAGCTCCGAAATAACATGCCCCAGTTCCCAGTCGGCTAAAGTATCAAGAACATAAACATAAATTGTAAACATAATTTCCTCCAATTTCATTGTCTTATTGATTTGTTTGCTTTATCATTGTACCATGTGATTGTTGACAACATTATGGCCATAATCCAAATCGAAAGGCAATTATTAAATGAAAGTAGACAGGCTTGTTAGTATTATTATGATACTCCTTGATAAAAAACGTATAGGTGCGCAGGAGTTAGCAGATATGTTTGAAGTCTCACCCCGCACAATCTACCGCGACATAGACGCTATTAACATGGCAGGCATTCCTGTCCGCGGAGCTGCGGGAGTAGGCGGCGGCTTTGAAATCATGCCGGAATACAAAATTGATAAAAAGGTCTTTTCCAGCGCTGACCTTTCCACTCTCTTGATGGGACTTTCCAGTCTTTCAAATATAATAAAAGGTGATGAGCTGATACACACTCTTACAAAAGTCAAGAGTTTTATTCCTGACGACAGGGCGAAAGAGATTGAATTAAAATTAAATCAAATATGTATAGACGTAAGTCCGTGGAAAGGTAACAGTAACTTACAAACATATGTAGAAATTATCAAAGCAGCCTTACAGGAAAACAAAGTACTTGCGTTTGAATATATCGCCCACCGCGGAATCAGCACCATACGAACAGTCGATCCATATCAGCTTGTAATGAAAAGCAGTCATTGGTATTTACAGGGATATTGCCATAGAAGGAATGATTTTCGCTTATTCAGACTGTCTCGCATGTCAAATCTGCAAATGCAGGAGGAAACTTTTGCACTGCGGGATTATCAAAAGCCGACTTTAGACGTTACAGACATTTTAGAAGCCTTACAAACAAAAATCAAAATCCGAATTCATAAATCTGTGATGGATAGAGTGCTCGATTATTGCACCTATGAAGATTTTTCACCAGCCGGTGATGAGTATTACATTGTCAGCTTTCCCTTCATAGAGAATGAATACCACTATGATATTCTTTTAAGTTTTGGGGATAAATGCGAGTGTTTAGAGCCAAAACATATCCGTGCAGAAATGAAACGCAGAATACATAATATAGCTAACTTATATGAAAAATGAAACACAGCTTTATACATAATCAAAAATACTTTGAATTGCATCTGTTATATTGATAATGTCTGCCATTGGAATATGCAGAGGGCTGGCCACACTATTCTGAATAATGGGACAACCGATAATTTCACCGGTTTGATTAAAAAAGTCCTTACTCGTAACAAGTACAGGACTCTTGACTCTTTCTATTTTGACAATATCACCTTGATGTAATGTTTCTTTCATTCCAAACCTCTTTTACTACAGGTTCTCCCCAGTCATACTCACCGTCTAAATTTAGTTTTCCATTAAAATCGGCAGCTCTTTCTTCAAGAGTTTTATGTCCAAATGGTTTAACTAATGTAATCATGCCGTTCACTACGTTTACATCTAATGCATCATCAACTGCAATATTGGCTTCCTGTAAAATCTCTTTCGAAATACGTGTGCCTTGACTATTTCCCCATGTTTTAACCTGCGTTTGCAAGAAAACACCTCCATCGTTCTTGTATATATCACCACTATAAATTAATCAATTATTTCTATTATTTTGGCATTTAAGAACACTCCTAAATAAAAATCAAGAAACAAAGAATTGTACCAGATAAACTGAAATTTATTAATTCAGCAAACTTTAAATTTATCTGCTGATTATGTTCTTTAACCCTGTTGTCTTTCTTTCACAGGGTCTTGGCCTTTTAGAATTAGCATGATGTTTTCTGCATTCATCACATTTGCCATAAACCTCACTTTTTGTTTTTTACAAGGGCACTTTTCGTTTATTGTCATTTTCTATCACCATAAATACTAATTTGTCTTATTATACAATATTTGTAAACAAAAAAATAGAAATACCTATCTTTTCCGAGTAATTTGTAACCTACGCACACCAAAAAAGGACCTCTGACAGCCATTCACACCATCAGAGATCCTTATTTTAAGCCATTTCTTAGAACTTACCTTCTTTTGCAGCTTCCTCGATCGCAACTGCAACTGCAACAGTTGCACCTACCATCGGGTTGTTGCCCATTCCGATCAGACCCATCATTTCAACGTGAGCCGGTACGGAAGAAGATCCTGCGAACTGTGCATCAGAATGCATACGTCCCATAGTATCTGTCATACCATAAGAAGCCGGTCCTGCAGCCATGTTGTCCGGATGGAGTGTACGGCCTGTACCACCGCCGGATGCAACAGAGAAGTATTTTTTACCCTGCTCGATACATTCTTTTTTGTATGTACCTGCAACCGGGTGCTGGAAACGTGTTGGGTTCGTAGAGTTTCCTGTGATAGAAACGTCAACACCTTCTTTGTGCATGATAGCAACACCTTCTGTTACATCATTTGCACCGTAGCAGTTAACCTTTGCTCTCAGTCCTTCTGAGTAAGATTTTCTGAATACTTCTTCTACTTTTCCTGTGGAGTAGTCCATCTTAGTTTCAACAAATGTAAATCCATTGATTCTGGAAATGATCTGTGCAGCATCTTTTCCAAGACCATTTAAGATAACACGAAGTGGTTTCTGGCGTACTTTGTTCGCTTTTTCAGCGATACCAATCGCACCTTCTGCTGCTGCAAAAGACTCATGTCCTGCTAAGAATGCAAAACATTCTGTCTCTTCTTCCAGAAGCATCTTACCTAAGTTACCATGTCCAAGACCTACTTTTCTCTGTTCTGCAACAGATCCGGGAATACAGAATGCCTGAAGTCCTTCACCGATTGCAGCAGCAGCGTCAGCAGCTCTTGTGCAGCCTTTTTTGATTGCAATGGCAGCACCTACGGTGTAAGCCCATTTTGCATTTTCAAAACAGATCGGCTGGATGCCTTCTACCTGAGAATAAACATCTAATCCTGCAGCTTTTGTAACTTCAGCAGCTTCTTCAATAGAATTAATACCATATTCTTTTAATACAGCAAGAATTTGTTTCTCTCTTCTCTCATATGATTCAAATAAAGCCATGTTCGTTACCTCCTATTGATTTCTCGGGTCAATGATTTTAGCAGCATCATCTACTCTGCCGTACTGACCTTTTGCTTTGTCTAAAGCTGTCTGAGCGTCATCGCCTGCCTTGATGAAGTCCATCATCTTACCAAAGCTTACAAACTGGTATCCGATAATCTGATCTTCTTCGTCCAAAGCGATTCCTGTAACATATCCTTCAGCCATTTCAAGGTAACGAGGTCCTTTTTTCAGTGTACCGTACATAGTACCAACCTGAGATCTTAACCCTTTTCCTAAATCTTCAAGCCCTGCTCCGATTGGAAGCCCGTCCTCAGAGAAAGCACTCTGGGTTCTTCCGTATACGATCTGTAAGAACAGTTCTCTCATCGCTGTATTGATAGCATCACATACTAAGTCTGTATTTAATGCTTCTAAAATTGTTCTTCCTGGTAAAATTTCAGATGCCATGGCAGCTGAGTGAGTCATACCAGAACATCCGATAGTCTCTACCAATGCTTCCTGGATAATTCCTTCTTTTACGTTCAGAGTTAACTTACATCCCCCCTGCTGAGGTGCACACCATCCAATACCGTGAGTCAGCCCGGAAATATCAGTTACGTTTTTTGCACTGATCCATTTTGCTTCTTCAGGGATCGGAGCAGCTCCGTGGTTTACACCCTGAGCTACAGTACACATTTGTTCTACTTCATGTGAATAAATCATGTTGAAACTCCTTTCAGTGAATAAATAATAAACATTCCACACTCATATGTAAGTAATGTTTTTAAGCTCATTTGCTCTAGTTTATTTTATCATATTGTTAAAATTAAAACAAGAAATTATCTCAATAACTTTGTAATGTTTTGTATTTTTTCGCGGACTGGAAAAGGCCGGGTTCCATTCGCAGGACTCCGGCCTTTTTCTGTTATTTTGCTCTGACCCTATAATGCATTTTCATAAATGTGAACGATATCTTCCTTCGTGAGTTCCACATAAGAGCCTTTACAGCCCGCCGCCGCTTTTTCTGCCATGACATCAAAATAGGTTTCATCAATTCCTACTTCTCTCAATGTAGAAGGAAGCCCCATGTCTTTAAAGAACTCCTTCGTACAGTTGATGGCCTTTCTCGCTGTCTCCATGTCATCTTCTGCCATCGGCAGATTCCAGACATTTCTTCCGTAGTCTGCAAATTTCTTCGCCGTAGCTTCATTCAGTGCAAACTCCATCCAGTGAGGTGTGAGGATTGCAAGTCCCTCCCCGTGGGTGATATCATAAAATGCACTTAATTCGTGCTCCATGGGATGTACACACCATGCAACTTCGGCTCCGTCTGAAAGAATGCCGTTGATCGCCATGCTGGATGTCCACATGAGATTGGCCCTGGCATCATAATCATCCGGGTGTTCCAGCGCAACAGGCCCATAGTAAAAGCAGTTCTTTAAGAGACCCTCCGCAAACCGTGCCTGTACATCAGCATTGGACACATTGGTAAAATAATTTTCAAAAATATGACTGATCATATCTGCTGTACCTGCTGCCGTCTGCTTTTTGGAAACAGAATATGTATACTCCGGATCCATAATAGACATCTTTGGTTTCATATGCTCACTGGCTGTTCCCCATTTTTCATTTTTCTTGAGATCGGAGATTACCGCAAACTTATCCATTTCAGATCCGGTGGCTGCCAATGTAAGCACAGAGTAAATCGGCAGTGCGGCAGTGATCTTTTCCGGGTGTAAAACAAGTTCCCATGGATCTTCTTCACTGCAGGCTCCGGCTGCTATAACTTTCCCACAGTCGATAACACTTCCTCCTCCGATGGCAAGGACCATGTCAATGTTTTCTTCCTTACAGATTCCTACTCCCTTTACCACAGACTCTATCCGCGGATTAGGCTCCACACCGGAAAGTTCGGACACACAAAGTCCCGCATCTTTCAAAATCTTCATCGCGGTATCATAGATTCCTGCTTTTTTAATGCTGCCGCCTCCATAGACAAGCAGAACCTTTTCTCCGCTCTCCCTAAGTTCAGATAAATGAGCGATCTGTCCCTTTCCAAAGTGAATCTTTGTTGGAATTGAGTATGTGAAGTTGTTCATTTGGACCTCCTTAAATTATGTTAATATGTGTTTTATTGTTCTACAGCTATCAAATATTCCGCCGCCTGCATATCGGTGATCAGGACATTTACAATGCCTGCCCTCAGCGCGCCCAGAATTGCCTGCCGCTTTTCTTTGCCGTAGGCGACCCCTACTCTGATCGGTATCTTCTTTAAATTCTCAAACGAAATACTGACCAGGCGCTTGTTGAAAGAATCTTCAATCAGGTTTCCTTCTATGTCAAAAACATGGCAGAGAATCTCGCCGACCCCTCCTTTATCTTTTAGACGGTCATATTCTCCCGGTGGAATAATATCTGTATTCATGATGGTTGAATTGTAATCCAATGCACCGATCCCAAACACTGCTACATCTGCGCCTTCCGCTATCTCAATGACGTTGCGGACACTTTCTTCTTCCATAAACTTCTGTTTGGCCTGCTCGTCTGCAACGACCAGTGGTGCCATGATCTGATATGCACTTACTTTTAAAATCTTAGCGACCACATCGATCAGATAATTGGAATATGCCAGACGGTATTCTTCATCCGCAGAAGCCGGCGGATTATTGGAACCGGACAATGGAACTACTTTTACATCCTTATACTTTTGCAGCCTCAGTCTCATATCTTTTTCCAGATACTGAATAGCCTTTTGAAGAGTAATTCCCTTTGTAAGTGCCAGGGTCATATGGTTTTTCATGATCCTGATCATGTAGTCTGCCGTGAGAAACCCGATTTCTTCGATGACCTCCCCTTCTCTGGGATAAGCTATGATTGCTTCTTTAAGGTCAAATTTTTCTTCAAGGAATTCTTCTTCATTGGCAGCACTGTTTTCAGGAAAATTGATTTTAATCTGTACATATCCCTGTTTTCTGGCCTGCTCCAATGCTCTTGCGACCGTCATCCTGGACACGTTTAATTTCTTACCGATATCCACCTGCGACATGCCGTTTTTGTAATACATCTTTACAACTTTCATCATGAACCGTTCGTCTTTCAACTTCCTGCGTCTCCCTGTCTTCTGCAAATTTGTTTGTCTTACTACTAGTATATAGAAATGATATGTAATCCGTCAATCGAAACCATTCATCCTTTTATATAATTATCCCTAGACATCCTAAAATGAGTGAAACAATGGTCAGCCCCAGAGTGGCCGCAAAATAATTTCTCTTGACCTTTGCAAGGTATCCCCATACGCATAACACTACAGCCAGAGGAAGAAGGCCGGGTATAATAGAGTCGAAGATAGACTGCAGAGTCGTTGTGTACGCACTGGTTGCGAATTTTAACGGTGTGGACACCGTAACATAAGTTGAGGCAAGGCCTCCCATCATAAACAGACCTAAGATGCTTGCTCCTGCAATGATCATATTGACCAGTCCGGATTTCAGCATATTTTCCGCAAAAGAGTATCCAAACGTATAACATTTGGAGGTCAGAAAGTAGCCGATACAAAAACAGACAACAGTTAAGCATACGACCGGTCCAATTCCTCCCAGGGGATTTCCCTGTTTTGCAAGGGGCAGGAACAATCCGATAAACAGATACATGAGGGTGGACCAGGAAATGGTATCGCCGATTCCGGCCAGCGGCCCCATCAGGCCTGTCTTAAGATTCATTACCACTTCACCCGGTATTACATCATAATTTTGTGACTTCTTCTCTTCCATTGCCAGAGTCAGTCCAAGAATTGGGCCGCCGCCCCAGTGAGCCTCTGTGTTAAAAAATGTCATATGGCGTTTCAGTGCTTCACAGTAATGCTCTTTATTCTCTTCTCCCGGATAGAATTTTTTCAGTGCCGGCACCAGCGCTGTACAAAAACTAGGCGCCTGCATTCTTTCAAAACTGTGTCCGACTTCTGCACCGATCCACCAGCGCATCCATGCATGGAATATGTCTTTTTTTCCGAGCAGTTTTATTGTCTCATCGTATTCTTCTTCCTCTTCATCCTCGTCATCCTCATCTTCTGCCTCTCCTTTATAATCCTTTATAGTAAATGTAATATAGAGGAATGTAAGAAAGAGTCCGGCCAGAAGCAATGGAATTGTTCCGATTTTTGTATATTGGATCAGGAAAAAACCCGCAAAGAAAAACGGCATGTACCTCGGTTTGGAGATTAGATTTGCTATGATTGCAAATCCTACAGCAGGCAGACATGCTCCCATGGCAGAAAGTCCATTTGTTACGAACTTCGGAATATCATCCAGAATCCCCTGTAATGCACCGCTTCCAAAATAAAGGGCAGTCGCCACGGGCACTGCAAACATTAAAGCTCTGATAATGCCGCAGTAAATAACAGACCACCTTGTCATTCCGGCTGCATCACCTTTTTCCGCAAAGGTATCTCCTCTCTGGGCAAAAAATCCATTCAGCAGGTAGTCAAGATTCATCAGCTGTGCTCCCAGAAGTCCTACCGGCACTGCCAGGGCAACCGCAGCTGTTGTATTAAGTCCGGAAACCATAGCAACCGGAATCGCAACATAGGAAGCCAGACATGGATCTGTGGGCTGATTTCCGCCGGCGGAAATGACACCCAGGTAAATCAGCTGCAGAGACGCACCGATGATCATTGCCTGTGTCATGTCTCCCATGACAGCACCGATAATGACAGCATTAAAAATCACAGTGTTAAACATGAAAGCCCCGGTAGTGTATGGAATGCAGCATTTAGCAATACCGCAGAACAGCCCCAGCAATATAGCCTGCATTAATGAAATCGTCATATTTTCATCCTCCTTTTCCTCTTAATGAAGATTCGGAAATGTCTTCCTCATAATTTCCAAAGACTCTTTCCTGTCAGTTGGCTGCATCTGGAAACACAGCTTCACCCCGCTCTTTTCAATGTCCATCAGGGTCTGTGCTTCACTTTCTGAGAGTCCTACCTGCTTGTAAATCTGTTTTCTGTCATGAATGACTGCCATCTGGCCGATGGTAATCTCATCAAAAGATACGCCTGCTTCCTGGAGTTCAGCTATTTGCTTTACATCCCGGAATAATACGAACACATTTCCGGAGCCAAACTTATTTTTCTTCCAGGCTTCCGCTGCCTTCTCTACGGATAAAATACTGACTTTCAAGTCCGGCGGCGCTGCAAATTTCAGTATACTTTTCTGCATTTTATCTATCGCCACCTGATCATCAATGACAACGATTTTCTGTGCATGAAAGACTTTCACCCACTGGGTAACCACTTGTCCGTGGATCAGGCGGTCATCAACTCTGACTGCTAATTTTTTCGCCATACCTCATTCTCCTTTTCTGTGACATTCTGAAGATGATTTAGTCATCATCTTCATCGTCATTTAAGAATCCCTCTGTATCAATGCGGAAAATCATTTGCTCTTGGTGATAAACTTTCACTTTTTTACTGCTGATCCAATAAGACACATACCCTATACATTCCCGGCCTGCTTGCCTCTTCAAATGCTTCCTGGATCTGATCTAATTTGAACGTTTTTTCTTCAATTAGCTTAGATACATCTACAACTCCTGTGCTGAGTGCTCTCGCAGCTTCCTGGAAATCTTCATTGTCTGCGCCAAAGGTTCCGATCAGTTCCATCCTGCGGTAATGCATTTCATTGGAATCAATATGTAATTCCGGTGCCGGATAGCCGGCCGCAAACAGCAGCAGTTTACCGTCTTTTTCTTTGATCATTTTCAGACCCTGATCATTAGCCGCTGTGACTCCTACAGCAGCGATAACAGCATCCGTTCCCTTTCCTTCTGTCAGCCTTTTTACTTCCTCCACAGGATCCGCCTGATTACAGTCAATGACCTCAAATCCCATAGCCCTGGCAGTCTCAAGTTTCTTCGGAATCATTTCTGATACAATCACACGGCATCCATAAGCCTTTGCCACCTGTGCATTGATCAGCCCCATCGTTCCTGCCCCAATGACGACCACAGTATCAAATGGCTTCAGCCTTAATTTTTTTGCCCCGTGGAGTACTGTAGCCAGCGGTTCTAAAAATCCTGCCTCAGCCGGGTTCACAGAAGCTGCTATTTTGTAAATGCCCCGCACACTTTTCACACAATAGTCTGAAAATCCGAAGAAGCCCCAGCGGTATCCGTCTTCCGTGTCTTTTCTGATGTCTGCACACTGATCCACCTGTCCGTTCCGGCAGGCAGAACAGTTTCCGCAGCCCTCATATCCCGTTGCAACCAGATCACCGATTTTAAAATCAGCCACCTTGGATCCGACTTTCTGTACGATACCGGCAGCCTCATGTCCTCCTGCCATCGGATATCCCTGGTGCTCTCTCAAGCCAAGCCATTGTCCGTAGTCTGTAGTGCAGATGTTGCAGGCTTTCATTTTCAAAAGGACATCATACTCACCGATTTCCGGCAAATCTCTTTCCCTGACTTCTGCCACACCTTTTTTTACTAAACATCCGAATCTCATTTTCCCTTCGCTCATAATCTGCTCCTTTTCTGCTGTCCTAAAAGTCTCTATGCTCTGTTCTCTCCGCCGAATAATCTCATATAATGTTTCAGCAGGTTTTTATAGCCTTCTCCCATAGCATTTGACAAGTCATACATGTTGGCACTCTGGTTTCCAAACTCTCCGAGACTTCCGTCCTTTACCATGCTGTCATAGTCAATTCCGAGATATTCTTTTAATTGTGCAAGCCCTGCATTGCTCAAGTCTGTACATAAATTTACTTTCTGGATTCCTGTCTGCACTGCTTTTCGTAGATTGTCATCTCCTGTCCCCGATCCCCCGTGAAGAACCAGCGGAATTTCGAGCATCTGATGGAGCTCAGCCAGTAATTCGAACTCAAGTTTTGGAGTTCCCTTGTATGTGCCATGGGATGTTCCTACAGAAACTGCCAGACAGTCGACCCCAGTCTGTTTTACAAACTCAGCGGCCTCATCCTTTCTCGTAAGCCCTGAATCCCTGGTCTGTTCATATTCAAATCCCTGTCCGACATGCCCTAATTCCGCTTCCACAGAAACACCGACAGCATGAGCAATTTTAACGATCTCTGCAACCTCTTTTACATTCTCTTCAAATGGCAGTGTGGAGCGGTCTACCATGACGGATGTGCATCCGCACCGGATAGCCGTCATGATTTCTTCAAAATCCCCGCCGTGGTCTAAGTTGATCGCCCCTGATACAGTCGGAAACTTGTGCTTATAGTAGTTCACTGTGTCTATCGTTTCCTCCAGGCTGTGGATTCCTGCGCAGTCAAAGATGACCGGTGCTTTCAGCTCTTCAGCGGCCTCAAAAACACTCTTTACCGTAACACGGTTCCATACATTTGGTGCTGCAACTCCATATCCTTCTGCTTTTGCCTTTCGTAATATTGTACCCATATCTGTGATCATACCATTACCTCCATCTGTGCATTTGCTTTATTTATTGTGCATCTGTTCTTATGTTTCAAATTATAGCATATTTCGGCAGCATGTCAAGCATATTCACTTTTTAATGTGAATATGCTCATTTGTGTATTTGTTATGATCTCATCACAAAAAAATCCCACTCCGAATCTGGAGTGGGAAATTATTTTTATTCTTCGTTTTTCATAAAATAGTGACTATATCAGAAAAAAGATTAGGACAGCATCTTTGGAAATCCCTGTTCTTTCAGCATCCCGAGCATCTCTCTGTACTCATCCTTCATTTGCTGATATATCAGCATCAGCCGCTCTCCGTTTTTATCGATCTCCTCCATAAGAAAATCATAATTCATGGAAACGGCCTCTGTAACTTCCGGACATATTTGATTTCTGCGGGCCATGTCACCGAGTATCTTCAAGGTCTGTTCCTTTGAGAAGACCTGCTTATAGCTGCGCTTTCGGATCAGTGCACTGATGATGTCCGCCACCGCACAGATTCTTTCCTCCCTGGAAAGGTGATCTCCCGTAAGACCCAGCGGATAGCCGGAGCCGTCCAGCTTTTCATGATGTCTGACTGCGATCTTATATATATCAGGATGGACGTATTCTTTCAGAATTCTTCCGCTGTCAACTACATGCTCCTGCATGATCTTGTATTCGTCTGGTGTCAGTGCCCCCGGCTTTTCTAATATTTCAACCGGTGTGGCAACCTTTCCGATATCATGGAGCAGAGCGCCGTAATACAGGCGGTCTGACCTGTCACCGGGAATTCCCATAATATTTGCTATGGCAATGCTGGCATTAACCGTTGTGATCGTGTGAAGCACCATGAACTCACTGCGGAAGTCGATGGAATATGCCAGCATTTCCAGGTAAGTCCGCTGCTCATCTTCCGTAAATCTCATCTTTTCTATGATGTCTTCCAATTCCTCCTCGAAGGAGCCGTCCTTCAGTGCCCGGCCGATTTGATATTTCTCCTCCGCACGCAGAAGTGTCTCAACGGCAAACTCAGAAAACTCCCTTCCTTTTCTCTCCTCAAGTTTTTCCCTTATTTGTGCCTTTGTCTGCCACAGCAGATCAGTTCTGTCCGCCAGATGAATGACATCTGCAAGGAAAAGAGTACGTCCTTTCACTCCCTGCTCCTTCATCAGGCAGTAATCCGCATGATGGTAAAGCACTGCCTCCGTATATTCGGAAAGAGGCGAAAACATTTTGAGGAATAAGCTGCCGTAAATGGAATGTTCCCATACATTTCTCGATTCAAATTCCACGATACAGTCAATTTCTTCTGTTTTATATGCCCCGATATCATGAATGAGACATACCAGAAGGACATTTTTCAGCATCTCGTGTGAGATCTCTCCCTCTGCCTCTTCTAAAATTTTGAGAGCAATGTAAGCTACCCTCTCTCCGTGTTCAACCAGACGGGGATCTACTTTGTTCAGCGTCCGCTTAACAATCCCCCATATATTTTTGCTCCTTATGGCGTGCATATTATAATACCTTTATATCCCCTTCTTTGTTCATCATGTTACCCTCTTAAGAACTATTTACTTTAACAATTTTTTTATTTTTGAAAGTGATTTTTCGCTGGCTGTATAAAACTTTTGGCTGCCCTTTTTATCCGTGATGCAAAAAGACGTCCCCTCTTCCGATACCGAAAGACTGGTCAGTGTTCCCTGCGTATAAAAACGGTACTCAGTCCACTTCGCAGTATCATGTTTTTTCTTATCTGCCTTGGCATTCCGCAGGAGTTCAGATACCTGAACAGCTGTTTCGTTAAATTTCAGCTTTTGATCTGTGATGATCAGGGACGCATCTGCAAGCCTTTCCAGATAGGAAGGATAATGTTTGACGTTAACCGCGTCGATCAGCCCGTCCCCAATGACGCTCGCATTGTTGAAGCAGTATACATTTTCAGGAATCTGGTCAAATACAATATAGCTGTTCCCATAAACCTTAAATTCATACGTAGAATTATCCTCATCGATCAGTGCATAAGAGTAAATATTACCGTGATATTTTTCCCTCAGATCGGTGACAGTCAGCCCTATGATGCGATATGAATTCTGCACAATATCTTTCACAAAATTACAAACCGGCTCATTCGTGACAGCAAAACTTTGGTACGCCTTTCCCTTTTGGATACGGACAAAATCTGTCTTTGAAATGGTGCTCCCCTCCACTTCCTTTTTGTAGGCAGCCAGCTTCTGATCACCGGTATATTCGTGTATTTCTTTAATTTTTTTGTCCAGCGAATCTTCCCTTGCTCTAGACCTCTTCAGATCCTGGCTGAGCTTTTCGTTCTGGTCCTGTAATTTCTGGTAGTATTCCGATTCGATGATTTCCTGTTTGGAAGCTTTCCCGCAGCCGGAAAGCGCAAAAGAAACGCAGATGAAAAGCGTCAGAGTCATCATTCTTTTTCTCATGCTGTGAAATCCTTTCTTTGTTTATTGTTTTTGGGCGATCTCCCCTGCTTTTTTATAAATACTGTTTTCCTCGATATATCCTCTTACCATGGAAAGAGGATATATATTCGTATTCGCTCCGACAACAGACCCGGGATTTAAAACAGTGCCGCAGCCTACTTCCACATGATCTCCCAGGATTGCCCCTATTTTCTTTCTTCCGGTTTCAATTTTCTGTTCCCCGCATTTAATCACTACATTGGTCTTGTCGGATTTTACATTGGATGTAATCGACCCCGCACCCATATGGGATTTATATCCTAAAATAGAATCTCCAACGTAGTTATAATGGGGAACCTGCACATTATTAAACAGTATATCATTTTTTATTTCTGTGGAGTTCCCGACCACACAGTTCTCACCGATCAGCGCATTGCCGCGGATAAAGGCTCCCGGCCTTACCTCAGTGCCTGCCCCGATGATAGCCGGACCATTAATCTCCGCAGTTCTTGCGATCACAGCAGATTTTGCGATCCAGACATCATCGCCAATCCGGTTAAATTCTTCCTCGGGAAGTTCCGGGCCCGTCTTTAAGATAAAATCGCCGATCAGCGCCAGCACTTCCCATGGATATGTAGTCTCTTCAAACAGTTCTTTTGCTATCGTCTGGTCCATATCTTTGAATAATTCCTTGTTTGTCAGCTGTTTCATTCTTTTTCACCTTTCCCTTTCTTGTTTACATAATATTTTGCAGTCTCGTCAAACATTCTGCGCAGTATATACTGATGATCCGTCCTTTTGACCGCATCGGTATGCTTTGCCACAAAATGATTCAGTTTCTTCATATACTCTTCTTCACTTACTGTGCCTTCTGCCACATAGGTGAGCCCTTTTTCCCAGCTTGCGGTAAGCTCCGGATTCAGAAGAGAATGGATAGAGCCTCTGACCACGTCAAAGATCATCTCACCCATCAGTGTCGGCGTTACCGTCTGGGTCTTTTTATTCAGCGCTATGTATTGATTATTGATCAGTTTTTTGACGATCTCGGCCCGTGTTGCGCTTGTTCCGATTCCGCTTCCTCTGATCTGCGCTCTCAAATCTTCGTCTTCGATGAGCTGCCCCGCATTTTCCATGGCGAGAATCAAAGAACCGGAATTATAACGCTTCGGAGGGGTTGTAGTACCATCCTTGATCAAATGTTTTTTAATCGGAAGCTTCATTCCCTTTTTCAGGGAGAGTATAGCATCTGTCTGCTCCTTGGAAACAGAATCCTGCTTTTTGGCCTCTTTTCCTCCGGCTGCTAAAAGATATCCGGGATCTACAAGCAATTTGAAATTTGCGGTAAAGGTTTCTCCCGCCGTTTTTGTCACCAGCTTTATCTTAGAATATACCGCCGGAGGCAGAAAGATACATAAAAACCGCCGGACAATCACTTCATACACCTTCTGCCCGGTCTGTGAAACGCTTTTTAAGTTATTCAAAGCCTGTCCGGTCGGGATGATGGCATAGTGGTCCGTGATCTTTTTATCATCTACATATCTGGTTTTTGCAAGTCCGGTGTAGGACTTCTTATCTAAAATTTCCGCAGCTGTTTCCGAGAGGATTCCGTAATTTTTTAATCCTGACAGATTTTTGTAAATTTCTTTAGAAACTGCGCTAGACAAAACTCTCGCATCGGTTCTCGGATAAGTGACCAGTTTTTTTTCATACAATTCCTGAACAATCTTCAGTGTCTCATCAGGACTTAACTTGAACATCTTGGAGCACTGATTCTGAAGTTCCGCCAGATTGTATAAAAGGGGCGGATTCTTTTTCTCCTGGCGTTTTGAAGAAGCTTCCACTATCGTCTCCATACCGGAGGCTTCTTCTATTTCTTTTATAAAGGCCTCTGCATCCTCTTTTTTTAAAAACCCGTTGTCTTTGTATAATTTCTTTGACTCAAAATATCTGGAACCCTTTACCGCCTTCCATTCAGACTCGATCTTTACACCCTGCGGTGTAATGTGGGAGAGCACTTTATAAAAAGGTATGGGGACAAAGCTCCTGATCTCCCGTTCTCTTTTTACGATCATGCCGAGGACACAGGTCATGACTCTGCCCACAGCCACAACGACACTTCGCTTTTGTTTCATGAAGTTTCCAAGGGTCCAGCCATACTTTAAGGTCAGTACCCTGGAAAAGTTGATCCCCATCAGATAATCTTCCTTTGCCCGCAAGTAAGCGGCAGAAGCCAGATTATCATACTCGCTCAGGTCTTTGGCCTCCCGGACTCCTCTGAGCACCTCTTCCTTCGTCTGGGAATCGATCCAGACTCTCTTCTTCTGTTTTCCGGTCACATGGGCTTCCTGATCCACCAGCCGGTAAATATATTCTCCTTCCCGTCCGGAGTCGGTGCACACATAGATCGTATCGATGTCTTCCCGGTTCAGGAGTGTACATACAATATCATACTGTTTCTTTACCCCCGGAATGATCTCATACTTATAATCTTCCGGCAGAAACGGAAGTGTTTCTAAATCCCACCGCTTCAGACTGGGATCATACTTATCCGGATATGACATGGTAACGAGATGACCCACACACCATGTAATCACGGCTTTTTCACTCTCCAGATATCCGTCCCTGCTGGACGGTTTCAGGTCCAGTGCATTGGCAAATTCTCTTGCCACGCTTGGTTTTTCTGTAATAAATAATGACTTCAAACGTAATCCTGCTTTCATTTTTTTCTTTTGCTATTATATCATATTTAGGTCTCCTGTGATACAATAATATCCAGAGATAAAGTGAGTAAAGGAGTGTGTTTGATATGAGTATGGAAAAAGCAAATCAGGTGACCGCAGCTGCGATCATTAAGAACATGGAAAAGAGAAATTTTTCAGGAGTATACTGTGCTACGAAGGAGGAAGCCTTACAAAAAGCTCTGTCCTACATAGAAAAAGGCTCTGTTGTTTCATGGGGCGGTTCCATGAGTGCAGCAGAGATCGGGCTTATAGATGCCGTGAAAAATTCAGGTCAGTATGAAGCTGTGGACCGGTCGGCGGCAAAAAATTATGAGGAACAGAGACAGATATATGCAAAGGCAGTCCTCGCCGACACCTATATTATGAGTACCAATGCCATCACACTGGAAGGGGAACTGATCAATATCGACGGCTCCGGCAACCGAGTAGGCTGTTTAAGCTACGGACCGAGACAGGTGATTCTGGTCGTTGGAATGAACAAAGTGGTAAGCACCGTGGAAGAAGGCGTGCACCGGACGAGAAGCAAGGCCTCCTGTCCGAACACAATCCGCCTGGGACTGAAAACTCCGTGTTCCATCACAGGACACTGCGGGGAGTGTTACGGTGATTCCTCTATCTGCTCCCATCTGCTGATCACAAGAAGATGCGGACAGAAAGACCGGATCAAGATCATTCTGGTCGGAGAAGATTTGGGTTATTAAAACAAAACAGGTATTCTGGAAGAAGAAACTTCTGGAACACCTGTTTTTTGTTTCTTAGTCTGTCAAACAATTTCCAGCAGATCCAGTCCGACTTCTCTGAAATCCTCGATAACAGCCGTGACTCCCGGGAGCCCAAGCAGCCTCTCATGGTCCTTTTTCGGCCCTATGGCTATGATCTTTCCTGCTCCAGCCCTCCTGGCCGCTTCAATTCCTGCATCTGCATCCTCAAAGACAACACATTCCCCGGGGCAAAGGCCGATCCTTTCCATGGCCATGAGGTAAATATCCGGCTCGGGCTTGCCCTTAAAGGTTCCGTCGTCATAGACAATGTGTTCTGCCGGAATCCAGTGGGTAAGATGCATATGCTTCATATAAAATCTTACATTTCCAATGGCTGACGCCGTGGCTATGGCAAAAGGTACCGCATGTTCTTTGAGCTTGGTAAGAAATTCCGGAAGCCCTTCTGTAAAATTGATCCCCTTTGGATCATTCAGACACATTTTCCTGTAAATATCTTCTTTCTCCTCTGTCAGGTCATAAATCTCCTGTTCTGTGAGATCAGGATTTAAAGCCATTTTTAAAAACTCTCCTCCGTTGATCCCATGGATCATTTTGTGAAGCTGTCTGACCGTATACTTCCCATCTGCATGTCTCTGGAAAAATTCAAACCACGCGGCTTCCTGTTTGTCCCCATCAATATACATCGTTCCGTTAAAATCGAATACAATCCCTTTTATGCTCATCTTTTCCTCCTGTCTTTTCCTCTTTTCTGTTCGTACATTCTCCGGTCTGCCAGCGAAAGCAGCTCTTCTGCCGTCTCCGCTACACTGCACTGTGCCACTCCAAAACTTATGGACATAATGAATGGAAAATTCTTATCACTGCTGTACTGCTTCAGTTTCTCCCCGGTATCTTTCAATAAATCCGTCACCTGGCTGCAATTTTTCTCAGAAAATAACAAGAGAAATTCATCGCCGCCGTACCGGAACACATAGTCTTCATCCCGAGCCGCGGCAGTCAGAGCTGAAGCAGTGGTCTTCAGATAACGGTCGCCTTCCTGATGTCCGAATTTGTCATTGGCTGTTTTCAGATGGTCCAGATCCACAAAGCAAAGACAATAATCCTTAGAGGCCGCAGAATATTTTTCCAAAACCTGTCCGGCCAAATGCCGGTTATAACATCCGGTCAGTGCATCCACATAAGCCAGTGTCCAAAGTCTCTCTTCTTCTTCCTTATCTGCCAGCATGGTTGTCCATTCTTCCCTCATCTTTCTCCTGTAAAGATTAAGCCTGCTCATTCTCATCGTATAGACAATACAAATATTCAGGCCTATAAATACAAAAACAGCGGACTTTATACCCCAAAACTTCAGAAATACGGAATTTGAAGGGACATAGTAGCCAAGCAGATTCAGGACGAGATATACATACAGGACAAACTGAATCCCAACGTGAAACCTCAGACTGGAGCGGTCCCTAAGGATGATGCAGAGCCTTTCGTAAAGCTGACTCCGTCTGAAGAAGTAAAACAGAAATCCTGTGATTACAAAGCCGAGAAAAATAGGATATTCCTTTATATTTCCCGGCAGCTTGATCTGATTGTCAAAGGATGTCAGGGGCCTGTTTAACAGCAGTGCAAAGATACATCGCAGACAGATGTTCCACGCCAGACCCGGTATGATTCCGAAGTAAGCAAGCATCGCACTTTTATCGAATCCTACATGGTAAAAGATCCGTATCTGCAGCAGAAAGAAAAAGAAGAAAATGGTCCAGTTGACGATCAGGTGCAGATCCAGAAAACTGGCCGCAACAAACCATGCATAATTTAGCACAAAGGTAAGGATAACAACAGACCTTCTTTTTTCCCTGCATTCCAGTACACAGTCAGCAAAGGAGAAAAACTCATAATGATAAAAAAAGTAAGATACTGCGACTGCAGCCATCAGGACTAATTGTTTGGGCATACAGTATCACGCTCCTCTTTCCTGTTATGTTTGTCTGAGTACATGGCCTGGTCCGCCTCTTTAATCAATTCTTCCGGTGTTTTCTGACCGGACACGGCACCGAAACTAAAGTGTATCGGGAGCCGGTCCTTCTCCGGATGTTCCATCTCTCTTCTTATTTTTTCCATCTTGTCCTTCGTTTCTTCAGAACCGATTCCCGGAAAGACAGCTAAAAACTCATCCCCTCCGAATCTGATCAGCAGTTCATCTTTTTTGAGATTCTTTTTCATTTCTTCTGCAAACGTTTTTAAATATACATCTCCAACGGAATGTCCTTTGCTGTCATTGATCTCTTTCAGTCCGTCCAGATCCATATACACCGCAGTCAGCAGCTTATTTTGCTTCAGAAAGGATTTAAGGAGCTCTATTCCGTATCCGCGGGCATAGGCCCCTGTCAGACTGTCGGTCTTTGCCATCCTGGTCATTTGTTCCTCCCGGAGCAGTTTTCTGGCTTTTGCCTCCTCCATCTTCCGGTATCTCTCTTCCAAATACTGCTCCCGCACAATGAGATAATTATGGCGCATAAATAAAAATGTCAGCAGCAGAATCAGAGCATTGCCGCTGATCATGAGAGCCGGTACAAAAACATTATCTGAAAAGAACGATGCCAGGATACTGTCGATCATTTCATAGACGAGACAGCTCCAGAGAAACAACAAAAATATTTTTGATTTCTTATAGTCAGTGTGTTCTTCCTTCACATTTTTACCGCTAAAGTATCTGATCCATATAATATAAAATATACAGAGCACGATCTTTGCAGTCAAATATCCCGATGCTTTCACGGAACTCTGAAGATTTATATTCCTGACACTTCCGCGGCCAATGGAAGCCGCTCCCAGAAACATGAGATAAAAGGACGAGAGATGAAGATATCCTATCATAGAAAAAGTTTGAATCATCTTGCCATTGATGTGTACACGCAGATAAGGCAGGTACCAGAGCAGAAAATATAAAAGCAGGCTCAAGTATACGGGTACTTCAGACAATACAGTCACGCCGGACCATACAAGGCTGGCAGCCCCGCAGAAAATCAGAGCCGATTTGTGTTCTTTCCACAGATATCCGACAGATTCCATGGCTTTTACTCTTAAAATTTCCTGTGCCGCGGATACACCAATCAGCAGAAGGAATAACTCTGTTTGTATCATCTCTTTGCCTTTCGTTTTTATTTGTATTATTATACACTATTTTGCTCCGTAATGTCTCACTTTTACTTAATCATAGGACAAAAAAGTACAGCCGCAGTACCGGCTGTACTTTATCTTCATCTATTCTGCTGATTACTCATATAAAGGATATTTTGCCGTCAATTCTTTTACAAGCTGTTTTGCTTCTTCAAGCTTCTGATCTAAAAGAGTGAGGCGGATTGCCCTGGCAATCACCGCCATATCCTCTTCTTTCAATCCTCTGGTCGTCACTGCAGGTGTTCCGAGACGGAGTCCTGATGTGACGAATGGAGATTTTGGATCGTTCGGCACTGTATTTTTATTACAGGTGATATGGACGGAATCCAAAACTTTTTCCGCTTCTTTTCCGGTCAGGTCATATTTTTTAAGATCCACCAGCATTAAATGATTATCTGTACCGCCGGATACAATATCAAATCCCTCTTCTATGAGAGCTTTTGCCAGGGCTTCCGCATTTCTAACCACCTGTTTACCGTACTCTTTAAAATCATCGGAAAGCGCTTCTTTGAAGCACACGGCTTTTCCGGCAATCACATGCATCAGCGGACCGCCCTGGATACCCGGGAAGATGGCTTTGTTAAAGTTGTATTTTTCATTGATCTCATTACTGCACATGATCATACCGCCGCGGGGACCTCTCAGAGTCTTATGGGTAGTCGTAGTCGTCACATGGGCATATGGAATCGGGCTCTGATGTACCCCTGCCGCAACAAGGCCTGCGATATGCGCCATGTCCACCATAAGAACGGCTCCGACTTCGTCTGCAATCTCACGGAACTTCTTAAAGTCAATGGATCTTGCATAAGCGCTTGCCCCTGCAATGATCAGTTTTGGGCTGCACTCCTTTGCTATGCGGAGCACCTCATCATAGTCGAGGAATCCCTCGTCATTGACACCGTAAGGCACGCAGTTGTAATATTTCCCTGACATGTTGACCGGACTTCCGTGGGATAAATGTCCGCCGTGGTCCAGGCTCATTCCCATATAGGTATCCCCTGGATTTAAGACCGCAAAAAATACTGCCATATTCGCCTGTGCACCTGAGTGCGGCTGAACATTGACATACTCACAGCCAAACAGTTCTTTGGCACGTTCTCTTGCCAGATTCTCCACTACATCCACAAACTCACAGCCGCCGTAATATCTCTTTCCGGGATATCCTTCCGCATATTTGTTAGTCAGGTGGCTGCCCATGGCTGCCATGACTGCCTTTGAAACTAAGTTCTCAGAAGCAATCAGTTCCAGATTGTTTCTCTGTCTGGACAGCTCGTCCTGCATTGCATCGGCAACTTCAGGATCATAATTCTTAACTTCGCTAAAATCGAACATCTTCGTGTCCTCCTGTTATATATTGATGATGTTAATCTTGGAATTGTTCTTTCAGTGCCTCCACTGCTGTTTCCACACGGCTTTCTCTGATCAGGACCGTGATCTTGATTTCAGAAGTATAGATCATATGGATGTTGACGCCTTTGTTATAAAGAGCTTCAAACATTTTCGATGCCGCCCCTGAGTTGGACATCATTCCTGCGCCCACAATGGATACGATACCCACGTTTTTGTCAGAAACAATCTCTTTATAAGAGCCTTCCTGAAAGGTTTCTTTTAAGGTCTCCACCGCCGCATCCGCATCAGACTTTTTCACAACAAAGGAGATGTCTTTGCTGTCTTTTCTCCCTATGGACTGCAGAATCAGTTCTACATTGATCCCCTTGTCCGCGATGGCGGTAAACAGTTTCGCCGCGATCCCCGGTTCGTGCTTCAGCCCTTTGATCGCCACCTGTGCAACATCTGTGTTTGACAACACGCCGCTAAATAACATTTTCTCCATAATCTGCTTCTCCTTATTCCTCGTTCGTATCGTTTTCTTTCAAATCTATTCCAAGCTCATCAAGCTGCTCTGTGTCCACCCCTCCCGGTGCCTGTGTCATGAGGCAGGAAGCGTCCTTTACTTTTGGGAATGCAATGACGTCACGGATACTGTCCTCCCCTGTCATCCACATGACAAGACGGTCCAGGCCGTAAGCAAGACCTGCATGAGGCGGCACTCCGTACTGGAAAGCCTCCAGGAGGAATCCGAATCTTTCATTGGCATCCTCCTCGCTGAATCCAAGAGCCTTAAACATGGCTTTCTGGATATCATTGCGGTGAATCCTCACGGATCCCCCTCCGAGCTCTGTGCCGTTTAAAACAATATCGTAAGCTTTCGCCCTGACTCTTCCGGGCTCTGTTTCAATGTACTCTAAATCCTCTTCCATCGGCATGGTAAACGGATGATGCATCGCCGTATAGCGGTTCTGTTCTTCGTTCCACTCCAGCAGAGGAAATTCTGTGACCCATAAGAAATTATATAAGGACTCATCGATCATCTCATATTTTTTTCCGATCTCCAGACGAAGGTTTCCGAGGACATCATAGACGACAGAGTCTTTGTCGGCCGCAAACAGAAGCAGATCTCCGGGTTTCCCCCGCATCGCATCGATAAGCGCCGTCATTTCTTCCTCTTTCATAAACTTGGCAAAAGAAGATTTTACGCTTCCATCCTGCTTCAGCTGGATATAGGCGAGTCCCTTTGCCCCGAACTCTTTGGCAAAGTCTACAAAAGCATCGATCTTCTTGCGTCCCAGATCCCCGAGGCCTTCTGCGTTCAGTCCCCGCACGGAGCCTCCGTTTTCCAATGCTCCTTTAAAGACCATGAAATCACAGTCTTTCACTGTTTCCGATACGTTAATGAGTTCCATGCCAAACCTTGTATCCGGCTTGTCGGAACCGAACCGGTCCATGGCTTCCTGATAAGTGAGACGCTTCATCGGGATCTGCACATCCACGTCCAGCACTTCTTTAAACACTTTCTTTAACAGGCGCTCGTTGACATCGATCACGTCATCTACATCGACGAAAGAAAGCTCCATGTCGATCTGTGTAAACTCCGGCTGCCGGTCCGCCCTTAAATCCTCATCTCTGAAACACTTTGCGATCTGATAGTAACGGTCTACTCCTGAACACATCAAAAGCTGCTTAAACAGCTGCGGTGACTGGGGAAGTCCGTAAAAATTTCCCGGATGCACACGGCTCGGCACGAGATAATCCCTGGCCCCCTCCGGCGTGCTTTTCCCGAGGATCGGCGTCTCAATCTCCAAAAATCCTTCTTCTGCTAAAAAGTCTCTTGCCGCTTTTGTTACCTGGCTCCTCACGAGGAGATTCTTTTGAAGGTTCGGTCTTCTCAAATCCAGGTAGCGGTATTTGAGCCGCAGTTCGTCTTTTACGGTCTGTTCCGCATCCACAGGAAATGGCGGCGTTTTTGACTCTGACAGGATTCTTAAGTCTGTCACTTTAATCTCGATATCCCCTGTCTTTAAATTCTCATTGACAGCGGCGCTTCGTTTTTGCACTTCCCCTGCCGCCGCGATCACATATTCATTTCTCAGGGAATTGGCTTTTTCATAATCTTCACCTGACAATGTATCTTCATCAAAGACCAGCTGCAATAATCCTGAACGGTCTCTTAAGTCTACAAATATAAGACTTCCCAAATTTCTTCTCTTCTGTACCCATCCCATGACGGTTACTTTCTCGCCGATATTTTCACGGCCCACTTCTGTACACCGGTGGCTCCGTGATAACCCGGCCATTGACTCTGCCATGCTGCTTCCTCCTTACATATATTAAACCTGTCTGTCATTATAGCATAAGGGATGGCAGGATTTCAATGAAACTTGCAGGTTTTATAGACATTGCATCATTTTTGCATTATAATGGTAATTACACAAAAAAGGAGGCAAGTAACATGAGTGAATATGCAATTGTTGCACCAGAAGATTTTGACCAGAGTGCCTTCCGTCTCATAGGGAAGGACTGGATGCTGGTAACCGCCAAAAATGAAGAAGGCAGAATTAATACGATGACCGCATCATGGGGTGGATTCGGAGTCATGTGGGGCAAGGACGTGGCAGTATCTGTGATCCGTCCGCAGCGCTATACGAAAGAATTTATCGATAACTCTGAAACTTTCTCGCTGTCATTCTATGATGAAGCATTTAAGAAAGACCTGACGTATCTCGGAAGTGTGTCAGGACGGACCGAAGATAAAATTTCAAAGACAAGACTTACACCGACCGATGCCAACGGCATCCCTTACTTTGAGGAAGCAAAAATTGTTCTGATCTGCAGAAAGCTGTACAGTCAGCCGATGGACCCGGAAGGATTTATAGGAGACGCAAAAGCACTGGATGCTCAGTGGTATGCGGATAAAGACTACCATACTCTCTACGTGGCAGAGATCGAGCAGATTCTCGTAAAACAGGATTAATACCATAAAAACCGGCGGAGACACATGTTCTCCGCCGATTTTTTATGAAACAGTCTATATGAAATTTATACCTGGCATACTTTGTGAGGATTCAGAATATTTTTCGGGTCGAAGGCTGCTTTGATCCCCCTCATGATATTCATTGTTTCTTCTTCTAAAGACTCATTAAGATATGGCTTCTTGGCATATCCTATGCCGTGTTCCCCGGACACCTGACCGCTTAATTCATTCGCTTTCCGGTATATTTTATCCATGGCCAGTGTCATCCGCTCCTGCCATTGTTCCTCAGTCAGATCGTCCTTCAAAATATAAGCATGGAGATTTCCGTCCCCCGCATGGCCAAAGCTCTTGATCCTGATATCCACTTCGCTGTGAAGATTGTGCATATACTCCACCATCTCACTGATCTTATTTCTTGGAACGACCACATCCACCTCATCCATATAGGTGGTAGATCCTTTGATCGCTTCCAGAAATGCACCTCTGGCTTTCCAGATGGATTCGTCCCGCTCTTCTGTATCAGAGATCAGCACATCCAGCGCGCCCTGACTCAAACAGAGTTTTGCGACTTTATCGTAATCCGCCTCGATCTCCTCGGCCGAATTTCCGTCGAATTTCAGAAGAAGGTATGCGTCTGCCTGATGGTCCGGGAACTTTTTGCCCAGATATTCTTCAGCATCTTCAATAACCTCTCTCTGCATGAATTCGATTGCGGTAGGAATCGCTTTGGACTTGATGATTTCCGGCACCGTCTGTATCGCCGAGTTGAGATTTTTAAACGGTATCAGAAGACTGATCGCTTTTTTCGGAAGCGGAAGCAGTTTAAGAACTGCTTTCGTGATAATTCCCAGTGTTCCCTCAGACCCTACCATCAGATCCTTCATCGCATAACCGGAACTGTTCTTTACGATTTTCCCTCCGAATTCTACAATCTTTCCGTTGGGCAGAACCACTTCCAGTCCCCGGACATAATCTCTCGTAACTCCATATTTTACTGCCCGCATTCCACCGGCGTTTGTACTGATATTTCCTCCTATCGTTGCAGATTTCTCACCCGGGTCCGGCGGATAGAAAAAGTCATGGTCCTCCACAAATGCTGACAGCTCCATCAGGAGTACTCCAGGCTCCACGGTTACCGTCAGATTTTCTTCGTCCAGTTCAAGGATCTGATTCATCAGGCTGGTATCCATCATAATCCCGTGTTCCATTGCCACAGAAGATCCCACAAGCCCTGTGCCCGCTCCCCTTGGAGTGACCGGAATCGTGTGTTCATATGCATAGGACATGATCTTTGAAATCTCTTCTGCATTTGCTGCCTTCACTACGACGTCAGGATAGCTCTGGGTACCGCTCAGCTCATCATGGCTGTATTCTTCATTTATATTTTCTCCGTATAAAATACGTTCGTCATCACCGATTACCTGCTTTATGTATCTAAGATCTTTTTCATCTAATCTTTTATATCCCATAGCTATGCCCCCTGACTCTCTTTAATCTTTTCAATGAACTGAGGAATGACCTCATATAAATCTCCCACCAGACCGTAATGAGCTACCTTGAAAATAGAGGCTTTCTCATCCTTATTAATGGCAATGATCTGGTCTGAATGATCCATGCCGGCAACAAACTGAATAGCGCCGGATACCCCGCAGGTGATGATCAGTTTCGGCCGGACGGTACGGCCGCTTAAGCCTACCTGCCGTTTTGCGTCCAGCCAGCCGTTCTCTGCCACAGGCCTTGTACATGCCACCTGCCCGCCAAGAAGGTCTGCCAATTCTTCCAGCATCAAAAGATCCTCTTCTTTTTTAACACCGCGTCCCGCAACCACAAGTACATCGGCAGATTCTATGAACTTTTCCTTTTCTTTCAGCACAATATCAAGAACTTCAACATTTGTCTTGAGTTTGCCCTTTTCAATGGAACATTCTACAATTTCACCCTGTTCTTCCTCCATCCGTTCCGGAGCATTCATCACTTTATAGCGGACGGTTGCCATCTGGGGACGGTGATTGGGTGTTGTGATATGTGCCATAATATTTCCGCCGAAGGCAGGCCGTATCTGGGACAGGTCTGTATTTTCATTCATCTCAAGGATCGTACAGTCCGCTGTAAGCCCGGTTTTCATTCTGGCTGCTACTCTTGGGGCCAGCTGTCTTCCGACCGTTGTTGCACCTACTAAGACAGCGGATGGATGTTGTTTTTGTATAAAGTCTTCAAAGACTGCCGTATACGGTTCTATTTTAAAACGGCTCAGCTCCGGGTCATCATACAGAAATACCTGATCGACTCCATAATGCAGCAGTTCTCTGCTCTCTTCTTTAATATCGCTTCCAATGAACAATGCGTACACAGGATGAGAAATCTTTCTGGCCAGTTCTTTTGCCTTTCCGATCAGTTCATAAGTCACCGGATGTATTTTGCCGTCCACATGGTCAACATATACTACGATTCCATTCCATAAGGATTTATCAATCTCCTCTGCCTTCTGGTCTTCCACATAAGTGACGGCTCCTTCCGGTCCCTTCTTTACACACAGTCTGCACATCTTACAGGCCGAATTGATCTCCAGTTTTCCGTCTTTTTCTTCCATTGCCCCAAACGGACAAATTTTCATCAGTTCACTGAGATCTGTTATTTTTTCCTGATTGATTTCTAACTTTGCCATATGTAATTCCTCCTATACAAATTTCAGTTCTTTCACTTTTTGAAAGAGTTTTTCTGAAAGGATACTGCCTTCCTCGTTCCAGAGTTCCCTATGGTGGTTCGTTTCCGGAGGGAAAATCTTCTGAACCTGTGTGGGTGAACCATTCAGTCCGTAATGAGTCTCATCTCTGTCGTCCATGTCATCCAGGCTGAGCATAGTGATTTCCGTATCTGCTTTCTCGGTTTTTCTCACGTAAGAAGGAAGTCTTGGCTGGAAAATGTCTTTATCCACTGCCAGAAGACAGGGATAGGCAATCCTTGTGATCTCAATGTCGTCCGGCATATCCATCTCAACTGTAATATTTTGTCCGTCTGCCTCGGTGATTTTTCTTACATTTGATACACTCGGGATACCAAGCCATTCGGAGATCTCCGGTCCAACCTGGGCTGTATCACCGTCTGTGGTCTGTTTCCCGCACAGAATCAGGTCAAAATCTCCCATCTTTTTAATCCCCTGAGCCAGGGTATAGCTTGTGGCCAGCACATCGGCTCCCCCGAATCTCCGGTCGGAAATCAAAGTTCCGTGATCAGCTCCCATCGCATAGGCTTCCCTTATCACCTGAGCCGCCTGAGGAGGTCCCATTGTGATCACACTGACCTCCCCTCCCAGTTCTTCCTTTAACCGCATGGCTGTCTCCAACGCGTAGAGATCATAGGGATTCATTTTGGACGCTGCCCCGTTTCTTTTCAGGACTCCCGTTTTTGGATCAACCTCTACCTTATTGGACTCCGGCACCTGTTTGATACAAACTAAAATATTCATATCTGCTTTTCCTCCTGCTTTCACGATTGGTCCTACCAATCGTCTGAAAAATAATTGGAAATGAAACATCATTTCCAGGTTCCCTGTTCTCTATATTGGCCCTACCAATTTATCTTTATTATAACTTCTTTTGTATTATCCGTCCAGCTTTTTTTTAAATCTTATGACTTTTTCGTCATAATGCACAAGTTTATCTCGTTTTCATGCGCTCCAGCGTGCTGTTGATGATGTCAAAGTGATCCTCGATTGCTTTTCTTCCGCCTTCCAGGTCTTTTTCAATCATACATTTTGCAATTTCTTTATGTGCCTGCTGCAGCTTTTCCTTGTTGTCATCCTTGAAGATCTCTCTCCGCATATCTGTGATATAAGTATCCAGCACATCGGATAATACCTGTAAAATATCTATAATCAGGACATTGTGGGAAGCCTTTGCTATCGCATAATGAATCTTTTTATCCCAGATTACGCATTCTTCCTCAGTTTTGCCCCGGTCCAGATTCAGTATATACTCACCAATCTTCTGAATCTCCTCTTTGCTGATGTTGTCCACGGCAAGCACAAAGGCCTGCATCTCCAGCGCGAAACGCAGCTGTGTGATGGAGCCATAGTCAAGTTTGTGCAGAATGAACATCATGGACATTGATTCTACAAGGTTTTTTTCAAAATTACAGGAAACATAATTTCCCGCTCCCTGCTGGCTGGATATAAACCCCATCATCTCCAGCATGTGGATCGCCTCACGCACAGAATTTCTGCTGACGCCCAGCTGTTCCGAGATTTCCCTCTCGGGAGGTAATTTTTCACCGATCGTCAAATCATGATTGATGATCTGTTTCTTAATATGTTCAATCACTTTTTCGTAAGCTTTTGTCTGCTGCATCTCTATCCCTCTTTCTTTAAAACCGTTTGGAGAGAATTATACCGTCCAGGTTTCATCAAATCAAGGGAATTTCTATTATTTCCAGCTTTTTCGCCGTTTTTTTCATAAAAGAGGATTACCTTCTGTCCCGGATAACTCCGAAACAGAAGGTGCATTAAGATGGTCAATATGCATTAAGCATAGAAACACGCTGATTTATTCTGCTTCCTTTTTCTTCCTGATCTCTTCGATCATAACCGGAAGCACGTTTACTGCATTTCCTACGATGCCGATGTTGGCCACTTCAAAAATAGGCGCATCTTCATCTTTGTTGATAGCTACTATATAATCGGAATTCATGATTCCGGAGACATGCTGTGTCGCGCCGGAAATACCGCACGCGATATAAAGCTTCGGCGCTACGATTTTTCCTGACTGCCCTACCTGGTGTACCCTGGAGATCCATCCGTCTTCGATGGCCGGCCTTGTGGCCCCAACCACTCCGCCGAGCAGATCAGCCAGTTCTTTGACCAGGGCAAAGTTATCCTTGCTGCCCATTCCCCGTCCGCCGGAGACAATGACTTCTGCCTCTTCCAAATTGACAGCCTCAGAAATTTCTTTGACTGCATCTTTTATATCCAGCCGAACTTTTTCATCCGTAACCGGGACTTTTTTCTCTGTGATCGTTCCTTTTCCGGCTTCTTCTGTTTTTTTAAAGGCGCCGGAACGCAGCACCGCAATCTGCGGCACGGATGTTTCCATTACCACATCCTGAAGTACCGTTCCTCCATAAAGCGGGCAGGTATAGACTGTTTTTCCATCTTCTGTCCTTAGATCCATGACGTCAGAAACACATCCAGTCTTTAATCTGGCAGCCAGTCTTGGAGCAAGATCCTTGCCGTCCTGAGTTCCTCCTACCAGCACTGCAATAGGCTTCTCTTCTTTGATTACTGATTCCATTACGTTGGTAAAATAGTCCAGATGAAAGCTTTCATATTGAGGGTCTTCAATTAAGATCACTTCATCGGCACCGGATTCGGCAGCTTTTTGGGCGGCTGTCCGAATTCCGTCTCCGATCAGAACTGCTCTGACCTTCCCGCCCGTGTTTTCAGCGATTTTTCTGGCAGGAGAGAGCATTTCCAAACCGACCTTTACCGGACTTTTGTCCGCAGTCTCAATATAAACCACGATATCCTTATATTCTGTCATATTCATTGCAAACTCCTCCTTAGAATACTTTCGCATCCGCCATCATGGCAACTGCTTTAAATGCTGAATCCTGCGCTGTCTCTTCCTGGATCTTGATTCCGTCCTCTTTTTTCGGCGGTTCATAGAGTTTAAGAGTTTTTACAAAGGCCCCGTCCTCCCCTGTTTTTTCGAGTTCCAGCATAGACAGATCTTCTGCCTTGATCGTACCGATCGGCTTTTTCCGGGCTGCCATCTTATTTTTAATCGTCGGATATCTCGGGTCATAATCCGGTTTTGTAACAGTCAGAACACACGGAGACGCTGTCTCGATAAGACGGTAGCCTTCTTCCGTCTCCTGTTTGGCGCACACCTGTCCTTCTTCGAATTCGACCCCGATCACGTTGGTGATAACACCGGTGCCCAGCAGTTCGGAGAGTTCTGCTCCCACCTGTCCCAGGGCAGCGTCGGTAGCCTCTTTCCCGCAGAAGATCAGATCAAACTTCTTTCCGGTGTCTTCCTCAATCTTTTTGGCGGCACACATCAGGATATGGCTGATTCCCCTGGAATCCGAACCGTCAAACCGGTCATCCCGTACCAAATATGCATGGTCTGCTCCTACTGCGAGACAGTTTTTTAATGAATTTCTGGCTTCCTCACCGCCGATGCACAGGACGGTGATCTCCCCTTCCCCGGCTTCCTTCAGGCGTGCAGCCATCTCCAGCGCATAGGTGTCAAACGCATTGACTACAGGTGTGATGTTTGCAAGATCCGGCTTCCCTTCTGCTGTCAAATGTACTTCCACAGAATCATCCGGCACCTGTTTCACACATACTAAAATTTCCATAATCTTCACTCCTTTGTCGGGTCAATTTCTTATCTGCCGATGGTATTGTTCGCAATGACGATTCTCTGGATTTCATTGCTTCCCTCGAAAATCTGAAAGATCTTCGCGTCACGGAGAAGTTTTTCTACCGGATATTCTCTGCTGTATCCGTATCCGCCGAACATCTGAATGGCTTCTGATGCCACTTCCATGGCAATATCACTGGCGTAGCATTTTGCAATAGCTGCTTCCTTAGAATGAGAAAGTCCAAGATCCATCCTTGTCAGTGCATGGGCAACCATCTGGCGGGCTGTCTCTGTCTTGATCGCCATATCCGCAATCTTAAACTGCAGTGCCTGATTTTTGATGATCGGTTTTCCAAACTGGATTCTTTCTTTTCCGTAGGCAATAGCCTCATTGATGCCTCTCTGTGCGATTCCTGCTGCGACACATCCCATCCATGCCCTGGCCTGGTCAAGAGTCTTCATAGCAATGCCAAAACCTTTTCCTTCCGCTCCGATCAGGTTTTTGGCCGGAATCCGGCAGTCTTCCAAAACCACATCGCAGGTATTCGATGTACGAATTCCCATCTTATCTTCTTCATTGCCAGTGCTCAGTCCCGGTGTTCCTGCATCTACAAGGAACATGGAGATGCCTTTTACACCTTTGCTTTTATCGGTCATAGCCGTAATACAGTAGAAGGAAGCGATCCCGCCGTTTGTGATAAAGCATTTTCTTCCGTTCAGTATGTATTCGTCTCCGTCTTTCACTGCAGTTGTTGTACCTGCTCCTGCATCGGAACCTGCTCCCGGCTCAGTAAGGCAGAATGCTCCGAATCCGCCCTCGATGATCTGATCACAGACATGCTTTTTTTGTTCTTCGTTCCCTGCGATTAAAACCGGTTTTGTTCCCAGCCCGCTGGCAGAAATCGTGGTGGCAAATCCTGCGTCCGCGATAGCCATCTCCTCGATCAGCGCAGCCACATCCACTCTGGAAAGTCCGGGTCCGCCGTATTCTTCCGGAACCTCAAGAGAATGAAGCTGCATCTCAATCGCTTTATCATAGATCTCCTTCGGCCATTCTCCTGAACGGTCAAATTCTTTACACTGTTCTTTGACTTCATTCTCACAAAACTCCCGCACGTCCTGCAGTAAATCGTTTGCTTCTTCTGAAATTAAATATGCCATAATTGATTTCTCCTTTTAAATTGATCAATGGTTTGTATTTTCCTTACAGCTTGTAACAGACTTTGCCCGGATTCAGGATCATGTTCGGATCAAAAACAGTTTTTACGCCTTCCATGATACGCATGCTGACCGGTCCCACAGATTCTGCCAGATAGTCGAGCTTTCCGTGTCCGATGCCGTGTTCTCCGGAGATCAGTCCTCCGAATTCCGTGGCTTTTTCGTATACTTTTTTCATAAATACTGATACTTGCTTTCTGAATTCCTCCTCCTGCATGTCATTGCTGCATGTATAAATATGCAGGTTTCCGTCCCCGGCATGACCAAAACTTTTTACCCGGAAATCTGCTTCCGCTTCCAGTGATTTTGTGTAGGTCAGGAACTCTGCGATTTTATTTGTGGGCACTACCACATCACATTCATCCAAAAGTACAGTATCCGCCTCAATGGCCTCTAAAAGAGCGCTTCTCACAGCCCACGCGTCACGTTTCAGTGCCGGTGTATCGGCTACCAGAACATCAATGGCTCCCGCCTCCAAGACAACCTCAGAGGCTGCCTCTATGATATCTTCCAGCTGTTCTTCCGAATCTCCGTCAAAGGTAGCCAGCAGATACGCACCGACTTCCACGCCTTCCATTTCTTTTGGATAAACCTTCTTTCCCAGAAATTTCTCCGTATCCATGACGACATCTTTTTCCATGAACTCCAGAGCCTGCGGATGCAGATGGTTCATGAAAAACTGAGGCACTGTTGCAATACAGTCTTCCAAAGTTTCATAAGGAATGATCAGGCTGATGACCGCTTTGGGCTGAGGAATCAATTTCAGCGTCAGCTCTGTGATGACTCCCAATGTTCCTTCCGATCCGATCATCAGATTCAGCAGGCTGTATCCGGAACTGGTTTTAGAAACTGTCGCCCCCAATTTGACAATCTCACCTGTGGGAAGAACGACGGTCATCGCCCTGACATAATCTCTCGTCGTACCGTATTTTACTGCCCTCATGCCGCCGGCATTGGTTGCTACATTTCCGCCTACGGTCGCAAATTTTTCTCCCGGGTCCGGCGGATACAAAAGCCCCTGTTTTTCTGCATCTTCCGCCAGGTCATTTAACAGAACTCCGGGCTGTATGGTCACGACAAAATTTTCTTTATCATAGCCGAGGATCTTGTTCATCTTTGTGATGGACAGTATGATTCCTCCATGGATGCTGACAGCTCCTCCCACCAGCCCGGTTCTGGCCCCGCTTGGCGTCACAGGAATTTTGTGTTCATTACAAAGCTTCATTACCGCTGCAGCTTCTTCTGTCGTCAGTGGTTCTACTACCGCTTCGGGTTTTGCCTTTCCGTAGATTGACATTTCGTCATGGGTAAAATCATCATTGATCTCGTCTCCCGTATAGACACGTCTGGGTGCAATCTCATTCAGACGGTCAATGATCTCCTGTGTCACTCTGCCATATTCATATTCGCTCATCTTCTCCTCCTCTAAAAAATCTCAATTTCTATTTCTTACAATCACTGCTACGCCGTCCGGTATTACAGTGATCTTACTGTTTTCTCTGCCCAAATATTCATCGGCCATGCGGATCGCATCTTCTACGCTGTCAGCATAGTCCATCTGCATCTCCTCTACCATATCCTTCGGAGCCTGTGTCACCAGGATAACTTTATACTTTAACAGGATACGGCATAAGATCTGGGACTCCCATTGATCAGGCACAGTAGAGTTCCTGTCTGTAGCCAGGAATCTCTGCATGATCTTTTCCTTATCTTTTTCTTTTGCAAAAGTATCATACAACTCCTTACCACCATGTCCGTCAATACAGCTTGCAGCCATAATAATCACTCCGCCCGGCCGGCAGGTGGCTTCCGCCGCCGTCATGCCCTTGACTGACTGATAAATATTCTGATCCAGAGGGTATCCCCCATTGGTGGATATGACAATATCGGAAGGTACTGCGTCCACTCCTGAAAGCTGATCCACGAACCGGCATCCCTTTTCATGAGCTTTTTCATAGTGTCCTGCGAATGCCTCAATCACCTTTTTATCTTCATCCAGCACAACGTTTATGATAAAAGCAAGTTTTGCCTTTCCGGCCGCGTAGATCATATCCCTGTGAATAGGGTTTCCTTCAAGAATTCCAGTTCTGGCATGGGGATCATCAATAAACTCCGAGCAGTGGTTTGCCAGTACTGTTGTTCTGCTGGAGACTCCCGGCAGCACGCTCTTTCTTCCTCCGGAAAAACCTGCAAAAAAGTGAGGTTCAATGAATCCTTCCGAGATCAGAAGATCGGCTTCCCAGGCGATTTTATTGATCAGAAGTTCCCCTCCGGACGGAAGTTTCCCCAGACTTACCATATCTTCCTGTTTTCCGCTTTCATGCACTACAAATCTGATGTCCGGGTGATCCACTGTTTCTTCTCCGAACTTTGAGATCAGTTCTTCCCTTGTGGTAGGGCGGTGAAACCCTGTGGCGATTAAAACTGTCACCTTTGCGCCGGGATTTCCCTGCTTGATCTCCTCCAAAACAGCCGGCATGATCACCTTGCTCGGAACCGGACGGGTATGGTCGCTGGCAATCATCACAATATTGTCTTTTCCCCTGACCAGCTCTTTAAGCCTCGGTGTTCCCACCGGATGCAGCAGGGCATCTTTTACCAGTTCTTCTTCCTCCATTTTGGCCTGATAGTCATGAGCTTTTGATAAGAGGATTCCCGCCAGCCGTTCCTCCGGGATCTCAATCGTTAATTTCCCTTTTCCATAGGGAAGGTTTATCGTTTTCATAAGTCACCTCCGTAGAATGTCTTAAATAAATCTAAGTCCCAAAAATGCGATCACTCCGTATAGTACGATAAACAGAATGAAGTATTTCATGGACCCGTTCAGTATGCTGCTCTCTTTTCCCACTGTTCCCGTGGCTGCCACAGCAATGGCAATGCTCTGGGGTGAGATGATCTTTCCCGCCGTGGATCCTACTGTATTGGCCGCAGCCAGCCAGACATCGTTCATTCCAAGTGTATGGGCTGTCTGGACCTGCAGGCCGGTGAACAGGACACTTGAGGATGTAGCACTTCCTGTCACGAAGGTTCCGATCGAACCGATCAGCGGTGCCACCAATGGATAAAAAGAGCCGGTGACCGCCACTATCAGTGCTGCAATGTCACTGATCATCCCGCTGTATCCCATGACTTTTGCTGTTGCCAGAACGGATACGATCGTAAGCACTGTCTTGAACATCTGTATCAGGGTGTCTTTCAATACCATTCCGATTTCTTTCCAGGATGCCCCCTGTGCTTTTCCTCCGATCAGCGCTGCCAGGAAGATCAGGACACCCGGTGTTGCCAGCCATGTAAAGGTATACGGGACGGCTCCGGCACCTGTATAGATCTGAACCGAACTCTTTACGCTCGCCAGCGGATCGTGGACAGCAGGGACGAGACTGGAAGTGATCAGGAGAAACAGGAGGATCAGCAGAAAGGGAAGCCATGCAAGAACTGCCTTTTTTAATCCAAGAGGCTCACTGCCGGAATGCTCCGAGTCATCAAGATCTTTCAAAATGTATTCCGGGTCTTCATTTTTCTTTAAAAGCTTTGCCGCCAGGATTGTAATGACCATACTGCATACAGAGCCGATCACCGCCGGGAGTTCAGCGCCTACAAACTTTGCAGTGAGGTATTCCGGAATGATAAATCCCAGTCCGGAGAGCAGTGTGATCATGCCGATCCCCTTCAGTCCTTTGACAGATCCCCCTGTCATGATCATCATCAGAAACGGTGTCAGGACTACCAGGACTGCAAGCTGCATAACTACGGCAACTGCCACGCCTCTGGGATCCAGGCCGCTCACGGAAGCCGCCGTGATTGTCGGAATACCGATCGAACCGAACGCCGTAGGCGTTGCATTGGCAACCAGACAGACCGTTGCAGCGAAGATCGGACTGATACCAAGTCCGCATAAGATACTGGCCGGAATCGCAACTGCCGTTCCAAAGCCGGCCATCCCTTCCATGAATCCTCCAAATCCCCATGCAATGATCAGGATCAGAATCCGTTTGTCTCTGGATACGCTGGTCAGCATCCGTTTAATTAAATCCATATTTTTTGTATGTACCGTCAGGTTGTAAGTGAAAATGGCCGCGATGATGACGAGACAGATCGGCCAGATTCCCATGGCCGCTCCTTCCAAAGTTCCGGTAAGAGCATCGACAAGCGGCATTTTCCAAAGAAGCAGTGCAAGAACTAGTGTGATCGCAAGTGAAATAGGACAGGCTTTGTATCCGGGCATTTTAAGGCCGCTTAAGGCAAGCATCAGCCAAAGGATAGGAAGCAAAGCCAAAATAAATTTAATGAACATCACAAGCAGAATCTCCTTTCTGTTCAGGACGACGAGTTACACTCCAAATAAATTGGTTCTACCAATCCCCTTGTTGCCCCTTATGGTAGGACCAATTTTATCGTTTGTCAAGCCCATTTGCATGAACAAGTCTCATGATACTCTATATTTTTTGTGCAAAACGCTGAAATTTATATTATTTTTCTGATTGATCCTATTCGCTGAAACAGGTCTGCATCTGCTTCACAGAACATTCCATTTTTTATAAATTTCATGAAATCTCACAAAAATAAAAAGCTTCTCTGATCTCAAATAATCAGAGAAGCTTTTGCCTCTGTGCACTATAAAACGATTGTCCTTATAATGCATTTTTTATATCGTCCAAAGAGATTTCTATCTCTTCTCCGGATTCCATGTTTTTCAGTCTTCCTTTATTTTCTTTTAATTCATTCTCGCCAATAATGATCGTGTTTTGTGCCCGGAGCTTATTTGCATATTTCATCTGTGCCTTTACTCCTCGTCCAAGGTAGTCTGTCTCCACCTTAAATCCTTCCATGCGCAGACCGGAAACGATCTCATAGGCTCTTGCCTTAGCTTCTTTTCCGAGAATTCCCACATAGAGGTTCAGTGGTCTTCCCGCCGGAAGTTCTGCTCCCTCCTCTTCGAGGAAAAATAAGATACGCTCTACTCCCATGCCGAATCCCACCGAAGGCATAGACGCTTTCCCGTCGATCTCATGGACTAAGTTGTCATATCTTCCTCCGCCGCACAGAGTAAACCCTTCTCCGTTTACAAACTCAAACACGGTCTTTGTATAATAATCGAGCCCGCGGACAATCCCTGTGTCCACTTCATAAGGGATATTCAGGCTGTCCAGGAGGCTTTTCAGCTCTTCAAAATGTTCTCTGCACTCTTCGTCCAGATAGTCGATCGTTCTCGGTGCATCCTTGATAATCTCTTTGCAGGAAGGGACCTTGCAGTCGATGACTCTCAGAGGATTCTTCTCCATCCTCTCCCGGCAGGTCGGACAAAGTTTGTCCTCATGTCTGTGAAGATATGCAAGAAGAGCTTCGTTGTAATCTTTTCTGCAGTTTGAACATCCGATGCTGTTGATGTGAAGTTTCGCATCACTGAGCCCAATCTTATTGATAAACGTTGTTACCAGTGTGATCAGTTCCACTTCTGCCAGAGGACTTTCTGCCCCTACAAACTCAATCCCGAACTGGTGGTGCTGTCTGAGTCTTCCGCTCTGTGGTTTTTCATATCGGAAAGCCGGGGTAATATAAAACATCTTTACCGGCTGTGGTTCGTTCTGCATTCCGTGTTCCAGATAAGCGCGGATGGCACCCGCAGTTCCCTCCGGTTTTAAGGTGATGCTCCGGTTTCCTTTATCTTCAAAAGTATACATCTCTTTCTGGACCACATCCGTTGTCTCTCCCACGCTTCGCTGAAACAGTACGGTATGCTCAAAAACAGGGGTAATGATTTCATGAATATTATATGTCTCACACAGGTCTTTGAACACATTCTCCAGATATGTCCGTTTCTGCATCTCCTCCCCGAACCAGTCCTTCGTCCCTCTCGGTGCTTGTGTTATCATTCGCAGTTCCTCCTTTTATTGTATCTGTATCGTGCAGATTACTCTTTTCTAATATTCTAAGCATTTCTTTCGAAAATGCAACCCGCTGAAATGCGAGAAACACTTTCATGTCAAAATTCTTTACTTCCTCGATCATGACTTCCAGAGCGGTTTCTACAGAGAATCCCTCCCGGTAATCCCGGTTGGCGATCAGGGCCCCAAAAATATCGCAGACATGCATGATCCTGCCCACCAGCGGGATCTCATCTCTCTTTAGATTGCTCGGATATCCTGTGCCGTCATAATGTTCATGATGGTACAAAACCGCATCCAGCACAATATTATCATAGCCGTGTTCGACCAGAATCGAATGGCCGATCGTAGAATGCATGCGCAGGTAGCGTGTCTCATCTACTGCAAGAATCTGTTCTTCCTTTTCATTCATGTAAAAATTCAGCCGGACTTTTCCGATGTCATGCAGCAGGCCCGCCACTGCCAGATCATAGCAGACTGCCTCATCCAGTCCTAATTCTTTTCCCACGTTATATGCGAGGTTGCTCACAACGATCCCATGTTCGATGGAATCGTCCAGACTGACCTGAATCGGAGTCTCTACATCCCGGGATTCATATTTCATCGGCATATCATAACACCACCTAACACATACTTTTTAGTAATTTATCTTTCCGTAAAATCATTTCTTCGATCCGTTCCGTATACTGTCTGACATCCTTCAGGTTTTCCACCCTCTGGATGTTTCTTCTGCCGCCGACAATCTTAGATGAAGCGCCGGCACCTGCTGCAATAATATCATGCAGTTCCTCCATAATCAGTATATTATAAAGGCATTCTTTTTCTTCCAAAGAAAAGCCTGTATTTTCAAAATTTCCGGGAATATTTTTCTGCCGGTACATGTAATAAGGTTCCATTCCCAGATCAAAGCATGCCCGCTGTGCAAACCGGATCATTTCGTCATCGGCACCGCAAGAAAACTGATCCCTCATTTGATTCAGGGGAGCGCTTCTCTTGATCGCCAGCGCGTGGACCGTGATGCTGTCAGGCTCCAGTTCCCCAAGAGCCTTAAAGGTTGTCTCAAGTTCCCGGATTCCTTCTCCAGGAAGTCCGCAGATCGTGTCCATGTTAATGTTGTCAAATCCTGCTTTTCTGGCAGCATGAAAGCTGTCAGCCACATCCTCCGCCGTATGGTTTCTCCCAATCTTTCTCAGTGTATCATTGTTCATCGTCTGGGGATTGATACTGATCCTTGTAACTCCGTTTTCCGAGAGTACGGAAAGTTTTTCCGCGGTGATGCTGTCGGGTCTTCCGGCCTCCACCGTAATCTCACGGACCCTGCCAAAATCAAAGCATCGTTTAAGCTCTCCAAACAGACGCTCAAGCTGCTCTGGAGAAAGGGTAGTAGGTGTTCCCCCTCCCACATACAGGCTGATCATCTCCCTGTCCCTGTACTGCTCTCCTATATAGTGGATCTCCCGGATCAGGGCGTCTAGGTAATGATCTGCATACTCCCTGTATGCCGAAATCGGATACGACGTAAAAGAACAGTACAGGCATGTGCTTGGACAAAACGGAATCCCCACATACAGACTGTATCCGCTTTCATAGGTGATATTTTTCAGCAGTTCTGTCTCTTTTATTCCCACAGATACACAAAGATCTGCCTTTTCTTCGCTGACCAGATAATCCCGGCACAGTTTCGCTTGCATATCTGCCCTGGATTTCCCCCGCAGGCAGTCCTCAAACACAAGCTTTGTGGGACGGATGCCGTTTAATGTTCCCCAGGGCAGTTCTTTTTGAAAATAACAGGACAGCAGACGGTACAGAGCCGCCTTCAGGCTGTTTTTGAAGTTCCTCTTGTCCCTGAAGTCTCCTCTGACTTTCTCGGAAATGACAGATTCCCCGGTCCTCAGTTCCAGAAGTGTTTCCTCCTCATCGCAGAAGACCCTGCATATAAAATCATAGATAGAATTGTCATCTCCTTCCGAAGACAATTCTATCTTTTCTCCAATGCAGAATGCCAGAATCAGGCTTCTGATATCGTATTCATACAGGGTTTCGTTCTGAATCAGTCCGATCATGGCTGCATAAGAAACGGATTCGTCCGTTTTTCAAGTCCAATGGTCGTGCTGTTCATATGTCCCGGATACACTTCCGTCTCATCCGGCAGAACGAATAGTTTTTCCCGGATGCCTGACAGCAGTGCATCTGTATCTCCGGTAGGAAAATCTGTCCGCCCGATGCTCTGGCGAAACAGAGTATCTCCCGCAATCAGCCACCCCTGTTCTTTGAAATAATAGCAGACTCCGCCTTTTGTATGTCCTGGCACATGAATACAGTGTATCTCCGTGTCTAAAAGATCCAAAATCTGGCCATCTTTTACGAGATGATCAGCATCCATAGAAACAGGCTCCCCAAACATAGAAGTCAGATTCAGGGAGGGCTCTCTCAGTACATCTTCCTCATCCTCATGCAGATAAACCGGCAGCCCCGGCTTTTGCTCCTGCAGATAAGGAAGAGCCATCACGTGGTCAAAATGTCCGTGTGTCAGAAGGACTGCCGTGAGCTCAAGCCCCTCTTTTTCAAGCATTTCCATCACCCGGTATCCTTCGTCTCCCGGATCAAATACAAGCGCTTCTTTCGTCTGGCGGTTGCCGGCGATATAACAGTTTGTCTGCATCTGTCCAAGACCTGCTCCGATCAAAATAATATTTTCGTTCATGTCTGAAAAACTATCCTACCTTTCTCTCTATGTCTACCACACCTTCAATATTGCGTATCCTTGCGATCACTTGATTTAACTGGGCAACTCCGTTGATGTCAAAGGACATGCTGAGGGTAGCCCTTCCTTTTTTGGAATTTGAAACATTCATCGTCAGAATGTCGATGTCCAGCTCCAAAAACACTTTGGATACATCTGCAAGCATTCCCTTCCGGTTGTTTGCATAAATCGAAATTTCCGTGGTATAGGTCTGTCCGGAGCCCTCAGATCCTTCCTGCCATTCTGCCTCGATCAGGCGGGACCGGTCGGTCTCTGACATGCTTAATAAGTTTACACAGTCTGTCCTGTGAATGGATACTCCCCGTCCCCTTGTGACGAATCCGACGATCTCATCTCCGGGAACCGGATTGCAGCATTTGGAAAACCGCACTGCCACGTCGTCCACCCCTTTGACAACGATTCCGCCCTTCTGTTTCTCTTCCGGACGCCGTTCCCTGACATGTTCTGCCGCCTCCAAAACCTGTTCATCTGTAATCTTCTGTTTCTGCTCTTTATTGAACTCCTCCGCCAGCTTATTGACAACCTGGCCCTCTTTCAGTCCGCCGTGTCCCACGGCTGCGCACACAGACTCCCAGTCTTTAAATCCATATTTGAGCTGTACTTTTTTAATGTATTCCGGCTTTAAGTAGCTTGACAGTTCAATTCTCTTGCCCCTGCAGTACTTCTCAAGCATCTCCTTGCCTTTGACAATATTTTCTTCTTTAAACTGAGTCTTAAACCATTGATTGATCTTGCTCTTAGCCTGGGTGGATTTCACGATATTTAACCAGTCCCTGCTGGGGCCCTTGGAGTTCTGTGAGGTAATCACCTCCACCCGGTCTCCGTTCTGGAGATGGTATTCAAACGGCACCTGCCTGCCGTTGACCCTGGCTCCTACCATCGTATTTCCTACCGCACTGTGAATACTGTAAGCAAAATCAATCGGTGTGGAGCCGTTGGCAAGACTCTTTACATCCCCGTTTGGGGTAAAACAGTAAACCTGCTCCGCAAACAGGTCCAGATTCGTCTTGAGGAGAGACAAAAACTCTTTATTATCGTCCATGTCCTGCTGCCACTCGAGGATCTCCCGAAGCCAACTCAGCTTTTCCTCTTCTTTGTTGACGCCCACGCTGCTGCTTTTTTCTTTGTACTTCCAATGGGCGGCAATACCGTATTCAGCGATCCTGTGCATCTCAAATGTCCGGATCTGGATTTCAAAAGGATGTCCTTCCGGCCCGATCAGCGTCGTATGGAGCGACTGGTACATATTCTGTTTTGGCATGGCGATATAGTCCTTGAATCTCCCGGGAATAGGCTTATACATCTCATGAATTACTCCCAGAGCCGCATAACAGTCCTTGACCGTATCCACTTTGATCCGCACCGCAAACAGATCGTAAATCTGATCCAGAGTCTTATTCTGATTCACCATTTTCTTATAAATGCTGAAAAAATGCTTCACCCGCCCGTCGATCTCCGCCTTGATGCCGCTCCGCTCAATATGACCGCTGACTTCATCGACGATCTCTTTGATGTAAGCTTCCCTGCGTACCTTCTGGGAGTCCAGGGAATGTTCCAGTTCCTTGTAGACATCCGGCTTCAGATATCTCAAAGACAAATCGTCCAGTTCCACCTTGATCTTGGAAATACCAAGCCTGTGGGCGATAGGCGCATAGATGTCCATAGTCTCTCTGGACTTTTCCTTCTGCTTTTCAGGCTTCATAAACTGCATGGTGCGCATGTTGTGCAGACGGTCTGCCAGTTTGATCAGTATGACCCTGATGTCCTTGGCCATGGCAAGGAACATCTTCCGTAAATTCTCCGCCTGTACTTCGATCTTGTCCTTGGAATAACTTAACTGGCCCAACTTCGTGACACCGTCCACAAGCTGGGCAACCTCCACCCCAAACTCCCGGACTACGTCTTCATATGTCACGTCTGTGTCTTCCACCACATCGTGCAGCAAACCGGCAATGATCGTCTCCCGGTCCAGTTCCAGTTCGGCCAGGATAATGGCGACACAAATAGGATGAATAATATAGGGTTCCCCGGACTTCCTCTTCTGGTCCTTATGGGCTTCAAAAGCCATATCGTAGGCCCTGCTCACCATCTCTATATCTTCATCGCTGTACAGGCTCTTCATCGTCTCCATCAGCTGCTGACGGAGTTCATCGGGAGCCGTAAAACTCTTGGGATTGCTGATATCTTTTTTTACACGGTTTATTTTTGTTTTACTGTTTTGCTCCATTGGCAGCCACTCCAGATTAATTATTTTTTAACTTTGATTCACAGTAAATGCATCTGTAAACCTTATTTTCTCTGTCCACAAGTTTGAATGTATGATCGATCTCCTGCTCTGTGGAAGTAATGCACCTCGGATTTTTGCATCTTGCAATGTTGGTGATGACCTCCGGAAGCCCGACCTTATGTTTAGATTTCAGCTTTCCGTCCTCAATGATGCATACGGTGGCATTGGGGTCTACATATCCCAGCACATCCAGATCGATATCAAAGTTATTGGAAATCTTGATGATGTCTTTCTTGCCAAGTTTATTGCTCTTGGCATTCTGAATGATCGCGATACTGCAGTCCAGTTTGTCAAGTCCCAGCTGATAGTAAATATCCATGCCTTTTCCGGCTGTGATATGGTCTAAAACGATTCCGTTCTTTATACTGTCTATGTTCATGCCGTAACCCCCAATAAATCCATGATCAGTGCCATCCTCACGTGTTTGCCGTTCAGTGCCTGTCTGAAATAGCAGGCTCTCGGGTCCTCGTCCACTTTGACAGAAATCTCATTGACTCTCGGCAGCGGGTGCAGGATGGACAGGTCTTCTTTTGCCTTCTTTAACTTCTCAGGGTCCAGAATGTAGCTGTCCTTTAATCGGACATAATCGGCCTCGTTAAAAAATCGTTCTCTCTGAACTCTGGTCATATATATGATATCCAGTTCCGGCATGACTTCTTCCATCTTCCTGACTTCACGGAACGGAATATTCTTCTTTTCAAATACGTCTTTTTTCAGATATTCCGGTATCTGAAGCTCCTCCGGAGAGATCATGATGAAACTGATATCCTCATACCTTGAAAGGGCTTTGATCAGAGAGTGCACGGTGCGCCCGAACTTCAAGTCCCCGCAGAATCCGATGGTCAGATTTTTAAGTCTTCCTTTTTCCCTCCTTATGGTCAGAAGGTCGGTGAGTGTCTGGGTCGGATGGTTGTGTCCTCCGTCCCCTGCATTGATGATCGGGATGTCCACATGTCTGGAAGCAACATACGGAGCTCCCTCCTTCGGATGGCGCATAGCGATGATATCTGCGTAGCAGGCCACAGTCCGCGCTGTGTCGGCGATACTTTCTCCTTTTGCTGCTGAGGAAGAATTAGCAGAAGAAAAGCCAAGTACACTGCCTCCTAACTCCAGCATAGCCGCTTCAAAACTGAGCCTTGTCCTGGTACTTGGTTCAAAAAATAGTGTTGCCAGCTTCTTATATCTGCATACTTCCCTGTACTTCTCCGGCATGGAAGAAATATCATCCGCAAGATTCAAAAGCCTGTCGACGTCATCCACAGACAAATCCATCGGATCGATTAAATGTTTCATAGAAAGTACCTCCTAATCGTTATATTATAATAATTCTACATTTATAGACCAATAGTGTCAATGAATTACTTATATTTTAGCAGGCCTTTTTCCAGCAGTTCCGAAGGACGGTAAGAAAGTTTTGCCTTCCGGAGTCCTTCTTCCCCCAAATCTTCCTCTCTGTTGATAAACTGATAATCCATGGCTTCGTGCAGAATAAACTGCTGATTGATCATCGGGTAGGCTCCCTGTATCTCTCCGAACGCCTTCTCAAAATGAACAACAAAGGTATCTTCTGTTGTTCCCTCCCCTATGGCAAACGCAATAATCTTTCCGTCACTTCTCAGCACCCCGCCCTTTAAGTCAAGGTCTTTATAATACATCAGAGCATTCTTGGCAGCACAGATCTCTTCATGCTTGTCGGCGTCTTCTGCTTTGGTAGCCTCGTTTGCCATCTTCCATTCCATGAGCATGGTCAGGGCTTCCAGGGCATTTTCATCATTTAAAGATTCGTAAGACCAGTCGTGATTTTCCTTAAACCTGTTGATATGATTTCTTTTGCCGTGAAGCTTCTTGCCCCTCAGCGTTGCCAGAGATTCCCGTTCGTAAATATAATCAAAAAGATCCCGGTCATATTCCACTGTAAAAATATCCCCGAACATCTCTTTCATCTTTTCTTCTGTTTCCTTCAGGATACCATGCATGGCAAATGGGATTCCTTCTTCCCTGCAGTATTCCATGACGGCCTCCACGGCTTTCTTCTCATCCCCGCCTCCGATCGGATAGCTGAACGTGCACCCTTCTCCGTCTTTTGACCGGATGATCAGCATATCCTCTGTTATGGCATATGTCATGTGATAATGATCTTTCCACAGGATCAGTGTCGCGGCCGAAAAATCGGCACTCCGGTAATTGATTTTGTCAAAATATGCATCAAACATTTTTTTATCTTCTAATTTCGGTGTCTTAAATTCCATTGTAAACTCCTTTATTTATTTGTGATAAGGCTGGCAGTTCATGATTCGGTATCCCCGGTAAATCTGCTCCAAAAGAACAGCAGCGCATAATTCAGGTGCCATATCAAAAGAAGATACGGAAAACTCTGAAACATGATGCTTCCGGCTGAATCCGCCAATATAAAAAAAGATATTAGAACAGCCGTCTAGCATCCAACGGCTGATTTCTTCTGCAAATGCAGTGCTCTCCAAACTGTTTTCAGAACTTGTGACCAGAAAATGCTTTCCTTCCTTATCAAAGATTCTTCCCAATTGTTTCTCTTTTTTTACATACTTGACTTCTATTGTACAATATTTCCCCAGACGTTTCAAATATTCTTCCATAGCCTGGACATACAGTGTATCCCTGTTCTTCTGTAAAATAAAAATATAGAACTTCATCATGACTTGCCTTTATCAAAAAACTTCTTCAGTTTTTTATCAGATTTGAGCGCTTTCTCAAAGGCATCGTTGGTCTCTTTGATCAGCTGTTTTACTTTTTCTGTTGCCAGACCGGCATTCAGAGCATTTTTCATCTGCGCCGTATAATGTTTCTCATTGTTATAGAGCAGATAAGACTGGCCCTTTTTTACAATATAATATTGGCTCATGCCTGGTGCAGGTGTTTTGATCCCCCGGATCTTTGTACTGTAAGCAGCATAAACGATAAACGATTGTTCATCCGCGCCTTTTTCAGTGTGGAATGAGAGGTTCTCATATGACTCCACATACTTATGTAGCTTCTTTACTACCCGGCTGGAAACCAGATCTTTCGGGTCTTCCACCATGCCTTTTAAGCCCTTCTCGTCACCTGCCCTGAGCTTTTTATAGTACTCATTCATAAATGACAGCAGTTTCTCTGTCTCAGGCTCCACCGGCTGGGATGCTGCAACAGCATCGGTGTTTTTTTTCTCTGAGGCTTCTGTCTCTTCCCTGAAAATCTTCTCATTTGTGATTTTTTCCGTATGTTCCTTGTCCAGTTTCAGGAAAATCAAAAAACAAGCGCAAAAAAATAAAATCCAGCTCAATACGATGACAATGACTGTTGATTTCTTTAGCTTCACTTACCATGCCTCCATCTAGATTGTTTTTTTTATTATAGCATATCCCTTTTTTTGATACAAAGAAAACATAAAATAAAGACCGCGTTCCGTCCAATCCCGTGTAATTCACAGGAAAACAGACAGAATGCGGTCTTTCAATCTCTCAGGCTTTCTAACTTTGTACCCGGAATCCAAGGCTTATGAGAAAATCATGGACGTCATCCGGATTTTTAATTGTAGCCAGAGAGGAGACTCCTATATACTCAGGGTGGGTACCCGCTCCATTGGTTGTAGTCTTACCCGTCTCATATATTTTCCCGTCATAATATACAAGATATGCTTTCCACTGCCCGTGCATGTTATTCGGATTCGATCCGTCGCTTTTCGTAGCGATCAGTAAGGAGCCGAAAGACCCCGATACCCCTTTGGATGACAGATAATAGGGCTGCCAGTACAGCTGGTCTTCCAGTTCGTCAAAATATTTTGATTTAAGAAATGAGGAATCGACCGGCATATATCCATTGCCATGGTCATACATATACTTCATCAGCAGCTCTCTGCTGGCCCAGTTGTTTACTTTTCCCTCTTTGTAAAGCTGATCCATGAGTTTTTTGTATTCTTCTACATATTCCTCCAAGGGGGTCAAAGCACTGTCATCAGAAATCACATATTTAACATCGGCATCTTTGTTGTATTTCACACAAAGGCCGTTTTCCGCTTTATAGGTAAGAGTCTGGATCTTCATTTCATTTTCATCGAAGAAGATGCTGCCCTGAAAAGATCCGCCGGTGCCGGCCATTTTTAAGATTTGCTTCTTGTCCGCGCCCACTGAGGTCAGACGGTTTTTCGCATACAGTTCCATATACGCACTCTGTGAAGACGCCACGATAAGCTTACACTCCGACTTGGCATCTGATTCTTTCTGCTTTCGCAGGTATGCGGTAAATGAAGGGATCGCAATCGCAGCAAAAATACCGATGATCACTAACACTACGACCAATTCCACCAGCGTAAACCCTTTTTTATTTTTGATTGTCTGCTTCATCTTTCCCCTCCTTGCCGGCATTAATGACCTCTAAGTCTAATATACCTGATTTTGAATCAGATTGAAATACGAAATACATCAATTTCCGGAGGAACGAGAAACCGTATGGGATAGTGAGATGTCCCGATCCCTGTGTTGACAAAAAGCTTCATCCCGTTCACTGTATAAAACCCATCCGTATATTTTTTGGCAAGAGACGTTTTCATCTTAAAAAACGGAAGCTTGACCTGTCCGCCGTGACTGTGCCCCGCAAGAATCAGGTCGGCACTGTTTTCAGGGAGACGCTCTGCAGCATCCGGTTCGTGCATCAGCAATATTTTGTAATCACAGTTTTTTAACTCCTGCGACCCCATCAGTTCATAGTCTGGTGTTCCGAACAGTACGTCATCCAGCCCGCCGATTCCAATCGTTTTTCCGTTGGGGAGGCGGACGGTCTCAGATGCATTGGCGAGCAGCTTAAATCCTCCGTTTTGTATGACTCTCGGATAAGCCCTCATGGCGCCTCCTCCGTAATCCCGGTTTCCCCAGACCGCATATTTTCCATACCTGGCCTCTATGGCAGACAGTGCTTTTTCTACTTTTTTCTCAGGGTGGTAAGCAGCATAATTGTCATAGAGGTCCCCGGTAAAGACAACAATATCCGGCGACTGTCCGTTGATCTTATCCACTAACTTTCCCAGCCGTTCTTCCGAATATGCTTCACTCACCTGGATGTCAGATATATGGACCAGCTTCAGTTCTGCCGATGCCGCTCCATTCTTCAAATCATAGTCTCGTACTGCCAGTCTGTAAGGTTCTATTTTTACTGCATATACCGCTAAAAGGCCTGTTAAAATGAGGATCAGAAGTATAAACAGAATGATTCTTTTGATGATCTTCAATGGAATTCTCCTTATGATTTCGCCGAGTAATGAAAAAACCGCATATTTCTATGCGCTTCTTTTATTTTTAGACATATCTGCCAATTTTCATTCAAGTTATTTGTTAAGTATAAACGATGAAAGGGCAGATGGCAAGGCTTGATTAGCCATCACTTACTAAAAAATGATGGCTGACCAAGCCTCTTATTTTTAAGGAATATTTATTCATTAGCCTTCTCCAGAAGAAACTATGTCCATTGTCACCAGTTCGGAGGCAACGAGGTTCGATTCACTAAATTCACACTTCGCCTGCAGCTCCTGCTCATCTGGTGAAAATGTCATATTGCGTCTTTCATAAAATCACACGCAAATCCAACAGCTTGGCAGGTAAGCTCTTCACACATATGCGGAGGATCATTAGGGGTAAATCCGCCTGGCCTTAATTCATAACAGGTTAATGAACCAAACCTCTTACGAAAAGTATCTGCAAATTTATAACAAGCTGTGACAGTTTCTTCTTCTGATCTTCCCAAAAAATGATAATAAATGCCTATAAACATTAATCCGCCCTCAACCAGACCACACTGTGCACGGAAGCCGCCGGCGCCATGTAAACCTGCAGCCGAGATAATGGTTTGTTTTTCCAGTGTAACTTCAAATATTTCTCTCAAACAAAACAGCATGGTTCTTGCACAGTTATAATCATTCTTCCAATACAATTCATGCACTCTTTGATTTATGTAATCCATCTTCTTTTTCTCCTGTCTTTATTACAGCAGTTTCCGGTTATTCAACCTCAAAATTTTCAGAACTGAAATTGCTGTAATATCTCCCCTGCTCCGCAGTAAAGCGCAGAACACAGTAATCCGGGTCTGTGACACCTTCCGGGTAATACATGGTATCACCTTCCTGCCATATCATCTCTTTATAGAAGCTGTCTTCCAGTACCTCCATAGTACCTGTCAGCATAGCGCCCCAAAAAAACCGTCTGTCACAAAAATAAATACAGGCTTTAGGACTGTATTTATACTGGCTGACTCTCATAGAAGACGTATTCGTGGTAAAATAAAATACCTTGATACCCTCTCTTCTCCGCGGCGGCAGCATAGCCTTCGTATTGGGATAACCATTTTCATCCACAGAACTGATAAATGACACTCCCTGCTTATCGATCAGGTTTCCAATCATCTTCACTGGATCTCTCATTTTCTTACCTCCTTAACCTATGTCTACATTATAAGACAGGCAGGAGTTATGGTAAATCAGTTACTTTTTTGTAACTATAACAGCCCTTTTTCTTTTAAAAATTCTTCCCTGTGATCCTCAATCATCATCTCGATCCCAACATCCTGCATAATTGATACGGCTTCAAAAATCTTTTTCCCTCGTTTCGTGAGAAAGTAATTCGATTTCAATAGATAGCTGTCATTTATCGTTTTTCCGATCATTCCCCATTCCTGAAGCTCTTTCAGATGCTGCACCAGCATTTTCTGGCTGATTCCCCGGATGGACTTTTTTAGAACTGAAAGAGAACTGCCGCCCTTGCTGAGCTCCCATAAAATAATCGGCTTCCATTTGCCCTTTATAATGTCATGTGTCAATTCCAAAGGACACGTGTACTCATTCCTCATCTTCATCCTGACCGCCTCCAATCATATAGAAAATGGACATCATATCTACTGGACAAATCTTGCCTAAAAAGAATAAAAAAACGCATATATATGCGGTTTTTAGAACTGCACCAGGCAGGAGTCGAACCTACCACTATGCATTTTCTAAAAACAGCTTAAAAAGAGTTTCACTATTAAAATCAATTTAAAAAATCTATAAATGCCAAACCATAAAATGGCGTAACCCCTTAGTTTATCAGGGGTTACGCCATTTATAAAGTACTGTAGTAATGGTACAAATCGCAAATCTCCATATTAAGGCCTGTAAAAGTATAAGGAAAAATTTTTCATTTTTTGACGCGTTTTTTCTTATTATGTTGTGTATTTTCACTTCCGTATCACACGAAATTTAATAAATAAAATAATTGAGATTTTAAATAAAAGCTACAACCTAGAAATTCAAAAATAACAATCACATTATTTGGCTACAATATTTATATCTACTAGAAAATGCTGATTTTTGCTATTTCTATCAATGCCCCGCAGTCACCGCAGACAGCAAGACCGGATAACGGATATACCTTTTCCTCATTTGGAGAGGTCCTCGTATCCAACCCCAACAGTCTCTGCACTAAAGCAAATTCTGGGTCAGTTATGATTGGCTCATGGTTCTGCTCAATCCTTATCCAGTCCTTTTCCGGCTTATCCATAAATTTTTTGATCTTATGGTTCGGTATGGTATGTCTCCCCTGGATCAGTGTTCCGATATATACCTCATTTTCCAGAATACGATTCACTGACATGGCACTCCACTCAGCCTGTTTGTGTATCTTGAAACTATCCTGAATATTAATTCCAATGCTATGCTTATACTCCATAAAGGATAACACGCCCTGGTCATTCAGATAATTGACAATTCCTGTCTGGCCCATCCCCGACATTTTCAACCGAAAGATTTCTCCATGTTTTGGGTAAAAAAGCAGGGAACCTGTTTCAGATTTTCTGCTTGGTGGAGCCGCCGGTGGACAGCTGGCATTTCATTATTTACGGTTTCTGGATATTACGAACAAAATTGCTAATCAGCTTTATAAATTTCACATGTAAAATTTGATGCGGTATATAAATTTATGCAAAAAGTTCCTGATATAAGCGTTTGGCATAACTATCTGTCATACCGCTTATATAATCCGTAATCATCAAAATTCTTAAATAAAGCTTCTCCTGTTCATTTCTTTTATATGCTTCGCTATGGTACATGGATTTATAAAATTCAGATACGGTGTCTATTGTCCTCTGTTCTATAAACGTAGCGTTTTCTTCCGTATCATAGACAAGCGCTGCTGGCATAAATTGATTCAATAATGAATTTATAACCCGGCGTCCAAATAATTCTGTTCTGGTTTTTATGGAACTTGTATAAACCAGGCGTTCGCTTAGTTCTGCGATAGCCAAGATAATATCGCCAGATACAGTATCGTCAAACAAGCTTCCATTAAATTTGCCTTTCATGATTTCTTCGTAGTTCTTAATAAAAGAATCACCGGCATTTATTATCATCATACTTTGTATATATTGATTCCATCTTTGAACGGCAGTTAATTCCGGCTTCCGTTCATTTTTTGCCAATTCCTCCTCGTATATGGTCAATAATTTATTAATGTATTCCTGAATACGGCTCCCATATATACCGTCCTGTGTCCTGTAATGTTGGAAAGTTTTTATAATCTCCTGAAAACTTATTACTTTTTTTACCATAGCATCCTCCACATCAGAGGTTCTATAAGCAATATCATCCGCCGCCTCCAAAAGATAGGATAATGGGTGGCGGTTTCCGTACAATCCCATTTTTTCATTGATGTCCTCAAATAATTCATGCTCGGAAAAGTTATATCCCATTTTTTTATAACTGTTCGGGTTATTGTATAATAAATCGACAGAAGAAATAGGGTATTTCATAATTGCTCCCAGAACTTCATATGAGAGATTAAAGCCGTTTTTTTTCCCCAGATAAGGCGTTTTGGACAATATACGCAAAGACTGTGCATTCCCTTCAAAGGAATATAAATCCTGGAGTTGCCATTCTGACAGTATGTTTGTTATTTGTTCTTTTCCTAAATACAAATGACTAAGATTTGTCTGGAACCATTCACGAATTGCATATTCTCCAAAATGGCCAAATGGTGGATTTCCTATATCATGTACTAAACCTGCACATAGAAGGACATCAGAAAACTCTTTTTCTGTATGGGTTTCAAACCATAAATCTCTCTTTTCTTTCTTTAGCTTTTTGAATACATATTCGCCTAGCTTTTTTCCTATTGCCGATACTTCTAATGAATGCGTTAAACGGGTTCTTATATAGTCATCATCATCTAAGGGGAAAACCTGTGCCTTATCTTGTAATCTGCGAAATAGGGTACTACAAATAATTGTTTTATGAATAAAACTTGTCGGACGGGAACAACTTGCAAAGCAAGGTGTTTCCGGGTGGCAAGTCCACAGCTCTTTCAGATGAATTTCCAGATTAGGGAAGGAGTATACACCATCGTTTTCTTCGGACAATGATAGGTCTCGTCAGTGGCGAGTTCTGCTGCCAGCTTGTGCTGCGGCGCCAAAACCATGAAAGTTGCTGCGTGGAGCGTATCCGGTCTTGTGGTATAGACAGTGATCGCCTCGTCCCTGTCTTCTAATTTAAAGTCTACTTCGGCACCGTGGTTCTTTCCGATCCATTCTGCCTGCATTTTCTTAAATTTTTCAGGCCAATCCAGTTTATCCAAGTCTCCCAGAAGACGGTCTGTATTTTCTGTGATCTTTAACATCCACTGTCTTAAATTCTTCTTTGTCACATCGGCTCCGCAGCGCTCGCACTTGCCGTTGACTACCTCTTCGTTGGCAAGTCCGGTCTTACATGAAGGACACCAGTTGATCGGCATCTGTTTTTCGTAGGCCAGTCCCTTTTTAAACATCTGGACAAAGATCCACTGAGTCCATTTGTAAAACTCAGGATCTGTGGTGTTGACTTCCATATCCCAGTCATAGATGGCTGCGATCTCACCGATCTGGCGTTTGATATTTTCAATATTCTGAGCTGTGGATTCTTTCGGATGCACTCCCATCTTGATCGCATATAAGATGCTTAACGGACACACAAGAAAACAGGTGGGCTCTAAAAGCCTGCCCGTCTTCCACTGTCAGGTCCGTTCTTATCTGTAATAAAAAAATGGAGCCATGATTTGCTCATAGCTCCAAACTGGTTCCGCAGAAATACTTATCCGATATCTCTATAATTTATATTTGCAATCTGAGCTTCATGTAAACCCTTGGTTTATCAGGTGTTACGCCATTTATAAAGTACTGTAGTAATGGTACAAATCCCAAATCTCCGTATTAAAGCCTGTAAAAGAATAAGGAAAAATTTTTCATTTTTTGACGCGTTTTTTCTTATTATGTTGTGTATTTTCACTTCCGTATCACACGAAATTTAATAAATAAAATAATTCTGTAGAAATTTTATATCGAACTTCCAATTATCCGCTTAAATACAGCATTTATAAGTAATTCAATGATTAAAAAGCACTTATTTTACCACGAAATTACCACGATTGAATGAGCCTTGATATGATGATAATAGATAAGGGAGATTCCACAATAAAAAACTGTGTATCTCCCTTGCTTCATTCATACAGCCATCTTATTTATAAGACTCTTTTGCGTCTGCTTTTGGCTTCATAGACCAAAACACTACATTCATTACAATGACAATCAGTATCACAACTGCCATAGCCACCCAAAAACCGATATTAAGACCAAGCCATTCGGTAGTTCCGAAAAGGGTCATCCAAAGTTCTTTCCAGTTCATCATTGCACCTCCTTAGAGCAGTTCGCCGAAATGACGGACATAGGCTTTTTTCAAACTTGTTGCCAGAATCATATACACCAGAATACATGGAATCAGATAAGCAAAGTATGTTGCAGGCAATGCGACAAATCCCAGCATAGTTCCAAACACAGTAAACGGAATAATGGTCAGAACCGTAATTCCTGTCATTGTGAGAAAAGTCACCGGAGCAGACGCACGACTCTGAATGAAGGGTAGCTTCGGAGTACGGATCATGTGAATGACCAACGTCTGGCTCCACATAGATTCCACGAACCATCCGGCTTGGAACATCCCGATATACTGCGCCTGGAGCGTTGCCAGCTCTGCACCGCTGAAATGGGCGGGCAAATCATTGAACAACACACCGTTCGATACGAATAACGGGCAGAATACAAAGTACATGAAAATATAGGTTGTAAAATCGAAGATGGAGCTGGTTGGCCCAATCCAGATCATAAAACTTCCAACACTGGAAGCATCCCATTTACGTGGTTTGGCAATGAACTCCTCATCCACATTGTCCCAAGGAATGGCAGTGCAAGACAGATCATAGATCAGATTCAGGAAGATCAGATGCACGCTCATCATCGGCAGGAACGGAAGCCGCCAGTACAGAGAACATATTGCCGAAGTTGGAAGATGCAGTCATCTTGATATATTTAATCATGTTGGCGTAGGTCTTACGTCCCTCAATGATACCCTGCTCCAAAACCATTAGGTCTTTTTCCAGCAGAATGATGTCGGCAGATTCCTTTGCCACATCGACAGCAGTATCCACCGAAATGCCGATGTCGGCGGGGTTTATAACTGCGGCCTCCATGATAATTACCACCAA
>OAXJ01000069.1_pt1 | contig 128315 bp, 154 predicted proteins | sample 1517241 | NCBI WGS metagenome assembly OAXJ01 (sample SAMEA2580293, study PRJEB22360) | human gut metagenome | biome: human gut; feature: human-associated habitat; material: faeces | place: Denmark | collected 2008/2010 | reverse complement strand
TAGCTCAGTCGGTAGAGCAGAGGACTGAAAATCCTCGTGTCGCTGGTTCGATTCCGGCTCTGGGCATCCCAAAAGTTCTGATTTATATCAGGGCTTTTTTCGTTTTTCACAAAAGACTGTGCTACTCCTTAAAATGTCTTGGAATATCCACGGTGTGTATGATAAAATAGGATAAAATGAGGCTTAATAATAATTTATGAAATATCCTATTTTTGAAAAATTAAGACAATTAGATAAAGAAGGATTGTATCCGTTTCATATGCCTGGGCACAAAAGGAAGAAACAGGACATTATGAGAGAGGGATCTCTGTTTGCGCTTGACACTACAGAGATCAGCGGCTATGACGACCTGCATCATCCGGAAGGGATGATTAAAGAATCAATGGAGTATATCAAACATATATATGGAAGTAAGGAAAGTTATTTTCTGATCAACAGCACCACCGGAGGTATTTTAGCTTCTGTGACTGCGTCCTGTCGGCTGGGGGATAAGATTCTTATCAGCAGGAATTGTCACAAGTCCGTATATCATGCAATTTCCATGCTTGGATTAAGGCCGGTTTATTTATATCCCAAAATAGAGCAGAATATTTGTATGGGGATTACCAGAAGCCAGGTGCAGGACATCCTGAACAGGGAAAAAGGCATTAAAGCCGCTGTTATCGTTTCTCCCACTTATGAAGGGATCGTGTCTGATATCAGGCAGATTGCCGAGGTTCTTCATGAAGAGGGGATTCCCCTGATCGTGGATGAAGCTCACGGAGCACATTTTGTATTTCACAGTGGATTTCCCGAGAGTGCGGTATCTCAGGGAGCAGACGCAGTGATCCAGAGTCTGCACAAGACACTGCCTTCCCTTACTCAGACCGGACTTCTGCACATATGCAGTTCCAGGATAGGCACCAGGGAGATTCAGCAGGCTTTATCTACGTTTCAGAGCAGCAGTCCGTCTTATATTTTGATGGCAAGTATTGATTACTGTGTCAGGAAATGTGCAGACAGGCCGGACTTGTTTGATGACTATGTTCAGAATCTAATGGATATCCGGGCCAGACTTAAACATATGAGAAATCTGAAGCTCTTAAGGACAGATGATCCGGGGAAAATCGTTGTTTTGACCGGAGATACAAAGATTACCGGCAAAGAGCTGTTTCATATTTTGAGGAGTGAATATGGGATCGAGCTGGAGATGTCCGAAATATCCTATGTCACGGCTATGACGAGTATTTGTGATACAAAAGAGGCGTTAGGTAAATTGTGTGAGGCTTTTCTGGAGACAGATGAAAGCCTGTACCATGTCCCAAATCCGGGACAGGCTGTTATTCCGGCTGCTGAGCAGGTTATGACGCCTTATGAGGCAAAGATCAGGGGCAGGAAGCTGGTGTCCCCGTACGAAGCGGTCGGAGAGCTCAGTGCGGAATTTATATTTTTATATCCTCCGGGTATACCGCTGGCGGTGCCGGGAGAGAGAATTTCAGAGGAAATAGTGCAGAAAATGAAGGAGTACCGGGAACAGAAGATGAATTTGATCGGTCTGTCAGAAGGCCGGATTTACATAGTGGATGAAAGGGTTTGAGATGGGAATATTTATAACGATGGAAGGGCCGGACGGTGCCGGAAAATCGACACAGATTGATTTATTAAGAGTCTACTTATTGCAGAAGGGGTATGATATAATAGTATGCAGGGAACCGGGAGGCACGGTTATAAGCGAAGCGATCCGTGAAGTGATCCTCAACCGGGATTATAAAAACATGGGACATATGACAGAACTTCTTTTGTACGCTGCGGCTAGGGCCCAGTTAGTAGAGGAAGTCATACAGCCTGCTCTGGACCAGGGAAAAGTAGTCATCTGTGACCGCTTCATAGAATCTTCGGCCGTATATCAGGGAATTGCAAGGGGACTGGGTGTTGATCTGGTATATGAAGTAAACCGTTTTGCAGTGGGAAATACTATGCCGGATATAACGCTCCTGCTTGATGTGGATGCAGAGACCGGCATCGGAAGGAAGAAACAGCAGGCAGAGCTGGACCGTATGGAATCAGAAAAGCTGGAATTTCACAGGAAAGTGGTGGAAGGATACAGGCTGTTAGCCGAAAGAGATAAAAACAGAATGGTTAAAATAGACGGGAGAAACTCCATTGAGGAAATTCACCGTCAGATAAAAGTAGCAGTTGATGATGCCCTGACGAGAGAGACAAAACAGACGTAAGGCAGGGGATTGATTTCATAGGGATGGAAGAGGATGAGATGAAGAGTTTTGATAACGTGGTTGGACATAAGAAGATCATACAGCATTTTGAAGAAGCCATTCAGACCGGACAGATTTCACATGCATATTTACTGAATGGAGAAGACGGATCAGGAAAGATGACATTGGCAAAAGCCTTTGCGAAAGCGCTGCTCTGTGAGAAACATGAGGGGTGCGGACAATGTACGCCGTGCCGTCAGGCGGATACGGGAAACCATCCGGATCTGATCTATATAACACATGAAAAATACGAGATCCGCGTAGATGAGATCAGACAGGGGATCAATGAGACCATAGACATTAAGCCGTACAGCAGCAATTATAAAATATATATTGTGGACGATGCAGACCGTATGAATGTAGGGGCTCAGAATGCACTGTTAAAGACGCTGGAAGAACCGCCGGAGTATGCAGTGATCCTGCTTCTTACAAACAACAAAGACCGTTTGCTGGAGACAATATTGTCCAGATGTGTATGTATGTCTCTGGGAACTGTCCCGGAAGATCAGATCAGGGATTACCTGAAGGAACATACGCAGGCAGATGAGGATATGATTGAGTTTGCAGTATCATTCTCACTGGGTAACCTTGGAAAGGCTGTCCATGTGGCTGAGACTAAAGAGTTCCACGAGATGCTGAATGAAGCGCTGGGAATGCTTGGTTATATACATCATATTGAACTTCATGAGATGATTTCTTATTTAAAGACATTGACAAAATATAAAGAACAGATTTATGATTTTCTTGATATTATGACAGACTGGTACAGGGATATGCTGATCCTCAAGACAACGGGATCTGTGAATCTTCTGATTTTCAAGGACAAGTACCGCCAGCTCAAAGAGCAGGAAATATATATTACATTTGAAGGACTTACCCACATCATGGACGAGATTCAGAAGGCCAGAGTACGCTTGAATGCGAACGTGAATTTTGAAGTGACGATGGAAATGTTGCTTCTAACGATGAAGGAGAATGGAAAGGTATGGTAGAAGTAGTTGGAGTGCGGTTCCGCACTGCCGGGAAAGTATATTTTTTTGATCCAAAAAAGTTTGACATAAAACAGGGAGACCATGTGATTGTGGAAACTGCCCGCGGCGTGGAATACGGCAGAGTCGTAACGGACAAAAAGAAAGTGGACAAGGAAGCCGTCTCTGACGAGTTAAAACCGGTTCTTCGGATTGCAACCAGAGAAGATAAAGATGCAGCACTGGAAAATCTGAAGAAAGAGAAGGAAGCTTTCTCTATCTGTTCACAGAAGATCCGGGAGCACAAACTGGAGATGAAACTGGTAGCTACCGAGTATACGTTTGACAACAATAAAGTCCTGTTTTACTTTACCGCGGACGGCCGTGTGGATTTTCGTGAATTGGTGAAAGACCTGGCATCTATTTTCAGAACAAGAATCGAACTGCGCCAGATCGGTGTGAGAGATGAGGCAAAGATGCTCGGCGGGATTGGAATCTGCGGACGGGCACTGTGCTGCAGTTCTTATCTGTCGGAATTCATTCCGGTCTCCATTAAGATGGCAAAGGAACAGAGCCTGTCTCTGAATCCCACTAAGATTTCAGGGGTCTGCGGGCGACTGATGTGCTGTCTGAAAAATGAGCAGGAGACATACGAATACCTGAACAAGAAACTGCCGAACATCGGAGATGCAGTGAAAACATCGGACGGCCGCACTGGCGAAGTGCAGCGGGTCAATATACTCAGACAAAATGTGAAGCTGATCGTAGAAGATGACAACGGCGATAAGGAAATCGTGGAGTACAAGCTGGATGATTTGAATTATCATCCGAAAAATGCGAGAAAAAGACGGGGAAAGGGCAGTCACAAGAATCATGAGAGCTAAACTTGGAGACGGAGAGCGATTGGATGATCTGGGTATAAAGGGATATCAGATCATCCAGAAAAAAGACGGTTTCTGTTTTGGAATGGACGCGGTTCTGCTGTCCTCTTTTGTCAAAGTGAAGAAAAACGGTAATGTGCTGGATCTTGGCACAGGAACAGGGATTCTTCCGATCCTCATGGAAGCCAAGACGCCCGGAAGACATTTTACCGGGCTGGAAATCCAGAGTGAGATGGCCGAGATGGCAGCAAGAAGTGCTGCATTAAACGGGCTGGAAGAAAAGATAGAGATCGTAGAAGGCGATATTACGAAGGCTTCTGCGATTTTTTCACATGACAGCTTTGATGTCATTACTTCAAATCCGCCTTATATGGTGCATGATCATGGCTTCAGGAATTCAAATGATGCGAAAGCCATTGCAAGACATGAGATCCTGTGCAGATTCCGGGATATTTCCGGTGCTGCCAGAGTCCTTTTAAAACACAGCGGAAGTTTGTTTTTGGTTCACAGAAGCTATCGTCTTTCTGAGATCCTTAACTGTTTGAGCAATGACGGACTGGAGCCCAAAAGAATCCGGTTTGTTTATCCTTACAGGGAAAAAGAATCCAATATTTTTTTGCTGGAAGCAGTAAAAGGAGGGAAGTCCAGGATGAAGGTCGAACCGCCTTTGATCATCTATGAAAAGCCCGGACAGTATACGGAAGAAATTTATAAAATTTATGGATGGAAACCAGAGGAGGTTTAAATGGCAGGGAAATTATATTTATGTGCAACGCCTATCGGCAATCTGGAGGACATTACATTCCGGACACTGGAAACGTTAAAAGCTGTAGATTTGATCGCTGCGGAAGACACACGGCACAGCATTAAGCTTTTAAATCACTTTGATATTAAGACAAAGATGACGAGCTATCACGAGTACAACCGTGTAGAAAAAGCCCGTTATCTTGTAAAGCTTCTGGAGGATGGAAAAAACATTGCACTGATTACGGATGCAGGAACACCGGGCATTTCAGATCCAGGAGAAGAACTGGTGAGACAGTGTCATGAAAACGGCATTCAGGTAACGTCCCTGCCGGGTGCATGTGCCCTGATCAATGGACTGATTATTTCAGGACAGCCAACCAGAAGATTCTGTTTTGAAGCATTTCTGCCGCCAGATAAAAAAGAGCGCGCCATGATCTTAGAACATCTGAAGGATGAAACACGGACGATTATTTTGTATGAGGCTCCCCACAGGCTGTTAAAGACTTTGGAGGAACTTTACAGCACGATGGGGAATAGGAAAATGACGGTCTGCAGGGAACTGACAAAGAAGCATGAAACGGTATTTGTTTCTGAGATGGAAGAGGTCATCTCCTATTATACCGAACATCCGGCAAAGGGTGAGTGTGTTCTGATCATTCAGGGAAGAACATTGGAGGAACTGAAAAAGGAGAGCCAGGAGCAGTTTCAGGAACTCGATTTGATGGAGCATATGGAACGCTATTTAGGGAAAGGCCTCTCACAAAAAGAGGCTATGAAACTGGTGGCCAAAGACCGCGGAGTAGGAAAAAGAGACATTTATCAGGAGCTTCTCCGGTATAAGAAATAAAATAACATCAAAAAAAGGACATATCATCCAGCATATGTCCTTTCACTATATCCCACTGCTTTATTCTGCAACATTTAAACCAGCAAGTTTCGCCAATTCAATGATAGAACTTTTTGACACTTTCTTGCCTTTGTACTCAACGAGATCATCCATTTCGCCAGTAAAGATGTCTGCTGGATTGTACTTTTTCAATATGATCGTATCTTCGTCAACGAAGATCTCAAGGGGATCCCTCTCATTCACATCCAGATTACGTCTTAACTCAATTGGTAAAGTAATACGTCCCAGCTCATCAAGCTTTCTTACAATACCTGTACTCTTCATATTCGCTTCCCTCCTTGCAAATTAGTAAACTACTATACCTAACAATATCATACCTCACAAAGCTTGTCAAATCCGGGCTTTGAAGCATATTCTTATGGGGAAAAGAATAGGATACACTAAGAACGAAAAAGGAGTTTTCCTTTGATCAATTATATATGGAGTATTTTAATCTTAGCAGGTATATTAATAGGAAGTATAAACGGTAATCTGAATGCCGTATCAGACACGATTCTGGATTCTTCTAAGGAAGCTGTACAACTCTGTATCCTGATGTTCGGGGTCGTGGGGGTATGGTCCGGGATTATGAACGTTGCAGTCTCCTTAGGCCTTGTAAGAAAGCTTGAGAGACTCATAGCGCCCTTTTTAAAGCTTCTGTTTCCGAGGTTGAGGGATAAGGAGGCAAAGGAATACATCAGTACGAATATCGTGGCTAATCTTCTGGGACTTGGATGGGCCGCAACACCGTCAGGGATCAAGGCAATGAAGGCCCTTGACAGGATCAATCCGCACAAAGGTGTCGCCACCAGGGAAATGTGTATGTTTCTGATTCTTAACATTTCATCTTTACAGCTGATTCCGGTCAACATCATCGTATTCCGAAGCCAGTACGGAAGTGTGAATCCGACCGCGATTGTTGCGCCGGCCATTGTTGCAACCTTTTGTTCCACAATCGTAGGAATTCTCTTTGCAAAGATCATCGAGAAATTTCAGAAAAGCACTTGATTTTTAGAGACAATTTGTATATGATGAGAATATAGGTTTAGAAAGAGTAAAATAAATAGGCAAAGCTGCCGAAAGGCAGTGACGCAAAGCTAAAGGGGCTATATCGTATAGGGAGTATGATCGTGCCAGCCAGCTGCCTCATAAATTATTATTTATGTGTAGATTGAGAATCCGTTGGATACTCAGTCTTTTTTGTTTCAAATAATAAATGGGGGTATGAAAATGAGTAAAAAGGTAAGAAAAAGTCTTGCAGTTCTTGCGGCTTTTGTGCTGACGATATCATTTATCGCAGGGAATGGTGCGTTCACCAATGTCCATGCACAGGAGGCGGAAACAGAAACTGCATCAGATCAGATCACTTCTACAACAGAGGCTTCTTTAGCAACTGAGGAAACAGCTGCAATGGCCACAGAATCTGTCACAACAGAGCAAAAGGCCGCAACAGAGAGTAATACAGAAGCCGCAAAGGCCGAGAGCACTGCATCTGTCACAGCAATTCAGAAAAAAACAGCCGTAAAGTCCGTAAAACAGGGATCAGATCCTGTGGTGACAAACGGCGATTTCACCAAATACTTAACTAAATTTGCATTTACAGACCATTTAGGAAATCCGTTCACGGAGTCTCATCCTGTCACAAAAGACAGCAATGTGATCATCAGATATGAGTTCAAAATTCCGAATAAGGAAACCATTCAGGGAGGATCCACTTATATTCTGAAAATGCCGAACGTGTTCCAGTTAGATGGTCTCAGCGGCGCTGCGCAGAAATTAAATAAGCAACAGGCAGGCGCTGTAGAGGAAGTTCCGAACTGGACCGTAAACAACAATGCGACCATCACAGTAAAATTTCCAAAAACGCTGACTCAATCTAATATTGAAGGGTTCATGGAGATTAGCTGCAGCGTGGACGCAGATCAGTTAAAAGAAGAGACAATTATTTTCGATCTGGGACAACTTGAGGGATTCGGGCAGGAGTATCAGACTGACTTTAAACCGGAAGTGGAAAAGAAAAGCCCTGAAGTAGCGAAAAAGGGAACGCTGAACAGAGAAGACCAGACCATCACATGGACGGTCATTGCCACACCGGATAAGGGAGACAATAATCTGGAAGGATACACCCTGATAGATACGTTTGATAAAAAACAAGTCTTTGTAAAAGGTTCCGTGGAGTTAGACGGAACAAAAACTGCCGATCCGGAACTAACTGACAATGGATGGAACTATAAGTTCGGAAAGATCAGCAATGGTTCCCATACATTAACTTACAAAACAAAGCTTACGGATGAATTTTTTGAATCAGATTATAAGTCCAATGGTGCAAAAGATATGTCTGCCATTGCAGCTAATACTGTAACAATTAAGACAGGGGACAGTAAAGGTGAAGCTTCAGCCGATGCTTCAGTCCGGGTGGTAAGATATGCATTTTGGAAAGATAAAAATGCATCCAATAATATAGGATATGATGACGATGCAAAGAAGCCGTATCTTGGCTTTCAGCTGAAAGGTTGGTACGATACAGCGGGCAGCGGCAATGCAGTGAAACTTACAAAGGCAGCAGGAAGTACACCGGGTGAAAATGAATATACGTATGATACGGCAACACGAGAATTTAAAGTAACACTTGATCCAAAGTACAACAATAACTTTGTCTATGTCAATTATAAGATCTGGCTGGATACCGAGGCGGCTGTAAAAAAAGGAAGTGTAAGAAATACTGCAGTCATGACGGTTGGAAACCATGTAAGCATTTCTGATTATGAGGATTCCAGCTGGGGAAGCGGATATCAGAAAGGAAAGCTGGGACTTACAAAGTCAGGAGCCTTTGCAAGAGTTGAAGATGACAATACCATAAAATGGACAGTCACTGTCAATAACAATCCAACCAAAACAGTGAATGGAGACATTCAGTTTAAAGATGTGCTTCCGGAAGGGCTTGAATACATTGCCGGATCTTTTAATGCTAATTATAAGGGCAAGAATGAAAAAAATGTGCAGGTAAATGGAAACGAATTAATTTTTACTATAAAGGATCTTGGAAAAAACAAATGCACGATCACATATACAACAAGGATTAAGGGCGGAGCCCTTCAGTTCACTCAGAATGCAAATGGGAACTCACCGGCTGTTTCTTTTAAAAACCATGTGTTTCTCGAATGGGATGGTAACAAACAGGATATTACGGGAACAGGTTCTGTAAATATCCAGACTTTCGTTTCCAAGAAGGGAAGTTATAACAGCAGCAAAGATGAATTCAACTGGACGATCTGGCTCAGGTCAAAGGGCATTTACATTCATAACATGGTTGTCACAGAGAAGCTTCCGGAAGGCCACAGACTCGTAGAGGGAAGCCTTAAATACGGAGATAAAGTTCTTGGGACAGAGAAGAGTGCAGATCAGCATTACTATGAGGTCAGCGGTGATAGTATCATTATTTACTTCCCGGAACAAATGCTTCCGACAGACAAAAATGACATGACACTGAGTACCGTTACCGATGAGACAAAGGCTGAGACAAAACCAGAAAAGGTAAGTGCAGTCAATGAAGTGAGTGTACGGGCAGACGAGTTTAAAACAGAGCTGACAGCAAAAGCTGAAGTAAATGTAAGCTATACGCCAGATGTAGAAAAAACCACTTCTTATAAAAAAGGAAATTATGTAGAGTGGACCGTAAATGTAAATAAAAACCATGCGGTAATTACGAAACAGAAGGCCGAAATTACAGATCAGCTTCAGCCGGGACTGACTTACAGAGAGGGATCTGTAAAGCTGATCGATGTGACGGCAAACAATAAAGAGATTTCCGGAATGGATTCAGATTATGATGATGTTTCAGGTAAGATTGTGTTTACATTCCCGGACGGACTGGATTTAACTCACCAGTTTAAAGTCTTATTTATCACAGATGTCACATCTGCCACAGGAAATATTAAAAACACCGTTACCTTTGATGCGAGTGCCAAAGAGACCAAGGTAACCAGCGGCAGTGTCCCATTGATATTAAGCGGAATGAACAGCGGCCTGACAGGTGACAACATCCGTTTTATCTTAAACAAAACAGATGCAGAAGATAATGCTCCCTTGGAAAATGTTGAATTTCAGCTTTATGACCATAAGAAGAATGAAGTTGGAAGTGTTATGAAAACAGATAACAAGGGAAGGATTGCTTTCGATGCAGGATTAAAATACGGCAACACCTATTATCTGAAAGAGACAAAGGCTCTGAACGATTATGTACTGGACGCAGCGGAGCACAAACTAGTGATCGGGGAGAAAGAATCCGACAGAGTACAGGTTCAGTTTGACGGAAGAGACTACACTTTCTCATTAGATGAAAATGGAACTCTGAACTTTGGTTTTACAATTACAAATGAAGCAAAACGAGGTTCCGTTCTCCTTAAAAAGGTGAGCAGCGAAGACGCCCGGACTCTTGAAGGAGCAGAATTCAGTCTGTACAAGGCAGACGGAGAGTTAGTGGCTCAGGGACTTAAGACCGATGCACAGGGTCAGATCAGATTTGACTATCTGAGGCTTGGAACTTATTATTTCCAGGAAACAAAAGCGCCGGAAGGCTACAATCTGGATGCGGAGACCAAATATGAATTCAGAATTAACGATCAGGCAGCAGAGACACCGGTAGTTGTCGAAGCTGAAAATGTACCTACAAAAGTTTCTGTCATCAAGCTGGATGCAGCGACGAAGAAAGCGCTGGCAGGAGCTGAGCTTCAGATCATTCAGATTCAGGAAGACGGATCAGAATTGATCGTTGAAGAGTGGACATCTGAAGAGGAGGCACACGCGGTCACAGGAAAGCTTATTCCCGGAGAAGAATATATTTTAAGGGAGACAGAAGCACCGTTTGGCTACGAACTTGCAGAGGATGTGAGGTTTACAGTGAATGCAGGGGGAGAACTGTGGACTGTGGAAATGTATGATGAGCCTTCACCGGAAGATCCATATTACGGTGGAGATGATGAAGAAGAATCTAGCACAAGTGAGACAACAACCACGACAACATATGAAGAACCTGAGGATGAAGATTCTTACTACAGAGAGGACAGTGAAACTGTCAAAACTTCTGAAGCTTCCAGCAAATCGGTGACTGAATCAAGGGTTTCCAGAACCGGAGACAGTTCACATACAGCTGTTTACGCCATAGTGGCTGTGTGTGCGGCAGGTGCCGTACTGCTGCTTCTCAGAAAAAAATATAAGAAGTAACCAAAAATAATCTAAGGATACCAGGAAAGCACGATTTGTTTCTGGTATCCTTTTTTATTATAATGAGTTCTATCAATCTTACCTGTTTTTGGCATATAGGACGAGGATGCATGTATATATTATAATATAAAGTAATAAGGCGGGTGTGACTGTGATTGTTTCGCTGTCCGGCATTATTATCCCTTTAATTTTATTCATGATACTTTTGTATGGAATGATTTCAAAAAAAGAAATGTATCAGCCGTTTCTGGAAGGAGTCCAGGATGGATTTAAGGTAGTCATGGAAATTGCCCCTACCCTGATTGCACTGTTTTTAGCTGTGCAGATTTTCAGGACGTCCGGAGCGCTGGATCTTCTTGTATCCGTATTGAGTCCGGTGGGACAGCTTTTAAAGATTCCCAAGGACGTGCTTCCGGTAATCTTTGCAAAGCTGTTTTCATCTTCGGCAGCTACCGGATTCCTTTTGGATATTTTTAAGAACTTTGGCCCTGACTCAGCTCAGGGAGTCATGTCATCAATTATTTTAAGTTCTACCGAGACATGTTTTTATACAATGTCTATCTATTTCTCGGCCGTACATATCAAAAAGACCAGATACACCCTGGCAGGTGCTCTTCTGGCAACCTTCGCAGGAGTAATGGCCAGTGTATTTCTCACCGGGATGCATTAAAAACGGGAGCTGGAAAGATTTCCAGCCCCCGTTTTTAATTGTTTTTTGTCTCATAGTAATCCCGGAAATATTCCATGATCCGTATCAGAAGGCGTTCTTCCTCTTCGTCTAATCGGGAAAGTACATCTTCAAGCATCGCGCGGTGAAACTGACTGTGATGGTCAAAGGCTTCCTTTCCTTTGTCAGAGAGGGATATATAAACGATTCTGCGGTCCTGCTCTCCGCGCCTGCGGATTACATAGCCTTTTTTTAAAAGACTGTTTATGGCGATGGTCAGCGTACCTACCGTGATGTTCAGGGCCTTTGCGATGGAAGACATATTCTTCGGACTGCCGGTTCCGATCGCGTCGATGATATGCAGTTCTTTGTTGGAAATGTCTTTGAACTCCTCTGTGATGACCGCCTTTTCCTCCTGATAAGATATTTCATGGAAAAGGTTTACCACAATGTCATTCAGCTGCTCTTTGGTCACGGTAAGAATTCACCTCACTTTTATTTTACATGGTTGTGCGCTTCGCTGATTACTTTAGCCAGAGCCTCTTTTGCCTCAGTAGGAAGAGCATTGTATCCGCCGTCCTGTGTATCCTTTTCAAAGATGAAGTTCAGACGTTCTGTCATTCTTGCTTTCAGGGTATTGACATAAGTCTCATCATCAAAATCAGGGACATATCCTTCCACTTCGATCGTTTCCATGTTGCTGAACGGTCCCCAAGGTTTTAATTGGGCATTGCCCTCAACGATCTGTTCTAATACAGACAAAGTAACACCAGGAGTGATATCCTTGCCCATAAAGTCGCCGGTATTTAAGATATAACATTCTACATGGCGGTCCTTTACAAGGGAACGGAACTTGTTGTAATCATCCACAAGAGGATAAGTACGGAACGGGTTTGCATATGGTTCCACGACCAGACGGTTCGGGTCTACTCCAGGCGCCAGGCGTTCTGCGTTAGTACGCTTTGTGGCGAGAGTAGCGCCCATGACTGCAGCCAAATGTGAACCGTTGACTTTGATGATCGGCGGAATGGTAGGATCTTTCATAATCCAGAAAATGCCGTTAACTGGAGATTCAATCTTGTCTACACGGTTTGGAGACCAGAGTTTTGACTTGATAGCCCGGCCGTTGCCGTTCCGGATGTCTTCAGTGACAAGGACAACATCTCCTTTGTCATCTCTCGTGGCAGAACAGTTCTGTGCTGTGAGGAGATACCTGTTGTCTTCGCACCCGGTCGGGTAGTCTGAGGTCTTGTCAAAATAAGTAGGCTCCATAGCGATGGAAGAGCCGGTTTCGGTGTTGATGATAAAGGCATCGTCGTGGAGGACGGTGATATCATATTTATTATTGTGTACGGCGTGAGTCAGTGTTGATTTTCCTGAACCGGACAGGCCAAAGAAAGATGCAACATAACTGTGGTTCGGACTTAAACGATATTCTTTCTGTCCGCCGTGGCAGGAAGCGTAGCCGTTTCTATTGGCAATCGCCCAGGCGATGGTAAGAGTACCTTTCTTATGTTCTCCAAAATAGCGCATTCCAAGCAAAGCTGCACAGTTGGTCTGGGTGTTGAAGTAAGTAAGCCCAAGCGGATGTTCCGGATGGCTCCATTGAGGATCAGAGAAAATATAAATATCAGACTCGCTGCCGATGGCACGGGACTTTTTATACATTTTATTGTATTCATCAGACTCATACTGGAAGTTCAGCATCCAGGAGTACAGGATGTTTTCCTCTCCCTCCGGAATCAGAAGATGTGCCTTAACCATAAATTCAGGGTCTAAGCCGATATAGACTTCTGCGTGGTACATGGTCTTTTTGCGTGTATCGTAGATCGCATCCATCACTTTTAAATCCAGATCGTTAGTATCCACGTTCGGACTTCCCGCGATCCTTCTGGCTGCCGCACAGCGTCCGGTAACGGAGCCGTCGTTGAACAGCAGAACTTTTGTGTCTTTTTTCAGGCCGAACTCTTCTCCGCGGTAGACCGGCATGTCGGTAACAATGGTTCCCGGAGAATTTTTAGCAAGCTCATATGCCTGCTTCAGGTTTACAACCTCAATGACGTTGTTGCCGTAAAATGCGGCCTCAATGATGGAGCGGGTCTTTGAGAATCCCGGTTTTCCTTTTCCAATTTCGTCATGGGTGTAGCGTGCTTTTGTTGACATAATCTTTCCTCCTAAACTTATGTGTTTTGCAGGTACAAAGATCGTACCCGGATTTACAGGTTTTCGTCGATGCGCTGTCTGAGTATACGAAAGCTGTTAGGTCCGGCATCTAATATGATTTTATGAAAAACTTTTTCATCATAAGCATTTCCAGATTTCTCTTTATAATAATCTTTTAATTCCATGAACTCCAGATAACCGATGTAGTAGCATAAGTAATTGGCCGGATTCTGGATGACATAGCGGTAAAGGGCTTTCATACTGGAGGTACTGATGGTTCCGTACTGCTGCATATATTTGACTGCCTTGTCAGCACTCCATCCTTCATAGTTAACACCCATATCCACTCTGGCACTTAAGGCCATATTGTACAGATAATTGTCCGGCAGAAGCTTCTTTAATGGCTCAAGTTCCTGCTTCATATCGAGGTAACTGTAAGAGTCCATCTCCACGTAGGTGGCCCAGCCTTCGCTGTATCCCGGATAATCCAGAATATAACGGATCGGATGTTCTTTTTTGCTGTGGAAATAAGTGGTTTGATACAAATGTCCCGGATAGCCCTCATGAGCCAGCGTCGGATACAGGGATTCCTGGCCGGTCTGCGCCTTATTGATGTAAATGACATTTTTCTTATAGTCATCGATGGCAGGAATCATGTAAAAAGCCGGGCTTGAGTTTTCTTCCAGAGAAGAATGGACATATTTGATGTCACACTCCACTTCGGCTGCTGCAGGATACTTATCTTTTATTTTCTGCTTCAGCTGTGACAGAATTTTCGATGGCTTTCTGCTTGAATATTTATTCAGATCCAAATCTAAAAAAGCATGGTAGATGGAGGGATCTTCTTTTATGATCTCTGTCATCTCTGTCTGAAGGTAACGAAGGTGTGCTTCGGTGGCCTTGATCATCTGAGGAACGGTCTTGTCAGAGCCGGTTTTATAGGAGGCCAGAGCAGAATAATAGGACTTCCCATTTTTGAAATGGGCATAGCCCTGGTTGTTCTTTCCGTTTCCTTTCAGATTTTTCAAATCACTGTACAGATTCTCATAGGCCGGAATCACTTCTTCTAAGATCAGGCGGCGGTTTTCCTTCCGGTAATTTCTCTTTTGGTTGGTGCTGAGGCCCGAAACCGAATCGATGTTTGTGTTGAATACTTCGATCATGTAATTATGGTCGGTAGCCCTGGTGAAATCATTGATTTGTTTTAAGACGGCATCTGCATCCGCATCCGACATGAAATATCCCCGTTTGACCTGTTCCTTTTCGTAGCGGATGACCGTGTCGAAGTAGGAACCGACTTTGGAGAGCAGAGAAAGGTAGGTTTCTACATCTTCCCTGGTTCTTAAAGGGTATTCGCACAAAGTTACCGGAAGCTGGGCCTGGGAGCCGAGAGTAGGGCTTAAAACCGTCTGCAGATAGGGGTAAGGTGCGAGCTTTTGCTGGCGCTTAAAGTAGTCCATGAGATAATCATAAGACTGCTTCTGGCTTTTGGAGAGTTTTTTGTAGTTGAAACTCTCAAGCTTTTTTATCTCCTTCTTACATTGGGCTTCTGCCTGGTCAAGGACTTTTAAATCGATGCTGCCCAGATCGGCCTTTTTGGCTTTGATGCCGTAGCGTTCCGGATGTGCAAGGGTATAATGCAGATTGACCGTATTGGAATTGACGTCTTCCTTGAAAAGCTGGTTCAAATAGGAGTCAAACTTCTGCCGGTCCGATGCTTTGTCTTTGGTGGATTCTGATTCTTTCGCTGTGGAGGGATTCCCGGTGTCCGATCCTTTGGAACAGCCGGTGAATGCCACCATGACAGCCATGGTAAATGCAAGAAACTTACGATATGTATATTTATGCATAAGAATCCTTTCTGAATAGAATCTCTTAGATACTATTATACTATTTTTTCAAGGAAAAAAATAGACTATCTTTGCAAGATGTACTATAATAAAACACAGTATAATGCGAAATTGGAGGAGAAACATGAGCAAGGAACCATATTATATAACGACTGCGATTACTTATACATCTGGCAAGCCTCACATTGGAAATACTTATGAGATCATCTTGGCAGACAGTATTGCCAGATATAAGAGAATGGAAGGCTATGACGTATTTTTTCAGACCGGAACCGACGAGCACGGACAGAAGGTAGAATTAAAAGCGGCCGAGCAGGGTGTGACGCCGAAAGAGTTTGTGGACGACGTGGCAGGAGAGATCAAAAGGATCTGGGATCTGATGAATACTTCTTACGATAAGTTTATCCGCACAACGGACGCGGACCACGAAGCTCAGGTACAGAAGATTTTTAAAAAGCTTTATGAGCAGGGAGATATTTACAAGGGACACTACGAAGGACTTTACTGTACCCCATGTGAATCCTTTTTTACAGAAAGCCAGCTTGTAGACGGAAAATGTCCGGACTGCGGACGGGAAGTACAGCCAGCGAAGGAAGAGGCGTATTTCCTGAAGCTGAGCAAATATGCGGACAGGCTCATTGAGTATATCAACACTCATCCGGAATTTATTCAGCCGGAGTCCAGAAAAAATGAGATGATGAACAACTTCCTGCTTCCGGGACTCCAGGACCTTTGTGTGTCCAGAACTTCTTTTAAGTGGGGAATTCCGGTAGATTTTGATGAGGGGCATGTTGTTTATGTATGGCTGGATGCTCTTACCAACTATATCACAGGGATTGGATACGATTGTGACGGAGACAGCACAGACCAGTTTAATAAGCTCTGGCCTGCTGACCTGCACCTGATCGGAAAAGATATCATCCGGTTCCATACGATTTACTGGCCGATCATCCTGATGGCACTTGACCTTCCGCTTCCGAAGCAGGTTTTTGGACACCCATGGCTTTTGCAGGGTGACGGAAAGATGAGCAAGTCCAAAGGAAATGTTCTGTATGCAGATGATCTGGCAGGGATGTTCAGTGTGGATGCCGTGCGTTACTTTGTCCTCCACGAGATGCCGTTTGAACACGACGGTGTGATCTCATGGGAGCTGATGGTAGAGCGCATGAACTCTGATCTTGCGAATACGTTAGGAAACCTTGTGAACCGTACGATCTCCATGTCCAATAAATATTTTGACGGTATTGTAGAAGATAAGGGCGCTGAGGATGAATTTGACGATCAGCTCAAAGCTGTTGTCACAGGAGCGAGAGAGAAAGTACAGAAGAAGATGGATGTGCTCCGTGTAGCGGATGCGATGACAGAGATCTTCAATGTATTTAAGAGATGCAACAAATATATTGACGAGACGATGCCGTGGGTATTGGCAAAAGACGATGCCAAGAAGGACCGCCTGGCAACGGTTCTGTATAATCTGGTAGAGGGTATTTTAACCGGAGCCGCTCTGCTGGAACCATATATGCCGGAGACCTCAGCAAAGATTTTAAAACAGCTGAATGCCGAGCCGAGAAGCTTTGAAGATCTGACTTCATTTGGACACTACAAGAGCGGTACGAAGGTGACGGAGAAACCGGAAATTCTGTTTGCACGCCTGGATGAAAAGGAAGTTCTTGAACAGGCAGAAGAGCTGATGAAAAAACAGCAGCAGGCACTTACAGGTCCTGTGATCGACATTGAACCGAAAGAAGAAATCACGTTTGATGACTTCGGGAAGATGCAGTTCCAGGTCGGTGAGATCATTGCCTGTGAGGAAGTGAAGAAGTCTAAGAAGCTGCTCTGTTCCCAGGTACGCGTAGGAAGTGAAGTAAAACAGATTGTTTCCGGAATTAAAGCATACTACAAGCCGGAAGAGATGGTCGGCAAGAAAGTCATGGTATTGGTAAACTTAAAGCCTGCCAAGCTTGCGGGTGTGCTTTCTGAGGGAATGCTGCTCTGTGCGGAAAATGAAAAGGGTGAACTGGCTCTGGTTGTGCCGGAGAAAGATATGCCGGCGGGAGCGGAGATCTGCTAGAGATATTGATAAAAGAAAAGAACCTTGTACAGACTATGGCAGGGTTCTTTTTTGATAAAACATTGGAGATTTACAAATATTGTTATATTATTTAGGGAGAGCAGCTGTTAAAGGGTGGATGGCCTCCATATATATGATATATCATTAATTTAGAAAAGCCAAAAACCACCCTTATTACCTGGTCGTTATAAGGTGGTTTTTCATGTATTTTTGTAATGGCCATACCAGACAACTATTTTTTTAGCGAGAGAGGGGAAATATAGGTTATGATAGTTGAGATTACAGAAGAACTGGAAAGCGGGCTTACAGAAGCCGAACGGCAAGTGATAGAGTATATCAATCAACATGAAGATCAGTTTTTAAAGCTGACGATCACTGAACTTGCCGAAAAGAGTTTTACCTCTCCTCCGACTGTATCAAGGGCTGTCAGAAAGTGTGGGTATAACGGTCTCTCGGAGCTGCGCTATAAACTTTCTGCAAAGATAGAAGATATGGTGGAGGGAGAGATTGTCAATGAGATTTTTCAGAAGTCTGTCACAGAGTGCATGAAAACCATTGAAATACTGAAAGCGGAGACGATCCTCAAGGTAGTGCGTTTTATTAAGACGGCACAAAAGATTTATATTATTGCAAGAGGTTCTACCGCATGGATTGCAAAAGATGTGGAACTGCAGCTTCAGCTGCTCGGGTATAATGCATATATGCTGTCAGATTCAGAGGTTATGAAAAAGTCGGATAAACTGTTCAGGCACGGGGATCTGATCATTATTTTTTCTATAAAAAACAGTACACCGGAGCTGTTGTTGACTGCCCAAAATGCGAAGAAGGTAGGTGCAAATGTGGTGACCTGCTGCTGCCTGCCAAAGACAGATTTAGAAGATTATTCAGACTTGTCTGTCCTGGGATATAACCAGAGAAACAAGACCATTGAGGATTTTGATATCGTATCCAGGCTGCCACTGCAGATCATTGCAAGAACGCTGATTGATTATTTAAATCTTTAAGTTTAGACTTAAATAGAAGTTGACAATTATTACTAAAATGGGTATTATAAAGGGAGTAAGAAAATTGAAGTATGTCCACTGTGACAAAAAAACCCCCGGAGAGGACTGGTCTCCGGGGTTTTTGTTAACTGTCTTTTCTTCTATGATCCAGCCATTTATGGATGTAGTAAGTAAATAAATAGATGTAACACTAGAGTGTGAAAAGGAAATTACTGGATTTTCACATTCTTTTTTTATGCAAAAACATTCATTTTTCCTATATTTCAACGGATATACATCGACAGAGACAGCCTAAACAAGAAAACATTTTCAGCCATGCCCTGCTATGATGAATTTATAAAGAAAAAGGAGGAGCGGGAATGGTTGGAATATTGATCGCAACCCATGGATGCTTTGCGGAAGGATTGTTAAATGCAGTGGAGCTGATTGCTGGAAAACAGGAAAAGGCGAAAACGATTGGGCTGTATCACGGAGACGGAATAGAGGAACTTGAGCAGAAGATCAGAACAGCAATAAAAGAACTTGATGATGGGGACGGAGTGCTGGCTTTTGTGGATATCCTTGGAGGAAGCCCATCCAATATGGTGATGAAATGCATGGCAGATATGAAGAACTTTAAAGCCATTGCAGGTGTCAGTATGGGAATGGTGGTGCAGGCGGCTATGATGAGGGATCAATGCAGTTTAGATGAGCTGACTGATCTATGTGAGGAAGCAGGGAACCAGCCGGTTGTGCTTCTGCATAAGCAGTATGAAGAAATGCTCAATGACACAGATATGGATGAGATTTAGGAGGAAACAAAATGCAGGGAGTTGTTTTGACAAGAATTGATGACAGGCTGATTCACGGACAGGTAATGACATCGTGGCTGAACTTTACAAGTGCCAATAAAATTATGGTGATCGATGATCAAACGGCAGCAGATCCGTTTATGAAGACGGTATTAAAAAATGCTGTTCCCGGCAATGTTGGCCTCGGAGTATTTACAGCAGAAAAGGCAGCCGCAAGGCTTAAAAAAGGATTCAAGCCTGATGATAAAGTAATTATTCTGGTTAAGTATCCGAAAACAATTTTAAAACTCATGAAGCAGGGAATAGAGTTCGATCATTTAAATATCGGCGGCATGGGAGCAGGCAGCGGGCGGGAAAAATTTTATAAAAATATTTCAGCCTCAGAAAAAGAACGGGAGATTTTAAAGAAGATTGTTGACAGCGGATGCCGCACAGAAATCCAGATCATCGCGGAAGACGCAAAGGTAGATGTAGCAAAGCTGTTATAAAAGAAAGGTGGAAAAATTATGAGTATTTCAGTTGTTCAGGCAGTTCTCATCGGAATTGTGTATTACCTTGGAATCAATGGTACCCCGTGGTTAACCCTGCTGGGTAGTACCATTATCCAAAAACCATTGGTATCTGGTGTTTTAGTAGGATTTATTTTGGGAGATCCGGTTCAGGGAGCCATCATCGGTGCGGCAATTCAGCTTCCGTTTATTGCTTATATTTCAGCAGGAGGGGCACCTCCCACGGATCCGGGTCTTGCAGGAACATTGGGAACGGCCTTAGCTATGGTGGCGGGAGTTAAACCAACGGCAGCTATCGCACTGGCAGTGCCCATTGGTCTTTTGGGAACCATTATCTGGGTCATTCATATGACAGTTGATGTGTTCTTTGTACATATGATTGATAAAGCGGCAGAAGAAGGAAATATGAAAAAAGCCAAATTTCTTCATATTGTACCGCCTCAAGTATTTGCTTTCATTATCGGATGTATACCGGTAGCCCTTGGATGTTATTTTGGATCTGATGTGGTCACAAACATCATTCATGCTCTGAGCGGCCGGCCGCTGCAGGCTTTGGAAGTCATTGGCGGACTGCTGCCGGCCATTGGTATTGCCATGAATCTGAGAGCGATCAGTAAACCTGGAATTCTGTTGTGGTATGTGCTTGGATTTATTATCGCAGTATATTTGAATCTGGATACTATGCCGATCGCCATCATCGCAGGTATTGTTGCTTATATTTACACTGGGGTGGTAGCTCTGGCAGAGGAAAAGCAGACGGCAGCAGCAACAGCAGGAGCAGACAGTTTCGACGATGATTTTGATGACGATTTCGAATAAAGGAGGGAAATAAAAATGGCAGAAGATAAGAAAATCCACTTAAGTAAAAAAGACGTGCTGAAGGCGTTTTGGAAATGGACCTTTTTTTCACACTCAAACTATAACTATGAACGTCTCCAGGCCAGCGGTGTTCTTCAGTCTATGTCCCATCTTCCGGAAAAATTATATCCTGGGGATAAAGAAGAACAGCAAAAGTTTATGGAACGCCATATGTCATTTTATAATACAGAGCCTCACTTTGGAGGAATCATCAATGGAATGGTTGTGGCAATGGAAGAAGAACGTGCCAATGGTGCAAATGTTACAGATGACGCTATTAATAGTGTAAAAACAGGTCTGATGGGACCTATGGCAGGAATAGGTGATACTCTGTGGCAGGGGACCCTGCAGCCCATTCTTCTGGCAGTAGGTATCAGTATTGCTTCAGGAGGAAATGTTATGGGAGCGTTTGCATTTGCAGCTTTAATGGCGGGTATCATGCTTCCTATCGCTTACTTTATGTATATGAGGGGGTATAAGACAGGGAAAACAGGAGTTGAGGCAATCCTTGGCGGAGGTAAAATGAAACAGCTGATCTCAGCGGCATCTATTATGGGAGCTACGGTACTTGGATCTCTGACAGCAAACTATGTAACTGCCGAATCCCATATGAATATTAAGGTTGGAGCTACCAAGCTGGCTCTTCAGGCAGATGTTCTGGATAAATTATTAAAGGGTATGATACCTTTGGGAATCACGCTGCTGACCTTATATTTATTAAAGAATAAAAAAATGAAATCCACCTATGTAATGCTGATTCTGGTTATCATTGGTGCGGTATTGGGGCTGACAGGTATTTTAGGCTAAGACAGGAGGAATGATTGTGAACAGCAAAATGAAAACAGCCGTATTTACGGATATAAAGCAAGTGGGACTTGAAGAGTATGATAGGCCTTCGGCATCAGGAAATAAAGTCTTGATCAAAGTGGACGCGGCGGCAATCTGCACATGGGAGCAGAGAGTTTATACAGGAGTCAATAAAGTTGAATTTCCTTTTATAGGAGGACATGAAATAGCAGGACACATCGAAGAGATGGGGAATGAAGTAAATAAAAATGAGTGGAGTGTTGGAGATAAAGTAGTAGTGGGAGTCACACTTCCGTGCCGTAATTGTTTTTACTGTAAGAGCGGTAATGAACAAAGCTGTGAACATTTTGACCACAGTGCACATCTCCCGGGCCTTCCGTACAGAGGAATGGGCGGGTTCAGTGAATATCTTTTGGTTTCTCCAGACTGCATGTTTAAGTACAGCGGCGTTTCCCCGGAAGAAGCGTGTATCATTGAGCCGGTATCCTGTGTGGTGCACAGTGTAGAGACTGCCCAGGTAAGCCTGGGAGACACAGTTCTGGTTATCGGCTGCGGTATTATGGGGCTGCTGCACACAGCTGTCTGTACAAAAAGGGGAGCCAAGGTCATTGTATCTGATGTAAATGAAGAAAGACTCGAGATGGCAGGATCCCTTGGAGCAAAAGCCGTGATTAATCCGGCAAAAGAAAATTTGGAACAGAAGGTGAAAGAACTGACCGGCGGCATCAAAGCACAGGTGATCTTTGACACGACACCGATACCGGCAGTGGTAGAAGATACATTTAAGTGTGTGAGCAATGCAGGAAAAATCGTACTTTACAGCTCGATCCATCCGGCAGAACCGGTTCCGTTTGACCCTAACTGGGTGCATGGAAAATCTGTGCAGATCCTCGGCACAGCAAATTCTAACGACAGGGATTTTATGAGGGCATCTCAGATGGTATCCTCAGGTGTTATTGACCTGAAGCCATTTATCAGCGGGGTATATCCGGCAGAAAACATAAAAGATGCTTTGGAATCAGCGATAAAAGGGGATAAATTCCGAAATATTATCACATTTTAAGAACATACGGTAACACCTGATAGTTTTTCTCCACAGAAAAACAGATGTTAAAAAGGAGACAGCGATTGCCCTCGCTGTCTCCTGGTTTTTTAGAATTTAAAAAAATTATGATAATTTACCGGTTTTACTGCAGGTGAGCTTAACAGTTCTTGTGATGGTATTTATACATTTTCCATCAATATATTTTTTTGCAGTTGCAGAAGCACTAGCAGTTGCCCCTGATTTGTTTGCAGAAGAACTTGTTATTTTCCAGCCAGCTCCTGGACAGGAGGTGGTAACAGAGGAACTTGTGCAAGAGGAGGTTTTTCCGTTGAAAGTAAAAGAACCTTTTACAGTAACAGACCAAATTATTTTTCCTGAACTACTTTTATATGTGTTTGTTTTACGACCTGATTTTTTCTGCGTGGCGGAACGAAAAAAAGGATCAGTATTTTCTTGAAGAGTAGATTCAATGTAACTGCCATTATCAAATGTTTGTATTATAGTAGTTTTTTGTGTTTCATTTGCTGATATAGATATGCAATAAGTGCAAACAAAGAGTATCGTTAATAAACATATTCGTAATTTTTTCATGTTAGAGACCTCCACTTAGTTATTATCTTCTTCAATCGTTGTTTCTTCATAAATAATAATAGTATCTTTTGCGTCAAGATAAGCTTGATAGATCATATAAGAACGATATGACAAAAAAGAAATTGCCATAATAATTAGAGCTATTAAAAATATGCGCAGGTTCTTTATTAAATTTGTTTTTTTCAATAGATAATCATCATCCACGCTGTCATAATACCCCAGGACAATATCCTTTGGAGAACCAAACTGTTCTACCAATCCATCATATGAGAGATTGGGAAAATCAACTATATATTCTGTAATCCGCTCCTTTAAACGTTTTAGAAACTGACGTTCATATTTCCCGTACACAGGAAATAATCTTCTGCAGTTTTTCATATATTTTCGTAACAAAACTACATCCTCCTTTGGTGCCTAAGTTTGATTTCTAGGACCCAAAATCCTTTGAATTGCATCAGTCATCTGATAATAGTCTTCTATTAATTGTTTTAAATGTTCTTTGCCACTTGATTCTAAGTGATAATAAACTCTTGTCTGACGTTTTCCAACCAATTCCTTGTAATCAGATATAAATCCCTGATCCAACAGTTTGTATAAAATTGGATACATTGTACCGTCAGCAATTTTAATTTGTTTCTGTGAGCGCTCTTTAATAGACTGCGTAAGCTGATAGCCATAACAGTCACCCTCTTCTAAAATTTTTAATAAGAGCATCTCAATCTTATATAAGTTGCGATTGGCCATATCGTAACATCCCTCCCGATTGATATATTTATTGTAACAAAATAGCATTTTTATAACAATACCTATATGAAAAAAGTGATTGTTGACATATTATATATGTATATGTAAAATGAAAATATAAAATACTAATTTATAAATTTTTCAGGTTTTAATATATTTTGATCAACGAAAGATGAACGTAAATTAAATAGATAATATGAAGAAATGAGCAAAAAACTATGATTTACAACTGAATCTTTGTAGTTTTCTTTGAAGGTATAATAAAAAATGAAAATTTAGGGTCGGCAAAGCTAGCATAAGTCAAAAACCTGCGCTAAAGTGTGGAGTTTTGCTCATGACTAATATAAAATGGCAAAGGAGGTGAGATTTTAATGCTGAAAGTTGTTAATAAAAGCGGAAAGGAGGAAATAAAAAATCCATACAATACAATTTGGTGGCGCCAAATTCGCTAAAGCGGATAGTAGAGTATGGATATATTCATTATATCATTTTTAAGAAAAAAAGATATGATCAAATGTTTAATAGAAAGGAGTAATATGAGAATTGAATATAAAAGAATGCTAATAAGTATGATTGCGATAGCACTATTTTTATCCTCTGGAGGTGTAAATGTTTCTGCTATTAATATCCCAGTAGCAACAACTTATTATACTGCAGAGAAACCACTTACACCATCAGGATTTTCTTGGTATAGATATAAGATTACTAGCAATAAAACATCTAGTAGTTCATCAAATTCAAAAAAAGTGGCAGAAGGAAAATTGACCAATACAAGCTCTAAAGCAGCAACTGGAACATTGTCTAAGACAAAAACTAAATCAAGGACTTATTCTTGTTCAGCTTCTATTCCTAAAGAGGCTTTAAAAGGTGTTGTTTCAGCTACTATTGGAGGGTCTCTATCTTATTCAAAATCCACAACAGTTAGTATATCTGGTAAAATACCAGCACATAAATCAGTAACTGTATATGGTAGAACAGTAACAGTGAAAACAAAATATTCACATAAAAAGCAAAAACAGACAAAAGGTGTTGGAAAAGGATGGGCTAACAGTGGCAAAGCATCAAGTTATACAAGTACAGTAACTACGAAATATCCAGAACTAATTTTTTGATTATTATTCTTTGGGTTAGAATATGTTATCTTCTAATCCAAAGAATAAAAAAATTTTTGTTTTCAATTTTTAAGTTAGGAAGTTATATGAAAAGAAAAATAATAGTCAAGTTGTTTATAATGAATAGTCTATTAATAATTGGTATTGTGCTGATAGCTATATCCTATTTATTGCGTTATCAAGAAAATAGGGCGATACAAGATAAAATTTATATTGTTCCGAATTTACAGTACATTAATACTTATAAGGATGAGAAGTTATATTTTAATTTAAAAGTCATTGATACTAAAAATTTGTTTAGTGATAATCATTTAGATACATATCTAATTTCGAAGAATGGACAAAAAGATAGAACCCAAATTGAAAGCATAAATAAAATACCTACTAATATCAAAAAATGCAATATATATAATATAATTTTAAGCACAAAATTATCTTATAAAGGGAAAAAACAGTACCATATGTGGGAAGTTACAAAGAATAACAAAACCGAAACTTTGAAAATAGGTAAATTGTATGTCAATCGAATGAATTTTTCTGAAAGAAAAAATAATAAAAAGTTGAAAATAATGGCGACATTAAAATCTATTGATGGAAAACACTTTAGTCTTTTTTTAAAAAATTTGTCAACAAATTCTTTATATATAAAACAAATAAATTGTGGTCTTAATACAAAAAAATTGAATTTATCTGCAAAAAAAATTTCCATTAAATTAAATAGAAACGAAGAAAAAGAAATAAGATTAGCATTAAATAATAAAGTGCAAGAGAACTTGTTGGTAATACGACCTATTATTAAATACTCTATAAAGGGAGAGACATATTATCAATTGACTTCTGCAAACATAATTTTTGAAAAAAATGATTTTACTAAACAAGAAGTAATAGACTTACTGAAAAAACAGAACATTTAAAAATATGAGATAGATGGTATAAATGTAATGAAAAATAAAAAGAAAAAATTTTTAGTATATTTTCTTATATTAATAATTTTAAATAAATTAGTATTTCCAAATGTATATATGAATTTTATAGATACTAATAACATCTCTTATTTACTGACTATTATTGGATCGATGTTACTAGTTTTATTATCGCAAAATTTGGACAAATCAATTGTGATTGAAGGAGAAAGTAAAGGATTACATAAAGAACTTGTTTTGCAAGGAATAATAGAAATTTTTTGTTTGGTCATTGTAGTAGTAATAATTAGTGATATTATTCTAAAAGCTAAATTGGCACAAAATATAAATTTTTATTTTGAAGAATTTACCAATGAACAAAATATTTTAGAAAAAATTATTAGTTTATTAGTTTTAGGGGTGTTTCCTGCTGTTGCAGAAGAATTATATTTTAGACAAACATTATATAACTTTTTCAAACCAATAAAACAAAAACAAATATTTATTGGTTTGTCCGGTCTATCCTTTGCATTATTTCACACAGATGTGTTAAGTAAGATTTTTGCTTTTATTTTGGGTATGGTATTGATGCAAATATATTTACTTTGTAGAAATATAAAATTTGTTATAATACTTCATACGTTATATAATTGGTGTATGTTATTTTATACTTTTTTTAGACCAATTGTTTATAAGAATATATTATCGAGCATATATCAAAGTACGAAAATAGATTTTATTTCAAGTGTTTTATTAGAACTTGGAGTTTTAAATTTGATTATTGGTTTGATTATTGGTTTATATGGTAATTTTGTCAATAAAAATATAGTTTATCATGAAAGGAACAAAAATAATGAATAGTAGAATTAGATATGGTTTTTTAGGAGTAATTATCAGTGGAAGTGTACTATCATTAGAATTGTATGGCTTAGATTTTTTATATGCTATTAAACTGTTATCTCAGGGAGAAGTCCCTGTGGCATCTGCAATAGGCCTTATAATGCAGTTTCCCATTAATATTGCTTTCGGTATAAGTGTTGTGTTGTTCTTTACAGCTGCGTTTATTTTGATAAGTGGTTTAAAATCACAAAACAGCTAATAATTATAATCTAAACGGAAAAATGAGACTGTTTTTTTCAGAGAAGAAGGAGAAAATTAGAAGATGTTTATAGGTATGATTTTAGCATTTCTATTTGGAATAGTATGTATTGTAATTTCTGTAAAAAATGCTTTCAAAAGAATATTACAGGTAAGAATATAGGAATTGCTATTATCGGTGTTATTCTTCTTATTGGTTTTGCTATATATTTGGCATTACCACACTACGGTTAGGTAAGATAAACAATCCAGTGTTTACAGTTTCAGGCGGAAGTAACGATTCAAAATACCAACGACCATAAAGTATTTCACATAATAAAACAAGAGAGAAGTGCATATTAAGATATTCTCTCTTGTTTTATTATATATTAAGGGAAAATAATCATTGCTGTATATACAGCTTTTAATGGACGGCCAGAACACTTAGTCATTATCCGGCATACCATGGCGGTTCGTTCCTTCTGTACCTTTTCTTATAAACAGAATAAGGAAGTAAACAGCTGCGATCAAAGTGATAATTCCCAATACCATGGTTAGAAGACCGAATCCACCGGCAGCAGTACTGTCTGTGTTCAGCAGCAAAGAGGCTGTCGTCATAGTAATGCTCGCCATGGTTAAAATTAATGGGACATACATGAGTATGATCCACCATCCGGGGCGGTCTATATCGTGAAGACGACGTACACACATCGCAATACCGGGAATTAAAATGATCAGAGACCACAATGTCTGAAGAGCAGAGATATCCAGCATCCCGGCTATGAATCCAACCAAAAATGTAGCGATAAACTGTGCTAACACCGCCCACCAGTAGTTTCCGCGGGATGTTCTTCCTTTAAAATCAAAATAACGTTTCCAGAATGCTTTATAAGCGTTAATCATAAAAATCCTCCTTTTCTTTTGTGTAACAAATGATGATAATTCCCTTTTCAGAAATATTATAGATATAAATCATTAGGAATTCAAGATCTAATGGTGCCTGCGGTATTCCAGAGGACTGACTCCATAATATTTTTTAAACATTTTAGAAAAATTTCCGCTGTACCTATATCCTGTCTTTTTTGCAATATCACTCACGGAAAGGTCTGTGGAGGAGAGAAGACTGGAGCCCATGGCCATTCGCAGGCTGGTGGTGTATTCTCCGATGCCCATGTGATACTGTTTTGCAAAACCGGCCTTCAGTTTCTGCTGATTTAAAAAGACCATCCTGCTTAATTTTTCAATAGTAGGTGGATGAACTGCCTGTTCGGTCAGGATATCGTGGGCTTTCTGAATAGACTGAATGTCAGAGGCAGTAAGACGGCAAGTCCGGCCTGCACCAATCTGTATCGTCCCATAATCTATTTGATGTGCAAATACATTGTCTTTTGGCTTTTTGATCTCTTCTGATAGAAGCGCAGTACATTCCAGAATTTTGCTCTCTAAATATAAGGGCGTCAGACGGCCGGAAGCAGACAGGCTGTTCAGCTGATGAATGACGGAAATGACCGGAAGAGGCAGGTAATGATACGTATGATTCATCTTAAAATCTTCCATACACAGCGCTTCGGGAAAGGATTCAGAGATAACCTGGCTAAGGTAGGCTTCGTGGAGCGTGATCTCTGTCCCGTGAAAATGCTGTCCTCTGTGCCAGATCTGCTTTCCCTTCAAGTTCTTTTCAGCAACAAAAAAAGATGAAGGAGTAAAGGAGGAAACCTGCTGATTTTTAAGCTGGAACTTTGTGCGGCCTTCATACACAATTCCGAATCTGATCATAGCTTCAGGGTTGTCGAACCGGATCTGAAAATCCTTTGGGACTGTATAATCTGCGATTCCCAGCTCATAATAACCAGGACGGGAATAAAACAGAAAATAACCATTTTCGGGAGCGGACAGATCTCGGAACAATGTACAGTGGCCCCTGTCAGAAGGCTGAAAATGGAGCTGTCTGAGCACTTCCTCCCGGAAAGCTTTACTGGATGTAACTGTCATAGAATAGGCTCCTTTCATTATTTATCATATATGGTGCAGAATTTATGCAAAAGGATGAACAAGTTCTGTTTTATTGAAAAGCGTCATGGGCTCAGGTACAATATGTTGCGAGGTTGTTAGACAAAACTAACTAAAGGTAGTATACAGGAAGAAAGGACAGAAGTACAATGGGAATTCAAAAATTAAAAATGATCACGGTCATATTTATTCTGGCCATTATGACAGCGCTGCTGGCCGGATGCTCAGGGAAGAATGAGAAACAGGCTGAAAAGAAGGAAAAGACAGTTACGGTAACAGACGCAAAGGGGAAGGTGGAAATACCTGCTGATCCTAAAAGGATCGTTGACATCAGCGGCAACAGCGATATCCTCTCTATTCTCGGCTATTCCGTGATCGGAACTGCCAATTCAGATGCCTATGATTATACAAAGTATCCCGCTTATCTGGAAAAGACATTAAAGAATGCCGAGATCCTTGGCTACAGTATGCAGGATAAAATGGATGTTGAAAAAATTCTGGCATTGAAACCTGATCTGATTATTATTTCCTCTGTTCAGGAAAAGATGTATCAGCAGTTATCGAAAGCTGCGCCAACGGTCATGCTGAAACTTGCTCAGACAGACTGGAAAGAAGACGTAAAAGCAGTCGCAAAAATCATGCACAAAGAAGACGCGGCAAAGAAATGGCTTGATCAGTATGAGAAAAAAGCAGCGGAAAAAGGGAAAGAAATTAAAAAGGTTATGGGAGACGACAAAACCTATCTTTCCATCCTTGCCAGCGGAGGACAGATCTTTGTCTATGACAAAGCCGGAATCGGAAGTATTCTGTATGATGATATGGGGCTTAAAAGACCGAAAGGACTGCCGAAGCAAAAGGATATCAGTCTCCCGGTTGTATCTTATGAAGGTCTGGCTTCTATTGAGGCAGACTATATCCTTGCGGTAGGCACGAAGGATGACATGGCTGCTTTAAAGAAAAATTCTGTGTGGAAGCAGCTTCGTGCTGTGAATCAGGGGCATGTGACGGAACTGCCGGCCAGTCCATACTTTAATCAGGGATACAGTTCTATTGGACGGCTCGCATTCCTGGACGAAATGAATGGCCTGATGGAGAAAATGAATGACTAAGAAGACTGCTGTTTTTCTCACAGTCTTCACGGTTCTCCTGTTTACGGGGATGTTTCTGGCTGTTTCTCTGGGAGCGAAAAAGCTGCCGTTTGATACGGTCGTCTCAGCTCTTACAGAGGGAGGAGCCTCACTGGATGTTAAGCTGATCAGAGAAGTGAGGCTTCCAAGGACGATTGCAGCGGCACTCACTGGAGGGATGCTGGCACTTTCCGGGGCCGTCATGCAGGGAGTGACCAGGAATCCGCTGGCAGAGCCATCGATCATGGGAATGACACAGGGGGCCTCACTGGCCGTAGCCGCGGCAAGCGTTCTGCCCGCGGTCTCCGGTCTTTTCAGCATAACGGTATCTGCGCTCCTCGGGGCTTTTCTCGGGGGCATCCTGGTGCTGGGGTTCTGTGTCAGAACGGCGAATCTAAGCATTTCAAGGCTTCTGCTGGCGGGGACAGCACTGGGGACTTTTTTTCTTTCTCTGTCATCGCTGATCGGTATTCTGGGAAACCGTTCCCAAGAGCTGGCCTTTTGGGTTTCCGGAGGATTCAGGTCGATTTCATGGGGACATGTGGGCATGCTGATTCCGGCAGGAATCATGGCTTTGATCCTGTCTTTGTCGCTGGCGGGGAGCATAAATATTTTAAACTTGGGAGACGAGGCGGCCACAGGACTTGGCGTCCGGCCGGCCAGGATCAGGCTGATTTCCATACTTTTGCTGATTCCGGTCTGTGCGGTCTGTGTGGCGGGCGCAGGCAATATTGCGTTTGTGGGGCTGATCATCCCGCACATGACAAGAAAGCTGGCGGACAATGATTACAGGAAGCTTTTGCCGCTTTGCTTTCTGGGAGGAAGTGTCCTGATGGTGTGGGCAGACCTTGCCGCGAGACTGGTGAACCAGCCGTATGAAACGCCGGTGGGTCTGATCACTTCTGTCCTAGGAGTACCGGTCTTTCTGTGGATGATCCGAAAGGAGAAAAACCGATGAGAAAAAGAAGACGGACGGCGTTCATTCTGATCGTCCTTTTGCTGGCCGCTGTTTTTGTCGGGGCACTGATGTATGGAAGCTATTCGATGACCGCAGGGGAAGTTTTAAAGACACTTCTCGGGAAAGGAGATGGGATGCAGAGGATTGCCGTCTTTGATCTGAGGCTCCCGAGGGCAGTGACGGCAGTGCTTGTCGGCGCGGCGCTGGCTGTGTCCGGCTGTATTTTACAGAGTATCACAAAAAATGAACTGGCAGAACCGGGTATTATCGGCATTAATGCGGGGGCCGCCCTGGCGGTGGTCCTATTGATTTCTGTACAGAGTGCCAGCTATTACACGGCATTGGGTCTGGGAACTGTTCTGCTGATGCCGCTGGCGGCAGCGGCAGGGGCTTTTGCAAGCTTTCTCTGTATTTATGCTCTTGCCGGAGAAAAGGGAAGGTTAAAGCCCGCAAGGCTGATCTTAGCCGGAATCGGCGTAAATACGGGGATTACTGCTCTGATCACGCTATATCAGCTGAATATGTCCAAAGGAGACTATAATCAGGCCCTGTCATGGATCGGAGGAAGTCTCTGGGGCAGCAGCTGGACCTACGCAGCCATAACAGCACCGGTCATCACAGTGCTGATCGGGATCGTGTTTTATAAAAACAGAACACTGGATGTCATGGATCTGGGAGATGAACTGGCCGCAGGGCTGGGAGTGCGGGTAAACCGGGAGAGGAAGATTTTCCTCGTCCTTGCAGTCTGTCTGGCCGCCTGTGCCACATCGGTGGCCGGAAATATCGCATTTGCGGGGCTCATAGGTCCTCATCTGGCAAAACGTCTTGCAGGACCTGTACACAGGCGGCAGATACCGGCTGCCGCCTGTCTGAGCGGTATTTTAGTGCTCGGCGCGGATACACTCGCACGAAACCTGTTCTCGCCTCTGGAAATACCCGCAGGCATTATGATCTCGCTGATAGGGATACCCTATTTCCTGTATTTGCTGATAAAAGAAAGGTAAGGATACAAAATGAAAGAGAAAACAATCCAGCTTCGGGATATCACCGTTTCGTATGAAAACACGGTTGTGATACCAAAATTGAACCTGAATATCCCGGGAGGAAAGATTACTATTGTAGTGGGGGCAAACGGATGCGGAAAATCCACTATGATCAAAACAGCGGCGGGGATACTCAGGCCAAAGAGGGGAGAGATCCTTATCAACGGTGCAAAGCTTAGGGAGATGGCGTCAAAAGAAACGGCAAAGCAGATGGCTGTACTGCCCCAAAGCCCGCATGTGCCGGAGGGACTGCTGGTAAAAGAGCTGGTGGCCTACGGAAGGTTTCCCTATCAGAAGCCCATGGGCGGACTTTCTGAACATGATCATCAGGTTATACGCTGGGCCATGGATGCCACAGGAATTTGTGAATTCCAGGACAGGCCGGCAGAATCTTTGTCCGGCGGCCAGCGTCAGAGGGCGTTTATCGCTATGGCACTTGCACAGGAGACCGGGATCCTTGTGCTGGATGAACCAACTACTTATCTTGATATGTCTCATCAGCTGGAGATTTTAACGCTTTTGAAGGAGCTGAACCGTAAAAACGATACAACGATCGTGATGGTAATTCATGAGATCAACCATGCGTCCAGATTTGCAGACCATATCATTGGGATGAAAGATGGGCGTGCGGTATTTGAAGGGGCTCCGGCGGATGTCATCACAGAGGAGCATTTAAAGACTCTCTATGGAATCCGTGCAAAGCTGCGCATGAGTGAGGACGGAACTTACCCTGTCTGTACGGAGTACGACTTAGAATGAGCACACAGCGGATAAAAAAGAACTTTGCGATCATTGCAGCGGGACAGCTGATCTCACTGCTTGGAAGCGCGGTGCAGAGGTTCGGCATGTCCCTTTATCTTTTGGACCTTACAGGAAGTCCCGGACTATTTGCCGCAGTTCTTGCAGTGTCCATGCTGCCGTATGTACTGCTTGCACCTGCCGCCGGTAAAATAACAGATTCGTTTTCAAAAAAGAAAGTTATGATCGGTTGTGACATTTTCAGCGGAGTCGTGATCACATGTTATGCGGCTGTTTTATTTTCCGGAAATGACCGGCCGGTTATCATTACAGTGATCATGATTCTTCTATCCTGCGCGAGCACTGTATATGGTCCCGCGGTTACTGCTTCTGTTCCTCTGGCGGTGCCGGACAGGCAGCTTTACAGGGCTAATGGGATCATTCAGCAGATCGGTTCAGCCGCAAATTTCGCAGGGCCTGTCGCAGCCGGGATGATTTACGGACTCCTGGGCATTCGATGGATTGTTATTTTAAACGGCATCAGCTTCTTTGCATCGGCACTGATGGAAGGTTTTCTGCATTTGCCGGAAGAAACAGGAAACACCGGAAAGAAGGTGTCACTGGCAGGCAGTGTAAGAGAAATGTACGAAGGTTTTTTATATTTAAAGAAGTCAAGGCTCGTGGTATTAAAGATGATCATCTCCTACGGTCTGTCAAATCTTTTTATTGTTCCGGTTTTTTCTGTGGCGGCGCCTCATTATATAAAAAATGTCCTTGGAATGTCCTCGGAAGTTTACGGCACCGCAGAAGGGATCATTGTCCTGGGAATGATCACGGGAGGCATGCTGATCAGCGCTCATCCGGGATTTTTTTCAATGGGCGGAATCCACAGGATACTTTATCTGATGCCGGCAGCTTTTCTTTTCATGTGCCTTTCAGGTATCCTTTCAGAGGCAGCTTTCCTGAACCTAATGGCTTTTACGGCGGGGGGATTTCTTGTTATGCTTTCCCTTGGACTCTCCAATGTCATATCACTGACTTATATGCAGCAGGCGGTTCCCGGAATTATGCTTGGAAAGACCAGTGCATTTTCTACGGCAGCAGCCACGGCAGCGATCCCTCCCGGACAATTTTTGTTTGGACAGATCTTAGAGGCCGGAGTCTCAGTGCCGGTATTGTTTCTTTTTGTATCTGCTGCGAGCCTGGGGACAGCTTTCTTTGTGAAAGCTGCAGTGAGAAGTTATTTCAAAAAAGTTTGAAAAAGTTCTTGCATTTTAGATTTAGTTTTGCTATACTATCACTTGTCTGAAAGATGCGGGTGTAGTTCAATGGTAGAACTCCAGCCTTCCAAGCTGATCACGTGGGTTCGATTCCCATCACCCGCTTTTATATTATTATGAAAACTGTCTGTTTTTACAGGCAGTTTTTTGTTTTTCAGAACATATTCATTTACTTTATGAAACTTTGTGTTATAATTAAATCGTAAGTAGTAAGTAATAAGTAGTAAGTATACGGGAAAGGGGCTGTTACTTATGAGGGATTATGGATTGCCGCAAAAGGCTGCATTGGCAGGTTTGGACACACTGGAGGCGAATCACTATACGCAGGCAAAGAGCGCTGTGCTCCGGGGGATTGCTGCCCTCACGGCTTTGGAGCCTTTGCTGGCTGAGATAGAAAGCGGAGAACCGATTGTCTTTAAGGAAGGTTTAACGAAACTCATACAACAGGTTAAAAAACTTGGGAAAAAAGAATTAAAAGAGATAGAGAAGGAAACAGTTTTAACTTTAAAACAGGAAGGGGCATTGGAAGAAGTTCCGGCGCTGATTGCCTGTGATATGAACTATGAGACTGCCGGGGTGAAGATTACGGAGTATCGGACCAGCCAGACAGAGTACAGAAAAGTAGTGGAAAGTATACGAGCCGAGATTTTGGAGGAAGGGGAACCGTCTTTAGAGAGTGTCTGTCTGCTGTGGATGTTCCGGGAATCCTGTCTGATGTCTGAGGTGTTTTCCTCTTCAGAGCAGATATTGGTGAAACAAAAGATTGGAGATATCTCATCCCAAAATGATTGCTTCAGAATGCTGTTTGAAGCAGAATTTCACAGTGTGTTAAGTAATTTCAGCACAAGCTTTTTAAAGGCAAAAAAGAATCTGTTTCAAAATCCGTACCTTGAGGGAGTCAATCTCATGTTTCCATTTTTAGAGAGAAGAAGTGCAATTTTTATTGACTTTGTAGTTCTCGGTACCACGGTAGCAGACAGAAGGAAAGAAGTGCTTTGTTATTTATCTGAACGGGGACATTATGCGGAGGAAGTAAAAAACGGACGGGAAACACTGCTGCGCATTGACAACAGCTATTACCGCATCTTCCCGATGACAAAAGCAGCCTATCATATTCCGATCCAGGGCGCCAGCCTGGTTCCGGTGTATTATTAGGTGATTGCATGTCCAGGCAGAGGAGTATGGAAAAAATCTTTTCATCCGAGTATGTGACGGTGGGGGATTTAGTCCGTTTGCCCGGCTGCCGTTACAGCACATTAAAATATTACACGGAGGAGGAGATCCTTCCATTTGAACAGGAAGAAGAAAATTTAACCCGAAGATACAAGCGGGAGGAAAGCATAGAGAGAATTTCTCTGATCCAGGAGCTTAAAAAACAGGGAAACTCAATCGCACAAATTAAAGAAATATTGTCATGAGAAGGCCTTTTGGGCCTTCTCTCTTTGGTTTTAGAAAAATAACCAACAGTTAATTTTATGAATGACAAAAGAAAGAATCTTTCAATTGTCGGAAGAAAAGAGGGCTGATACAATTTAAACAGGAAGGGAGGCGGCATCTATGAAAATAAATGAAATGATACGTGAATTGAGGATAAAAAAAGGTTTTACACAAGAACAGCTGGCATCTTTACTGGGGGTCTCTGCGCCTGCGGTCAACAAGTGGGAGAAGGCCGCGTCTTATCCGGACATTACGCTGCTGCCTGCGCTGGCCCGTGTATTAGATACGGATTTAAACACACTGCTTTCTTTTAAAAATGAGCCAACACGTGAGGAGATCGGGGATTTTTTAAATAAACTGGCTGTGGATGCTGCTGAAAATGGGGCAGAACATGCATTTAGAATGGGAATGGATAAGGTGCGCGAATATCCTTCCTGTCATTTATTGGTCCTGAATATTGCCGTAACGCTGGAAGGGATTTTGGGTATGTATGCCAAAGAAGAACATCCCGCATTTAAGGGTGAAATTGAAAAACTATACGAACGGGCAGCGAAGAGCACGGATGAGCAGATCAGGGACAGAGCCAATTCCCTGCTGATCCTTAAATACATTGACAGAAAGGAATATGAAAAGGCGGAAGAACTTCTTAAGCAGCTGCCGGAAGAAGCCGGGTCTATGATGGATAAAAGTCAGATGCAGGTGAGGCTGTATATGAAGCAGAAGCAGTGGAAGGAAGCGGCAAACATACTGGAGAAGAAGCTTATGACGAAATTAAATGAGATCCAGTCTGCTTTGCTGGATTCTATGATCATAGCACTTGAAGAAGGCCGGGATACTGATGCGGAAGAGATTGCGGAAATATCAAGGCAGACAGCCGGATTATTTGGCTTATGGAGATTTGGTTCTTACTCGGCGCCGCTTCAGCTTGCGCTTGCCAGACAAGATACCGGTCGTTGTGTGGAAATATTAAAAGAGATGATCCCGGCAGTCCTTGAGCCATGGGAATTAGACAGGTCTCCTTTGTACAGGCACATGACGGATAAGAAAAGCAGTGAAAATTTTGGTGAGACGATACTTCCAAAGCTGTTAAGTGAGTTCCTTGATCCTGGCAATAAGGAGTTTGGATTTCTTCAGAGAAATCCGGAATTTCAGAGTCTCATGGAGGAGTGGAAGTCAAAAACAATATCATAAAAGAAAAAACATTCAAACTGTTAGGACGCAGTTTGAATGTTTTTTTGTATCTTAGCTGTAAAGTCCAAAGCTTAGAAGGTATGCAACCAGCACAGCGGCCGGTCCGGTCACAAGCCTTGTAAAGAGCATGGCAGGAACACCAGCACTTACGGTCTCATCCTCTGCTTCGGCAAGAGTCAGTGCGACAGGCACGAAATCACATCCAACCTGAGAGTTGATGGCAAAAAGTGCGGGAAGGGAATAGGCAATCGGGATTGTTCCCTTTCCGATTTCCACACCGAGAAGAACACCGACGACCTGTGCGATGACTGCGCCAGGTCCTAAGACCGGTGACAGGAATGGGATTGCACAAAATACGGATAATCCCAGAAGTCCGGGGAGGCTTCCTGCAAGAGGTTTGATGGTATTGGCAAGAAGATCTCCGATTCCGGTATAGTTGATGATCCCCACCATGATGCTGACAAAGATCATGAATGGGAGGATATTTTTCAGAACGATATCCAGGGTATCCCGGCCGGCCTGATAAAATACGTTGACGATACTTCCGATTCCCCGGCCCATGCCTGTAATGAAGCTAAAGAACTTATTGCCTTCCGGACCGCTCGGCTCTGGGGCCTGAGGCACAGGAATTTCAGAAGCCGGTTTTTCAGCCTCTTCATTCTCCAAAGACACTGCTTCCCCGTTCAGAGAAATACAATCCAGTGTACAGCCTGAGACAAAATTGTCTTCTTTTATGTATTTGCTTAAAGGGCCTGAGGGAGAAATAGGGTGAATGTCGATGGTCTTGACTCCCATTTTCGGATAAACACCGCATCGCAGAGTTCCTCCGCAGTCTACAACAGCAATAATGATCGTGTCGGGTTCTACTTTGTTATTGAAGGCATCTACTACAGGAACTCCAAGGAGATCTGCTATTTTTTCAGCCAGCGGATGGATTGATCCTCCGGTGACAGAAGCGACGACTTTTCTTGTTTCGGTTTCAGAGACCGTCAGCGGTCCGCCCCATCCGCTGGAGCCCTTAGTAATGGTTACGGCTGGTTTCATTTTGCAGCACCTCCTCTATTCTTCGCCATGATTTTTTTCGTAAGGAATTCTGTGGCATTTCCCCTGATAAAGATAACGATGACGCCGGCCAGCAGATAACGGATGGCCAGAGGCATTGTGGAATAACCCAGTTTTGTGATGCCGGCGGCGATACCGGTCCAGACAAACAGCTCTCCGGCATTACCGTGAGGAAACAGTCCGGTGATCGGGTGGGCGAAGGAGAAGCAGGCGTCGATGAAGGCAGGCTTCTGGTCTTCTTCCACAAACCGTCCCATGGTATAGCACATAGGATTGGTCAGGAAAAACAGGGAGATTACAGGCAGCAGAGTATAACGGAGCAAACGGAAACGGGTCAGCTTCTTAGAGAAATTCATGACCCGGTCTTCTCCTACCAGTGTAATGATGGCGTTGATACAGGTGAGCAGAATCAGCAGGTTCGGAAGGATTCCGGTGATCAGGCCCATTAGGTTTTCACCTCCGGCAGACACGATGCCGGTAAATCCTTCGGCTAGTTTTACAAATACATTCATAAGTTCATCCTCCTTAACATGGACAGACAGCAGTTTTTCGTTTTTCGGCAATTTGTTCCAAGGCTGATGCAAAGGCGGCCTTTTCATTCTTCCGTTTCATGAAAGTTCCGGCGGTATTCACAGAGCAGCCAATGTAATCATTCTTTTGAACGAATTTGGAAAATACGGTGCGGCCTTTCATCTCGTAGTAATCAACAATCTCATCCGAATCATTGACCACAACGATCACGATCATGCCCGGCCGGAAGGTAAGACCGGATTTGGCAGAGCCAATGGCCAAAATATACGGGGTGTGGCGGTAACTCCTTTTCAGATCTTCCATAGACTGATACATGCGTTTGATCTGGAACCAGCCAAGGGCTGCCTGAGCTGCCATGGTTACCATTAAAAATCCAAGAACATAAGTAAGCATAAAGCGGTTTGCACCTCCTTGATATGAGAAAAATCAGTAAGTGGTTTCACGTGAACTCTTAACATATGCTGATACTATCCCGGGCACAAAGGGAAGTCAATTATTCTCAATGTTTTGGAACATAATTTACGATTGTATTGAAATGAATACATAAAATTGTACGGTTCTGTAACAAATGTTCCAAGTCTTCACTTTTGATTGACGAAGAGCAGATAAGGTCCTTATGATGGGGGTGAATTTAAGGATAAACCTGAAACTTAAGAAAGAGGTGCAAACTATGCAAACACGAGCAATCAGACTTTACGGAAAAGATGATTTAAGGCTGGATACTTTTGAACTGCCGCCGCTGAAAGAAGACGAAATACTGGTAAAGATTATTTCCGACAGCGTGTGTATGTCTACTTATAAGCTGGCAAAACAGGGGGTCTCCCATAAACGGGCCAGGCCGGATCTCTCTGAACACCCGTCGGTCATCGGCCATGAGATGTCGGGAGTGATCATAGAGGTGGGAGAGAAATGGAAAGGGGAGTACAGAAACGGACAGAAATTTACGGTCCTGCCTGCCGTGACTCAGGATGGCCGGCTGAAAACAGCAGGTTACTATTATGAAACCTATGGGGGAGACTGTACATACTGTATTCTACCAGCAGAGGTGATGGAACACGGATGCCTGATACCGTTTGAGGGAGATTCTTTCTTTGAGGCTTCCCTGTCTGAGCCCACAGCCTGCATTATCGCAGGGTACCGCAGGATGTACCACACATCGGAGGAAGACCACGAACACAGGATGGGAGTAAAACCGGGAGGGAGCCTTGTGATCTTCGGCGCCTGCGGACCGATGGGCCTGGAATGTATCGACTATGCCCTTCAGCTGGAAAACGGCCCTTCAAAGATCGTCGCTGTGGACGTATCGGAGGAAAGACTTTTCAGGGCGAAAAAAATGTTTGATTTGGCATCGGGAAACCAGAAAGAACTTGTATTTTTAAACGCAGGGAAATATGCAGATGTAGTTCAAAAGTTAAGAGAAATCAATGGAGGCAAAGGTTATGATGATGTCTTCGTATATGCTCCTATTGAATCATTGATCGAACAGGCGGACCAGGTGCTTGGAAAAGACGGCTGTATGAATTTCTTCGCGGGCCCTGTGGATCAGCAGCTGTCCGCGAGGATCAACATGTACAATGTGCATTATTTATATACCCATCTGGTCGGTTTTACCGGCAGTACAAATGAGGACCTGCACGATGCCCTCAAGCTGATGGAACAGAAAAAAATCCGTCCCACAGTCATGGTGACACATATCGGCGGACTTGAGAGTGCTATTGAGACGACCCTTCACGTACCTGAAATTCCGGGAGGCAAGAAGATGATCTATACACAGATCGATCTGCCATTGACTGCCATTGAAGACTTTGCAGAACTGGGTAAGACAAACCCGTTGTTTAAAAGGCTTGAAGAATCCTGTGCAGCACATAACGGATGCTGGAATGCGGAGGCGGAAAAGCTGCTGCTGGATGCATATCAAGTGGATCTGACGAGATAGGAGGTTTGAAATCTGCTATAATCGATTAGGAAGAGGGAATACATCTTTTGTGGGAGGGAGAACGATGGCAGATGAAGAGGAAGTCAGGATGCTCGCTGAGATCACACGGCTTTATTATGAGGAGGAATGGACACAGCAGAGGATTGCAAAGAAGTTTAATATGAGCCGGTCGCTGGTCTCTAAACTGCTTTCAAAGGCTAGGAAGATCGGGATCGTTGAGATCATCATTCATGATGAAGAGTTTCATCCGTACAGGAAACTGGAGGAGGAGCTGAAGAAGCGTTTTCAGATCAAAGAAGCTGTATGCGTCAGCGTGGAAAACAGTGAAATTCCGGTAAAAACAGTGGGAGCGGCAGCAGCAAAATATCTGGCAAGAAAGCTGTCTTCCGTGAAATATGTGGCAATGACCGCGGGAAATACGACACGCCAGATCGCTGAAAATTTTTCTTCCAGTGTGCCGTTTGACCATGTGACCTTTGTTCCCATGTCCGGCGGTCTGGGAGAAGAACGGTGGGAGATACAGGCCAATGTAGTTTGTGAGAGGATGGCAAAAAACAGTGTGGGAAACAGCCTCCAGCTGCATGCGCCGATTGTTCTGGATTCTCATGAGGCAAAAGAAATACTTTTGAAACAGCATTTTATTAAGAGTGTCATGGAAAAAGCAAGGAATGCGGATCTGGCCATAGTAGGACTTGGCAGTTCGCCGCAGTATTTCGAGCTGACAGAGTCCTATCTCCATGGGATTAACCGGGAAAAAAATGATATCAGCAGGCAGCTGATCGGGGATATTTCTTATAATTATTTTGATAGAGATGGGAAACTGATCGACTGTAAATGGAACAGACAGCTCATGTCTTTAAATATTGATGAGATAAAAAGAATACCCGAAGTGATTGCCGTAACAGAAGGAACCGAGAAAGTGACAAGTATATATTCAGCGCTGAAACATAAGATTGTGGACGGGCTGATTACCGATGTGCAGACAGGCAGGGAATTAGTTGAGATGGATAACAGGAGGCTTATGGGAAAGGACTAACACCCTTTCCCATAGCAGTTCCAGTATGAATTGATGGTGTCTAATACTGCAGATAACTTTGGTCAGTTCAAACTCTTCAGTAAAGTATCCAGCATTCGGTTACAGGAGGCGGTAACATATTTAATCTGAGAATGGCTTCCTCCTGCAATCGTTACCTGAATGCCTTCATCCAAACGGGCTGCATTGACACGGAGTTCATGACCAAATAGCTCAGTTTTTAAGGAGATTTGTTCCTGCATTTTATCATCCTTCCCAGCGCCGAAACTCATTAAATTCTATTTCAAACTGATCTAAAATTTTCCCGACGATATGCCTTGTCATTTCTTCAACAGACTGTGGACGATTGTAGTAGCTTAAAACAGGCGGCAGAATGACAGCACCTGCCTGAGAAACCTCATACATATTTCTGAGGTGGATATTACTTAGAGGGCATTCTCTGGTGACGAGAACAAGTTTCCTGCGTTCTTTTAAGGTTACATCTGCAGCCCGCAGCAGCAGATTGTCGCTGTATCCGCTGTGAATGCCTGCCAGAGTCTTCATACTGCACGGTACCACAGCCATGCCGTCCATGGGAAAGCTTCCGCTGGCAGGAGCCGCGCCGATATTATGGCTGTCATAGACGGCATCTGCGAGACTTTGAATTTCATTTATCGGATTGTCTGTTTCCAGAGAAAGAGTTTTTACGGCACTGTCTGTACAGATGAGATGGACTTCTGTTTGGGAAACTTTTAAAGCACGCAGTAATTCCACAGCAATCGGCATGCCGGATGCTCCGCTGATTCCCACTAATAATCGTTTCTGTTTCATGTGTTATACCTCGTGTTCACTGCAGCCTTTTAACCATGGTTCCGGGTTTAAATCTAAAAACTGTGCGCGTCTGAAGCGGTGCTTTAAGTGAAAAGGAACCGTACAGTCGAAAATGGTCTTGCAGGCGATGCCGTGATCGTGGATACTTGCTGAAAAATCAGGGTCGTTGGAAGGATCCAGCGGATGGCAGCGGACACCGGGAATTGTGATAATATCGGTATCTCCCTGAAAACGTGTATTCATTGCCCACAGCACGTCATTCATATCAAAGCAGTCAACATCTTCATCCACAAGGAAAATGTGTTTCAGCTCACTGAATGCAGAAAATGCCAGAAGAGCCGCCTGTCTCTGACGCCCTTCATCACTGTGTGCTTTTTTACAGAACTGCAGTACAGCCATATATTTACCGCCTCCGGCTGAAGCACAGTATACATTCTGCAGACGGCCCGGCATTGCTTTTTCGATCATGCCGATGATACTTGCCTCTGTGGGGATTCCCGCCATAGACACATGTTCTTCGCTGGGACCGATGCATGTCTGCAAAATAGGGTTTTTACGGTGAGTGACAGCCTTAACTTTGATCAGCCGGCACTGATCACTGGCCGGGCCGGTATATCCCGGAAATTCAGGCATTGCATACCCTGTATGGCTGTTCTGGTCTTCCTGAACCCGGATGCCGGGAATCACTTCCCCTTCAATTACATACTCTGCATTTGCTATGGCACGTTCATTCACGGTAAGGCATTGGCACAATTCCACCGGTTCGCCGCGGAGAGCTCCGGCAATAGACAGTTCATCGTATCCCAGAGGTGTGGTCGGAGGTTCGAAACAGGAACCGATCTCAATGGCAGGATCGACGCCGATGCTTATGGAGATCGGAAGTTTTTGTCCCAGTTCTTCTGCCCGTTCTGCCATGGCACCGATATGCCGGGCTCCGGGTGTAAAGAAAATGGAAAGTTCGTCCTTTCCCTGGATGCAGAGGCGATGAATGGTCACATCGCTTTGGCCTGTGTCAGGATGTGAGGCATAGCACATACCAAGAGTAATATAAGGCCCGGCATCTTCGGGTGTGTTGGTAGGTGCCGGAACGAGTTTTCTTAGGTCAAAATCAGCGGACCCAGCCTTGTGAACCACTTCCTGACATTTCCCTTTTCCATTGATGCTAACAGGCTGAATGGGATTTTCAGCGCATTCAGACAGTTTCCAGCCAAGCTGTTCAGGCGGGCAGTCTAACAGAGCCGCTGCCCGTTTCCGGCTTGCCAAAAGGCCGATGAGAGCTTTTGCATCAGGATGTCCTTTTATTTTGTGAAACAGCATAGCAGGTCCTTCCTTCGTGGGCCGAATGACGGTTCCTCCGGCGCCTACATGACGGTAGATGCCGGAGAGCTCTGCCATAGGTTCTGCGGGCACATGGGTTTCCAGCAGTTGTCCCGGCATTTCTTTCAGTCGTTCAATAGCACTTCGCAAATCGGTAACTTTAACAGACATAGAACTTTCTCCTTCTTTTAATTCGATGAATTTTATGTGAAATGAGGTACTTTTGGGACTATCTTAGCAAGGTGAGGGTAGTGAATCAATTCGATTTGCAGTATAATTGATTCCAAAACAGAATGAATAGGAGGAGGCTATGACGTTTGAACAACTGAATGATGTGATTGCCGTAGTAGAGAATGAAACCTTTTTAGAAGCGGCAGAATGCAGAAACATTTCCCAATCCACACTGTCCAAAAAGATTATGAAGCTGGAGAGAGAACTGGATATTACATTGTTTGACCGCAGCAGAAGAAAGGCTTCACTCACTGAGGCAGGATCTGTATTTTATCAGGAAGCACTTCGTCTCACCGAATGTTATGCGGGGATGCTTTCTAAGCTAGAACCTTATCGAAAGAACAAGAAACAGAAACTTTGCATCGGGACACTGCCAATCTTAACACAATATGACCTGACAGCCAGATTAAAAAGTTTTACGGAGACATACCCGCAGATTGACTTTTCTTTTGAAGAGGCAGAAGAGGCTGAACTTTTGGTAGGCCTGCGCCAAAAAAAATATGATTATATTATTGCACGGGAAAATTTGTTTTCAAAATTAGGGTGTGTATCCTACCCATTTACAGAGGATGAACTTGTGGCAATCCTGCCTGAAAACCACAGACTTGCAGGGGGTCCTTTTGTCAGGCTTTCGGATCTTGCCGGAGAGCGGTTTATTTTCATGAACTCTTATACATCTGTATATCAGCTCTGTATCCAGCTGCTGAACGAGGCAGGAATTATGCCGGAAATTATACGGACCGGAAGAGTGGAATCGATCATCAGCGGAGTGGCGGTGGGGGAAGGAGTGAGTCTCCTTGCAAAAAGCAATTTCCGTATATTTCAGGCAGACAAGGTGAAAGTACTTCCGCTGGATCCGCCGCAGACGATATCAGTAGTCCTCGCAAAACTTGCAGGTACCACAGAGACAGAGGCTATGAGGAATTTTGCTGAGTATATTAGTAATGCATAGACTTTTTATAACATAAAGAATCAATAAAGAAGGGGGTAGAACAAGTTTAGTGTCTGCTGCCTTCTTCGATCTTATCTCTATAGCTTTCTAAATTGTTTGTGGTTTTTATAATTCTAGTAGGTATACTACAGGCAAAATCCATGAGAATATCTGTATTTTATATCGGTATTAGTTCTGGGAAGTAGAATTTAGGTGGGAAGAAAAAATATTAGGGAATGTAAAATAGAGTGTGTAAGTTCAAAGAACTTGACATTCTATTTTATACTCCCCAGAAGTTACACATTTTACTTGACAATTCCTTATATTAAGGTCTGTTACCGTTGTTTTTGTTGTTTCTTTCATATATAATTTTAGCTCTATGATATACTTCTTTATTATTTTAATTACATAATCATTCTTGGCCAGTAATGTTTTGTATAAAACTTTTTTCTGTAGGTCCTGATGAGATATTATGTAGCTTTATCAGTTAAATACTTTTGTTTATTCGCATAATCATATACAATAGTAGTAATGCCTGATAGAATGCTTGAAACTTTGGTTTCCCAATTAGTAAATTCCTGTTCAGTTACACCTGAACGAAAACTACCATGAGCTATTGTATTTCTACGATTTACTAGCGCATCTATATCTCTGTGATAAGATTCAAATAAATCTACAGGCAGTCCTACTTTATATAGGTTTTTCTGTAACACGATGTACCATAGATTAGATTCAGTATCTATTAATTGATCATCAATATTTAATAATTCTGTTTTAAAATCTTCAACCTTTTCCATGAAATCCACTCGACGATATAAACGATGTAAACGTGAATCCTCAGGTAATTCTTTACGGAAAAATTCACATTTACGATCTAAGTTTTCGTAAGCAATAAATTCTTTATACAGACCTGCTACCATCAATTCCGTATTTACATCGCCACGCTTAAGTTTTTGTGAATTAATATATTGTATATATGTTTGTAAACATATTTTAATAAAACCCTCCATATGAGAATATAATATTAACACTAAACTTTTTCTATATCTGTCTTTATTATTTTCAGGTATTTCGTTTAACTGGTTCTTGAAAAAGGCTAGTTCTTCTTGGCGCCAAGCCAACTCCATTTCAAGCGCCGCTCTTAATTCATCTGCCGTCAAGAACCATTTCCACTCCTTCCGTAAATAAGGTTATTCGAGATTTTACACCATTGACACTTCCTGTTTTATATGACTGAAGCTCTGTACCATATTTAATTTCGTTAATTGTCTGTACAACGTTCTCAATATTATTATAATTAATTATTTGATCGATTAATGAGGCTGTAGAGATGGATATACCATCAAAATAGTAAAGTACAAATTCATTTCGGATAGTTCCTTTAATAGTCTTTCCTGAAAAAGCTTCTTCACCCCAATTTTCGTTAATAAACTTGAAGGTTTTCTCAAAAATATCTTTTTCTTTTTCATAATCAAAAGAGGTCTCGCCTGTGGTGATTTTTTCAAGATATCTTGTTAAATATTCGGTTACAGGATATTTATAATTATCTATATCATTTTTTATAGCAAAAAATCTTAAAATAAGTTCTTGATCGTATTTCGTTTTTCTTTTTTCTATTGCAACTCTATTAATTACAGAAATAAAATCCGTGTTTTTACTACACTCTTCAAGAAAATCAATTCCTTTTGAACCGAGTAATCTAATTGTGCAATTTCTAATTTCTTGTGCTGATAAAAGTTCCCCACCTGTATTAAGACGCTTAAACATATGATATTTAAGTGAAGTTTCACTTTCTTTTTTTATAACTTCCATACGAACGAAACTTCGTTTTATTTTTATTTGCAAAGCTTTAGGCAATAAATCAAACGTTATTCCATTCAAATCTTCAACGATATCACATCCATGGAGAACTAAAAAATCATCATTCGTTTCTCCTAATCGCTCGCCTCTGAAATGTAAATAGCTAGATATTCTCTGAAGGCCATCTATTAATTCATAAACACCATCTTCGGTTTCTATGACAAAAATAGGAGGAACCGGCATTTCTAGAATCAATGACTCAACAAAGCGAGACTGTTTTTCTTCTTCCCACCGAAAAAGTCTTTGATAATCTGGTGATATTGTTAATTCATTATTTTGATACATATCATATAATTCATTAAATGAAACGTCCAAGCTTTTAGTTCTGATTTTGATGATTTGACTGTCTATATTTTCTATAAGATTTTCTATTGCCATAGTTCACACTCCTTTATTAATATATTTTCAGTAACATCCCGAAATATACTATAAATATTTTACTCTATATATAACAAAAAATCTATTTATATTTATATAATACAGATTGATTTATTAATGATAATAGAATAAAAGCCTATTTGATATTATCAAACTAAAGTGAGGAATAATTATTGTCGACATACTTGTGTGTAATAAAAGCCTCATAAATATTATTTAAAAGTTTTATCATATATAATGGAAAATTATTATAATGAACTTAACTTATTACTATTAACAAAATATTTTTGTAAAATGAACTTTTGATTGTTATCTTCACAAAAATAAAGGTAATATTTACTGTAACAGCCAGCAAGCTAACATGGAAGACATCAGTCTGTAACAGTTTTTTTTAGAAAAAAATTCTCTGAATCCAATGAGAGATATCGAAAAAAGTTTGTACATAATAAATGGTCGGAAATGCCATTCTAAAATTATAATGTTAACTGATGGAAGGAAAACTTTGATGAATTACCGATCAGAATTGAGTCAGATGAACTATAAAAACAATGTGCAGATGAGGATTGCAGCGCACTGTGCACAGGTGCTTGCGGGAGTAAAGCCTTCAAATTCGGTTACTCTGGGCAGAGAAGACACAACGGTTTTTATTCAGGCGTTAACAGGCACTGGTATACAAAGAAGACTCATATATGACGGAGTAAAAAGGTGTGTCTGGCTGCTTTACAGGGAAAATGAACTTGAACATTATCTGATGATAAGAGAACATCAGGAGTTTATGAAAAGCTGCGGATATAATTCCGTTCGGCTGAGTGATACTTTCTCAGTTCTGTGTAAAAATTTCCGGCAGTATAAGAATGGAGAAAGGGGTTTTCCCCATGAACTTGGGTTGATTCTTGGATACCCTCTGTGCGATGTGGAAGGATTCATCCGGCATCAGGGACGCGGCTGTCTGTTTTCAGGCTACTGGAAGGTTTATGGAAATGCAGAAGATACCAGGAAATTATTTGAAGTATACGATCTTGTAAAGTATCAGATCATGAAGCAGGTACAGAACAATAAGACTCTGGCACAGATCACTGCATCCTACCAAAATTACGGTATTCTCAAAAGCAGCAGGAACATCTGCTGTCCCTGCTGCTTTAATGTGACAGGCAATTAAAGAATCACCACGGTCACACCCATATCTCCTTCGCCGAACTCCCCGTCCCGGTAGCCGGAAATCCGTTTTTGTTTTTTTAAAGTCTTCAAATAATTGTGTACGCCTTTTCTCAAAGCACCGGTTCCTTTGCCGTGAATCACAGTGATCTGTCCTAGGTTTGCCAAACACGCATCATCAATGAACTTATCCAGATGGGAGACGGCTTCATCCACGGTCATACCAAGGACGTTGATTTCGGGACGGATACTGGAAGACTTATTGATGGCAGTCCGTCCGCTGTTTCTGGCCTCATTTCTTGCATTTTCCCGTTTTACCTGCTTCACACTCTTGGTGATCTCCAGGTCTTTGACATTGATCTTGGAACGCATCATGCCCATTTGTACATACAGGTCTCCCTTAGAGTTGGGAAGTGTCTGGACCGTGCCGCTTAGGGAAAGACTGGTCACATAAACCTCATCTCCAATCTGAAAATCTCCCGGTTCATGTTTTTTGGACGCCCTGTTTTTAGAACGGTATGCCATATCCTTTTCCAGGCCGGACATCTTGCCGCGCAGATCGCTTCGCATATGTTCCATTTTTCTGTTGGCATCTTTGCCGGACTGCTTCTTTAACTTGTTATATTCCTTGATCGTCTCATCGGCGGTTTCCTTTGCCTCAGAAATAATCCGGTAGGCTTCCTCACGGGCCTCGCGGAGAAGTTTTTCCCGTTTTTCTTTTATATTTTCCTGACGTTCTTTCAGACTCTTTCTCAAGGTTTCGATTTCTTTCCGGTATTCAAAGATTTCTTCCTGTTCCTGCTCGATCGTCTGCTTGCTCTTTTCCAGATCAGCCAGTATGGTCTCAAAATCTTTGACTGATTCGTCAATCTGATCGGATGCATGCTCAATTATGTGGTTATCGAGCCCCAGTTTCCGTGAAATCGCAAATGCATTACTTTTTCCGGGAATGCCGATCATCAGCCGGTAGGTCGGGGATAATGTCTCCACATCGAATTCACAGGAAGCATTTTCGACTCCGTTCGTTGAGAGCGCAAACATTTTCAACTCGCTGTAATGAGTCGTCGCCATCGTTTTTACACCACGGTCATGGAGGTCTGTCAAAATTGAAATAGCCAGAGCCGCGCCTTCCACCGGATCGGTTCCGCCGCACAGCTCATCCAGCAGCACCAGAGAGTCCCGGTGTGCATTCTGAATGATGGAGACAATATTCGTCATGTGGGAGGAGAAGGTACTCAGGTTCTGTTCAATACTCTGTTCATCTCCGATGTCCGCAAAAACCTCTTCATAAATTCCCAGACTGGAACCCTGGAATGCAGGAATGTGAAGTCCTGCCTGCCCCATCAGTGTAAATAAGCCTACGGTTTTTAAGGAAACGGTCTTACCTCCTGTGTTGGGCCCGGTAATGACCAGCATGGAAAACGCATCGCCGAGAGAGACGTTGATCGGAACTACTTTTTTAGGGTCCAGAAGCGGGTGGCGTCCCTGCTTGATATTAATCACACCGTCTTCTCTAAAAATAGGTTTGCTGCCGTTATAGTCTTTTGCATATTTTGCCTTCGCAAAAATAAAATCCAGCTGTACCAAAAGCTTTTGGTTCTGTGCCAGACTGTCCATGTCGTAGGAAGCCTGCTCACTTAAAAGGGCTAAAATGCGCTCGATCTCTGTCTGCTCCTGCCCCTCCAGTTCTTTTAACTGGTTGTTCAGAGTCACCACCGCCATGGGCTCAATAAACAGTGTAGAACCGCTGGAAGACTGGTCATGGATCATTCCTTTAAACTGTCCGCGGTACTCCTGTTTGACCGGAATACAATAGCGACCATTTCTCATGGTTACAAGTGCATCCTGAAGCATGTCTTTGTTGGAAGAAGAACTGACCATAGCCGTTAGCTGGCTGTGGATCTTCTGATTGGTCAGTTTCATATTTCTCCGGATATCTTTTAAGGCGGAGGAGGCATCGTCACTGATTTCTTCCGGTGAAATAATACAGTGTCTGATATCCTTTAACAGACCGTCCATTGGCACCAGGGATTCAAATACAGAATCCAGAGAATCGGCATCCGCCATATCATCCCGCTGCGCCCCATAGGCCAGTGCGTTTTTTACAGCCTCCAAAAGACCGGCAATCTCCAGAAGTTCTCCGGCACTTAAAGTCCCTTTCATTTTCAGGCGTTTCAGAGAAGCCCCCAGATCCTGGACCCCAAAAAATGAAATACTTCCCTGTTTATAAAGTCTGGTCAGGGCATCCTGTGTCTGTTCCTGAGCCAGGGAAATTTCCGGTTCATCTGTCATCGGCTCTAATTTTTCACAGGCGGCTTTCCCAAGCTCTGTGGTGGCATAGGCTTTCAGCCTTTCGATGACTTTGTCATATTCTAATGTATTTAAAACTTTTTGATTCATATTATTTTCCTCAGTTTATTCAAAAACCATTAATTATAGAAGGTTTTCCTTTTTAGATTTAGAAAAAGTGTAGCATAAAATATAGGGCATGTAAACGAGGCAGACGGCAATTTTCCAGTGGATTTTCGGGAAAGTTTATGTAATAATAGGAAAGTAAAAGAGGTTCGGGCTTTAAGTCGGCCCTAGAAAGGTTAAATTATGAGATATATAAGTGAGCTGCATGAAGGAGATATGGTTTCGGAGGTGTTTTTGTGCAAGACAAAGACATCCGGCACATCAAAATTTGGGAAGACCTATTATTCTCTTTCACTCCAGGATAAAACCGGAATGATCGACGGAAAGGTATGGGAACTGAACAATGCCATCGGACATTTCGAGGCCATGGATTATATCATGGTGAAAGGGAAGGTCACAAACTTCCAGGGAAATAATCAGCTGAATATTGAAATGATCCGGAAGGCAGACGAAGGAGAATACCAGATTTCCGATTACATGCCATCCACAAAAAAAGATATCGATGAAATGTATGATGAGCTTTTGGCAATGATTCAGAGAGTTCAGAATCCGTACCTGAAAGAACTTGCCATGAAGGTTTTCGTTGAAGATAAAGAGTTTGCAAAGAAGTTTAAAATACATTCTGCTGCAAAAAGTGTACATCACGGATACATCGGCGGCCTGCTGGAGCACTCTGTCAGTGTGGCTAAGTTATGCGAACAGTATGCAGTTCTGTATCCGCAGTTAAACAGAGACCTGCTGGTCACAACAGCCCTGTTCCATGATATCGGAAAGGCAGAGGAGCTGTCCGCATTTCCTGAAAATGATTATACAGACGAAGGCCAGTTAGTGGGGCATATTGTCATGGGAACGATCAAGCTATCAAAACTCATGGATGAGATCCAGGGATTCCCTGCAAAGCTTGCCAACGAAGTGAAACACTGTATTCTGTCCCATCACGGGGAACTGGAATTCGGTTCACCGAAAAAGCCAGCACTGGCAGAAGCTCTTGCACTGAGCCAGGCCGATAATCTGGACGCCAAAATGGAGACATTTGCAGAGGTCATCGAGAAGAAGCAGGAAGGCCAGGAATGGTCCGGTTTCCAGCGTTTATTTGATACAAAGATCAGAGAATCATCCATTTAATTATTGTTAATGGATGATGAAATAAGAGGTGCCTATGGAATTTAAAAAGAATCAATTAGTGGAAGTGGAAATTGATGATATGGGCAATGAAGGAGAGGGCATCGGCCATGCAGACGGCTATGCCCTCTTTTTAAAAGATGCCGTAGTGGGCGATAAAATCCTTGCCCGCATCATCAAGACAAAGAAAAATTATGGATTTGCAAGAGTAGAAAAACTGCTCGTACCTTCTACTGACCGGGTGGAGCCGAAATGCCCGAACGCACGTCCATGCGGCGGATGTACTCTCCAGCACTTGTCTTATGAAAAGCAGTTGGAGTACAAATTTAATAAGGTAAAAAACTGTCTGGAACGGATCGGCGGGATCGAAAATGCAGGCTCTCTTATGGAGCCGATTTATGGTATGGACGAGCCGTATTATTACCGGAACAAGGCTCAGTTTCCTGTGGGACGGAATAAAGATGGAAAACTGATCACCGGGTTTTATGCGGGACGGACACATTCTATTATTGACTGTACCCACTGTTCGATTCAGCATCCGATCAATGAAGAGATTTTGTCGAAGGTTCTTGACTATATGGAGAGGAACCATGTGGAACCTTATGACGAAAAAAATCATAGAGGACTGGTGCGCCATATCATGACCCGGGTTGGATTTGTTACCGGGGAAATCATGGTATGTCTTGTGGTGAACGGCAGGAAGAAGGATCTTTTGAATCTTTCTGAACTGGTTGATTCTCTAAAAGAGATTGAGGGGATGACCAGCATTTGTGTCAACAGCAATCGGGAGAAGACGAACCGGATTATGGGAAATAAGGTAGAGGAGGTTTATGGGCCTGTTTATATTTATGACTATATTGGGAATGTGAAGTATCAGATCGGGCCACTGTCATTTTTTCAGGTAAATCCAAGGCAGACGAAGGTTCTTTATGAGAAGGCTTTGCAGTATGCAGGGCTTTGCGGGAATGAAACTGTGTGGGATCTTTACTGCGGGATCGGGACCATTTCTCTGTTTTTGGCACAGAAAGCAAAGCAGGTCTATGGGGTTGAGATCGTGAAGGAAGCCATTGAAGATGCCAGGCTGAATGCTAAGATGAACCATATGGATAATGTGAAATTCTTTGTGGGGAAGGCGGAAGAAGTACTGCCACGAGAGTATGAGAAGAATGGGGTTTATGCGGATGTGATTGTTGTTGACCCGCCCCGGAAAGGGTGCGATAAGGCACTGCTTGATACTATGGTGAAGATGGGGCCGGAGAGAATTGTTTATGTCAGCTGTGATCCGGGGACTTTGGCACGGGATTTGAAGGTGCTGGGGGGAGAAGGATATCGCGTGGAGAAAGTGGCGGTAGTGGATCAGTTTGGGCATACGGGGCATGTGGAAACTGTATGCTTATTGTCACGGAAATAAGCCATCTTTTGAATGTTTGTGGTAGGAAGTTATGCCGACTGCCTACCTCTTGCCTACCTAAATTAAAATGGTAGGCAATTACTTCATGGTCTGCTCAAAAATTTCTACGGCATTGTCTTGCAGCTTGTCTGTATTGAAAACGTAACGCTCTAAGGTGGTTTTAATATCACGATGGCCAAGACGTTCCATAACCGTTCGTGGCCATGCACCATTTTCAGCAAGGGTGGTTCCGTGAGTGTGACGGAGACAATGGTGGTGAAATAATGGGTTATTTAGGGAGTAGTGGACTACTCTGGCGCAGTATTTGAATGTGTCAGTTGTGGTCAATACTCCGTTTTCTTTTACCGCAACAGGCCATATTTCTTTATATGGTACTGAGATATCAGCCCTTGCCTGGGTTATTGCCCCGTCGTCTGCTAAATAAGTTTTTGTATAATATAATCCGTAATGGGCCATATTCTTTTTTCGGTTCTCTATTTCCTTTTGAAATGCGGCTGTTAGAGCTTGACCCATTTTCAATGTGCGGAACGAATCATATTTAGGGTTGCATAGAACCCAAATATTGTTTTGTTTTTGCATTTGGTGGTTTATGGTTAGAGTTCTATTGTCTATGTCGACGTCTTCCAGCAGATCGATACCATAGCTTTCTCCTAAACGGAGTCCAGCATAAAATCCGGTCATCAAAGGTAGAAAAAAGTGGGTATTTGCAAAGCGATTAATGATGATATTCCATTCATCTAATGGAAGGACATAATCAGTTTTTGCCTTTGCATCTTTGTCAACTGGTACGTTTGGAACTATGACATTATCGCATGGGTTGACTCGTATATACTTGCATGGATATACGGCATAACTTAAAGCGCCAGAAAAACAAGAGAAGGTATTTAAAATCATGCTTTTGGACAACCCTTTTTTAATTTTTAAATCGTCTACCCATAGCTGAATTACATCTGGCTCAAGGGAAGCAAGACGATATTTTCCCAATCCGGGTTTAATGTGTATCCGTATTTTGCTCTCATAATCTCGTTTAGTATTATAAGAGAGATGCTTTTTTACATAGTTCTCAAGCCAGTAATCAAGATAATCCGCAACGGACAATTCAGATGGTGTAAATACCCTGCCACAGTTGTCGTATTCTGCCTTGGCCTGCGTTCCGGCAGCAAGGGCCTCTGCCTTGGTAGAAAATCCACCTTTGGATATATGTTTTCTTTTTCCGTTTACTCTTGCGCCCTCAAAGCTGTATTCCCACTTCTTGCCTCTTTTGCGTGTTCTTAATTCACCCATATTATATCATCCTTTCTAAATTTGAGTATAAAAATAACACCTATTGCCAAAACAGATGCCGAGATGATATAATATGAGTGCGAATCGTACTATATCATGGCACTTGTCTGGTAATAGTATCATCAAACAGTCTCAGAAATGAGGCTGTTTTTATTTATTTAAAGCTTCGGTATAGTTTTCCCTTTTACTCCACAAGACAGGAGTTATAGAATATTCTTCAAGAGCATTAATAGCATCTTTGGAGATTTTTTTGTCGGTGTCACGGATAAAGGTGTAGAGAACAGATTTATTTTTTCTTTCTTCTACAGTGTCTGTCCATGAAAAAATAGTATTTTTAGCTTGGTTTAAATCAAGATTGTTAATTACTTTAATAATTCGTTCCGGCGCATTTTTAGATTTTCCAATGCCAAAATCATAGTTGCTCATCAATTTACTTTTTCCACTGAAAGAGACATTTTCAATATAGCGAATATCATTATCGTCAAGAAACGTCTGAACATCTTCTAAGAATAAAGATTTTATGTTTTTTCTTGACAAGTAAAACATATCGCTTATTTTTATAATACATTGTGATAACATATGTTTTGATGGAGCTAAATTGTTTTTTGTACAATTTATATATAATTCATTATCTTTAGATAGTGAAACGCCATAGGAAGCAATAATTGAATTGAAAATAGTTTTTCTCCTCGGGCTACCAAATATATCAAATTGGGAAAAAGTTAATTCGTTAATTGTTTCAGCATCATCAGTAATACAATATTTACCGTCATCGAGTATCTTTATAAATAATTCAATATAATCATTATTTCGATCTAAAAAAGGTAATGTTAATTGATATATAGAATCCGTGACTTTATATTGCTCTATATTTTCATACAACCAATCCGTATAAATTTTTTTAAAGTTTTGTTTCATAATCACATCACACCTTGTATACTTGTATCATCAAGTGATACATTGCAATATTTGCAAAAATCATAGAACATTTGGTTAAAATCATTTGGGCTTTTAAATAGTATATCATTAAATTGGGATAATTCATATGCCCAAGATAGTCCATAACCTTCTTTAAAAATATGAATATGATTTGCAGAAATTTTTGTTCCATCTGGATTCATATGCGGTTTGCTATCTATTTCAAGACGTACAAGCAAGTCATTTGTAGGACGCAATCTTTCTTGATATTTTTTCCTGGTTAATACGATGGTGCTTTTTCTAGACAAATCTATAGAAAAAACTTCTTTTGATTGAATAGCGCCTACAGGTAAAATTAATTCTTTATTCAGTTCAGGGAGTAATATATTTTCCGTAAGAAAATGTTTTTTTAAGTTCATTAATTGTTTAAACTCTTCATTCGTGTTCATTTGAAAAATTCCTTTGTATTGATAGGTTTTTAAGATTTTGATTTCCGCCCGGTTGCCGCCGGGCGGTTTTTAAGTTTAAAAGTTATAACGAATCCAATACGGACTATATGTATTTGTGTAAATACAGTTACTGAAAGATGTCATTCCATTTGGTACATACAGAGCCATATACATTTTACTGCTGGCTCCAGAGTAGAGTGTCAAGTTTGCATTATCTTTAGATTCATACGGTCCATTTAAATAGCATGATTCGATCTGATTTATGCTTTGCGTACAGGACCCATTGTATAAACTGTAGGAATTTATGATCTCTAAACCTGTAAGTGGATAATTTGAATATCCGTTTACTGCTTTAACATCGTACGAAAACAATACTATTGTTGTTCCAGGATTCTGAGAATAATCCCACTCTTCATAGCTACCCCACTCACCCATTGATTTCAGCTGATTTATTGCTGCGGTACCTCGATATGTACTGGTGAGTTTAAAATACATTGTACCCTCAGATGTTTTGACCGTAACGCCATTCCGCGGATTCGCTGGGTTGCTCCTTGTACCTATTTGTGGCGCCCGATTATATACAGATACTGTGCAGTAATAGGATTTGTCAGAGATCTTTACCTTGATCTTGGCGGTTCCTTTTTTCTTTGCAGTGACAACTCCTTTGCTCGATACCGTGGCTACGGATTTATTGCTGGTGTAAAACTTCTTTGATCTTGAGCAGCCATTCAGTTTTAGTGTATATTTGCTTCCGACAGCAATACTCCTCTTTGTTGCGGATAAGGAAGGAGTCTCCACTTTTATCTTACATTTGTATTTTTTCTTCCCGATTTTTGCGGTTATAGTAGCCGTTCCTTTTTTCTTACCTGTTACCTTACCCTTTTTTGATACAGTAGCCACAGATTTTTTACTGCTTGACCACTTAGCCTTTTTCTTTGTACCTTTGACCTTCAAAGTGTAGGTTTTTCCTTTTGTAATGGTGACAGATTTTTTACTGATCTTGGCCTTGGCGCTTACATTTGTCGGTGGTGCCAAAGTGAGAACGAGCACGGCAATGGCAAATAGTGATAAAATTTTTTTCTTCATAAGAATCCTCCTTACTGATAAAGTATTTTACTACATCCCTCCATAAGTGTATTAATAGTTTATTTAATCTTGAGTTTTATTAATTCCTCGCTATACCCTAACATTTTTGCAATCTGTTCAATCGTATACTCCTGATATTCCATTAAAAATTCATCGGGTATTAGAAGCTCCATTGCGAATAGATTTGCTTGGATTTCTAGTTTATCCACAGACAATAGAGTTTTAGAAGCTAAAAATACACTATTGACGTCAGGATGAAGCTGAGAATGTCCAAGTTCATGGGAACAGGTATAAATTGTTTCAGATTCATTTAAGTTGTAATTGATGTGTATCTGTTTTTGTCGCAACACTTTATTATAATATCCTTTTAATTCACCTAAGTCTTCAAAAATTACTTGAATATCAAGATCGTCAGCAAGTTCAAAGGGATTGTTTGTGTGATATTTATTTTTAAGCCTAGAGACTCTTTGTTTGATATCCATGTATATTTTCCTCCTTTTATTTATCTTTATTATTACGATATTTTTTAGGAGTAAACTTTTCCTTTGCGTTGATTTTAGCAACTCTTAGGCTATTTTCTAAAGACGCTTTCAATAATTCTTTTGTAGTTTCATCTAAAGCTTCTCCATTAAACATAAGAGCTTGTTGATTATTTTCCAAGTCCTCTAGCATCGTATCTAACCGTTTTGCTATATCTTTTTCGTCCTTATTCGTAAAGGTATTTTTCTCAATACGGGAATGTTCCAAGTCGGAATTTGCCAAATCATTCATATTTACATTGAAGAGCACTGCCAGTTCTTTCAATTTGTTCAGCGGTGGTTCCGATGTCCCCATTTCCCATTTTTGTATGGTTGTATAAGACTTATAACCAAGTTTTTCGGCTACATCATCTTGTGAATATCCCATTTTTTTTCTTAAATAACGAATATTCTTTGCAAGTGCCATATATTCACCTTCTTTCTATATACGTACTATAACATTTACATGAAGAAAATTCAAGTGTATTTTAAGAAAGCAAGAAAGAAGTTGAAAAAAATTCAAGTACGCTATTGACACATGAAAATAATTCATGTATAGTTAATGTAAAGAAAGGAGGTAAAAATGGAGCAACAAAAATACTCTTTAAAGGAATTGAGAGCAAGAAAAAACTGGACGCAAAAAAGAGTTGCCAGAGAACTTGGAGTTTCAGAACAAACATATAATGCCTGGGAAAAGGATATTTCTAACGTTGCTGTAAGTAAAGTAAATGCAGTGGCAATATTATTTGGTGTTACTCTTGACCAAATTTTTTTTGCTCAAGGACATGAAAATAATTCATGTAGAAGCAAGAAAGGAGAACAATGAACGAATTACAAATCTTTGAAAATGAAGAGTTTGGAGAAATCCGAACAGTAACTATTAACAACGAACCTTGGTTTGTGGGAAAAGATGTGGCAACAGCACTTGGCTATAAAAACACAAAAGACGCTATAATTAGCCATGTCGATGATGAGGACAAAACGGTTATTCAAAGGTCGGAAATCGCGACTTTAGAAAATCACATCCCTGAAGATGTGCTACCGATGAATTTTGTCAGTGCTGAAATTCCTAATCGTGGACTTACAACAATCAATGAATCAGGCTTATATGCTCTGATCTTTGGAAGCAAATTGGAAACAGCAAAGAAATTTAAACACTGGGTGACATCAGAGGTTCTCCCATCTCTCCGAAAAACCGGCTCCTATGAAATGAAGAATTACTCGCCGGAGATGAAAGCAATTTTAATGCATGATGAAAAAATCGTGAAGATTGATGGAAGAGTGACAGACCTTGAAAATAACATGGTGATTGATTACGGACAGCAACAAACCTTGAAGAATGAGGTTAACAAGGTTGTAGTTAATGCATTGGGTGGAAAAGAATCAAACGCTTATAAAGAAGTGAGCAAAAAGGTTTTTTCTGAGATCAATCATGATATTCAAGAAAAATTCACTGTAAATAGTAGAAACAATGTTCCAAAAAAGAGGTTTGATGAGGCGATTGCTTTTATAAAATCGTGGAGTCCAAGCCAAGGAACAAAATGGATGATTGATGGCTGCAATGCGCAGATGTCTTTGTAAATAAAAGGAAGGTGATATAAAAGATGAATAGAGAAAAAGAAATACTCCGCCAACAGCTGGAACTATTAGCGGAGCAATCAAAAAGTGCATGCGAAGACGAAATACCTAAAAATACACATGCAATGGTTGAAATCTACAAAGAATTAAAAATTAGAAGTCTTCTTTTGTTGGCGTTTTTCTTTGTAGTGATTGTTAATTTCATCATACACATCATCATACTTATCAAGAAGTTGAGAAGGGGTTAATCCAGAAAGATCTTGATTTTGTAAATAAAGCATGGTGAGTGCTGAACGTTTTCCAGGCGGAAAAGAATCAGACATATATTTTCTCTCCTTTCTATGTACTTGGTGCTGCAACACCTGTACTTAAATTATAAGGAGAAAAGGAAATATTTACAATAGAAGAAAGAAGGTGAGCGAAATGGTAAAGGCCTATGAGCCACTTTATACCGTTCCCGAAGTAGCAAAGGTGTTAAAGACGAATAGGGAACGGGTTTACAAATTAATCAATACCGGGGAACTCCCGTATATCCTTCTTGGAAGTAAGAAAATAAGAGGAATGGATCTTGAGAGGTATATAAACAGTATCCCGCAGGCTGATCCAGAAAAGGAGAGTTGCGATGCAGGGTAAAGCAGAAAACTACATGGCAACAGCAATCAACACCGCTGGCTGTCTGCTGGCTCTGAAAGGGTACGGTGGCTTGGCTGTGTGTTGCTGGGCGGCAGGAGTGTATTGGAAGAAAGAGATTTAAAGGAGGATGGAATGTCAAAGATAAGTTGTTTAGAAATAAGGAAGGATGGCATTTTCTTGAATGAAAATAAGCTGGAAAGTGTAATCAGCTATACGCTTTCTCAAAACGCAGAAGAGCGTACAGCCGAATTACAGATCACTATGGATGTAGAAACTGTTAAATTTGCAGATGAGATTGGATTACCGAAGAAATAACGCCGACGGCAATCTGTTTTACTGTATCTATTGAAGATGAACCAACGGATTTTGCAATCTCTTTTGTTTTTGACCAGTTATTATCAGATTTTATGTTCTCTAAAAACTGGTGACCGGAGTAAGTAAGTTCTCGAATGGACTTTATTCCAGGAACTTCACTTCCAAGGTATTTGGCGGCTGATATATCTAACATACCAGCCTCGCCAAGTTTTAGACATGCATATGTTATTTCATCTTCCTGATACTGAGGAAGAATTTCTAACAGGCAATCAACTGTAAAGATTTTACCAAAGTCTTTGGCTTCTACGGCCAAAAGAATGTCACGGACACAATCAATATTTAATTGCATATTTTACTCCTTTCTTATGTACTCAGCTTGCTACAGCCTGTACTTAAATTATAGGAGATATATGGAAGAAATACAAGGTGAGGAGGAAGTGATTTGAAACTGAAAATAGAAAAAGCCCCCTTCGGAGCGGCAACTCCAACGGGGGGCAAGAACAAATAAAAAAATATATTTATACAGTGCTAGTATAGCACAGATCGGAGTGAATGAACATTGAAAATTACAAAAATTAAGATCAAAAACCTTTTTGGAATAAAGGAATATGAGGCTGCCGGTAAGTCCCTGGAACTCTCCGGGAGAAACGGAGTAGGAAAAACCTCTGTGATTGATTCCATCCGCTATGCTCTTACAAATAAGAGTGAGCGGGAATATATTGTCCGTAATGGAGAGACGGAGGGAGAGATCCTGATAGAAACAGATACAGGGCTTAGGATAAACCGAAAAGCAAGGACCCAGCAGGCAGATTATAAAAGTATTAAAAAGAACGGGGCAGAGGTCCAGTCTCCGGAGACATTCCTTAGAGATATTTTCACACCGCTGCAACTGGAACCGGTGGAATTTATGCAGATGGACCGCAAGCAGCAAAATGCCATGGTCCTTGACATGATCGAGTTTGACTGGAATCTGAAATGGATCAAGGAGAAGTTTGGCGAGATCCCTCCGGATGTGAATTATGAGCAGAACATCCTGTCCGTACTAAACGACATTCAATCAAAAAACGGCTATTACTATAAAAAGCGTGAGGATGTAAACCGGGAGAAGCGTCACAAAGATGCTTTTGTGCAGGAGATTGCAGACGAGATCCCGGCAGGATACCAAGCGGAAAAGTGGGAGAATGAGAACCTTGGTGATCTTTATCAGAGGATTGAGCAGATACGCAAGGATAATGAAACGATAGAAAAAGCAAAACGTCTGATTGAGAACCGGAATAACAAGGTCCGCAAGTTTGAAGCGGATAAGGAGATCGCCATTTCTGCTTTGGATGTTGAGTTTTCAAATAAAAAGGCCCGAATTGAAAAAAACATTTTGAAATTAGAGGAACAGATCAGGGCGTATCGACTGGAATTATCCAACATGGACGAGAAGAAGCAGGATAAAGTTTCTGCTATTGAAAGCGAATACAAGGCCAATATTGCCAAGTATGACGCAGAAGTTGAAGAATACCAGGTATATGCAGACAAAGACCCTGAGGACGTTACAGAGCTTGTGGAAGAGGCCCAGTACATAGAAGAAATGAAGGGCCATATTAATGAGTATCGCCGCATGGAAAATTTACAGGATGAAGTGGGGGATTTGATAAAGGAATCCTGTGAACTTACCAGGAAGATTGAGCTTGCCAGGGAACTTCCAGGAACGATCCTCGAATCTGCACAGATTCCGATTCAAGGACTGACAGTAAAAGATGGGGTTCCATTGATCCATGGTCTTCCGATCAGCAACCTAAGTGATGGTGAAAAGCTGGATCTTTGCATCGACATAGCCATACAAAAACCAAATGTATTACAAATTATCCTGATTGATGGTGTGGAAAAAATGTCTACGGATCTGAGAAAACGGCTGTATCAGAAATGCAAAGACAAGGGACTGCAGTTTATTGCTACCAGGACCACGGACGATGAAGATTTAACCGTGATCGAATTATAGGAGGAAAATTATGAACGAAATCATACAAAGTGAAGAGAAGCACGAACTTAGTCCATTTACGGACGCTGACAGTTTTAAAAAGATATTTGACATCGGAAAGATGTTTGCAAGTTCCCAGCTGGTGCCGCAGACGTACCAGGGAAAGCCCATGGACTGCACGATTGCTGTTGATATGGCAAACCGTATGGGAGTGTCTCCGATGATGGTGATGCAGAACTTATACGTTGTAAAGGGCAAGCCCACATGGAGCGGGCAAGCGTGTATGAGCATGATCCGTGGGAGCAGAGAATTTAAAAATGTGCGTCCTGTCTATACCGGAGAGAGAAATACAGATTCCTGGGGGTGTTACATCCAGGCAGAGTACAGGGAAACCGGGGAGATTGTACGAGGTACAGAGGTTACAATCTCCATGGCAAAACAGGAAGGATGGTATAGCAAAAAGGATAGAAGTGGGAATGAGGTATCGAAGTGGCAGAGCATTCCAGAACAGATGCTTGCGTATCGTGCAGCGGCTTTCTTTGCAAGAGTGTATATCCCTAACAGCTTGATGGGGGTATATGTGGAAGGAGAGCCGGAAGACATTGAACCTAAGCCGGTTGTTGAAGTACAAGATCCTTTTGATGCAGGAACGGAGGAATGAGGATGAAGCTGACAGCAGAAAATTATTTTAGTGAAGAAGCAAGCCGGGAATATTTGAGTGTTTCACAGTACAAAGATTTTACCGGAACATTAGGAAAGATCGCCTGCGAGGCTGAGGCCCTTGCGAAACTAAATGGCGAATGGGAAATGGAAAAGACAACGGCCCTTATGGTTGGGTCTTATGTGGATGCACACTTTGAAGGGAGCCTGGATCTGTTCCAGGCTCAGAACCCGGAGATCTTTACAAAGAAAGGGGAACTTCGGTCCGAATATAGAAAAGCGGAAGAGATCATAAACCGGATTGAACGTGATCCGTATTTCATGAAGTTTATGAGTGGGGAAAAGCAGGTGATCATGACGGCTGATCTGTTTGGAGCAAAGTGGAAGATCAAGATTGATAGTCTGATCCCTGATACCTGTATTGTAGATTTGAAGTGCATGAAATCCCTGCGTGAAGTGAAGTATGTGAAAGACTATGGATACATGGATTTTATTCAATATTGGGGGTATGACATCCAAGGGGCGGTATATCAGGAGGTTGTGTATCAGAATACCGGAAAGAGGCTGCCGTTTTACATAGCAGCGGTATCTAAAGAGAAGGAGCCAGATCTTGAGATCATCCAGATAGACGATGGACATTTGAAAGAGAAGCTCTGTGAGGTTGAACAAAACACCCCGAATATCCTGCGTCTGAAAAAAGAAGAGTTCCCGCCGATACGCTGTGGACTCTGTGATTATTGCAAACATACAAAGGTATTGGAAAGGCCAATCCATTACAGTGAATTGATAGGAGAAGTGTGATGGATAGTATTTTAGTAGAAGATATGGAGCACTGCATTTTTTGTGGGTCAGATCAGGTACATAGACATCATGTGTTTTTTGGCCCAGACCGTCCATTGGCGGATCGGTATAAGCTGATTGTTCCACTTTGCGTAGAACATCATACCGGAGGGAAAAACAGTCCGCATAAAAATAGAATTGTTGATCTGGCTCTGAAATTTTGGGGACAGCGGGCCTATGAGGAACAGGTCGGTAACAGAGAGCAGTTCCGTAAAGAGTTTAGAAAGTCCTATTTGTGAGGTGTCTATGGAATATAAATTTGTGATATTAGGCAGATTAGATGGCTTAAACGACTATACAGCGGCAAACAGAACGAACCCGTACAAAGGTGGCAAGATGAAGAGGCAGAATGAAGAAACCGTGATCTGGGCGATACGGCAGCAACTGAGAGGGTTACATATAAAAATCCCGGTAAAGATCCGTTTCCGCTGGTATGAGAAAAACCGGAGAAGGGACCATGACAATGTCTCTTCTTTCGGTCGAAAAGTGATTCAGGATGCCCTGGTGAAATGTAATGTCCTTGAGGATGATGGCTGGAATTACGTCACCGGGTTTACGGATGAATTTTTCCATGACAAGGACAATCCAAGGATTGAGGTAACATTGATTGAGACAGAGACGGGGTGAGGTGATTGCAGAAGAACAGCTTCCTGATCTATCACGAGTATCGGGAACATTTGAAATTATTGACAGACGAGCAAAGGGGGCAACTCTTAATGGCCCTGATAGATTACTCAGAATCGGCGATCATCCCGGAACTGGACGGAATAACACAGATGGCTTTCTCCTTTATCCGGTCGCAAATGGACCGGGACAATGAAAAGTATGAAAGCCGGGTTGCTGCCAACCGGGAGAATGGGAAAAAGGGAGGTAGGCCGAAGAAACCAAAAGGTAATGAGGAAAACCCAAAAAACCCAACGGTTTTAGAAGAAACCGAAAGGAACCCAAAAAACCCGATAAAGAGTAATGATAAAGATAATGTTAATGAAAAAGATATAAATACATTGTCCGCTAAGCCGGACCGCACGGAGACGATTCACAAGGTTGTCCAATATCTTAACGATAAAGCAGGGAAACATTTCAAGGCCAGCACAGAGAATACAAAGAAGCATATCAATGCACGATTGAACGAGGGGTATAGCCTCGACGACTTCATAGCTGTTGTTGATAAAAAGGTGCAGGCTTGGAAAGGTGATCCGCAGATGGACCGGTATTTAAGACCAGAAACCTTATTCGGGCGGAAGTTTGAAAGCTACCTGAATGAGAATGTTTCTGGAAAAGTTCAGGCGGCAGTGAAAACCCAGTTCCACAACTTTGAGGAACGTGACTATAACTTTGACGAGTTGGAGAAGCAGCTCTTTGATAGACAGATAGGAGGATGAGAGCATGGAGCAGATAGGATTTTTCGGGGACATCGGTTGCAAGGAGGGCTTGAGCGCCGGAGACAAGAGAAGTATGGAAAACCGGATCTACGCATGGATGAAAGAGCAGGGGCAGGAGCTTACAGCGCATCAGATCGCTATAGGGATGTGCCTGGCGGGGATACATTATAGCGAACACCGGCAGTCCGTAGCTCCCAGGCTAAATGGGCTGGAAGAGCGGGGACTAATCGAGAAGACTGGTAAACGTGTCTTTGACAAGGAGACCGGGGCCAGTGCCGGGACATATAGAGTTGTGGAGGTATAAATGGGGAGAACGGGGAAATACACAGAGGAATTTAAGAAGAAGGTAGCAAAAGACAGAGTAGAAAACAGCCTCTCTGTAAAAGAGACAGCAAAGAAATACGGAATATCGAATGGTACTGTCTGTATCTGGACAGATATGTTCTACGATCCGTCGGAATATAGTTCTTACCTGGCTATTAAATGCCCAAAAGAGGTAAAAGAGCAAGTTGTAACGGAGTATTTAGCCGGAAAAGGGAAAAGACAGATTGCCAGGGAGTACGGAATTTGTAAGGATACCGTGGAAAAATGGGTGGCTCAATACTGGAAAAGAGAAGAGAAACGAAGGTTAAGAGAAAAGCCAGAAAAGGGAGTATTCCGTCGCCCAGAGAAAATCGTAAATGGCAGGAGACTAAAAACGGTATATCCCACATCGGGCAGCGCATACGTCACCTGGGACAAATAGGTAACAAATAGGTATTTACCCGTGTTGGGTCTATATATATCACATTCGTAACACGAAAACATTTAGGCATCCTGTTTTACAGCCCGCTCCGGCGGGCAGGAAGGAGGGAATATGAAAATACAAGATAAATGGTGCGGAACATGCTATTTTTACGATGCTATAGAGAAAACATGCCGAAATTGTGAAAGTGTAATAAGCGGGGCTATTACAGAGAATCATAAATGCAAATATTGGGAGGGGAACGAGGCGGATCCGGTAAACCATCCAGGTCATTACACAAGCGGGGAAATTGAATGTATAGATGCACTAAAGGCAAGCATGTCGCACGCCGAATTTTGCGGCTTCCTAAAGGGGAATGCAATGAAATATTTGTGGCGGTACGACAAAAAGGGCAAGGCAACAGAGGATCTGGAAAAGTCAAGGTGGTACTTGGATCGGCTGTGGGCAGAACCGTATAGACCGGAAGATTAAGGAGATTTAAGGAGGTACAGAGTGAGTAAGCGACCAGAGATAACAAAAATGTTGTCTTTATCTGTTAGAAGGCATATAAATCAACGCAATGATCCTAGAATTTATTGGGCGGCAGAAGTCACATTTGACTATGGAACCAGCAATGCAATAAGGGTGGATTTTATGCGTTTTAAGCCTGTGAACAATACTATATCCGGTATTGAAAAGGGGGACTTCTATTGCTATGAAGTCAAATCATCAGTAGAAGATTTTCGGTCAAAGAATGGACACAACTTCATTGGAGATTTTAACTACTACATTATGACAGAAGACGTTTATGAGCAGGTGAAAAATGAAATACCGCATCGAGTAGGTGTATATGTGCCTGGACAAAAAAATTATCGAGGCGATTGGTATGATCTAAAATCTGTAAAAAAAGCAGTAAGACAAAACAGAAAGAGACCTGTATCAGAAATGCTGCTCATGATGTTTAGATCGGCGGCAAGAGAAATTGTTTAATTTAAGATTTAAGGAGGAAGAAAGATGGCTGTAAACGTGGAAAAATGTAGCAAATGCCCAGCTAGAAATGCATGCATAATTGCATGTGAACCAGGAAGCATTTTATGCATGAGGAATCGTATACGGAGTGGAAAAACACACGGTGACGAAATACAAGAAGCGCATATACGATATTGTCCGCATTGCGGAAGGCCGATAAATTAAGATTTAAGGAGGGAAAAATGGAATTAACAATTAATACAGAGTTCAAAGTGGAGTTTGAAGAAGAAGAAAAGAAAATTCTAAAAAGTGCGGCACAAGTACTTAATGAAGCATCTGTAAGAATTTTTGAAGAAGGAAATGGGACGGATTCAGAAGATGAAGTTCAGTTTTTCTTCGAAGATGTGTGTAATAGTCTCTACGATATTATTGTTGGCAATTATTAAGATTTAAAGGAGGCAAGACATGGAGATGAGGCAGGACTGCCGAGGGTGGAAACTCTGTGGATGAACTACAAAACAGATCAAATGGACATATTTGATTTTATTTAAAATGGAGGGAGATAAAAATGCAGAAAATAGAAAAAGACGACATTATCATCAGAAAAGGGATTATTCATATCCTGGATAGCCATAACGGATACCTTGGCCTGTCTAATGACTTGCTGGACATGGGGCCGGATTTGATGGAGTTTATCAGAGGACACATTTTTAAAATACTGGACAGTGATGATACAAAGAAATGCCAGTTTGACGGTAGCATTTCCCCGATCCCGGCGCTACTGGAAGATATGCAGGAAAAGGAAGATGATAGCTTTATAAAAGCCAGCCGACTGCTGGCAGAAAGCCTGTTTGACATCATGTGCGACAGTGTGACGATCCCGGCGGCGGATCTGGTCGTGGTCAGTTTCCAGCTACACAGCGTCGTGTACTTGGCACTGCTCAAAATGAATTACAAGGAGACCTACGTACATAAAGAGGCAGAGAATGAGGTCAACGACATCGTAAAGCAGCGGATCATGCCTATGGGCGGGGCAAAGCTGACAGAGGCAGTCATCGTGGATCTTTTAGAGTACAAGGTCCAGCTGATGGAAAAGAAGTTTGAGATGCTGACAGGTGATAAAATCAATTATATTTCAGAGCGTTTTCTGCAGTGCCATGCGGATATGGCTCCAAAAAAGAAATTCCAGATCTTAAACAAGGTGATTACAGATATCAATAACCGGTATGAGAATGAGCCGTTAAGAAACCGCATGAATGCTAAAAGCAAGCTAAGAGAAGAATTTGCGGAGAAAAATGAGTTTCGGATCAACGAGATCGGCGATCGAATTTTCGGTGACGATGCAGAAAAAAAGAGCTTTTTTGATTATCAAATGGAGCGTTATGATATGCAGTATGACAAGTTCACTGTAGGAAAAGAAAACACGATCAAGGGCTTAGAATACATCACAATAGAGACGGATGCCGGGATCGAAATTAAGATACCTATTGAGGAATACATCACGAAAGAGAATATAGAGATTGCAGAAGAACCGGGCGGAGGGAGCACGGTTATTATCAGAAATATAGAGCAAGCAACAGTGAAGTAGAGGGGAAATAAATGATAACAACGCTTACGATCTGTCTTATTGCCTATTGCATTATAGATCTTATCCAAATAAAAAGTAATTCAAAAAAACAGGATGCCTATATAAATGCTGTAGAGCAATTACAAAAGCAGAACAAAGTTTTGATTGAAGATATAAATATTAATAAAAAAATTATAAATATACTGATTGGGAAGGAGGAACCGGAGAGTGACGAAAAAGAGGCTTAAACAATACGGTGCACTCAGGAGGGAAATAGAGCTGATTGACACAAAATTAGATCAGCTCTATGACAGACAAAAGAATATACCCACGGTATTGGGAAAAGTAAGAGGATCAAGTCCGGAGTTTCCGTACATAGAGACACGACCAAGTGTATACATGGACGAACCTGGGGAATCGGATCAAATAAAAAAACTGATCCGAATGAAAACATCACGAAAGATAACAGCAATGTGTGCTGTGTTAGAGGTAGAAGAGTTTATTTCCGCTATACCGGACAGCACAGTCCGGCAGATATTTGAACTTACATTCTTAGAAGAAAAAAAACAGCAGGAGGTTGCGGACAAGGTTGGATACAGCCGCAGCCGAATTTCACAGATAATCAAAGAATATTTGAAAGATTAACACAATTAACATAAAAGGAGTGATATAATTATAATAGAGCAACTAGAATAACTATAACAGTTGTTTTTCTTGCTTCCTCTTAACGTTTTGTTAGCTGGATGTCACGGCGGCGCCGCTGTGGCAACCAAGCTAAACAGGATAAACCAAAACGCAAGGCGTATTGAAACTTTAATTGTTTTGGCATTACTCCGGTATCTATAAGGTATCGGGGTTTTTAGGTGCTAAAATTGCCCACAATGCCAGTGCAAATGTTTGTATAATAAAGAAAAAAGGTGTAACAATAAAAGGATAGAAAAAACTTTAAAATACCTGTAAACATTTAAAAATACTTAAAATCATGTAGAAACTTATTGAGATTTAAAGATAATCTAGTATAATAAAAGTATGAACTGTTGCACAACATATTGTGATAGCAGTTTATAAAGGAGGATGGAAGATATGGCAAGGGTATTTGATGTAGCAAAGTATATTTTGCACAAAAAAGGGCCTATGACAACGATGAAACTAGAAAAGCTCACATATTATTGCCAGGCATGGTCATTAGCTTGGGATGATGTCCCGTTATTTGACGAAGAGTTTGAAGCATGGGCAAATGGTCCAGTTTGTCCTCAATTATTTGAAAAACACAGAGGACTGTTCGTGGTAGATGAAGACATATTTACGGATAGTGGATCTATACAAAATGTATTTTCAGAAGATGAACTGGAAACTATGGATAACGTGTTAGAATATTATGGAGATAAAGAACCGCAGTGGCTTAGCGAGCTTACTCATAAAGAGGCTCCTTGGAAGATAGCAAGAGCAGGATGTGCGCCAGGAGCATATTGTAATGAAGTAATTACAAAGGAGAGCATGCAAAGTTACTATGGAGGTCTTCAATAAGTGTCAAAGAGCAAAAAGAAGAAGGTAAAAGTTTCTGAAAAACCGAAAGGGATTAAAGAAGCAAGAAATACTGAGAATCCTGAAAGTTATTATGATAAAACACCTAAATGGGTCTTCAAGGATATGGATGTAGATCACGAAAAATGGAGTCTGCAGAAATGCAACAACATTTATCCCTATATTATCGAAAAGATGAAAGATTACGAAGGAATGACCTGGGGAGAAATCATGAAGGCAACCGGAGGAAGAAGAACAGGGAATAATAATCACTTTGAAAACGTCGACGAATTTATCAAGGAAGCTCAGGAAAGATGGATAGAGCTAAAACTTGAGGAGTATTCGGAGGCGTTTTCGCTTCGATTGACAGGAACGCATAGGTTGTATGGGATATTGGAGGATGGAACATTTCGTGTAATATGGTATGATGAAGATCATGAAATATATAAATCAACAAAAAGACATACATAATTTACGAAGCACCTACAAAATGGGTGCTTTTTTCATGCAAAGATTTAGGACGCTTAGCTCAGATGGTCAGAGCAGTCGGCTCATAACCGATATGTCCAGGGTTCGATTCCCTGAGTGTCCATTCCACCTATACGGCAATCAAATGCTCACATCATTGTGATTGCAAAAAACGCTTACGAGAAAACGCAGGATGTGGACTGTGTTCGTAAGTCAAGCCCCTTGTTAAATAAGAGTATGTGAACGCTGGGAAACGTGTGTACGGAACGGGACATACAGGTGGTTTGAAGGGGACAAAATGTTATATATGTGTGAATCATGGTCCAACCGAAGTGAATAGTAGGGCGGTTCCGCAAAAGCAAAATTGAAACCGGTCAAAAACCAGGTATGCAAATCCTAGGAAGTAGCATATCGGCGGCAGCTCTAAACTATGCGGAAGGGTTTCGGCACCCGTTGGGTGAGCCTGTTATGTAGAGTAGGTCGCAACTGTAAACTGTAATGGGTTTCCGTGTTAACCTATACAAAAACAATTATTCGAAAATACGGTAGTGCTGCAGGCATAGCACGATAAACATAGTGTCACGGGCATACGCCCGTATGGAGAATTGGCAGAGAGGAAATGCAACTGATTGCTAATCAGTACACCGGGAACGGTGCGGAGGTTCGATCCCTTCATTCTCCGTTATCCATTGTAGAAGGAGGTGAGCCGAATGGCCAAAGGGAAATATATAGATTGGATTGAGCCGGAAGGCTTGCTAAAGCTGGAGGGCTGGGCCAGAGACGGATTAGTAGATGAACAGATAGCCCAAAACATTGGGATAGCAGCATCTACACTCTATGAATGGAAAAAGCAATACCCGGAGATTTCAGAGGCCTTAAAAAAGGGGAAAGAGGTCGTGGACCGTCAGGTGGAAAACGCTCTCTTAAAAAGGGCTTTAGGATATGAATATGATGAAATAACGACAGAGTATGGCAAAGAAATCAAGAGAGTTACAAAGCAGGTCGTGCCAGATGTCACGGCGCAGATCTTCTGGTTAAAGAACCGGAAACCGGATCAATGGAGAGATAAACAGCAGATAGAACATTCAGGGGAAATTAAATCAGAAAAACTATCAGATATTATTTCTCAATTAGGCGGTGAAGGGCTTGAAGAATAGTTTTCCGTTATCACAAAAGTATATTGATTTTATAAACACAGTAGACGGGGTAGATGCAGACTTCTTAGAAGGAACAACTGCCTCTGGGAAAACAACGGTCGGCGCAGGTGTAAAGTTCATGAACATGGTCAGCCGTAGTAGCAAGAAACTTCATATTATTGCTTCCAGATCAACAGGTACTGCGGAAAAGAATATCATTCATTCAGACAATGGAATATTAAATATTCACAAAGATGCTTGCTATTACGGGAATGGTGACAAGAATAATAAACTGCCGCACATAAAATTTGAAGGGAAACTCATTTATGTGCTGGGGTATGACAATAAAGATAAGTGGGAGAATGTCCTGGGGTCACAGTTTGGTTGTGTCTATATCGACGAAATCAACACGGCAAATATAGATTTTGTCAGAGAGATTTCTACCAGGAATGATTACATGATGGCAACACTAAACCCGGATGATCCGAACCTCTCTGTTTATAAGGAGTTTATCAATAGATCCCGTCCATATAAAAAATATAAAGGTGATGTTCCGCATGAAATTATGGCAGAACTGAAAGAGAAACCAGTACCACGATGGAGGTATTGGTTTTTTACATTTCAAGACAACCTAAGTCTTACTCCAGAGATGATAGAAAAAAAGATAAGATCTGCACCGCCAGGTACAAAGCTGTACAAGAATAAAATCCAGGGACTGCGGGGCAAAGCAACAGGCCTGGTATTCCCGAATTTCGATCGCAAGGAGCACGCTGTACCTGCTGCCTGGGTAAAGCAGCAGATCACAGAAGGAAAGCTCCAGTTTAAGAAGTTTACAGCGGGCCTGGACACCGCTTATTCCACAAAGTCTCCGGACACCATTGCCATGATCTTCCAGGGCATCACAATGGATCGGAAGTTGGTTACCCTGGCAGAGAAGGTCTACAACAACGCAAAGCTCCAGGAGCCGCTTGCCCCGTCGGATACAGCAGTCAAGTTCATCGAATTTTTAGAACGCTGCCGGGCAGAGTGGGGCTTCGCGAGAAATGTGTTCGTAGACAACGCAGACCAGGCAACACAAACAGAACTTCGGAAGTGCAAACGGTTGCACGGTAGCATGTACTCCTTTGTGGACAGCTACAAGAAAGTGGAGATCCTGGACCGAATTAACCTCCAGGTGGGGTGGATCCAGCAGGGATGCTACCTGGTTGTAGACACTTGCACAGAGCATCTGTCCGAGCTGGATAGATACTCCTGGGATGAAGACAAAGACAAACCGGAGGATCGCAACGATCACACCATCAATGCAAATCAGTACGCCTGGATACCATATCGAGGCATGATCGGGTATGAGGAGGGAGAAGCATGACAGATAGGCTAGAAAGCATCGAGATTGATGTCACAAAAGGGGTTTGTAAGATCAACGGAGAAGCAATCAGGGACAATATCACCGAGCTGCATATCCAGTTTGAGCAGGGTGTGTGGACGGTACAAAGAACGAGCATATACTTAGGAGCTATGGAGCTCCCAGCTAAGGAGGGCTAAACATGGAAGTAGTTAAATTGGTGCTTATGTGGATATTCCAGCTCGCCAGGCTGGGATTTATCTGTATTACATTGCTAACAGCATTGGCGATATTGAAGGACTGGAAAAACAAAAGGTAAGGAGGCTGAAAAGTGGGATTTATTCAAAAAATGGGGGACAGCATCCGGCGTGGGCTCCGGAGCTGGCTAAACATCACCCCGAGCAACCCTTACGGCATCCAGATCAACGAGGTCATGGACTTTGAGCTCTCTGCGATTAGGAATCGGATCTGGTACCGCGGGGATGGAAATGAGCTGGAGCAGATGTACCAGCAGAATCCGGAGTATGCGGACCGGTTTAAATTCTGGGCCTGCCGATCCACACCGGGAATGGAGATTCGGAAGATCCACACCGGACTTCCGGGGATGATCGTTCGGATTTTAAACAGCATCGTGGTGGCGGATATGAACGACTTTTTGTTCGAGAGTCCGCAGCAGGATCAGCTCTGGAAGGAGATCGAGAAGGAGAACAAGTTCCGAAAGAAGTTCGAGAAGAGCCTCAAAGAGGTCCTCTACATTGGGGATGGGGCCTACAAGATCACCGTCGATACCGGGATCAGCCCGTATCCGATTCTGGAGTGGTACCCGGGAGACCGCGTGGAGTATGTGTATCATAGAGATCGGATCAAAGAGGTTGTGTTTAAGACCCCTTACGAGTGCGAACACCAGCAGTATATTTTATACGAGTGCTACGGATATGGCTATATCAAAAATGAGCTATACCGTGGTAATCAGGCAGTTCCGCTCAATGCGATCGACCTCACAAAAGATCTTAAGGACTGGGCATTTGACCCGACTACAATCCTTGCAGTCCCTCTCCAGATCTATGAGAATACCAAGTTCGAGGGGCGGGGCGGCAGCATCTTCGATGGGAAGTTAGACTGCTTCGATGCCTTCGACGAGGCATGGTCACAATGGATGGATGCCCTAAGAGCCGGCCGGGCAAGAACCTATATCCCAGAATCCTATATACCGAGAGATCCCCATACGGGGGAATTTATGAAGCCAAACCCTTTCGACAACCGATTCATTCAGGGTGCAAATGACATGTCAGAGGGGGCAAAGAACGAGATCTCCACGGAACAGCCAGACATTCCGCATGACAGCTATTTGGCAAGCTACTGTACCGCGTTAGACCAGTGCCTCCAGGGGCTTATTTCTCCGAGCACCCTGGGGATCGACGTGAAAAAGCTTGACAATGCTGAGGCGCAGAGGGAGAAGGAGAAGGCAACTCTCTACACCCGGCAGGCAATCGTGGAGGCACTCCAGGAGACTCTTCCGGATGTCGTTGCTGCTTGCATTAACGCCTTTAATCTCCTGAACGGAAAGTCCGTGGAGGAGGTAAAGGTCGACATCCCATTCGGGGAATACGCGAACCCGTCATTCGAGAGTCTTATCGAAACCCTTGCTAAAGCAAGGCCTGGATCTCCGATCATGAGCATCGAGGCTCAGGTGGAAGAGCTCTACGGCGATAAGAAAGACCCAGAGTGGAAAGAGAAAGAGGTGCTTCGGCTCAAGCAGGAAGTTGGGATTGAAGTTACAGACGAGCCAAGCGTTGCAGGTTTGGATGGTTTTCAGCAAAGCCTGGAAGAGCCAGAGAGTACGGAGGAACCGGGGGACCCCGAAAGAGAGGAACTTAAGGAGCCCGGAGCAGGGAAGGGACCAGAGCCTACTCCTCCGAAGGGCAAGCAAAAGAAGAAGGGTGAATAGCGATGCCAGAGCAGAAACCAGACGAGGGGTATAACCTGCGGAGGATCTTCGAGGAGATGGAGCTTGAGCTGGTCAGGAGCTTGCGGCGGAACCTATCCCGGCACGAAACAGAGGAGAAAAAAGAGGGATTTCGCTGGGAGATGTGGCAAAGAGCAAAGCTCCGGAATCTTCGCAGGTACCAGAAAGAAAACCGGGAAATTGTAGGAAAGGCCAGACCCGAAGTACGCAAGACGATAAACCGGGCGATCAGGGAAAGCTACCAGGACGGGCAAAACTTATTTACCCGGGCATGGTCCCGAATCAAGCGGCTTTTTAAAAAGAAGCCGCCGGGGGTACGGTTCCCGGAAGGACCTATAGAGAAAAGCCTGGACATCCCGGCTACCCAGGAAACAGCCTTTTTCGGGGTCAATGATAAAAAGATCAGAGCCATGCAGGAGGCGGTACAAAACGACCTTGAGAAGGCGGAGGCCGCAGTCCTACGTCGCATGGATGATGTGTATAGGCAAACCGTCTACTCCGAGCAGATCAAGCTTGCTGCGGGCGGAAAAACGCTGGATCAGGCAATCGACGAGGCGACGAAGCAGTTCCTTAAAAAAGGGATCGACTGTATCGAGTATAAGAATGGGCACCGGGTGAACATTGCGAGCTATGCAGAGATGGCGCTGCGTACTGCGTCTCACCGGGCCACGCTGCTCGGAGAGGGGAAGAAGCGAGATGAACTCGGGATCCACACGGTTGTGGTGTCTGCCCATGCGAATACCTGTCCTCTCTGTGCTCCTTGGCAGGGAAAGGTCTTGGTCGATGATGTTTTTAGCAGCGGCACGAAAGAAGAGGCGTCCCGGCTTGGGTACCCGCTATTGTCCGAAGCAATCGAAGCAGGGCTGCTACATCCAAACTGCCGGCATACAATCGCTACTTATTTCCCGGGGATTACACCGATCCCGGAGATCCCGGACGAGGAGAAAGCCCAGGAGACCTACGAAGCAGAGCAGAAGCAGAGAGCGATCGAGCGCCGGATCAAGAAATTGAAAAGGATTGCGGAGGGGACCGTAGATGCAAAGAATCGGGCCTACGCTCAGCAAAAGATCAGGGATGCACAACAGGAGATGCGAGGCCATCTTACAAAGCACCCAGAGCTGAGGCGGAACTACTCCAGGGAAAAATCCAGGGAAATTTCAAGCGGGGTATCGGATTCCGAGTTGAGAAGTAGTATAATAAAAGCAGAACTTCGGAAAGTCGGAGTGAAAGGAGAGATCCACACGACGCCGAAACAGCTAGACGTAGAGAGCCTAGCCTTCGATGATGCCCATATCAATGCCCAGCGGCAGCATGGGGTATCCGAGGCTGAGGCGAAAGAGTTTATCCGTACCGCGCGCGGGTCCGTGACCGTGTGGAAAGGACAGTATGAGCGTTACTACTCCGATCAAGGAGTAGCCTATGTGGATCTGGAACATAATCTAATCCGTACTGCATATAAGCCGGAAGACTTCTCAGGGGATGTGGTCAATATATTGGAGGTGCTAAGAAAGTATGAGTGAGATCATTAAGTGCCCACTGCTAGGGCGAGAAATAGCGGCAGGGGAGTGCTTTGACATCCACATGGTTGTGGAGGACGGAGCACCAGAGTGGACAGCGCCAGAAGGAGCTGCGGACCACCCCGAATATAGGCGGATATGCAGAGAATGCCCGCATCATAGAGACTAGGACCACCAGTCAAGTTTTGGCCGGTGGTCTTTTTATGTCCAAAAACAGGAGGTTCTATATGAGATACAGAAAGAAACCCGTTGTTGTCGATGCTTTTCAGCTCACGCGCTATGTAGACATGGTGGCTCCGGATTGGTTCACCAAAGCTGTAAACGAAGAAAAGGTATTCATCGACCGGAGTATCGTGGACGGAGCTGCCCGGATCTACGGGTGTACCGTTATGACACTTGAGGGGCAGATGCGAGCGCAAGTAGGGGATTACATCATCCGGGGAGTAAACGGGGAATTGTACCCGTGCAAACCAGATATTTTTGAAAAGACATACGAGAAAGAAGGAGGTGAGACTATGGGATGCAGAAAAGGCGGAAAGAAAGGCGGACGTAAGTAGGGCGCGGGGTTAGGCGTCTTATTTTTGTGTCCGAAGACCCTAAACTACCCGGAGACACCGGGTTAACAACTGTTATGGGAGACACCCGCAAAACTGTGATATGGAGACACCATTCAACTGTGAAAGGAGCAAATATGAAGAACACACTTCCAATGAATATACAATTTTTTGCCGAACCCGGAGGGGAACCGCCAGCAGCCGACCCGGGGCAGACAACTACGGCTCAAACAGCGCCGCAGACCGTCGATTTTGACTATGAGAAACTAGCGGAGATTGTTTCCGGAAAGCAGTCTGCCACGGCCGAGTCTGTTTTGAGAGGATACTTTAAACAGCAGGGGCTCAGCAAAGAGGAAATGGGCCAAGCTATTGAGGCTTTCAAGGCCCAGCAGAAAGCCCAGCAGCCGGATGTGGAGGGCTTGCAGACCCAGGCAACCCAAGCCACGCAGATGGCCCAGAGAGCGCAGGTGGAGAGTAAGGCTACACTTGCAGCAGTAGAGCTGGGACTGGATGCAAAGACAATCCCTTACGTGCTTAAGCTCGCAGACTTTAGCCAGGCGGTAGGAACCGAGGGGGAGATCAAAGAAGATGCAGTGAAAGCAGCACTCGAAAAAGTGATGGAGGATGTTCCTGCGCTAAAACCGGCGCCGGCAGATCAAAACGGATTTGTCCAGGTTGGGGCCAGCGGAGGCAGCAAACAGACAACGAACAGCAACGATGCATTAAAAGCAGCGTTCGGATTATAGAAAGGCAGGTAACACATAGTTATGGCAGTTTATGAATACGCAGAGGCGTTTACAAATCTTTTGCAGCAGAAATATGCGAAGGAGCTATGCTCTGACGAGCTTACGAAAAGTAACCCTGGGGTAAAGTTTATCAATGCGAAAACAATCAAGCTCCCGAGGATGACGGTATCCGGCTATAAAGACCATACAAGGACTCCGGGATTTAACGCCGGTACGATGAGCAACGATTACGAGCCAAAGGCATTGGCGCATGATAGGGACATTGAGTTCTGGGTAGATCCAATGGACATTGACGAGACAAACTTAACTCTCTCCGTAGCAAACATTCAGAATACGTTCGAGACAGAGCAGGCAATCCCAGAAAAGGATTCCTACCGGTTTTCTAAGTTGTACAGTGAGCTCAGCACCTTTTCAGGAAGAATCAACAACGAAACTATTACAGCTACAAACTTCCTTGAGGCTTTTGACACGGAAATGTCCTACATGGATGAGGCCGGAGTACCGGAGGAGGGGCGTATACTCTACGTGACCCCAACTATGAAGAAGATTGTAAAAGAAGCAGAGGGAATCCAGAGAGTTATGGCTGTGACTACCCCGTCTACAATTAATCGCAATGTACACTCTCTAGATGATGTAACGATCAAGATGGTCCCAGCAGCCCGCATGAAAACAAAGTACAACTTTACCGAGGGGTGTGTAGCTGCGGAGGATGCAAAACAGATCAACTTCATCTTAATCCACCCGACTTGTGTTGTATGCCGCGACAAGTACAGCTATATTAAGCTGTTTACTCCGGGTACAGATTCCAGGACCGCAGACGGGTATTTGTATCAGAACCGCAATTACGGCGACCTTTTCTTGTTGGAGAAGAAAGTCGAAGGCTGCATAATTAACGCCGAGGCCGCAGGAGCATAAGGAGGGAATTGCATGAAAGCAGTAAAAGGAAACAAGGAATACACGATTGAGCAGAGTCAGCAGAAGTTTTATCAGGATTCCGGTTACGACATCAAGAATGATTCTGGGGAAATAGTTGCCTACGGTAAGGGAAAAACCGTACCATACGGGGATCATGCGAAAGCAGTAGAGGAGATTGGAAGACTCCAAGACGAACTTGCCAGGCTTGAATCCGGGCAGGATTCAAACGGAGCTATTCAGATCCTAAAAACGTATGCAAAGGAACACGAGATCGACTTAGGCCGATCCAACACCCTTGTAGGCGTTGTGAAGAAAATCCAGGAGGCCCAGGCAGGGGAGGGTGAGTAGATGGCCTACGAACCTTATGTAACCGCGGATTATTATACAAGCGTATATAAAGGCAGCATTGTGCCGGAGCAGGACCTGGAAAAGGCGCTCCGGCAGGCCAGTAGGCACGTAGACTCCCTGACTTACAACCGGATTGTAGGGCAGGGTTTTTCCAGTCTTACAGAGTTTCAGCGAGATGTGATCCAGGAGGTTGTCTGTCAGCAAGCAGATTTTGAGATCGAAAATGCAGACGAGATCAACACGGTTCTCTCTAGTTACAGCATTAACAGCGTATCGGCGCAGTTCGGCAGTTCTTGGAATGTCTTTGTTGAGAAAGGCATTGCTATGAAGCGAGATGTGTACGCTTTGCTGTCTCAGACAGGCTTATGCTGCCGGTTAGCGAGGTGATCTTATGCAGTACCCATGTTTAGTGCCAAAACGTTTGTGCAAGGTACCGATCCATATCCGGATCGACTCCGAAGACTTGTCTCGAGAGGGGGAACCGATTCCAGCCTTCCAGGCGGACCTTCATTGCAACTATCAGGACACCGCAAAAACGGTATTCACGCCCGATGGAAAACAAGTGCAGCTGACAGGGATTGCACTTTTCCCTGGAGACATCGCCCCGGAGCTTCCTACCCTTAGTGGCGGAATGGCTACCGTTTGCGGTGTGGATCGGACGATCTTTCAGGGAAACAAGGCTCGAAACCCCAACGGAACTGTAAACTATACGGAACTGAGGCTGATATAATGAGCGTGAAAGTGAGGGTCACGATCTACCCGGGGGCGATCAAGCAGCTGGAGAGTGCAAAGAAAAAGGCCTTCGATGCAACGGTAGAGGCTGTACTTGCGGATATAAAGACATCGGGGGTTGTTCCGAAGGATACGGGGGCCCTAGAGGATAGCGGATATACACTGATCGAGGACATGGTGGCTTACATCATTTTTGATACCCCTTATGCCCGTAGACTCTACTGGCATCCGGAATTTAACTTCCGGACGGATAAAAACGTAAATGCTCAGGGCTTATGGATGCAGGCCTACATCGACGGAGAGAAGAACAGTTTTGTAAAAGACACGTATGGGAAATTTTTAAAACAGTTCGGAGGAGGGCTAATCAAATGACACTAATAGACGTTCTGGATTTTTTAGAAGAGAAGGTCGACTGCCCGAACTGGTACGCAGGAAAACGATCGGATACCGCAGAAAAGAGTATCACGGTGTACCCCACGGACGGGGTTGCGCCTGTGCTGCCTCTTGGCGGGGTAGATCAGGCATCCTACGCCACCAAGGCGGTTTCCGTGTTTGTCCACTGGGGCAAAAATGTGACAGCCGCGGAAGTAAAGGCCCAGGAGATTTACGATTGTCTCTTTGGTCAGGCCGGGACAATCGGCAGAAAAGATGTTATCAAGTTCGATATGCGGACCGCGGAACCGGTCGGCATTGGAACGGACGATAAAGGAATTTATGAATATGTAATCAACTTTGTAATTTATTACAGGAAAGGAAAGTGAAAATATGGAAAATAAAGTATCACTCGGAGTTTTCCCTGTCTACGGTATCGTGTTCCGAATCGGGACAAAAGGGGTGAACAGCGCCGAGGAAGATATGGCCCCCGTGGCTGACATGGAAACCTTTGAGCTGTCAGTGGAAGGTAATGTGGAAGAATGGACCCCGATGACCACCGCGGGATGGGCACGAGCACTGATGACAGGAAAGAAGGCATCCATCTCCCTGAAAGGCAAAAGGTCTGTTGGGGATAAGGGGAATGACTACGTATACAACACTACTTGGAAAGACGGGTTGGACTGCTCCACAAAAGCGGACATTAGTTTCCCGGACGGATCTAAACTCGAGTACAACTGTGTTCTGGACGTAAAGACGCTTGGAGGGGACTCCACGAACGTCGCGCCGCTCGAATTTGACATGAACGTCGATGGAAAACCGGAATACACACCAGCACCATCATCACAAGCAACACTAGAAAAATAAGGAGATTGACAATGGGAAGACAGTATAACCTTGCAGAAAGAATTTTAAACGGCGGAAAGAAGCCGACCGTCGTGATTGACGAAGATCACGAATTTACGATCAACAACAGCCGAAGTGTGGCAATCATGCTGGATGCGATCTCTAAGGATAAGGATCTTGGGGAATTTGAACAGTTAGACAAGATGATTACGACCGCCCTGGGGAAAGAAGCGTCTGACTACCTCATGGAACAGGATTTTCCTGAGCCAGTCTATGTAGACATCTCAAAGGTCATTATGGCCAGTCTTGCGAATTTAACCCTCGAGGAGGTGGAAGAACAAAGCCAGACGCCCAGGAAAAAGGGTAAAAAGTAGCTGGTACGATCTGTACGAGGATTGGGACCTCATTGAGGCTTCTTTCGCAAAGCAGTATGGGATACGCTTAGAGACAATGACCGGGGATAACGACATGTCCTGGGCGGAGTTTAGCCGGCTGCTAAATGGGATTATGCCGAATACTCCTCTCGGGAGTATCGTTCAAATCAGGGCAGAAGAGGATCCCGACATCCTCGAGCATTTCACTCCGGAGCAGCGCTCCATCCGAGATCAATGGCGGACAGAGCACGACCCGGTGAAGGAGATGACAGAAGAGGAAAAAGAAGAATCCGTAAAAGAAGTACAGCAGCTTATCGCACAGATGTTTAGTTAGTACCCGCAGCTTATTGCGGGTATTTTTTTTATGCAGAAAGGAGGGGTATAGGTGAGCGACAGCGTAGGGAAGATCAGCTTAGATCTCGAGATACAGTCCGACATAGAGGGGCAGGTCCGACAGGTTGCTGGTGCAATCGGGGGACAGCTGCAAAAGACATTGAGCGGCAGCATGAAGTCTGCTATGGCAAGTGTGAAAAACACAATGTCACAGGGAATGAAGTCGGCTGGGAACTCTGCAAAGAGTGCCATGTCAGGAGTGGCGAACAACATTAAATCTACGATTGGAAAAGCGATGCAGGCGGTTAGAAACATCCGGCTACCGCGGATCAAAGTAGATGCGCCAGAGCGGAGTGTGCCACAGCCGAGTGATGCCGTAAAGGCACCAAGCGCTCCAAGGGCACCCCCGAATATGAGCATGGATCAGATGATAGCTCAATCCCAAAACTGGGAGGCGGAACTGGAAAATATCAACCGCCAGATCGGCATGAATCAACAGAAGTTGGCTGAGTTTCAGAGACGGTACGACCAAGCGGTCAACCCGGAGGCCAAAAACAAGATATACGAAGACCTCCTGAAAACGGAGGCAAAGATCGTACAGTTGACCGGAAAATCTGACCGGTTGGGCTTTAGTTTGTCCGCACTCGACGAGAAAATGGCGGGTGTCGGAAATGCAGCAAATACATCCGGAAATAAAACAAGGATCCTCTCACGAATGATGGGGGATCTTCGGCAGAAGCTCGGACAGACAAACGCCGCAGCTACGAGAACATCATCCGTAATGCAGCGGATCAAAGGGATGTTTACATCCTCTGGAAATGAAGCCCGGAAAGCAAAAAGTGGGTTCGATGCATCTGGAAGTAGCCTGAAAATCATGGCCCGATCTATGGTCACATGGGGCATGATTTTCCCGATGGTGATTGGTGGGATTAAGGCGATGGCGAATGGCATTTTTACGTCCTTACAGACAAATGCTCAGTTTTCCAATTCCCTGAACCAAATCCGCACAAACCTGATGGTTGCGTTTATGCCGATCTACCAGGCAATCCTCCCCGCGATTAACGCGCTTATGAGCGCCGTAGCGACCGCAACGCAGTATATTGCGAGCTTCATAAATGCTCTTTTTGGGAAGTCGTTTAGGCAGAGTCTTGGTGCTACAAAGAACCTGGTGGCAGCCAAGAACGCCATGGGAGCCTACGGTGGATCCGCAAAGAAGGCGGGAAATGATGTTAAGAAAGCTGCGGATAAGGTTAAAAAAGCGAACCGGTCCATCATGGGATTCGACGAGCTCAACACTCTAAACCCGAAGGAAGATAACAAAGATTCCGGGGCGGGAGGCGGAGCTGGATCGGGAGGTGGTGCCCCGACCTTAGTAGATCCTCCAAATATGAGCGCCGTGGATGCGGCCGTAATGCCCTGGGTGAAAAAGTTCAAGGCCCTGATGGCGCAAATTTTTAAACCATTTCAGGAGGCCTGGGCGAAAGAGGGCCAGAATACAATTAATGCAATGAAATTCGCGCTGAATGGGATCTGGAACCTGATTAAGTCGATCGGCAGTAGCTTTTTAAAGGTCTGGACAAATGGAACGGGAACGAAGATCCTAACAAACATCCTGCTCATTATTCAGGACATTCTAAAGTTCATCGGAAATGTAGCGAACACGTTCGCAACAGCATGGAATAAGGGCAGCATCGGCACACAGATCGTACAGAGTATCGCTAATGCTTTTAATAACGTACTTATTTTTCTGCACCGTGTAGGTAGCACGCTTAACGAAGTATGGGGTAAAATTGGTCCCTCTGTGGCAGATACCTTTATGGGGGTGCTTAAGTCCATTTCAGGCGTACTGGAAAATCTCTCAGAAAAGTTAATCTGGGTATGGGACAACGGGGGGAAGCACCTATTCACTGGCTTTGTAACACTCGGGGCGAAGATCCTTGAGCTGGCCGGATTTATTTTTACCAACTTTATTGCCCCGTTTGCAAATGGGCTTATCAATGTGCTTGCGCCTGCACTGGCGAAAGTCATGGATGCTGTCGGTTGGGTACTGGGTAAGTTGACAGGTTTAGTTGACTGGCTTATGGGAAGCGGCAAACCTGTATTGGAGACAATAGTAACCGTTCTGGGAAGCGTAGCAGCGGCATTTGCAGCAGTAAAAGTTGCAACCGGGGTTTTCTCGGCTATCAGCAAAGGTGTGGGCGTAGTTAAGACCGCGGTAAACGCTTTTAGGTTTCTGTCCCCGGCAATATCCGCGGCTGGAGGCCTCCTGAAATATATACCCACTGTTTTTGGGGCTTTAGCCAGTCCGGCAGGAATTGCTGTGGCCGCAATAGCTGCTGTAGTCGCGGTCGGAGTCCTCTTATATCGTAACTGGGACAAAATCAAGGCGGTGGCTTTGGTTGTCTGGAACGCGATTAAGAACGCGATAGGTACTGCGATTAGTGCGATCGGCGGCTTCTTTGTTGGCCTCTGGGAAGGAATCCAGTCTATATTTTCAGGCATCGGGACGTGGTTTCAACAAAAATTTACCCTGGCTGTTACGGGAATAAAGACTGCTTTTTCTTCGGTAGCTGCTTTTTTTAAGGGCATATGGTCTGGGATCACGAAGGCATTTGCGAATGTCGTAACGTGGTTCTCAACAAAATTTTCACAAGCTGTTCAGAAGATCAGGAGCGCTTTTTCAGGAGTAAAAGGGTTCTTTCAGGGGATCTGGAAGGGGATCAAGGGCGCATTTGGTGATATCGCGGGCTGGTTCCGGGGAAAATTCTCCGCAGCATGGACGGCTGTGAAAAACGTATTCTCGAAAGGTGGGAAGGTTTTTTCCGGGATTAAGGACGGAATTTTGAATGGTCTTAAGAGTGTTGTAAATGCGCTGATACGGGGAATTAACCGGGTAATATCAATTCCGTTTAATGGAATAAATTCTGCTTTACGGTCTATAAAAAGCGTCAGCATCCTTGGAAAGAAACCGTTCGGGTGGATGCCAACTATTAGCACACCTCAGATCCCGTACCTGGCAAAAGGTGGTGTTGTCGACCAGCCAACTCTCGCAATGATGGGGGAAGCCGGAAAAGAAGCCGTGGTGCCTCTGGAAAAGAATACAGAGTGGATTAACCGGGTAGCGGGAGAGCTGGCCGGACACTTTGGAAACAGTGGCGGTTCATTAACTCGCAGGGACCTGGAGGAGATTCTGTGGCGCGAAGTTGACCGTCTCATAGACGCCTTGGCATCTATGGGATTCTATATCGACAGTGAGCAGATCGCGAAGGCAAATCTAAAAGGACAACGAAAACTCGATAGAAGGAAACATCCAACCGTCCGATTTACGTAGAAAGGAGAGTAAAAAATGGCTGAATTAGGTATTCTGAAAATCAACGGAGTTGTCATGCCGGACCCTCTCCTGGAGGGATACGGCTGGGAGTTGGATGACATCTCTAGTGAGGACTCAGGAAGAACGATGAAAGGACGAATGATTAAAAAAAGGGTGACGCAGGCTCGAAAAATTTCATGCAAGTGGCCGCCGTTGTCCTTGTCAGATGCGTCGAAACTCTTAAAAGCCGCAGCTGATCCGGTGTATATGGATGTAACATTCTATGACCTAAAGGAAAACAAGTTTATGACGAGAAAATGTTACACAGGAGACAAGTCTTGCACCGGTTTTTTGACAGTGAAGAAGGTAGCAGGCAAGCTAACGGCATATGTATCCGGGATTGCCTTTGATTTTATAGAAGTGTAGGTGGAAAATGAATATCACAACAGACCGGTTTAAACAAAATATCTATGAAAAAGGCTACCTGACCGCAAAGGCAAAAGTCACCTTTAGGTCAGGAGCTATATTGGAAATCACTGACGACGATCTCATGGAGGGAGGCCTGTCCATCGACGACAGCGTGGGGGACTCCTCCTCTTTTGAGGTCGGAGGTGCGGTGATAAACAAATGCACCTTGATCCTCAACAATTTCGAGCATAAATTTGACGAGTACGATTTTACTGGTGCCGAGTTTGTAGTCTTCGTCGGGTATGTTCTCGAGGACTTGGAGAATGAGACAGAGAGTACGGAGTGGATTCAAAAAGGGGTCTATACAACGGATACCGCGAAAGCAAGCGAGAACGTAATCACAATTGAGGCACTCGACAAAATGACCCTCTTTGACAAAAGTTATGTTCACAGCCACCTTGTTTATCCCGCTACGCTGCGGGAGATTATACTTGATGCCTGCCAGGTTTGCGGGGTCCCTTTGCAAAGTACAAATTTTGCAAACAGCGATTATACGATTACGAAACGCCCGAACGACGATAATATCACGTTTCGTGAGGTGATCTCTAGCGCAGCTCAACTGTCCGTTTGTTTTGCCCGGATAAATTATGCAGGGGCCCTGGAACTAAAATGGTATCCGGTTGGAATCTTTGAAAAGGATTATGACGGGGGCAGCTTTAACTTAACGGATGATGGGACAAAGAAATACGCAGACGGTGATAAGCTGGATGGAGGGGACTTCATACACTATCAAGGAAAGCGAATTGACGGAGGAAATTTTGAGAGGTTCGACAATTACCATAGTATATACAACCTGGTGAATGCCACGATTGAAACCGATGATATTTTAATTACAGGGGTGGAGCTATCAGCGACAATAACAAAGGTTACCGAGGATGGAGGAGAAGACAGCGAGGACATAACATTCAGCTACGGAAAAGAAGGGTACGTGATCCGAATAGAAAATAATGTATTGGTGAACGACGGGGAAAAGGCTGTATCCCTGATAGGAAATGGTCTTATCGGGTTAAAATACCGCCCTTTGAATATAACCTGTTTCCCCAATCCGAGTATCGAAGCCGGGGATGTAGCGATTGTAACGGACCGGAATGGAAATTCGTATCCTACTATAATAGAGGAGCTTTCCTACACCGTCGGAGGGGATATGACGATCGTAGCACCGGCAGAATCTCAGAGTGAGAACAATTCAACAAGATTTGATACATCCGCAAAACTAGTACAAAAAATGAAGGAGAAAGCCAAGGAGGAGGTTAGTAATTATGATGTGCAAATCCGAAAATTAAATAACCTGATGGCAAACGCCATGGGACTTTATCAGACGAAGGAGGTTGATTCGGCCGGAGGTACAATCTATTACATGCACGATAGCTCTGAACTGGAAAAGTCTACAGTGATCTGGAAGATGACGCTAGAAGGATTCGCAGTCAGCCTAGATGGAGGGGAAACCTACACGTCCGGTATCACGAAGGATGGGAATGCCGTTTTAAATATCTTATCCGCGGTTGGGATCAATGCAGACTGGATCACTGTCGGCGGTCAGGATAACACAGACGGGACCCTCAATGTGAAGGATGCGGCGGGAAACACCCTCGTTAGACTCGGAAAGGACGGGATTACCCTCCAAAACGGGGCCAAGTTGATCGGCGGAAATGGGGTCTTGAGCACATTTTCCTTCGCAAACACTGGGGATAGCGGAAACCCCGGGATGAATCTCTTGGGATTTTTTCTCGAGCCGAATGTACGAACTAAAAATACCATTGACGTTTACATCCCGCCGGGGTTTGTAATCACGGAGGCGTATGTTACGTTGACTCATGCGCCTCTGATCGGCAGTAATTTTGTTGGGTACGCCCGCAATGTAAGACTCTATAAAGTTGAAAATCCGGAAAACTACTATTGGGCAGCCTATGCTGGTGGGCAGGCAGAACCTAGCGATGATGACCTTGAGGAGATTTCAGGAGCCTTCGGAGCGAATGGATTCACTGCAAGTCTACCAACTGCACAATCTCATCGGACAGAGATAAAACGCAGCATTAATATAAAGGACCGGATTGAGGTAAATAAGTATAACAGATTTTTAATCATGTCTGCGGACAGCATCCCTACGACACAAATGGGGTGCCTACAAAAATCTGGTGCGGTCATGGCTGTACTAAATGTGACCGGATATATGTCGTAGAGGAATGGAGGTAGAAAATAAAATGGCTATTCAGATCAGGAGAGGACCGGTGATTAAGCTGGACCCAAACAAGTTGTTGCCGGCGGAATTTGCTGCATCGCTGGATACGGGGGAGTTACACTTTTGCTTTACTCCGGGGGAGACAAAGCAGCTTGTTTTCTCAGAAGATGTGGTCGAAATTATAGACGCTCATACCGGAGAAGTGGTGGCAACGCTTACGGCGGACGTAAAGAAAGCTGTTGCGGATGCAGAATCAGCGGCAGAACATGCAAATTCATCTGCACAAAAAGCAGTAGAAAAATCTACACTTGCGGAGTCTGCGGCAAACAATGCAAATGCAGTGGCGGAAGATCTTGTAAGCCGGAAAGATGCAGGAGAGTTTACTGGTCCGCCGGGACCACAGGGTGAACCAGGGACAAACGGTATCGTAACGACAATGGAGGGGCAATACGGATTTGAAATCCGGGAAGGACATTTATACCTGATATACCCCGACGGGACAACTCCACCGGATATGAAAATCAACGAAGCCGGCCATTTAATTTTAACAATTTAGGAGGTAAAAAAGTATGGCAGAGATAGATTTAGGAAAGGTCGTAGGAGCGACTGGGGAGACTGGGCCAAAAGGGGAAACCGGAGAAGTTGGTCCACAGGGGCCTCCAGGACCAGAAGGCATTGTAGATGGAAATAGCACAATCAATTTTACAGTTCCGGAGGTATATCAAGAACCCCAATCTGGGGATTCTATCGCAAACCTGTTTGGTAGATTCAAGCGCTGGATTTTGGATATTGTTGAAAAGATAGGAGATTTGACATCTCTTAAGACTCCGGATAAAAAGAGTGCCGTTGCGGCGATAAACGCAAATTACGACTCTATTACACAACTGGAGCAGGACATTGGAAATCCGGCAGATTTAACGACGACATCGAAAGAAGTGGTCGGAGCCATTACTGAACTAAATTCGGCTTTAGATACGTTAAAACCATCTACAATAGGTTGTTACACAGGATCGGGGACCGTCTCAACCCCGCTGATAGCAGGGACATGGAATACATGGATTGATGCCCCAGCAATAGGAAAAACGCCACTTGCGGTGATCGCGGCATGGAGTAATACAAACGTAGTATTGCAGTTGCGTTATCAGAGCGGATCTATCCAGATTTTGCCTCAGGCTGCGGTAAACAATATTACTATTCAGTATGCTATTTTATATTTTAATTAACTAACTCAGAATTTAGTTAAGGACCCATGGTCCTTTTTTAGTTGCGATTTCGCATCAGGAGAATATACATGGAAATACGGGCAGGACCGGAAACGGTCTTTTTCTTTTACAAAAATTAGGAAGGGAGAGAAAAGTGACAGAGTGGGGAGTCTTTCTAGTGATTGTTGCACTGGCAAGCTTTGTTATAGCGATTGTTACACCGCTATTAAAGCTTAATACGACAATCACGAAGCTGATCAGTAAAATAGACGTTCTCGGAAAGGACTTTGATGAAATGGAATTAAAAAATCATCGAGCTAGGGAACGCATTTGGCAGCATAACGAAAAACAGGATGATGCCATCGACAACCATGAAATTAGAATTACAAGCCTGGAGATCAGGCAGAAAGAAGGAGAATAATGAATTTAGATTTTGTTTTTGACCATTTTGTACCTATTGTTTTAGTAGCTTGTCTTGTAATTGGATACATAATCAAAAAGTCGCTGGACATGATTCCAAACAAATACATACCAATGATTCTTGCGGTAGCAGGCGCATTTATATCTTGCGTGGCAGGGAGTGGCCTTACCCTGGATAATGTAGTCTACGGTGCCGTAACAGGCTTGGCAAGCACCGGATTACACCAGGCGTTCACAAGAATTATAGAAGGATCAGAGGGCGAGTAATCGCTCTCTTTTTTTAGGAAGGAGTAGCAAATGGGATTGAAATTTAGAAAGAAGTTTGCCCACAAAAGCAACTACGGCGGGACAAGAAGCACAAAGGATATAGATTACATCGTGGTGCATTACACCGGGAATAGTGGAGATACAGCACTTAACAACTGCAAATACTTCCAGGTAGCAAACCGGCATGCCTCTGCACACTATTTTGTAGACGGCGGAAAGTACGTCTATAAGTCTGTAGCAGTCAATCGGGTAGCATGGGCGGTAGGTGGTTGTTATTCTACTGCCGGAGCTGCTGGGAACTATTACAAAAAATGTACAAATGCAAACAGCTTGTCTGTAGAAATGTGCAACAGCGTTGGGAAAGTTCCGGCGAATGTTCGGGAACAGACAATCGAACTCGTAAAATTTCTCATGAAGAAGTACGGTGTTCCGGCATCCCGTGTTATTCGGCATTGGGATGTGAACGGAAAAGACTGCCCGGCGCCTTGGGTCGGAGCAGATAACAAGGAATGGAACAATTTTAAAAAGGCGATCGGTGTCCAGGCTGTAAAATACACGACCGTAAAAAAGACCTCCTCTAAAAATGCAATACGGTGGATGCAGGGAAAACTAAATTCTCTGGCATCTGGTACAGACATTGCAGTAGACGGAGATTGGGGACCAGCAACACAGAAAAAGCTGGAAAGATACTGGAAACAGCTTGGGTGGAAGAAAGGCAGCTATGCAGGGAAGAAGACCTGTAATGCACTGTATAAGAATAGAAAGAAGTAGAATAGGCATCTGGAATACTCCAGTATGCTTATTTTTTATCTGTCGGTGAAAACACATACTAATAATAGAACAATAACGATAGTCAACAGAAAGGATTGATGTCATGTTAGTTGAAGTCAAAAGAATCAATAAATCAGAAGTAACTGTTGTAAGCAGCCTCGATGTAGCGGAAACATTTAACAAGCGTCATGCCGATGTATTAAGAGATATAGATGCGCTTGGTTGTAGTCAGGAATTTAGAGAACGCAATTTTGCGTTCTCTAAATATTCGTCTGAAAACAACAAGAGAAGTTATCCAATGTATTATGTAACACGTGATGGCTTTACAATGCTTGCCATGGGATATACAGGCGAGAAAGCAATGAAATTCAAAGAAGCGTACATAAAACAGTTCAATGCAATGGAACGTACTTTACAGGGAAAACTAATCGAAAGGGAAAAAGGTATCGCGGTTCGGCAGTCTCTCACAAAGGCATTACAGCAGTCTACAGAAAATGAAAGAATGCATGGTCATGCCTATTCCGCATACACGAATTGTATTTACAAGGTACTATTCGGGATGAATGCAAAACAACTTCGCGAAAAGTATGGAATAGATAAAAAGGAGAATCTTAGGGATTACTTGTCAGAGGAGGACCTGAGAGCTGTGCAATCTATGGAGTGTTTGGTGAGCGGCTTGGTTGACTGCGGCTGGGGATACGATCAGATCAGGGAGTTTATCAGGCAGAACAACAGTGCAAGGATTGCAGCATAACCGCATGAGAGGCCGGGATTTCTCCCGGCCTTTTTTTGTTTCCAAGTCTTGTGTTATAATAAATGAATAAGAAGTGAGGGGGTGTAATTTTGAATATTGATCCTGCAAAGATAAAACGACTGGTAAAGATCTATAGTGAATTAAGCGAGGAAAATCAGATAAAGTTATTAAGTAAAGCGATTTCATTGAGTGCTGAACAAACACAATATGAGCGAATAAAAAAAGAAAAGATAGAATTTAAAAACAATGAGGCACTTAAGAGTGAGGTGCAGCGAAGGATAAGCGAAGATCTAAAGGACGCTGAGGAGTTTTATAATTTGTTAAAAAAAGCCGGACCGAACGAAATGGCAATTATAGCGATGGTCATAAATCAATTATCCGGCGGTAAATTGACCAAGAAAGTTGACATTTCTATAAATATTACGGAGAGAAATTTGACTATAAAAGAGTTAATTGATGAACAAGTCCCAGGAGCTGATTATGAAAAAGCCTTGGTTAATGTGAATGCTTTCTTTGAAGAATATAATACAGAGAAAAAATAGCCCGTATGTATAACCGGGCTATCTGTGCGCGGTAGGCAATGTCTACCGTTTGCCTACCGTCTATAAGTTCTTATATGATTTTTGTAAGAATAATAAAGTCTTATATAAAAAGCAGATTCCTAACGGATGGCTATTTTACGTCACTTGTGGGGACATTATAGCATAATAAAATATGAAACAGAAAACGGTTTAAAGATACGGGGCATGTGGAGACGGTATGTTTATTATCCAAACTTCATTGAGACCAACATATCGATGTAGAGCTTGAGATGGATGAGATTGATTTGACAGCTGCGAAGAGCAAAGTAGTGCCTAATCTTTCTGCAATGAAAAAGATCAAATTATTTTGTGATCGTAATAATATTTAATATGGTGCTATCGAAGATGCTTGGCTAAATTGCAAGATAACTTCCGATAAATCATAGGAATTGAGAGGTTTTTTTATGGCTATAAGTAAGAAACTTGAGACGATATATTACAACGGACAGCCGGATGGAATACGTTCAATTCGTAGACATCTTTCGACAATGACAACATATGTTATTCCTCGTCCGTTGTTAGCCGAAGCAAAGAAAATATCAAATACAAATCGTCCCGGAATATATTATCTTATCAGTGAAAATGATAATAATAAAATTGCCCAGCTTTATGTCGGACAAACACGGAATGGTATAATCCGTTTAGATGATCATAATCGATTAAAAGACTTTTGGAATAAAGCAATTATGTTTCTAGCAGATAGCAAAACTTTTACTTTAGATATGATAAGTGGACTAGAAGCTTACGCTATTAATAAGGCAACAGACGCTAAACGATATAAAGTGGAAAATACAGTTAATCCGAAATATGAAATCGATGAATATGATCTTCCATTGATAGAAGAAGTATATGAAGAGATCCGATTTATAATGGCAACACAAGGATATAAGATGGAAAGTTCAGAGAATTCAATCAATGAAGCGAATACATTACATACAACAAGAAATGGAGTAAAGGCATTTGGAGCTTACGATGGTGATCATTTTGAGGTTTTGGAAGGCTCTCAAATAGATTTCAGTAGAAGAGTAAAGTTAGAAAAATATAATGCTCAGAGAGAAAAATTGCTTAATGATGGGGATATTATTGCAGACAAAAACGGAGTATATATTCTGAAAGTTTCTCTTGAATTTAATACACCAAGCGGAGCGAGTGATTTTGTACTAGGTGGTTCTACTAATGGGTGGATAGAATGGAAAAATAGAGAAGAGAAAACTTTGGATGAGATATATAGAAAATAATTTTTTCGTATCAATTTCCGATAATATATTGTTATCGGAAGTTGAATACAGAATATAAGGAGGATTGGGCGAAGCGCCTGAATGGCTTCTTGGAGTTCAACGGAAATGAAATCCTCACAGATGCAGGAAAAATCAGTGCAGAGAAGGCAAAGCTCCATGCAGAAACTGAATTCGAGAAATATCGGATTGTACAGGATAGAATGTTTATGTCTGACGACAATAAATTTTATTAGCGATATCGATATTAAAAAGGGAAAAGATACAATGACTGCATTATTCAAGCAGGAATTGAAAAGAAATAGATTTTGGAGCCTGGACAAGAGAATATAAGGGAGATAAGAAGAAAACTAGAGTTCAATTAGAAATGAGCCAATAGAATCTTATTTACAACATTATCTTACTTATGAACGAAGGTGCAATTGGTTTTGAAGATCCTGAGGAATTTAGTGATCAGTTGAAAGAAACAGTAAGATTTTTTGTTGATAGATAATTTGTAGTATATGAAGATTTGAATTGTTAGTTGGAGATGTGAATTTACCATGAGAGAATTAAAAGAAATAAATATTAATAACATAGAGGAAATCAAATCATTATTTGCAGAGATTTTTACAAAAGAACCCTGGAATGATGATTGGAGTGACTTGACACAACTGCATGAATATATCATGGATTTAATAGGAAACAGAAATTCTTTAACATTGGGTCTGTTTGAAAATGATGAACTCATTGGACTTTCAATGGGAAGCATCATGCACTGGCATATAGGCACAGAATATTACATTTTTGAATTCTGTGTGAAAGAGCAGTATCAGTCTAAAGGCATTGGTACGGAATTTTTACGAATGGTCGAACAATATGCCAAAAGCAGACAGATCACGCATATTTTTTTACAGACAGAGAGAACTGTACCTGCTTTTAATTTTTATAAGAAAAATGGTTTTATCGAATTAAAAGACCATGTATCCCTTTTTAAAGAATTTAATTAAAGGAAAACCCAATGGAATATAAGATCAGACAAATGTATCCCAATGAATACCCTTATCTAAAAGAGTTTTTATATGAAGCAATTTTTCAAAAAGACATGGGGAACCTTCTGCCAAAGGAAATCATTAATAAACCAGATTTAAAAATATACATAGAAGACTTTGGACAAAAACACGATCATTGTCTCTGTGCCGAAGCAAGTGGAGAAATCTTTGGGGCAGTATGGACACGGATCATTCCCGGATACGGGAATATCGATGACAAGACCCCCGAATTTGCGATTTCTCTTTACAAAGAGTACAGAGGAAAGGGAATCGGTACAAAAATGATGCAGAAGATGTTGTCCCTTTTAAAATCAAAGGGATACAAAAAGGCTTCTCTGTCAGTACAGAAAGAAAATTATGCATTTAAAATGTATCAGAATCTGGGTTTTAAAATCATCGATGAGACAGAGGAAGAATTTATTATGATGTATGATTTGACAAATACAGTGATCTAGCCGCCAATGTAAGGGGAATCAGGTGATGAAAGAAGAAAATAAAGCCTGGAAAGGGTATCATTTTCAGGCTTTGGATGACTGAGCAGACAACAAGCAATATTTAAGAAGAGAAAGGACTATGGCATGCCTATCAAATTGAAAGATACAATGAAAGCAAAAAAACTGTTCGGAGACTGGCAGGAAACCTTAATCTGGTCCTGTCTTCAAAAGGTCATGGGAGACATCTATGTGGACAATGCTTCAGACCCACAGTCTGCCATGGCTGTTCTTGGTGACTTCTGTTTTTTTGCCGGAAATGCAGAGGAAGATATTGTCTCTTTCAAACCGGAAAACTGTTTCCAGGACTTTATCATTATGGTGCCGCAGTCTGAGGAATGGGCGGAACTGATCGTCAAAAATTATGGGGACAGAGCAAAACCGGCAACACGTTATGCCATAAAAAAAGAACAGAATATTTTTGATAAAGATACTTTAAGGTCTGCCGTTAATTCATTAAAGCCGGGATATATCCTGCGAATGATTGATGCAGACCTTTTTACGCTGTGCAGATCAAGTACATGGTGTCAGGATCTGGTCTCACAGTTTAGGGACTATGAGATGTATAAAAAACTTGGCATCGGATTTGCCGTGTTGAAAGGGAAATCACTCGTGGCGGGAGCTTCTTCTTACGCAAGATACAGAGAAGGAATTGAAATAGAAATTGACACGAAGGAAGAGTTTCGGCGAAATGGACTGGCCTATGCATGTGGAGCAAAGCTCATACTAGAGTGTCTGGACAGAGGACTTTATCCAAGCTGGGATGCTCAAAATCCAGCATCCGCTGCACTTGCAGAGAAATTAGGATATCATTTTGACTATGAATACAGAGCATTTGAAATATGGGGATATTAAATGGAAATAAGGTTATTGGAGGAAGACGATATCGATGGTGTGTGTGGTATCTATGCGGCCAGTTGGAAAAGTGCATATAGAGGCATCATTCCTCAGGAGTTTTTGGATAACATTGATAAGGAAAAATGGCGTGAGGGAATTCAAAATTCTGAATTGATTTCATTAGTCATGATGAATGGTGAAAAGATAATCGGCACGGCCTCCTACTGTGCTTCCAGATTCATCAGTCTTAAGGATTTTGGGGAAATCGTCTCGCTCTATTTGCTTCCGGATTACTATGGAAATGGATATGGCAGACAGCTTTTGCAGGCGGCAGTTGACGGACTGGCTGAGCTGGGGTATACATATGTCTTTCTGTGGGTTTTGGAAGAAAATATGAGAGCCAGAGCCTTCTACGAGAAGTTTGGTTTCCAGAACAGTGGAGACTGTCTCACGGATTATATAGGAGGAAAAAATTTAAGAGAACTGCGTTATATCTATAAAATAAAGTAAGAGGTGTAAATATAATGGGATTTTCAGAAAAAGTCAAGGAAGAAGCAAGGAGAAAATCAGGTTTCAGGTGCGTCATCTGTCAGGAACCATTTGTTGAAGTACATCATATCATTCCTCAAAGTGAAGGGGGAGAAGATACGATTGAAAATGCTGCACCCCTTTGTTCCAGATGCCACGATCTATATGGAGACAACCCTGCAAAAAGAAAACAGATCCGTCAGATGAGAGATTATTGGTTTGAGGTCATGGAGAAGAGAGATAAAGAGGGCTTGGATGAGTTAGGGCCGATTGCACCAGATCCTGACAGAGTGAATGCCTTGCGGGACAAAGGGATAGCAATCCAGCATACTGTTTTTGCAGAAGAAAATTTTCAGACGGCTGCCAGAATGATATATAAATTGATTTACACTGCACAGCAGAATTTTCCGAATCAAAAACGTATTCTGTATTTGGATATTGAAGGACATCGAAATGGCGCAGGAGGCTATGATCACGACATGATGGAACTTCAGAAAGACTTTATTTTAGGTTTTCTAATGCCCTATATTACGGCCGTACATATGCCGTTGATCAGTGTTGAAAATAAGAAACTGCAGAAGAATGAACTAGTTGAAGATTTGGCGATTTTTGCAGAAGAGGAAGGAACCAAAGGATGAATAAAGGAGACAAAAATGAAGAATTTTAAAAGAGATAACCTTCTGTTCTCCCTCTGCGGCCTAAACTGCGGACTTTGTCCGATGAAAATAGACGGTTATTGTCCGGGCTGCGGCGGAGGTGCTGGAAATCAATCCTGTAAGATTGCCAGATGCAGTATGGAGCACGGAGGGATTGAATACTGTTTCCAGTGCGGGAAATATCCATGTGAGAAGTATGAGGGTATCGATGAGTTTGATTCATTTATCACACATCAAAAGCGCCGGACAGATTTTGAAAGAGCCGAAGAAGCCGGTATAGATTTTTATAATGCAGAACAGAAACAGAAAGCTGAGATGCTGTGTGATTTATTAGATCATTATAATGATGGACGGAGAAAAAGTTTTTACTGTACAGCAGTCAATCTTCTGGATCTGGATGATGTCAGAGCAGTGATGGCAAGTATTCATGACGGACTTAAACCGGATGAATCAACTCTGAAAGAAAGAGCTGCGGCTGCGGTCAAGATTTTCCGGGAAAAAGCCGGGGAGCGGCAAATCGTGCTGAAACTGAAGAAAAAGCCGAGGAAAAAGAAATAGATGCTTTTAGTAAAGGCAGCGTTTATCTAATATTTTACCAGCGAACCACTGCCCGGTTTAACATAATAATATAAGGGACATTTTGTACATTGACAAAAAGACTTCTGCTTGCTAAAATCCCAGTTAACATTAAGAAGACGGCACCATAAAACAAAATTTTCATGGGCAAAAGGCGGTGAATGAGATAAGAAAAACGATATTGTATACTGCAGTGAGCCTTGACGGCTTTATTGCAGACAAAAACGGCGGGATAGAGTGGCTGGAAAAGCAGGACATAGGACCCGAAGGCCAGGAAAGTTATGAAAATTTTATCCAGACAGTGGATACGGTGGTCATGGGTTATACAACCTATCATCAGATCACCACGGAACTCTCAGCAGGGTTTTGGCCATATGAAGGAAAAATGACTTATGTGATGACACACAGGGCTATGGAGGATAAAGAAAACATTAAGTTTGTAAATTCTCCATTAGACCAGTTTATCTCAGCCTTGAAGGATCGGCCGGGAAAAGATATCTGGATCTGCGGAGGAGCGGACCTGGTAAACCAGCTGATAAAATCAAGGCTGATCAGCCGCTTTCATATTTCTGTGATTCCGGTTATTTTAGGAAACGGAATCCGGCTGTTTCACGAAGGCAATCCTGCAAACCAGCTGAAACTGATATCAGCTGATAATCTTCACGGAATGACGGATTTAGTTTATGAAACATGTGAATAGCAGGAGAGGGTACTATGATTCAGAAGAAGGAGATTGACAGCGGAACTGGATTTGACTGGGGACGTATATCAGGAGACTATGCTAAATACAGAGATATTTATCCGGAGGAGTTTTATCAAAGGCTTCTCGACCGGGGCGTCTGCACTCTGGGTCAGGATGTCCTGGACATAGGAACGGGTACTGGGGTAATTCCCAGAAATTTATATTCCCATGGGGCAAGATTTACCGGCATTGATATATCCGGCCAGCAGATAGAACAGGCAAAGAAGCTTGCGGCGGCCGGTCACATGGATATCCGCTTTCTCTGTACTCCGGCAGAGGATGTGCCTTTTTTACCAGGTTCATTTGATGCGGTGACAGCATGCCAGTGTTTTACATATTTTAACCATGAGGTATTAGCGGCCAAGATCAGCAGCCTGCTGAGAGATCAGGGAAAATTTGCAGTATTGTATATGGCGTGGCTGCCGCAGGAGGACGAGACTGCCGGAAAGAGCGAGGAGCTGGTGCTTAAATATCATCCGCTGTGGACCGGATGCGGTGAAACAAGACATAAGATTCAGATTCCGAAGGTATATATGGATTACTTTGACATTGAATCCGAAGAGGTGTTTGATCTGGAAGTGCCTTTTACGAGAGAAACATGGAATGGAAGGATGAAAGCCTGCCGGGGGATTGGTGCTGCTTTGCCGGAAGAGGAAGTGGCGGCTTTTGAAGAAGAGCATATGAGACTTCTCAGACAGACTGCTCCGCAGGAATTTTGTGTTCTTCACTATGCTGCAGTGACGGTGCTGCGAAAAAAGGCGGAATGACAGGAGGAGAAAGTGGGAATTACATTTGTAACAAAGAAGGAACTATTTGACGATGCAAGAGCTATCCGGGAAGAAGTGTTCGTAAAAGAGCAGGGATTTGTTGAAGAGATTGACGAAACGGACGGAAAAGCAGTTCATGTTGTGTGTTATGATCAGGAATATCCGATTGCAGTGGGCCGATATTTTGAAGATGACCAGGAAGGAATCTATCACATAGGCCGGGTTGCCATCCGAAAGAAATACAGAGACCGGCACATCGGCAGGAAGATCATGGAGTTTATGGAGGAGTGCATTCGGCAGGAGGGAGGGAAGACAATCCATCTCTCAGCCCAGGCCAGGGTTAAGGAATTTTATGAGAAACTTGGGTATCAGAAAAGAGGAGAATCTTACATGGAAGAACACTGTCTGCATATACCTATGGAAAAGCATATAAAATAAAATTAAAAAGGAGTTCATGGGATCATGAAATCAGATGACAGATTTAAGAGGATTTATAAACAGGGCAAAATGACAATCACAGAAATATGGGTAGACCGCGTCACGGGAGTAAATTATTTATATCATGAAGATGGTTATTCAGGCGGGCTGACTCCGCTTCTTGACAGAGACGGAAAACCCGTAGTTTCGCCTGTTGTAAACGGTTAATCAACCGAACCGAAGCATATACACAACAAAAGCTGTCCTCAGTGGGCAGCTTTTGCTATAATAGAGAAAAGGAGTACAATATGACAAAAGACAAATTAGCGTTGGAGATCATAGAGCGGCTGAAAAAAGAATATCCTGATGTAGGGTGTACTTTGGATTATGACCAGGCATGGAAATTGCTGGTGAGCGTGCGTCTGGCGGCACAGTGTACAGATGCCAGGGTAAATGTGGTCGTCCAGGATTTATATGAGAAATATCCGGATGTGAATGCTCTGGCAGAAGCAGATCCGGCGGACATAGAGGCGATCGTCAGACCATGCGGGCTTGGGCGGAGTAAGGCAAGAGATATCAGTGCCTGTATGAAGATATTGAGAGACGAGTATGGCGGCGGAATTCCGGATAACTTTAAGGATCTGATGAAGCTTCCGGGAGTAGGACGTAAGAGCGCCAATCTTGTGATGGGTGATGTTTTCGGGGAACCGGCAATCGTTACGGATACCCACTGCATCCGCCTGGTAAACCGTATGGGTCTGGTGAACCAGATCAAAGATCCAAAAAAAGTGGAGATGGCACTCTGGGAGATCATACCTCCCGAAGAAGGAAGTGACTTCTGCCACAGGCTGGTATTTCTCGGAAGGGATATCTGTACTGCAAGGACGAAACCGCACTGTGAGAAATGCTGTCTGCGGGATATATGTCCTAAAGAGGGAGTATAGAGTCAAGACAAAGGTCTGAAAGGAGGAGCCGGTATGAAGAATTAAAAGTTATTCAAAACCAATGCTGCGGTAAGCATCATTCTGATCATCGGTTTTCTTCTGACATCCATATTCAGCTATAAAGCTAACTATAAAGCGTCTTTGGACAACATTGAGCAGGTGTCCTCCCTTACATCAGAGGGCATATATTATCAGATGAGAACGATTTTTGCAAAGCCGGTCAATGTCTCCCTGACCATGGCACATGACAGCCTGCTCATCGAACATTTATCAGACCGGGCGTCCCGGGAGGACAGCGGGCGCTATGAGAAAAAGACGATGGATTACCTGCGTTCGTATCAGGAGAAATATAAATATGACTCTGTTTTTTTAGTCTCGGCATCTACAAAAAAATATTACAGCTTTAATGGGCTTGACCGGACGCTGGACAAGGGCAATCCAGAGAATCAGTGGTACTATGATATATTGAAAAGTAAAAGCGAGTATACCATAAAAGTGGATAATGATGAGGTGAAGGGCGCAGATAATAAAATTACGGTTTTTATCAACTGTAAGATCCAGGACAGCGGCGGAAAAGTTATCGGAGTCGTCGGCGTCGGAATGAGGGTGGATTCCCTCAAAAAGATTCTTCAGAAATATGAGAAGGAGTCAGAAATCGGGGCATACTTTCTTGATGATGAGGGGATCATCCAAATCTCTACCGCATATACAGGATATGAAAAAACAGACTGGTTTAAGATCCGTGGGAATGAACACATCAGGGATAAAATACTGGGGTGGAAGAAAGAAACATCCGATTTGGATATCTGGACCAAACAGGCCAAAGACGGCGTCGGAAAAAGTTTTATATCCACCCGTTATATACCGGAATTGTCATGGCATCTGGTGATTGAACAAAAGACCGGAAAATTGATTGATGAGATGAAGCAGGAGATTTACGGGTCAATATTTATGATCATAGCCATTATTCTTGCAGTGTTATTTATTATCACTTCAGTGATTAAGAATTTTAACAGTCAGCTGACTTATTTAATGACAGAGAAGCAGACCCTGTTTAAAAAAGTCACAGAACAGCTCTATGAAAATATCTATGAACTGAACATTTCAAAAAATTGTCCGGCAGGAAAGAGTACAGAGAGATACTTTGAGAGCCTGGGGGCAGGAGACATACCGTATGATCAGGGGCTCAGAGTGATTGCGGAAAAGCAGATAAAAGAAGAGTTCAGAGACGGGTATGTAAACACCTTCACACCGGAAAATGTTTTAAGAGAGTATAAAAACGGCAATCATCATCTGCAGTATGACTTTATGATCTCGGAGGACGGGGCGCATTATTTTTGGATGAGGATTGATGCATATACGTTCTTATCCTCAGAAGATAAATGTATTCATATGTTTACTTACAGAAAGAACATTGATGAGGATAAGAAAAGGGCCCTTCAGATGACAAAAAGGGCAGAGACAGATGAAATGACTGGATTCTATACAAGAGCCGCTGCGGAAAGGTGCATCGGCAAGGTTTTATCAGAAAATGAAGATGCCATGTACGCTTTTTTCCTGTTTGATATTGATAACTTTAAGCAGGCGAATGACCGGTTCGGCCATGTGTTTGGTGATATGGCCATCAAAGAGTTTACAGCAGTTATACGAGGGCATTTCTGTGAAAATGATATTTTGGGGCGGATCGGCGGCGATGAATTTGCGGCATTTCTTCCGGCAGAGAATTTAGAGACTGTGGAGGCAAAGGCAAAGGAGATTTCTCTCAGTCTCAGCAGGACCTTCACAGACGGGGTGTCCAGCTGGAAGATGTCGGCCAGCATCGGTGTCGCTGTCGCTCCCAGGGACGGAAAGGATTTTGTCTCTCTGTATAAAAATGCGGATGCGGCTCTCTACGAGACAAAGCAGAGAGGAAAAAACGGATATACAATTTCCGGACGATTATAACCTGTATGGAAAAGGGAGTAAATCAAGCTGTGATTTACTCCCTTATTTTAATGCTTTCTTTTGTTCAGAAGAGAAAGCGGAAATCGTTTCCTGGGAAGGGGCTTTAACTGGGCGGGCGCTGGTTTCCATCTGGCATAGAGAGTGTAATGCTCTGTGCTTCCATGGGGGATCGTGGTTACCTGTTTTCCTCCGAACGGGTCATCATACCATCCGAGAAAAGCAAGGCCCGGAAGTTCTTCCGGAGGATTCAGGATGAGATCAGGCGAATCTGCCGTATAAAAAACCGGGTTAGTGTTCTGGGATTCCAACAGGTTTTCACAGCGTATCCTGAAACGGACGGGAGCCAGAAGAACGAAAGTCCGGTCAGGATTTAAGCGGAATTCCCAGCCATTAAATCCACGGGAAGGCATTCGGAATTTTTCTGCGTCTGAAGGCTGAAGACCGAAATATTCGGATAAAGGGGCGCAGATGACGATTGGATCTCCTTTCGTATTTGCAGAAATATATTTGGAAGTCTCAAGACGGATACAGGCATTGGGATGAAGGGTGTTCTGCAGGTAGAGATGTGTATCCGCATCTTGGAGAAAAAAGCCGTCATATAAATTTTGTCCTCCCTCAAGAATAAGGGAACTGCCGTATTCAAGAGAGATACCAACGCCTGCTTTCTTGGCGAGGTTCTGTGAAAGCCGTGTGGTGCCTCGTAAACTTACAATGCTGCCGGAGCCATGGGAGAGGATTCCGCCGCCGCATCCAAAACGAGCCGTATTGTCCTCGATGATACAGTCATATAGGTTTGCATCCGCAGGACCATCTTTGGAATCAAGAAAGATTCCTCCTCCTGATCCTGCCTGATTCTGAATAAATTCTGCGGATGTCAGGGAAAGATTTTTTTCACCGGAAGAAGACTCAGACAGAAAGGCCAGCCCGCCGCCGGATTTTTCTGCGGTGTTTCGGGAAAAAGAAGTCTGTGACACATTGACATTTCCTCTGCCGGATGAACTCATGGCAATGCCGCCGCCGTCTGAAGAAGAAATATTTTCAGAAATTGTGCTGTCTGTAAGGTGAAAGGAAAATTCTCCGCTGCCTGCACTAAAAGCAATGCCGCCGCCGCAGGAAGCCGCCTGATTTTTCTTTATATCAGAATTCATCAGTGCCAGGCGGACAGATCTTTTTGAAGAGAAGTTTGTAAGGGAAATGCCTCCGCCCATTCCATTGGCTTTGTTACTGGAAATACAACATTCATTTAATGTAACTGAGGCCCCTTTTTTGGAAACCAGGCAGAGCCCTCCTCCATTTTCCTCTGCACTGTTTTCAGAGAGGACAGAGTCCTTTTCGATATCCAGCTGATCTTCTTCACTGCATCCAAAGAAGTAAATGCCTCCTCCGTAAGCGGAGGTGTTTCCGGAGATCTTCACATCACCTGACAATGTAAGGGAAGAAGGGACTCCCGTATCTTCACGGAAACCTGAAAAATTGATGCCGCCGCCGTATCCCAGGGCAATGTTATCAGTTATGGCAGCCGTGTCAGAAACGCTGAAGAAACTTCCCGCTTTTCTTTCAAAAGAGCGAAGGTAGATCCCGGCACCGTGGGCCGCGGTATTGCGGGTAATCAAAGCGCGTCCAAGGACTGCAAATTTATCATCGGGATGTTTGGCGGCAGCCATGACAGCGCCTCCGCAGAGTCTGGAGGAGCAGTCACAAATCTGCGAGTCTTCGGTCATCAGGAAATGGCTTGAAAGGGAACAGCTGCCTGAAAAATAAACGCCTCCCCCTTCTGTATAGGAATGGTTGTTCCGGAGAACTGCGCCGTGTTTCAGAATAAGTGTACCGCCAGAAACTAATATTAAGGAACGGTTCAGAGGATCTCTAACGGAATGAAGTTCTTTTTGACCGTCTAATACAATGTTTTGAAGAGTGAGGCTGCCTCCTTCTGAAACATGAAACATAGCAGAGGGAAAGAAAGTGTCTTTATAAAGGGTAACCGGAAATTCATCGGAACGGCCAGAAAGTGTCAGTTGACCGTGGACCGTGATCTGTCTGGTGACTGTGAAATCTGAAACTGCCTGAATGTGAGTTTCTTTAGATTCCACAGCGTTCAGCAGCTCGGTTTGATTGGAGACTGGAGTCAAAATATCACCTGCTTTTTTCAGTTCAATCTTATATTTAGTATATGCAGAATTAACAGGAAGGGGGAAAGATATGGGTTGATATAAAAATAATAAATAAATAGAAAAAGCGGCATCCAAACCTAATATTTTGGACGCCGCTTTTTATAAAAATTACTTAAAACATTTTATCCTGCGGGAACAGAGATTTTACATGATCTACTTCTTCCTGAGTGGCAGGTGCTGCAGGAACATAATACTCACGTTCTCTTGCAAGCTTATAAATTTCTTCCTGAGACATTTCACACTGGTTTCTCATCTGTTTTAATGTCTGCTTTAATTCCTGGTTTTCTGACTGTGCGATCATTCCGCCATACCTTGTCAGCTCTCCGTTTACGCCGGCAAGCGTATCGGCTACCATAGTCTTATCATCTAACATTCTGCTTCCTCCTTACTTAAGAAACTGCATTAATTTTTGTTTGCTGTCCATTGCTGACTGAGCGGATTGCTGAAAGAATTTTTTTAATGCGGGATCTGTTGCCTGGTCTGCATAAGCCTGCATTTTGCAGTGTGTGGTGTCAAAACCGCCGATTAAGTGACGAAGGTTCTGTAAATCTAACATAGATATATTTGCCATTGTAATGCCTCCTTTAAAATTTATTACCTCTTTAGTATCCCAAACAATTTTTATAGTATGCGAAATGAAAACAGCTGTATAAATTTGATTGATTTTGTAATAAAATTAAATTAAATAATGAATTTAGACTGGAGGCATTAAATTGAATTATATATATCAGTGGGAAAAGGCGGAAACAGAAGATTTTTCAAAGATTTACGAATTGATGACGGAAGCATTTCCGCCGAGTGAAATAAGAAATGAAGAAGGTCAGAGAAATCTTCTGAGCCGTTCGGCGTATCAGCTTTATACAGTGAAACAGGACAACGAAATATACGGACTGCTGGGCGTGTGGGAATTTGACACTTTCATTTTTATTGAGCATTTTGCGGTTGATGCATCTTTAAGGGGAAATGGAATCGGGGGAATGCTCCTGAATGATTTTCTGAATCATATGGAAAAAACAGTGTTTTTGGAAGTAGAAGAGCCGGGAACAGACCTGGCAAGGAGAAGGATAGGATTTTACGAAAGAGCCGGGTTCTGTCTCAATGATTTTGATTACATACAGCCGGACCTCCAGCAGGGACAATCTTCTCTGCCGCTGAAAAACATGACATATCCTATGAAACTATCAAAAGAAGATTTTGAACGGATGAAACAGCAGATTTTTGAGACGGTATATCAAATAAAGGCTTAAAGATACGGTGTGACCTATGGGTAAAGCATGCAGGTATAAGATTGATTCTTTCTTGTGATACTTTATAAGAGTAGATTTTTAACTTACAGTATATAGGAGGGAATGAATTTATGGAATCAGGAAAACCTCGTGTGTTTGGATACGTCAGAGTGTCTGCAAGGGACCAGAATATTGACCGGCAGATGATCGTGATGGAAAAGCTGAAAATACCCAAAAACAATCTGTTTATTGACAAGCTTTCAGGAAAGGATTTTAACCGGCCCAGCTATAAACGGATGGTAAGGAAGATGAGAGCGGGAGATGTGCTCTACATTAAATCGATTGACCGTCTGGGCAGGGATTATACTGAGATAATAGAGCAGTGGAGAATCCTCACGAAAAAAAAGAAGGCAGATATCGTCGTCGTAGACTTTCCGCTGCTGGATACAAGGAAAAAGGACAAGGATCTTACCGGTACTTTCATTGCGGATTTGGTTCTTCAGATTCTATCTTATGTTGCACAGACGGAGAGGGAGAATATCAAGCAGAGGCAAAAGGAAGGGATCACTGCCGCAAAAGCAAAAGGTGTTCGGTTCGGGCGTCCCGCAAAGGATGTACCGGAAGATTTTTTTGAAATCTATGAGATATGGAAGAAGAAAAAAATCAGTCTCAGAGAGGCATCAAGAAGGCTTCAGGTAGACCACAACACATTTAAAAAATGGGCTTCTCAGTTCACATGCTGAACTCTGCATTGGCAGCAGTGTGTGGTGAAAAATGTAGACTTTTTTCCACGGTCTGAAAAATACATAAAGTTCTTTCAATAAAGCCCTGTTTTCCGCGGCTTCCGCTTTTGCAACAAATTATAGCATATGCTTGGAAAAAAGTCTGCTTTAATCACCAGGCGTACTTTACGCAGAAAAGTGCAGGGAGATATAGAGGATGGGAGGATATAGAAAATGGCAGAACAGGGACTGTTGGATTTTTTAGCAGAGAAGAGCAGATGTGCATATCTTTCGGAACTCAGAGACAGGCAGAAAGACAGAGAAATAAGCCGGATTTTGAAGAAAATTAATGCGGAAAGCTTCAGTACAAAAGACTGGCAGGATGCATTGGAGTATTTTACAGATGTAAGAGAAGAGATTCAGGATAAAAAAAGTGCAAAAGCGTATCTGGAAGCTTATTTTTCAGGAAAATACAGTAAATAACTTCACAATTTTATATTTCTGCATAATATAAAAGAAAAAGGAACTGTATAAGCATGAGCTTTTGTGAAAATATATGGGATTCGGATCAGGGAGAAACAATCAAGATCCAGGGCGGAACCATTGAAAATATTATGCACTCAGCTGACGCAGATTACGTTAAAACAGTGTGCAGGCTTCAGAAAGACAGCAGAATTCAGTCCGTTGTCGTTATGATTGTGGATGAGCATACATTGATCCACTGCAGCGACGGGAAAAGAATTACTTCCAGGGATCTGAAGGAAGGCATGACGGTGGATGCCTGGATCTCAAAGGCTATGACAAAAAGTATTCCGTCTCAGGCCAGGGCATACAGGATTATTGTGAAAAGCAGTCCCTGCGGGACTGCGGTTACGGACGGGAGAGTGGCAGGGATTGATCTGCACAACGGTTTTTTGTATACAGGAATACCCGGAAAACCGGAAAGCCAGATCCGTTTTGTAGTCACAGAGAACACTCCGATTCTGGACCGCCGGGGAAGCAGGATACGGCTTAGAGATTTAAAACAGGGCGACCGGGTACGGGTAGAACATGCTGATTTTATGACTGCAAGCATTCCGCCCCAGACAACCGCGTTTGCGATAAAAAAATATTAGCAAATACTAAGAAGCAGACAGGATTTTACTGTCTGTTTCTTCTTTTTTCGGGCAAAAAACAAGGATCAGTGTTATAATAAAAAAGCTATGGAAAGGAGGCCCGGGGTATGAGAACAAGAAAAGAAGTAATTGAATTTTGTATGTCTCTGAAGCAGGTTTATGAAGACTATCCGTTTCAGGACAGTAACTGGACGCTGATGAGACATGAAACGAATAAAAAGACATTTGCTTTTATTTTTGAACGGGACGGACATATCTGGGTCAATATAAAGTGTGATCCGGAATGGATCTTAGTATGGAGAGAGACTTATGATTCTGTTGTGCCGGCTTATCATATGAATAAAAAGCATTGGAATTCTATCATTCTTGACGGCTCAGTGCCGGATGAGGATATCAAACGCATGATCGGGGAGAGCTACGATTTGATTCGGGCGGGCATAAGGAGGCAGAAATGAATACGAGAGAAGCAATCAATATAAGATGTTCCAGGAGGACGTACCTTCCGGAATATCTAAGGGAAAAAGATGCGAAACCATTGTTTCAGATGATCCGGGAAATCAATAAGGAACAAGGGCTTCATCTGCAGCTCATCACAGATGAGGGCAACATTTCCAAGATTAAAATGAGCTACGGCATGTTTAAAAACGTGCATGGATTTATAGCAATGGCCGGAAGAAAAGACGATCCGCATTTAAAAGAAAAGCTGGGTTATTACGGTGAGAAGCTGGTCCTTCTGGCTACCACAGCCGGGCTCGGCACATGCTGGGTGGGCGGTACATATAAGAAGGACAGCTGTGTGTGCGGCTTAGAACAGGGAGAGAGCCTTGAGGCGGTCATTACGGTTGGATATGTAGAGGCGGATAAGAGGACGAAAGAAAAGATGATATCTTCTTTCGTAAAGAAAAAAGGAAAAAAAGCAGACCAGATGCTAAGGGCGGAAGAGCAGGTTCCGGACTGGATCATGCAGGGGATGGAAGCGGTTGAGAAGGCGCCGTCTGCCCTGAATGCACAGCCGGTGGAATTTCAGTGGAAGGATGGAAAGCTCACGGCCCATGTTACGATTAAAAACGGATTTGAAGAGATCGATATGGGGATCGCAAAGCTTCATTTTGAACTGGGAACAGAAAAAGCAGGATACTGGGAACTGGGAAACGGAGCAGAATTCCGATATTTATAGAAAATAAAAACAGGATGGATGATCGATGAGCGAGACAAAATTTTCAACACTGTGCTATATAGAAAAAGATGAGAAATATTTAATGCTTCACCGGACCGTGAAAAAGAACGATGTTAATAAGGACAAGTGGATCGGCGTGGGAGGACATTTTGAGTATGGGGAAAGCCCGGAGGACTGTCTGTTAAGAGAGGTAAAGGAAGAGACGGGACTCAAGCTTACATCCTGGAAGTTCAGGGGAATCCTTACGTTTCTCTGTGACGACTGGCCGATGGAATATATCAGCCTTTTTACGGCAGACGAATTTGAAGGAGAGATAACCGCCTGCAATGAAGGTGTCTTAGAATGGGTGGACAAGAAAGATATTCTGAGCTTGAACCTTTGGGAAGGGGATAAGATCTTCTTTAAGCTGCTGGCTGAGAATGAACCTTTCTTTTCGCTGAAGCTTGTCTACCGGGGAGACTGTCTTCGGCAGGCTTGTCTGAATGGCAAAGACATGGAGCTCTTTGATATATTGACTCCGGACGGAAAACCCACAGGGATCGTAAAGGAACGATCGATTGTGCATACGGGCGGTGATCTCCACGGGACTTCCCATATCTGGCTGGTGCGCAGGAAACAACACGGCTTCGATGTTCTGCTGCAAAAGCGCAGCAAAGAAAAGGATGCTTTTCCGGGGTGCTATGATGTGTCATCGGCAGGCCACATGGCAGTAGGGGATGATTACCTTCACACCGCGGTGCGGGAACTTTCCGAAGAACTGGGAGTAACGGCAGAGCCGGAAGATTTTAAGTTTATAGGGATGAGGGACTCCGTCGTAAAGGATACTTTTCACGGAAAGCCGTTCCACAATCATGAGCTGAGTGCAGTTTACGTATATGAGACAGATCTTTCCGAAGAAAAGTTCCGGCTGCAGAAGGAAGAAGTAGATTCGGTTCTCTGGATGGATTTTCGGGAATTTGAAGAAAAAGCCCGAAACGGCGGGATCCGGCACTGTATTTTTGCAGATGAAATCAAGATGCTCGGAGAGTTCATGGGGTGTAAATAATAAGAGGAGCGATACTGACAATGGATGAGTCAGTTCCGCTCCTTTTATTATGCTATTTTATCAGCTTTTTGATCTGTGCCTCCAGGGCACTCTCTTCCATAGCGCCCCTGGCTCCGGAGACAATTTCTCCGTCCCGGTTGATAAAGTAGGTTGTGGGGAGAGATTCTGCCTGATAGTTATAGGCAGCTTCCTGTTCCGTGTCATAGTAAACAGGGAATGTATATCCCTGCTCTTTGATAAAGGAGGACGCTTTTTTCTTTGTCTCCCTTGCCCCATCGGTCATGTTGACCATGACAAAATCGACTTTGCCGGAATATTTCTTATACATGGCCTCAAACCCGGGCATCTCCTGTTTGCACGGCGGACACCAGCTGGCCCAAAAATTTAACACAATTGGTTTTTTGCCGGTCAGAGAAAAGAAGTTTATCGGCTTTCCGCCGGCATCCTCTGCGTTGAAGTCCGGGGCAGTGACAGCTTCCTGTTCTTCTGTATCATTTACGGAAGATGTTTCTTCGGATGCAGTATCTGCCTTATATTTTTTGCTCAGGTTCTGGTAGAGAACAAAAGCTCCTGCTAAAAGTGCGATGAGTATGACAAGAATCCCTATCAGTTTTGTTTGTTGTTTCATAGATCCCTCCTAAAATGTCAAGATTGATAAAAAGCGGTCCATCATTCCCAACATCATCATAAGCCCCACGATAATCAGCAGAATTCCTGATACTTTTGTGATGATGCCATAGTGCGATTTGATCCAGCCGAAAGCCCCCATCAGACGCTCAATGAGCACGGCGCTGAGAATGAACGGGATGCCGAGGCCCATGGAGTAGAGAAACAGCATGAGGATGCCTTCTGCCATGGAGCCCTGCTGTGACGCCATCATCAGTGCAGAGCCAAGGAATGCCCCTACACATGGGGTCCAGCCAATGGAAAAAACAATTCCAAATAAGAAAGATGATGCAAGGGTATGTTTTTTCACTTCCATAGAACTGCGTTTTGTCCTGTTTAAAAAGCTTATGTTAAGCGCTCCGGTAAAATTCAGACCAAAGATGATGACGATCAGTCCGGTGATTATGTTGACAATCATTTTATGTGAGGTGAGCAGCCCTCCGAGAGTTCCCGCGAAGGCACCCAGAAGGATAAAAACCAGGGTAAATCCCGCAACAAACGTTATGGCATTAGGCAAGGCTTTGTGTCTTGGGCGGTCTGTTGTCTCTCCCGCAAAATAAGAAATATAGATAGGGAGCATCGGCAGCAGACAGGGTGATATAAAGGTTACGATACCTTCTAAAAATGAAATTAAATACTGCATAAAGTCTCCTAGATGTTAAATAAGTCGTTGAGTGCCTCGCTCATGGTCGGATGGGTGTAGATTGTATCTCTCAGCACAGTATATGGAAGATGTACATCCATAGCGAGTTTGATCAGGTTGATCATTTCGTGAGATTCGGCACAGAACAGATGAGCGCCTAAAATCTCGTTTGTCTTCGTATCAATCACGGCTTTTAAAAGCCCGGTTTTTTGTCCGAGGACATTTGCCTTTGGGATGGCAGCAGCGGGAAGTTTCGCAATTTTATATTCATAACCCTGCTCAGCGGCCTCGGTCTCGCTCAGTCCCACTCTGGAAAACGGAGGATCTAAAAAGACACTGTACGGTACGGCGCCGCGGTTCTTTATGGTTCGTTTTTTATCTCCCAGAATCTGTGATTTTACAATGCGGAAATCATCCAGGGAAATGTAAGTGAACTGAAGTCCTCCGACTACGTCGCCCATTGCATAGATGCCCGGAACATTTGTCTCAAGAAATTCGTCTGTTTTGACTGCACTGCGGGGAGTCAATTCCACACCGGCAGCGTCAAGGTTCAGATCATTTACGTTGGGGCGGCGTCCAGTGGCGATAAGAACGGCGTCCGCTGAAATTTTTTCTCCGCCCTCCGGCGTTTCCACAGACACAACCGTTTCAGTCTCTTCATCACGGACGGAATTTATTTTTGTGGAGAGCAGAAGTCTTACTCCGCGTTCTTTCAAGCTTTCTGCGACAGCATCGGCAATATCCCGGTCTTCTCTCGGAAGAAATACTTCCCCGTCCTGGATGACAGTAACTTTAGAGCCGAAGTTGGTGTAGATAGAAGCAAACTCCATGCCGATATAGCCGCCGCCGATGATGACAAGACGCTTTGGCAGTTCCTCCAAAGAAAGTATAGTCTCACTGATATATGCCCGGCGGCTGTCTGAGAGACCCTCGATCAGAGGGACAAACGGGCGGGCTCCCGTATTGATAAAAATCTGATCTGCTTCCAATTCCAGTGTTTCACCCTGTAAAGCCACGGCCACATGCCTGCTGTCCAGAAAGGAAGCAGTTCCGTTATAAACATCTGCATTCTCAAGGTCTGCGACCTTGTGATAGTTTTTATCTCTTAATGCAGCTGTCAGCCTTGTCTTTTTTTCAACAGCCTTCCGGTACAGCTTTGCCTTTTCTTCAAAAGAAGAATCAAGCTTTGCAGAAAAAGCTGCGCTCGTCACAAATGATTTGGATGGGATACATCCAACATTGATGCAGGTTCCTCCGTACATGTCAGCATCCTTTTCAATAAGAGCGACGTTCTTTCCGTTTGCTGCAAGCGTGCCTGCCAAAGTTTTTCCGCCTTTTCCGAAACCAATGATCACTGCGTCATATTTTTTCATTTTCATTCTCCTTTACTGTGGATGAACCGAAGATCTTTTGATCGATGGTTTGAATGGTTACTTGTTTCAAATAATCTTTGCATAACTGATCCAGTGTGCCGTAAATATCATCCATAATGCCTGCCATGCCGGAAGCCACCAGACAGGGCAGATCGCTGCCGCCGCTCCGCCAGGAAGAAGAGACAAAGGGAACATCCAGGGCACTGCTGACATCATAAAGAGTTACTTTGGATGGGTCCAGGTCAAACAGATATCCTCCCACCACCCCTTCTTTTGTAGAAATCAGCCCCTTTTTCTTGAGTTTTCCCATGATCTTTCGGACTCTGGCCGGGTTCGTACAGATATTGGCGGCCAGCTTGTCGCTGGATACGCTTTCTCTTTTATGGTTTAAAAAAACGAGTGCGTGGACTGCTATCGTAAATTCGCTGTTCATCGGCTGATCTCCCCTCTGTCTTTTCGGATGTGTAATATTTTGAGTTACAGTTTATATTGTAATCATAGCAGTTACAGTTCTGAGTGTCAAGAAGAAAATATGGAATCTCCCCGAAAACCGTGGTACAATGAAGCCAGTGAAAGAACCAGTGGTAATGAATCTGACAGGGAGACTGCTTATGATATTGAGTGTCAGCAGAAGGACCGATGTTCCGGCTTTTTATGGAGAATGGTTCATCAACCGGCTTCGGGATGGTTTTGTTCTCGTGAGGAATCCGGTGAATCCAAAACAAGTCAGCAAAATTCTGCTTTCCAGAGAAAACATTGACTGTATCGTGTTCTGGACAAAGAATCCTGAAAATTTTATGAAGTATTTAGGAGAGCTTTATGAGTATCCATTTTATTTTCAATTTACACTCAATGGATACGGAAAGGATATAGAACCGGGAATGCCCGATAAGAAAAAAGAATTGATTCCCCTGTTTCAGGAGCTGTCCGAAAAGATCGGGAATGAACGGGTTATATGGCGCTATGATCCTGTGCTGATCAGCAAAGATTATTCTATAGAATGGCATATTCATACGTTTGAATCCATGGCAGAAGCCCTGGAGGGATATACAAAACAGGCGGTGATCAGTTTTTTAGATATGTACCGGAAAATAAGCAGACGGATGACACAGGAGGGAATACGCCGGCCCACCGAAGAAGAAGTCTTTCAATTTGCTCAGAGAGCAGGGACCTCCGCGGGAAATCATGGTATGACTGCGGTGACCTGTGCGGAGCACTATGACCTTTCCGGCTTCGGCATCAGACCGGGCAGCTGTATCGACAGAGTACTTGTGGAAAAGCTTATTGGAATGAAGATTTCTGTGGATAAAGATAAAAATCAAAGGCCGGAGTGTGGATGCGCAGAGAGTATTGATATCGGAAGTTATGATACCTGTCCGGCAGGCTGTCTGTACTGTTATGCCGGCCACAGCAGAGAATTTGTAAATCAAACTGCGGCACAGTACCGGCCGGAGGCTCTGATGTTATGCGGAAAGACGGATCAGTTCGATAAGATAACGGAAAGAAAAGCCGAGTCCTGCGTCATTACACAGCTGAGTTTTTTTGAGGGAAGCACTGGCGGACAAATGAGGTGAGTTTCATGGATGCATCGGAAAAAACAAAATACAAACTGGCAGGTGCCGTCAGGGAACTGATGGTTTTTACGCCTGTGGACCGGATCACGGTAAAACAGATCGTAGAGCGGTGTGATGTGACAAGACAGACATTTTACAGGAATTTTAAGGACAAGTATGATTTGATCAACTGGTATTTTGATAAACTTGCCATCGTATCTTTCCGACAGATGGGTGTGAGCCTTACACTCAGGGAAGGACTGATCAAGAAGTTTGAATTTATCAAAGGAGAGCGCTGCTTCTTCACGGCGGCCTTTAAATCAGAGGATCATAACTCACTGCTCCAGCATGATTTTGATTTTATCTATGAATTTTACAAGGATATTATAAAAAAGAAATATCAGAAAGAGATCCCGCCGGATATCAAATTCCTTTTGGAAATGTACTGCCGGGGATCGATCGCCATGACGGTTCAGTGGGTAACCGGCGGAATGAAGCGGAGCACGGAAGACATGGCAGAGCTTCTGGTCAGGGCTCTGCCTCCGGAACTTGCAGAACTTTTGAATGACTTTAAAAAGTGACACTTTTAGGGAAGTGTCACTTTTTTGACATTATGGGAAATGTGTCACTTGTCCGCCTGTTCCGCCCGGAGGTAAACTGATAATGAAAGAATCACGATAAATCAAAGGTATCTTAAGGAGGTTGTTATGGCAAAGCGTATTGTATTGAATGAAACGTCCTATCACGGAAAAGGTGCAGTCCGGGAAATCGCAGCAGAAGTCGGAGCAAGAGGCTTCAAAAAGGCATTCATCTGTTCGGACCCTGACCTGGTAAAGTTCGGCGTTACAAAGAAAGTAACAGACGTGTTGGATGAGGCGGGATGCGAATATGAGGTTTACTCCAACATTAAACCAAATCCTACGATCGAAAACGTTCAGACAGGTGTGGCTGCATTTAAGGAGTCAGGTGCAGATTATCTGATCGCCATTGGAGGCGGATCGTCTATGGATACTTCCAAGGCTGTCGGAATCATCATTGCAAATCCGGAATTTGAAGATGTGCGGAGTCTGGAAGGCGTGGCGCCAACTAAGAATCCGTCTGTTCCAATCATCGCAGTTCCGACGACCGCGGGAACCGCAGCTGAGGTTACGATCAACTATGTCATCACAGATGTGGAAAAGAGACGCAAATTCGTCTGTGTAGACACCCATGATATCCCGGTCATTGCCGTCATCGATCCGGATATGATGTCCTCTATGCCGAAGGGCCTGACTGCCGCAACCGGAATGGATGCCCTTACCCATGCGATCGAAGGATATACTACAAAAGATGCATGGGAAATGACAGACATGTTTCATCTGAAAGCGATTGAACTGATCGCACAGAATCTGCGGGGTGCAGTGGAAAATACAGAAGAGGGCAGAGAGGGAATGGCTCTCGGACAGTATGTGGCAGGAATGGGATTCTCAAATGTAGGACTGGGAATCGTACACTCCATGGCTCATTCACTGGGAGCAGTCTATGATACACCGCACGGTGTTGCAAATGCCATTCTTCTTCCGGCTGTCATGGAATACAACGCTGATGCCACAGGGGATAAATATAAGTACATCGCCAAGGCCATGGGTGTGGAAGGCACAGAAGATATGAGTCAGGAAGAATATAGGAAGGCTGCCGTGGACGCGGTGAGACAGCTCTCCATCGATGTGGGAATTCCACAGGATCTGAAAGAAATCGTCAAAGAAGAGGACATTCAGTTCCTTTCAGAGTCAGCGGCCGCAGATGCGTGTGCACCTGGAAATCCAAAGGATGCAAGTTTAGAAGATATTATTGCAATCTATAAATCTTTGCTGTAAGAATTTACGCAAACGAAATGAAAGGACTGGCACACGGAAAAAGTGCGCCAGTCCTTTTTGCAGGATTATTTGCCGTTTTGAAGTTTATCAAAGAAATCTTTTGTCTTCAGAGAAAAAGAACATTTTTCTACCTCGGCATTTGTCAGAAAATCTGTATAAACCCCGTAGACACCGAGTTTCATATATTCTTTGGCTTCATATACACTGTTGACAGTATGTGTGAAAGAATACAGGCCTGCGTCACTTAGAAGCTTCATCCGGTAATCATTGACACTGCTCACAGGGACAGTGACAGCTTCAATGCCGTTGGCAGTGCAGAACCTGATCATTTTGCTGAACGCCACATCCGTCTGCTGATAAGTGGTATAAAGGAAGTGACGGAACGGATGAACCTGTTTTATGGCGTGATACATTGGCTGATTGTAAATCTGTACGATTAACCGGTCCAGAAGGTATTCTTTCTTCATTTCTTTTGCTGTCTTTACAATGACAGAGAAATCATTTTTTGCGGCTGCGGCATCACTGTCTTTGGTGTCTGTTATAATATATGTATCGGGATATTTGTCCATCAGTTCAAAGAGTTCTTTCAATGAGACAGAAGTGTATTTGCCGTACAGCTTAATATTTTTAAACTTTGCATAGGAAACAGGTTTGCCGCCCTTGCTCTTCGGATCACTCAGGTCTTTTCCCCAATAATGCCTTGCGACCATGACATGATCCGTAGTCTGCATCAGGTCAGCTTCAAAAACCCTGAAACCGTTTTGATAGGAATTTAAAAACGCATCTTTGGAGTTCGTATACTCCTTACCATCGATCTCTCCAAGAGCATGTGCAACCGCACGGTAGTCATACCACTGCTTTGACTCCTTCTTTGTCTGTGCGGAAGCTTTTTTATGATCAGACTGCTGTTTGACTTCATTTGCGGCATTCACATTTTGCTGCCGGCCCTGATAAAAACGGAACCCAGAAAAGAGTATGCTTCCAAGAAGGGCAAGAAAAGCAAGGCGCAGGGTGACCCGTTCAAATACTGCTCGGATATATTTAGGCTGATGTTTTGCTTTTTTAACGGCATTTTTGATGGATTTTGTTTTTATCTTTTTATTGTTCAGCATGAAACCTTCCTTTGTAAAAAAGACGTAATATAATTGTAACAATTATGTTAAAAATCATTATAACATAGGAAGACCAAAAAATCAAAAGCATATCAGCAGTCTGTGTGACAAAGTTTTAACATTCAACGGTGGATTTTGAAAGGAACTTCATGGTATAGTAAATGTATTGACGCTGGTTAACTTTTCAAATGATTCATAAGAATCAAAGGATTCAAGGAGGAAATTACTATGGCAAGTATCATTGCAAGTCCAAGCCGTTATATCCAGGGAAAAGGTGAGATGGAAAACCTTTGTACATATGCGGAAAACTACGGAACCAACCTTTTTGTTCTGACAAGTCCGTCAGGAAGAAAAAGAGTGGAGCCTTTCATCGCAAAAGGACAAAAAGATGCCAAGATTACATATGAGGCTTTTAACGGCGAGTGCTGTATGACAGAGATCAATCGTGTCATGGACATGTGTGAAAAGGCAGGAAGCGAAGTCATCGTGGGAATCGGCGGAGGAAAGATCCATGATACCGCAAAGGCAGTGGCTTATTACATGAAAAAGCCAGTCATCATTGTGCCGACCATTGCATCTACCGATGCGCCGTGCAGTGCACTGTCTGTGATCTATACGGATGACGGTGTATTTGAAAAGTACCTGTTTCTGCCGGCAAGCCCGAACATGGTGCTGGTGGACACCGATATTGTCAGCAAAGCTCCGGAACGCCTTTTAGTAGCCGGTATGGGAGATGCTCTGGCAACTTACTTTGAAGCGAGAGCCTGTCAGCAGTCTGACGCATCCAACTGTGTGGGAGGAAAGATCACACGCGCGGCCATGGCACTGGCTGAACTTTGCTATGAAACTTTGATTGATGAGGGGATTGACGCGAAACTTGCTGTCCGTGAAAATATCTGCACGAAGGCAGTAGAACATATCATAGAGGCAAATACTTATCTTTCAGGAATCGGATTTGAGAGCGGCGGTCTGGCAGGGGCACATGCCATCCATAACGGCTTGACAGCAATTCCGGAAACCCATGAATTATACCACGGAGAAAAAGTAGCCTTCGGAACGCTGGTACAGCTGGTTCTGGAAGGAGCGGATCAGGATGAGATTCAGGAAGTCCTCGGATTCTGTCAGGAAGCAGAACTCCCGACTACCCTTGCAGATTTGGGAATCAAGGAAGTAAAAGAAGAACAGATCATGGAAGTAGCACGCCTCGCATGCTCTCCGGACGACACTCTCGGCAACATGCCGTTTGAAGTGACACCGGAGGACGTATATGCGGCGATCATTGCGGCGGACGCACTGGGAAGATACTATTAAGATTCCTGTCTGCGGCACAGATGTCTTCCTGTGAGGAAGCAGACGGCACATAACAGAATAAGGACTGCGGCCATCAAAAGGGCGCAGTGAAGAAAAAAGGCATCCGGCAGGATGGTGATGACAGGGTCGAAAGCCTCATCGAAGATCCAGTAATCATTGGAGAAGGCCAGCTCGTGAAATGTCACGAAGGACTTGTCCCATCCGGCCGCCCAGACGAGAACTCCCAGAAGGAGCGGAAGCACGGCGGCAGAGACGGATGCCCTTTTTAAGAAACGGAAATCCTTTTTTTCCCGCTTCCATAAAAGGCCTGCAGGGATTATGATAAATGAGATGATACAGGCGTATTGGAGACCGGAGAAAATACGCTTCACATCCTGAAAGTGAATCCTTCCTTCCTCAGACATGGGAAGAGAGGGAAACTTCAGGTCTTTTTTATAAAATACTGAATTATAGTCAATGAGCCGGTCATAGTTTTCTCTGATCTGTTGTTCAGAGAGTCCGGATTCCCGGCTGATATGAAGAAGTTTTATATCGGCGTAGTAAAGAGGCCGGAAATTCAGTGTAAATATGACCGAAAATGATATCAGGAATATAGATAAAGAAACCGTAAGCAGAAATTGTTTCATGATGCACCGCCTTTCATGAAACCCATTATAACACAAGGAAGTACCATGATAGCGATTATTTCACCTGCAAAAAACATGAAAGTCAGGAAAGAAAAACAGCGAAGGCTGACACATCCTGTGTTTTCAGAAAAGACAGGACAGATTTATGAAGAATTGAAAAAACTGAAGCCGTGGGAGATCGAATCTTTGATGAAGGTAAATGAAAAGATCGCCCTTCAGGCTTTTTTAGATATACAAAATTTTGAGAACGGGGACGGCAGTGCTGCTCTCATGACTTATGACGGCCTTGTATTCCAGAACGTGGGCGCAGGAGATTTTACCGGATGGGATATGAAATATGCCCAGAGGCATGTGAGAATCTTAAGTGGACTGTATGGGGTGCTGAAACCTTTGGATGCGATTCATCCGTACCGTCTGGAGATGGGCTGCAAAGTAAAAACAGCAGGACAGGGTCTGTATCAATTTTGGGGAGATGCGATTTATAAGGAACTTTATAAGGAACAGGATCTGATCCTGAATCTGGCTTCTGAAGAGTATGCCAAAACCGTGAGAAAATATCTGGATGGGCCGGACCGTTTTGTGGATGTGGAGTTTCTCACCATGAGAAACGGAAAGCTCCGGACCATCGTGGCATGGGCCAAGATGGCCAGAGGTCAGATGATCCGCCATATTGTAAAGAACAGGATAGACCGGCCGGAGGATATCAAAGAGTTTGACTGGGACGGATATGAGTTTGAACCTTCCCTGTCTTCGGAATCCAAGTATGTATTTATCCTGCGGGAGACAAAGTTTTAGTTGACGATCAGGAATCCAAGGTTTAACAGCGCCGCAAACAGGCACCAGATAATGTACGGGATCAGAAGTAAAGCAGATTTTTTGCTGTACTTTCGGAATACATAGAACATCAGTGCATTGAGCAGGTTTAGAGCCAGGATCCAGACAAAAGAGAAAAAAACCAGCCCGTATTCAAAGAAAATGATGGGCCAGAAGAACAGAAAGAAGGACACGGCGAGAAAAAGCTTGATTCCCTGTTTTTTCTCCTGTTCTGTGATGTCCGAGGTCAGCAGGGTGTAAAGGCTCAGTCCGAGCAAAATATCGAGGATCAGCCATACGACGGAAAAGATCCACGGGGCAGGAACGAATGGAGGCTTATTCAGCTGACGGAAGACCTCATCCATCCGGGGTGTCAGGAGTCTGGAGAGCAGACTGACTAAAATGGGAAAAATGATGCAGAGTTTTAAAAGCTGCTTCTTTGATAATTGTTTCATAACACACACCTGGGGCTTTTTACATAGTCTATGCTGCAAGGGTTGTATATCTTGACAAAAAAAGATATTATAATGGGAAAAGGAGTGATATGAAATGGAATTAAAGTGTCCTAAAATATATAGAGACGGAAAATATCTGGCTTACGGCGGCAATCAGGAATGGTTCCCGGGCACGTTCCAGCGGCGTGCGGGATGCGGAAGCGTCACCGGCACGAATATCGCCGTCTGTGAAGGCTTATTTTCGCAAGAAGTAGAAAACTCAGAGTCCATACCCTATGAATCATATCTAGAACTCATGGAGGGCATGTATCAGTATATGACGCCCGGTTTCATGGGCTATCCGCTGATCGGAAAATTTAAGAAGGACTTTTTAAGCTTTGCATCCGGCAGAGGGAAAGACCTGAAGGCTAAAAGTATGTTTCTGCCCAGAGATAAACAGGGATGCCTGGAATTTATCAGGGAAGGGCTGTATCACGGACACCCTGTGGCGCTGCTGATCTGGCGGCATTCCAGGAAGGAATTCAGGGAAGACAACTGGCACTGGGTGACCATCACAGGATATGAAGAGGAACGGGAGATTTTGATCTGGTCCAACTGCGGGGAACGGGAAGAGATCCCTGTGAAAGTCTTGCTGGATGACTCGGCTAGATATTATATCGGACTGGTCCGTTTTGAAGAAAAGAATTAAAGAGTTCCGATTTTTACAATTCATATGAAGAGAAAGAGAGTAAGCTGTAACCCATCAGCAGGAAACAAAGTAAATAAGAGAGATGGGAACAAAGGCGTTCACCGGAGATATATCCGGCGGACGCCTTTCTTTTATAAAAAGGAGTGATATGTATGGAGAGAACAAAAAAATTGGGACTCGGAAGTGCGATATCCGTCTGTGTGGTATTGATCGTAGCCACCAGCTGTCTGCTTTCCCTCGGGCAGGGCATGGGTCTTGCAGGCAAAAATTTTATTATCGCACTGTTTGTCGTACTGATACTGAACGGGTTTTTGGCTTTAAGTTTTTCAGAGCTGCATTCCATGATGCCGAAAGCAGAAGGGGGCCTGGGACAGTACACTTTGGTGGGTTTAGGACCGGTGGCATCTATGGTATCTACGTTATCCGCTTATGTGATCGTTGATATTTTATCCGGTTCCGTAGAAATCGCCATGTGCGGAACGGTGCTGAATCAGATTTTTCTTCCCCAGATTCCGGCACCGGTGATCAGTGTGATCGTATTGGGGGTTCTGTCCTATGTAAACTATAAAGGAGTTGATTTTTTTGCCCGAATCTAGAATATTGTCGTATTCCTTCTGCTGGCATCTTTTCTGCTCATGGGTATCATAAGTTTTTTCCATCTGGGTACCGGCGAGATAGTGACGGCTGCACAGCAGACGAAGCCTCAGATTACCGGTATCAAAGGATCTAAAGAACCCTAAAAGAGATGTACTTTTGGCTATGATTATTGGCATTGTCGTCCTGTTCGGAGTGCAGGCACTGCTCGGTGTGGGAATGACACAGTATGTCACACTGCAGGAACTGGCAGCAAAGATTATCCTTACGCTAGTATTATATATAGGCACCAGGCTGAAGGCTTCCCCAATGATCGGAAAGCCGGGAGATTACTTTTTCGGCATCCGGTTTATGCCGGGAAAGGTGATACTGCCTGACACGGTGAATCCGAATGAACTGGTCGAAGGGGAAGCAGCGCTGATGGAATTTATGAGGGCAGAGCAAGTATTTGACAAGATCATTCAAAGCCGTGACTTCCGGGCACAGATACAGGTTTTTTTAAATTTTTATGTGAACTGTAATCAGGAAAAGCTGGAGCACTTAGAAGACAGAAATCTTGGAAATTACCTGATTGATGAGATCACCAGGCGGGCCGGAAATGTAAAGATTGAAGAACTGGGTGAATTGACAGGGTATTCTGTCCGTTATGTAAATAAAGTGTTTAAAGAAAATATGGGAATTTCACCGAAAACGTATTGTAAGATCGCCCGGTTTCAGACCGTTTTAAACAGCCTGAAATGGGAAGAGGACGAAAAGGACCTGCTGGCCATTGCCATGAATGCCGGATATTATGACCAGTCCCATATGATGAAAGACTTTCGAAAATATACGAATATGACGCCGGTGCGGTATATCAAGAGTTTGGAGGAAGCGGAATATAAAAACAGGCTGATTATTTTAGGGTGAGTATTAAAAAGAGCTGATGCATAAAAATCATCAACTCTTATCTTATATGTATCTTTATTGTTCTCTAAAACACAATTTACCGTCTTTCGGGTCTTCCACGATTGCAAGAGATTCTAAATGTACGCCCTTATCCCTAATAATCTGTCCGCCGTCTTGGAAGCCTTTCTCGATCACGATACCGCAGCCGATCAGGTTAGCGCCGGAGCCGTTGACAAGATCGATTAATCCGTTTAATGCCTGTCCATTGGCAAGGAAGTCATCGATGATTAGAATATTGTCATTCGGGGACAGGAACTTTTTTTCTACAAAAATATCAAATTCCAGCCCTTTGGTATAAGAAATTACCTTAGAGGTCAGCAGGTCTCCGTCCAGATTCTTGGACATGGATTTCTTTGCAAATACAACCGGGATATTGTCAAAATACTGTGCGGCAATCGTCGCGATCCCAATCCCTGAGGCTTCAATGGTCAAGATTCTGGTGATATTTTCCGGAAACAGTCTTCTGAATTCTTTTCCTATTTCCTGAAGCAGCCCGATGTCCATCTGGTGGTTTAAGAAACTGTCAACTTTGAGGATTCCCCCATCCTTTAATACGCCGTCTTTTAAAATGCGCTCCTCTAATAATTTCATAAATTTCTCCATTTCATTCGACTTTTTTATCATTCTAGCACCAAAAGCTGTCAAAATCAATGAGATCAGGCAAGAATTGAGTTGTAAAAACACCATGCCTACCTTATAATATATAAGAATATAGGTTATTTTATAAAGATATATAGGAATATAGGAGGAACGCCCGTGAACCACGAGAAATTTCTTGTCCTTGATTTCGGGGGACAGTACAATCAGTTAATTGCAAGGAGAGTCAGAGAATGCAGCGTTTACTGCGAAATTAAACCTTACACTGCCTCACTTGAAGAAATAAAAGAATACAATCCAAAAGGAATCATTTTTACCGGAGGACCCAACAGTGTTTACGGAGAAGATTCCGCCACATATGAAAAAGAAATATTTGAACTGGGAATTCCGATCCTGGGTATCTGCTATGGTTCCCAGCTGATGGCCCATGTCCTCGGCGGCAAGGTGGAAACCGCCCCTGTCAGCGAGTACGGGCACACAGAAGTGGATCTGGACAATTCATCCAAGCTCTTTGACGGCGTGGGTGATAAAACAGTCTGCTGGATGAGCCATACCGACTATATCGCCGAAGCGCCGGAAGGTTTCAAGATTACCGCAACAACTCCGGTATGTCCGGTGGCTGCTATGGAAAATGCGGATAAGAAGCTTTACGCAACCCAGTTCCATCCTGAAGTTATGCATACAGAACAGGGCAAAGAAATGATCTATAATTTCTTATACAAAGTATGCGGCTGCAAAGGTGACTGGAACATGGATTCTTTCGTGGATGATATGATTAAATCTATCCGTGAAAAAGTTGGAGACGGAAAAGTGCTCTGTGCATTGTCCGGAGGCGTGGACTCCTCTGTGGCAGCCGTTATGCTGGCGAAAGCAGTCGGAAAGCAGCTGACCTGTGTGTTTGTAGACCATGGACTGCTCCGCAAAAATGAGGGTGATGAAGTAGAAGCAGTCTTCGGACCGGAAGGACCGTATGACTTGAACTTTATCCGAGTGAACGTTCAGGATAGATTTTATGAGAAATTAGCGGGAGTGGAAGAACCGGAACAGAAACGTAAGATCATCGGGGAAGAATTCATCCGTGTATTTGAAGAAGAAGCAAAGAAAATCGGATCTGTGGACTTCCTGGTACAGGGAACCATTTACCCGGATGTGGTGGAAAGCGGCGTCGGTAAATCTGCCACCATCAAATCCCATCACAATGTGGGAGGCCTCCCTGACTATGTAGATTTCAAGGAAATCATCGAGCCTCTCCGTGATCTATTCAAAGATGAAGTAAGACAGGCCGGAAGAGAACTTGGAATTCCGGAATATCTTGTCATGAGACAGCCATTTCCAGGACCGGGACTTGGAATCCGTATCATCGGAGAAGTAACAGCGGAAAAGGTTAAGATCGTGCAGGATGCCGATGCAATTTACAGAGAAGAAATTGCAAAAGCAGGAGTGGACAAAGGGCTAGGACAGTACTTTGCAGCATTGACAAATATGAGGTCCGTGGGAGTTATGGGGGATGGAAGAACCTATGACTATGCCATTGCGCTGAGAGCTGTTAACACTTCAGATTTTATGACTGCAGATGCGGCACAGATCCCTTGGGAGGTGCTTGGGAAAGTGACTACCAGGATCGTGAATGAAGTGGAACATGTCAATCGGGTGATGTATGACTGTACGGGGAAACCGCCGGCTACGATTGAGTTTGAGTGATTTAAGATTCGATTGAAAGGCATGCGATATCAAGTTGTTCGATGGATGAAATAGTAGAAATATTTTCAGAAAAAAGAGGAAAGGAATATACGATATGAATATAGATAAGTATGTAGATAACGATCTATTATCTAGATTTGAATTTTTTAATTATGGCCATGCCTTAGAGATACTTCATAACGCTTTTCCGATAGAGTGGGATGAGTTACAAGACTGTTTGCGAAAACTGAAACTTACTTTGGCAGACATTAAAAAATCTGGCGGAAACGAATCACCAATACCTAAAAAATTTGATGACGTTTTATATCCGTATGGGTGGAGAGAAATCAGAATAAGCGGAGATTTGACAGTAAAAAAATATCCAAGGCAGACTGCACAGAGAAGGGGGCGTTTTGCAGATAAGCCTTATGATGTTGAAACAATAGAAGGGTATATTGATGGCCACAATATAGATTTTTTGAAAAACAAAGTTGCTTTCGACCTTGAATGGAATAGTAAGGATCAAACTTTTGATCGAGATTTATTGGCTATGAGAACTTATTTCGATTGTGGACTGATTGAGGTAGGAGTAATTGTAACGAGAGCGGAAAAACTTAATGATATTTTTAAGCAAGAAACGGATGACAATGGTCAATTGTTAATAAAAAAATATGGAGCGAGTACTACATGGATGGGCAAATTGCGTTATAGACTCGATTCCCGGCGCAATGGAGGTTGCCCCATTTTAGCAGTGGGGATTGGAAAGGAATGTGTTGAAGAATATGGCAGATTTAACGAGTACTATACAAAACTTAATTAAATTTACGAACGGAAAGAAATATAATACAATTTATGCGGATCCACCGTGGCAGTTTCAGAATAGGACAGGTAAAGTGGCCCCAGAACATAAACGATTAACACGGTATGAGACGATGACAATCGCAGATATTAAAGCGTTACCTATTGCAGATATTACAGGAGAAAAAGCGCATTTATATTTATGGGTTCCAAATGCGTTGCTCCCGGATGGATTGGCAGTAATGGATGAATGGGGTTTTGATTATAAGGGTAATATTGTGTGGGAAAAAGTCCGGAAAGATGGAGGACCTGACGGCAGAGGAGTTGGTTTCTATTTTAGGAATGTTACAGAATTGATTTTGTTCGGCATTAAGAAAAAAAGTTCACCAAATAGAACATTGCAGCCAGCACGATCTCAAGTTAATATCATTCGGGCTATGAAACGAGAACATAGCCGTAAGCCCGATGAGATTATTCCAATTATTGAGGCATGTAGTCAAGGACCCAGAATTGAGCTTTTCGCAAGAGGAGTTCGAGAAGGTTGGGACATGTGGGGCAATCAGGCAACAGCAGATTATGAACCGACATGGGAGACTTATTCAAATCATACAGTTGCGCATGCAAAGCAGTTTTAGATTATGTGAAGAAGATTTCAAGTATTAAAAATAGTTGGAATATAAGAGTGAAAGCATGAAAATTGTGCTCTTAAAAATAAAAACTATAGATGGTTATTAAAGAAGAAATAAATTACTATTCAATGATCTGACGGTGCCTACAGAAAAATCTATATTATTTGTGGAATCGAATGTTCTTTCATTAAGATATAGGTACTGCTGAAATTGATATTTTTAGGCATGATGAAAAATATAAAAATTTTCAGAATCGAGACTAAATTTATCACATATTTTGTTAATTATAATACTTTAAAACATGCAAGCTGATATAAATGTCAGTTTGCATGTTTTTCTATGAAACCACATTCCCAAGTGACAAAATCCCACCGCCATGCTATATTTCTCTTATAAGGAAATCCAACCACAAATCCAATGGCACAGGAGAGATCAATGGGAAAACCAGGGAACAAAAACAACATCATAAAACTTCTTCAGGAGAGCAGAAATAAGCAGACTGCAGAGGAAATTGCCGATTGTCTGGGTATTCAGAGGAACACAGCCAGTGCTATCTTAAATGAGCTTGCCAGAGACGGTATCGTTCGGAAGGAGAAAACACGTCCGGTGATGTTTTCTTATATTGAAAAAGATTCGGCATTTTCCGACGATCCGTTTGCGTCCTTTATCGGTGCGGACAAAAGTCTGAAGGAGACGGTGGAAAAGTGCAAATTGTCTGCGATCTATCTCAAACGGGCATCGGTTCGATTCCTTATGTAAATCAGGGCGTTGAGATTACATCGGATAAAGGGTCAGTTCAGTATCTTCTGACGACAGAGCAGATCCATGTGTATTTTCCGGCAGAGACCATTGTCACGGCAGGATTTACTGTTCAGAATAAAAAGTCTCAAATCGTCTTAAATACTTCTATAAATAGCCGTTCTTGTGTTCCATTCTCAATTTTACCAATGATTTACCAATATTTCTGGAGAGCCAGACTTGCAAAAAAAATGAGCCAGAATGAGGAGATTAAAAATATGAGCGAATTGAAACCAAGAATAACGGAGAACGAAATTGATTATATCCTTGTCGGAGATTACTACATCCCAGATTTGAAGCTGCCGGAAGAACACCGCCCCATCGGAAAGTATGGACGGATGCACCAGGAATATTTAAGAGAAGTCCACCCAGCCAGATTGAACATATTGACCTTGACTGGGGAGTTATGGACATATCTTGCAGATCTGAATGAACAGGCACAGGAACGGTTAGACACCATCATGGAGCAGATGAAAGCTGCCGAGGGTGTGACCGAGGAATTGAAGCGTACCTGTCAAATGGAATGGGTGCAACGGTGCAATAACATTCACAACCGGGCAGAAGAAATTATTTTACATGAGATGATTTATTCATAACGATATGATAGAATGAATATTACAAATCCGAAAGTTGCAAAGAAGAAGCTTACATAATTTAGAACAGTTTTTTATTAGAAGAGGTAGATTATGGAAAAATATGAGATGTTGCCGACAGAAGAAAATTTGATTGAAACTTTATATAAAGATACTATTAATAGAAATAAGGATATTGTCTATTTTTATAATATCTTGCAAGCTCAGGAATTTGCAAGTGCTATGGCAATTGATGGAAGATGGGGCAGTGGAAAAACCTTTTTTGTCCGCCAAACAAAGATGGTAATTAATGCATTAAATCCATCAAGTGTTATGGACGAGGAAAAGAGAGCAAAAGTTACAGCCAGACTTTCATTTCCGAATAATGGACAAGATAGAGATAATTGTAGCATAGCGGTATACTATGATGCCTGGGAGAATGATAATGATACAGAACCTATTCTTTCGTTAATTTATGAGATTACAAAACAGCTATGTGTGGATTTTTCATTATCAGATAAGAGTATTGTTAAGATTGCTGGTGCAATTGTAGAAGCGATTAGTGGACACAATATTAACGGAATTAAAGACGCTTTGTCATCAGATGATCCATTTACAAAATTTAAGGAGCAGAAAGATATTGAGGCTAAAATAAAAGATTTTTTAACGGGATTATTAGCTGAAAGAGGAAATAGATTAGTTATTTTTGTTGATGAATTGGATAGGTGTAAGCCAACTTTTACAGTTCATCTTCTTGAACAAATAAAGCATTACATATTTGACGATAGAATTACTTTTGTTTTTTCTGTTAATTTGGAACAGCTACAACATACAATAAAACATTATTATGGAACAAATTTTGATTCGTGTAGATATTTAGATAGATTCTTTGACTTGCGAATTACGATGCCTCCTGCTGATATGGACAAATTTTATACTCAAATCGGACTTGAATCCAGATATTATGTTGATATTATAACAAAGAGAATAATAAAAATGTTCAATTTTGAATTGCGTGAAATCACAAGATTTTATTCACAGGTTAAGGCTGCTGTATATGAACCAACGCATGATAGTGGAAAATATGATTTTTCTTTTTCTGATGGAAAAGGAAGACAAATTATTATGATTTACATTGTTCCGTTACTGATTGGTTTGAAAATTGCAGATATTTCTAAATATGATGATTTTATTAATGGGAAAAACAGTGATCCTTTAAAAAAACTATTTGATACAGACAATCAAAACCGTGTGTTAGAAAATATGTTAAATCATGACGAATCATTTGAACAGGAAGATGGAAAGAAATTAGTAACGCAAGAAGAAGTAATTATACGGTTTTATGAGGCTATTTTTGTAACACAGTATACGGGAGGTAGATATTATACGAATTTAGGACAATATGAATTTTCGAAAGAATCAAAGTCATTTGCTCTTAATACATCGAACATGATGTCAAATTTTGCTGTATTGTCATAATTTGAATAAAATATTCCATAATTGCAACTAATATTATCCTATCAGAACCAAAAGAAGAAATAAAAAATTTTTAGATTGTTATTCGGGTTTTCAACTGAATAACCACAGCAAAACCGCTGCTACATGGAAACCAACAAACCATGCAACAGCGGTTTTTTGTTACCGTTTTTTCCTCTGGCTGATTGGCGTTCCCATTTTCTTTGATTTTTTGAGAATCCTAATGAGCCAGCGAAATTCTTCGTCTGACAGATTTTTATAGTTGATACCAAGCTGCTTGCAGTAAAGGACAACCAGCTTTTCATCCCGACTGCCCTTGAAATTTTCGACCGCTTCCAGATTTTCTTTCAGTTCATCGGCAACGG
>OAXJ01000059.1_pt1 | contig 142033 bp, 220 predicted proteins | sample 1517241 | NCBI WGS metagenome assembly OAXJ01 (sample SAMEA2580293, study PRJEB22360) | human gut metagenome | biome: human gut; feature: human-associated habitat; material: faeces | place: Denmark | collected 2008/2010 | reverse complement strand
TGTGGGCAGCCTTCTCAGCAGCCTCGGCAGCGTCAGCGGCCACGATGGCAGCCACGCCTGCCTTTGCGGCAGCAGCGGCAGAACCGGCGTCAGCGACCTTGTCGCCCTTCGCGGCAGCGGTGAAGGGAGCGGTGAAGAACAGCTCTGCGCCCTCAGCCATGATGCAGACATCTGCGTTGGCAGCGCTCAGAGCGCTGGTGCCGCCGCAGACGCCCAGAACGACGGCCACCTGAGGCACGACGCCGGACACCTTTGCGATGGTGGCGTTGAGCTTTGCAGCTGCATTCAGCACGTCCAGACCCTCAGCCAGCTTTGCGCCGACGGAGTCGTAGAAGGTGACGACCGGGCAGCCCGTCTGGGCAGCCAGCTCGAGGACCTTGATGTTCTTCTCAACGTCCTTGACGGAAACAGCCTCGCCGTTCTGGAAGACGGCGTAAGCCTGCTGACCGGCAGCATAGCCGCTGGCAGCGCTCACCGCACCGTCCGCAAACAGAGCGGTGTATTCCCCGTCATCAAAAAACTTGGCGAGGATTTCTCCTTTGGTACTCTTTGAAGCCATGGTAAGACCTCCTGCTTATCTGTGTGAGTTTCAAAATTAGGTATATTATACCTTACTTCCAACTTTTTTTCAAGATGGTCTATGCAAATCTCTATAAGTCTATATTTATCGATATTGCGACATTATTTCGAAGTCGTTTTTGCCATTCCAAAATGGACTCTATGAAAATCTCTGTAAGTCTATATATCTTTTGAAGATTTGGTGTCAAAATTGGTGTCAAATAATTAGGAAACAATCCTATTAAACTGTTTGATTGCCTCTGCTTCGGTCTCTTCTTTTAAGATATGAGTATACACTTTCAAGGTTATATCGGGCGACGAATGTCCCATGAGGTATTGAACCGATTTAACATCCATCTTGGCTTTGACAAGCCGTGTACAATATTCGTGACGCATACTATGGGCAGTGACTTCAGGCAATGGTTCATCATGGCAACTATTATAGGCTTTGATTAGTCCTTCAAAAATTCTAACAAGGTTTTTATTCGTATAGGGCCTTCCAGTTTTTGCTATAAACAAGAAGTCGGCTTGCCCATCTATTATTCTCTCTGCTTTTACAATCGGACGTTGTTTTACCGCTTCTTCAAAAGCAATGATGGCGTCTTTAGATAATGGGATAGTCCTTATCCCACTTTCTGTTTTTGTAGGTGCTAAATACAGCCCGCCGCTCTTTCCATCGTACACCATCTGATGAGATATAGTAACAGTGTTATTATCAAAATCAAATGACTTTTTTGTTAGCCCGCATAATTCTCCTGCTCGAAGTCCTGTCTCGTGCAAAAGCATCACCATGCCAACATGCCTTTTATATACTCGACTAGATTTCATGAACTTGATCAGATTTTGATACTGCTCTTCTGTTAATATTTCTTTTTCTTTTGAGTCACATTTGACAACTGTATTTAATTTAAAAACGAATGGATTTCTAGGAATTATATTCTCATCAAACATTTCTTGAAATGCCGGTCTAGCTAAAGACATGACATCTCTGATTGTTGTATAACAATATCCTTCGTTATCCAATTCTCGTGCAAATTGTTTTACATCTCGCACTAAAATATCAGTTGCATTCATTTCCCCAATTAGGTGATTCTGAAAGATTTTCAAATTCTGCGATTTTGTTTTATAGCTGCTTGGCCTAATAGTAAGTTTTGTTTCTTCGAGATGTCTTTTTGCTAATTGGTACACTGTGATTTTTGAAGCAGATGTTATACCCAAATTAAGTTTTTCTTGGATTTCAGCTTCTTTTTCTCTCAATTCTTTAAGTGAAGTGGCGTATATTATTGAGCGTTTTCCAAGTTTGTTTGTCCATCTATATTGGTATCTCCCATCCTTTCTCTGGCTCTCGCCGTCTTTTAAAACTTTGCCATTATTATCTTTACGTCTTATCATGATGCAGAACTCCTTACGTTATATAAGAAGCTCTGGTGTGACACCATGAGTATACCACATCAGAGCCTATATTTCAAACAGAATACGTTTGATCTATATATTTTTCGAGAGCCTTACGTTTGATAAGACGTTTATTCCCCACCCAAAGTACCAATGGACAGTTTTCATCATCAGTAATCGCTCTTAGTCGGCAGACCCCAATCCCCGTGTAAGCAGCCGCTTCATCTAACGTCAGAGTCGTCTTTTCCCAAATTGGGACTTCCTTCATTCAATCACCTCTTCCATCTTCTCTTCCCCATACCTCGCCACACACACATTATATAAGAGCATGGCACGTGTCATAAGGCCAACTCCGCCGATACGAGGTGTAACTTTGATATCTTCCATCTCATAAATATCATCGGCGCAGTCTCCGTGTTGCTTTCCGTTCTCGTCATAGTTGATGCCAACATCGATGCAGACTTCAACCCGATCAAGACTAAACGGTGTGATAAAGTTGCGCTTGCCCACAGCAGAGATGACCACATCGACCATTTCAAATCCAAGAGTAGTGGCCTTCATGCGGGAACCCGTGCTATTCACAGAGATCACATTACAGTGCCGTTTAATCAGCATATCAACCAGCGGACGACCAACAATATCAGATTGACCGCATACGAGTACATTCTTGCCATCCAGATCGTAACCGATGGAGTCAAAAATCTTCATAACGCCCAGCGGAGTGCAGGGCTGAAATTTAGATGTAGAATTAAAGCCATCAACGTCAAGTTCATCTGGAATACAAATATTTTTAGGGTCGATATGTTTTGGCAACGGAAGCTGAACAATGATACCGTCCACATATTCCCAATTATAATCTTCTAAGATCTTGTTGTTCAATTCATCTTCGGTAATATTTTCTGGCAGTTTGACAAGCTCCACTCCGATTCCAACCTCTTCACAGTCACGCAGCTTGCCGCGAATATAAGCATTGGATGCAGGGTTGTCCCCTACTTGATAAATATGTAAAATAGGAGCATAGTCATCTTCTGCGATGACATTCTTGATTTTATTTTTGATATCCTGTGCGATAGATTTGCAGTCAATAATCATTGTGAGTCTCCTTTATAAGAATGTCTGAAATAGTTTCCTAAGCTTTGCGCTGAGAGCGTTATTTTCAAGATATGACGAAGAATTCAATCTGAACTTTCTGTACGGAACGTTTTCAGATGATAGATAAACATCATAATTGATGTCGTCTATTGTGAAGGACTCATTAGTGACAACTTTGGCGGTCGGTAAAAGACATTCAAGCAATGAAATATCATAATTGAAATCCTGACAAAGAGATTTACCAAAATCATCAATATCTGGAATCTTCTCATTATCGATATAGTCCCAAATATATTTTATTCCAGTTAGACCATCTTTCATGAGGCTATCCGTTTTTACCATTTTGTGTAGGTCTGTATCAATCAAAATAAATCTACTATAGAATCCAGAAAATCCTCCATTAGACTGTAAAAGCAGCTTCATATGTTTTCTCCTTTATACTCACTACTACTATACAGAATATTTCGTAGCTGATTGATAAAACCATCAACAACGCATTCACTGCAATCTAAATTAACCGTACACATGCCACAGCTATCAGTATAATGGTGCAGTAGATCTTCGATTGATCTTTTATAATATTCTGTTTGGTCTTTATAAAACCCTAATTCTACCGTAAATTCGCCGCTTTTATTTAACGTATTACCGCTATTATTTTTACTCATTTATTACCTCAAATAAGATGAAGAAGCCATTGTTTGCTCCAATCGATATTTTTCATGTTCACCCAGCATTTCACGTCGCCATCTTTGAATAAATATTTCTGATTGAACTTTCTTAATGTAAAATGTGGCTCGCAGTCCGGCCATGAAAAATTACCGGGACATCTCCACACAAGATATAAATCACCCGGAATTAGGTTTGACTTATTTGTTGTCATACAACTTAACAAAAGTGTTTTAACGAATGGATTATACATATCGACATAGGCTACTACGTTTAAACATGGGCGCGTGACGTTATTTAGATATGGATGAATGAAGTTCCTTGAGATTCTAAATCCAGGCTTAAATCCATCTATATCAATCCAATATGCGATTTTCCATCTTGGAGTCCAATCTCCGTAATCTACTATTGTAAGGTATGGTCGGTAGTTCACAAAACAAATTTTACCATCCAAGTTCAACACCACTTTCGTTTACAATATAGATGCCGTTGTCTTTCAAATACTCAATAAATTCTTCGTGTGGCAACTTATGGGCGAGCTCACAAATAGTGTAATTACTTCTGCCTTTCACCCACTTTGTTTCTTTTCTCAAGTTAGACCACTGATGTACACGAAATTCCTTACAACGCCATTTTAAATGAAAGGTATCCGCACACGAATCGCAAATTGGTATCTCTACATAAAAGTCACCCGGATAGCGTTTTCGTCGCCACCACTCCATATCATAGAATACAATACCATAGAGTTCAGGATAATCTTCAAATCCATGTTCTCTAAGGTAAGCAAAACCCAATCCATTGATGGTCCATTCTGGCGACCTTGGAACTGTATATCGAAGCTGCGATTCTGTATGCGAGATACAGGCATTGTTATATTTTCCATCAATGCCCATAATGTACCAGTCGGATTTATAATAGCCTATTTGCTTAGTCAAACTCTTACCACCTCATAAAATCTAGTTTTATTTTATAAATCCAATCCATTCTCCATCTTTTGTTAATGCACAGCCATAACTATTTGGATGCATTTTGCAACCTTCTTTTGCGATGCACGTACCACAGTTTGGATGTTCACCGTAGCGATACTTTTCGATGATTTCATTTTTGTTTTCTTTCATTGTCTGCCCTCCATAAATCATACATTTTACTGCATACTCACACGATTATATACTGACCCATTCTTATCAGCCAGCAAGCACTGCTCTAGATGTTTTTGTTTTTTCATAAGCTCGTATTTGGCAGCGAAAATCATACCATTATATTCAGTTGCCGCTTCTTCATAAGTGTCTGCGAAACGATAACAATCAGGATTTGCCCCAACGCTAAAAGTCTTTGATCTCGTTTTGTTACTCAAGGTATGGAACTTAGAATAGTAACTTCTTTCTTCAAAAGTACCAAAGACAGGCTCACATTTGATGCCAGCCTTTGTATCGTCAAATCTAAATCCAGTACACCATAGAGGAGTATCTTCTGGGACTGTTTTAATGTCGTAAACCATATTTTATTCCTCAAATATTATTCGCCGCAAACACAAACGACCTATTAAAAATATCTTTGAGATTTTTTTCTTGAATCTTATTTCCTTCAGATAAAGTAACCTTGATAACTTCATCGTCGGTATATGTCTCATCATATTCTGCCGTGTCGCAAATCTTATACAGTTTGCTGTCTTTATTTTGAAATAGAGCTCCCTCACCAAGTTTTAATGGAGCTGTTTTCTTTTCTTCTCGAATATGTGCTTTCATGCGACCTCGATTCTTTCTTTAGCAATTTCAAAATATTTCTGATTAAGCTCTATTCCAATATAATTTCGTTCAAGCTTTCTAGCGGCGACGCCACTTCCACCAACTCCCATACAATTATCAAGAACGGTTTCACCTTTATTCGTATATGTACTGATAAGCCACTCCATTAAAGCCACTGGCTTTTCGGTTGGATGAAGCATAACAGAACTATGCGCTCTTGGAAAAGTCACCAAAGATTTTGGATACTTCTTTGTGTCTCCTACTCTTTCCGCAGATGCCTGATTTGTAGAATTAAAGTTGCCGTAGTTGTTGTTTTTACGATTTCCATCTTTATATTTTGTGCCCATTCCGTGTAGCGGTTCACCTTCTGTGAATTGTGGATTATATGTAGGAAGCCTTTTATAAAAAACAACAATTTCTTCTGTACTGCGGAGTGGCATTCGTTTTGCATTCAAAAATCCAGATGAAAGAACTTTGTTCCACACGAGATTATATCGCCACATTTTGCGGTTACTTTCCATAAGATCTGCCATAAACATTCCATCGGCAAATAGGCAAATCGCACCGTTATCTTTAATAATTCGGTTGTATTGATCCCACAGCTTGTCGAAAGGAATCACAGAATCCCATTTATTGTGAGTGACACCATATGGCAAGTCACAAAGAATCATATCGATAGATTTATCTGTGATTTGTGGCATAATTTTCAAACAATCATCATTATAAAGTTCCATTCATTCACATCCTCTTATTCCTCCCACCCACCCATAAAATTTACCTTTTACCAGAATGAATATTTCGTTCTAATCGAAGGTGTTTCTACACTTTTTGCAGGATTCTCCAGCGTTGCAGCCGATGCGATAATTTCACCGATGCTCTTCTGGAATTCCTGCAATTTCTTCAATTCGCTTTTAATATCAACTTTCACTTCGACATTTTCAATAAACCCAATGTCCTCAAGACATTTACAGTAACCGGCAATCTCGTTATAGAAGATGTGGTCGTATTCTTCCAAAAGCGTGTGCTCGTCAAACAGCTTTACTTGCCATGCAATTCCAAATGGAGCTTCTTTCTCGTAATGAGATTCGATAATATAATACTTCATTATATATTCTCCTTACTTGATGCTGTCCTTAGCTTTAACCCTCTTTAAAACATCAGCTTTATTCTCTTACTGTTTTCCGGTACTTCCAAAACCACCGGCTCCACGCTCAGTTTCGTCCAATTCGGAAACTTCTTCAAAATCAGCCTGCCAAAACGGAACAACTGCCATCTGAGCAATACGGTCACCATGAGTAATCATTTGAGGGATGTCGGAATGATTATGTAAAGCAACGATGTACTCGCCACGATAATCCTGATCGCAAATACCAGTTTTATTCGCAGGAGCAAGTCCCTGCTTGGTTGCCATACCGCTACGAGCGTAGATAGCGACGTACCAACCTTCCGGCAGAGCCATTCGCAGACCAGTATGTACCTTAACTGTCTCACCCGGCTGAATCATAATGCAGCGGTCGCCATTCTTGTTTACCATCGTTGCATCATCAAAACTAATGTAAGCATACAGGTCTGCACAAGCAGCATTTTTAGAACCATAAGTCGGCAGACGAGCATCTTCGTGCAGTTTATTGATCTTAATGTTGGGGCGATACGGCATCCGACTCATGCCATAGCCAAGATTAGTAGTTGCGTTTCCTAAATCCATATTATTTTCCTTTCTCTTCTGGAGTCTACCAAAGGGTTGGCTCTTTATATCCAAGACTCCATTTAATATCAATTACTCGTTGGTTCTTACTTCCCATATATGGAAGTGAGATATCTTTTTCTGCTTCAATAAAAGGACCATCTACAAGGACGTTGATATCCGCAAGAATGTCAGCCACAAGTCCATCTTGGTTCCATAAGTCTTCCCACTTGTATCCAGTCCAGAGCCAGACGTCTTTTTTGCTTAGAAATTCAGTCCACACACGATGGACGATTTTCTTAACAACTTCTCTATTCTCCGGCAAGAGTGGATCTCCACCAGTAAGCGTAAGCCCCTGAATATAATCAGGTCGAAGTAAATCTACAATTTTATCAAGCGTTTCATCTGTGAATGGCTGACCACCATTCGGGTCCCATGTAGTAGGATTCTGACAGCCGGGACAATGATGATCACAACCCTGCACGAAAAGTGTGACGCGCACCCCTTCGCCATTTGCTATATCACAGGGAACAATTTTAGCGTAGTTCATTTAATGCCCTCCATTTTTGCCCCACAATAGGGACAATACTTAAAAGGCTTGTATTTCTCAGAGCCGATACAAGGTGTCTCGCGCGGATAGAAAAAATCTTCGTAAAACTGTTCGTTGCAATTAGAACAATGATATACAGAGTCTTCTTCGTCATCGCACGGCCAGTGATCCCAGTGTGCAATAGCACGAACTGTATTAGATTCTGCTTTCGGAAGCCCTAATAGGTCTTCGCGTTCTTCTGCTAGGAAATCGGAATAGTCATCTCGTTCGTCATAAAAGCGCATATGTTTTAAGCCACTGTCAATCTCATCTAGCAAAGGAGTGATGTCCGCCCATCGAGCATTTTCAGGAATGTATTTCGCCATCTTAAACCACCTCAATGCTTAAACGTCTGTAGTGCTGCAAACACGACAATAGCAACGTTCACAACTCCACAAAAGAACTTCTGTGTTCTTTCGTCATCAAAACTTGCCTTGGACACTTCAACGATAAGTTGCTCACATCGGATGCAACAGCCCATCATAATTAGAGTTGCTAAGACAGCAATCGTAAAATCAGTCAACATCGATTAACACCTCCTCGACAGGAATAATCTGACCATCAATGTAGTAGCACATCTGACCGTGCTCATTATAATAAGGAGACATATAACCATAGCCTCGATTGGTTGTACATTTAGAGAATAAGTAATACATAATATGTGTATCCTTGTCGTATACCATAGGGGTATCATTGATACGATAGAACCAACCATTCTCTACAGCTACATTCCCTACTGAGTCTTTCACACTTGTACTGCATCCAGTCAGTATAATCGCTGCTAGAAGTACACATACGGCAGTATTTTTGAAAGTCTTAAACATACTTTTCCTTTCTAATAAAAGCGGGATTTTAGAAAACGTATCCGGCTTCGTGTTCTTTAAAATCCTCTACACCTTCAATTATTTCCTTGTATCTATCTGGAAAGTTTTCTGGATAGAACCAGCCAAGTTCTTGATTTACTCCATAGTCGTAAAAACCAAGCTCTTCCCACTTTTTAAGATAATAAACAAACTGCTTGTATGGGATAATCTTACGAAGGTAAATATAGACATGGCGAGGCCACATAACTTTTCGGAACGTCCAACACATAGTAAAGAGAATCTTCTCATGTTCTTTAAGCCCCATCCTTCTCTTCCTCCGTCATGTATCGCCAATACACTACCTTATCGGCTACTTCATATAAATCTTCGTTATACCATACACCATTAAAAGTAATGCAGGCTTTACATTCTGTACCGTTCTTGTATTTTATAATAACATCTTCTGAGCACATTCCACCTTCTGGCACAGGAGGAGTGTTATTTTTTGCACAGAACCATCGTGTATCAATATTCTCTTCCTTATATGAAATCAACTTTATATTATGATAACAATGCTCAAGTTTGTCATAGATGTCGCCTTTAATTGAGTTGATATCTTCGTCTCCGTTTTCATCAACCAGAAGTTCAAGGATCACTTTCTTCACGTTCATTCTCCTTTAAATACCGCCATACATCAGGCACTTTTAAATAAGTAAGCCCCTTGTCTGGCATCCAATTTCCTTTCATTGAATACCACACTCTAGTTTCTCGTTCTCCGTATTTTGCTATGACAGTGCTACAAGGCTTCGGAAGATTTATCGTCGGGACATTCCAGTCATCCAACTTAGTTTCCGGCCAGTCAATTCGAGTGCCACACTGACCGCAATAACTATTTCGATTCCCATCTTCATTACAAAGATACTCGCCGCTGCCACAATACTGGCAAGCGATAATGCCTTCCTCTACAAAAGGATTGTTAATCATGTTCAGCCTCGATTTCTTTCCATCCAATAAAATCACAAACACAAAGCTTTTCTGGATCACATCTGTGGAGCAAGAATTTATTTTGTCCAGAAAGCCTAGATCCACCAGATACTTCAGCGGGTTTACGCCCATCTCTAAACATTTCGGAAAGAGTCCATTCCTCAACAGCAGATAAATCAACATCATAAAAAGTGATGTAGCGATCACATCCACGGCATTTAAAAATTTTTACGTATTTCTTTTCCATGTCAATTACTCCTGTGGATCATCGGGCAAAAACATCCAACGAGTTGGCTCTACACGACACCAATTACGGTCAACAATATCATACCAGTGCCCATTCTCGTGATAAAATACTACCGCCTTCCCCATTTCTGGGTCATAAACAAGAACAGGCTCGCTTTCACAAGTCTTTGGATTAGTTTTGGGCAAATCTTCTTTTATGCTAATCCACGAATCACTGCCAAAGGATTCCGCTTGGAAAGTCTTGCAAAATACGCCTTGTTCGTTTTTCAAAAGAATACGTTCAGCTTGATTGAATACATCATCAGGAACAGAGAGTTCAATTGTTCCGTTGTTTTTCTTTGCAATTACGTTAATAATGAACTCATCCGCATCCATATTAGCCAGCCTCCTCTTTCTCTTTATCATCAAAAAAAGATTCATAATCAAACCACTTATCCTCAAGAATATTGCCGATAATCTTTACTGTACTGCCCCAACCTTTAGTTGCAACACGGACGTATTTCCCTTTCATGCCCTCATACGTACTACAGCCAACCGTATCCATAATCCGCATGATGGCCTCAATGCCGGAAGCATAACCTTTAAAGTCTTTTGCTCCTACATATCCTTTACCAAGGACGTAGCCACCATAGCAACAACAAGGGCCATGACCATCAAGACTCAGATAAGAAACAAGGCAAGCGTGATCTTCCATACTAAGAGACACATTCTTAATTTCTGCATTCCAAATTTCGTATCCTTCAGCCTCAAGCTGCTTTTTTGTCCATTTCTTCATATATTTACCTCACAAAACGGCACTTTTATAAAAGCACGATGACTATTTCAGCCGTATTTAGGGTGAAGTAGTTGTCGTCGATCCGAAGTAATGTAGACAACCCCATGGAGTTAAAGCAAATTTTTCGTAAAAGTCATCCTCAGAATTGTTTTCTTTTGAATCCAATGTATTCGTCTCGTACTCAAACTGTCTCACTTCATTCTTAGTGAGCCATTTCTGCCACTTGCCACAAGTAGAGCAATACAGACCAATCTGGCTACCTTTACTCTGGATAAAGAAAGATCCCCTGCCACACTTACATTTAAAGTCCATCTTAGCCACCTGCCTTCTCTACATTCTGAACCATGCAGCTCATATCGGGATGAGATTTTTCAAAACGATAATATGCCTTATTTATAGCATCATTCTGATCCTGTGCCTTGACCATATATGTGTTGAATGCCTGATGTCCATCATCGTAGTACATTATTTCAACAGACCAATAATCCATATAGCTCCTTTCATGCCACCACACCCACCCTGCTAGTTAGTTTACTTGCTTCGACTGCCCTTAATGAAGCACTCAAGCAAAATAAGAGCCAACCAAATACCTGTTGCAACCTTAACTGTAAAAGTGATGTTCAACAGCTTAAAAATCAGCCAGATAATACCAATCGTGGCAATCCACGAAGTAAAATATGTAGCCACCAGAATCAGAACAATTCTGAGAAAAGAACCAAGTGCCTTAAAGAAATTCTTCCACACTTCTATGCTAATCACCTCCGGTCAATCGTCCTCGATATGGACACAAGCTGGAACAACCATCTCAGAGTCGTACAGGCGGATTAGTACCCCATTTGCAAGTTTTACTGCATTTGCATGGCAGTTATTTTCTGTTATAGTAGAAACTTTCATGCATAATGTCTTATTGCTTCCGTAATAAAATGGCTTGCCTTGCTCGATACTTTCAAATTCAACTGTTTCTTTTTCCTTTTTTAGAATTTTCATTTTATGTAACCCCACCAACCCACCGCTTATACATTATTTAATTGTCGCTCAAATGAACCACTCGATCTCGAATTTCCTGAGTGCGCCCCTGATTCCAAAAATTGGTTCCCAGGTAACCACAAGTACGTCTTACGACATTCATTTTGTTCTGGTCACGATTACCACAATTCGGGCACTCCCATACAAGCTTGTGGTTTTTCTCATCTTCTACAATTTTAATTTCGCCGTCGTAGCCGCAGCACTGGCAGTAGTCGGACTTGGTGTTCAGCTCCGCATACATGATGTTGTCGTAAATGAACTGCATAACACTAAGCACCGCAGGAATGTTCTGCTGCAGATTTGGCACCTCGATATAGCTAATCGCCCCTCCTGGAGAAAGCTTCTGGAACTCGCTCTCAAACTTTAGCTTAGTGAAAGCATCGATATGTTCACGGACAACGACATGATAAGAATTTGTTACGTAGTCATGGTCAGTAATATCTGGAATCATACCAAACCGCTTCTGCAAGCAACGTGCAAATTCATATGTAGTGGACTCCAAAGGAGTACCATACAGAGAGTAATCGATGTTTTCAGCGGCCTTCCACTCGTTACACTTATCATTCATGTGCCGCATAATTTCGAGAGCAAAAGGTTTAGCATCAGGATCGGTGTGGCTCTTGCCGGTCATATACTTCACACACTCATACAGACCGGCATAACCCAGGCTGATGGTAGAGTAGCCGCCGAAGAGCAACTTGTCGATCTTCTCGCCCTTCTTTAGACGAGCTAATGCACCGTACTGCCACAGGATAGGGGCCATATCAGAAGGAGTGCCGAGTAGACGCTTGTGACGAATCTGTAGAGCTCGATGACACAATTCGAGTCGTTCATCGAAGATTTTCCAGAATTTATCCTTGTCCCCTTCTGAACTGCAAGCCACGTCCACCAGATTGATGGTCACGACGCCCTGATTGAAGCGGCCATAATACTTATGCCACTTAACCCAATTCTTGGCATTAGCTACGTTCTCAGTGGTGCGGTCAGGAGTAAGGAAGGATCTACAGCCCATGCTAGGCCACACACCGCCTTTAAGCTCCTTCATAACCTTTGCGGAAATATAATCAGGAACCATTCGCTTGGCAGTACACTTAGCTGCCAGCTCAGTCAGGTAATAATACTTAGAATCAGAATGAATGTTATCCTCATCAAGAGCATAAATGAGCTTTGGGAAGGCCGGAGTGACCCATACACCAACTTCATTCTTTACACCCTGAATGCGCTGTTTTAACACTTCTTCAACAATTAGAGCCAAATCATCACGAGTCTGACCTTCTGGAACTTCATCGAGGTACATAAACACGGTGATAAAAGGGGCCTGACCGTTTGTCGTCATCAAAGTGACGACCTGATACTGGATGGTCTGCACGCCACGAGCAATTTCTTTATGTAAACGCTCTTCTACAATTCGATTGATAGTTTCAGACTCCGGCATCTTATCGATTTCATTATTCTGAACCATCTCGTAAAATTCTTGGTGTACTTCACTTGTGATCTTCTTGCGGGAAACATCTACGAATGGAGCCAGATGTGAAAGTGTAATACTCTGACCTCCAAATTGCATCGAAGCTACCTGTGCAATGATCTGGGTGGCAATGTTGCAGGCGGTGGAAAAGCTGTGAGGTTTTTCAATATAGGTGCCGGAGATGACGGTGCCGTTCTGGAGCATATCTTCAAGATTGACCAGATCGCAATTATGGCAGTGCATCACAAAATAATCTTTATCATGCACATGAATTAAACCACTTTTGTGTGCATCTCGGATATCCTTTGGAAGTAGAAGTCTGTCAGTTAGTTCCTTAGATACCTCTCCGGCCATGTAATCACGTTGCGTGCTATTGATGGTTGCGTTCTTATTACTGTTTTCCTGATTGATTGCGTCGTTCTGGGCATCAAGAATTTCAAGAATACTTGCGTTGGTTTTCTCTTTATCTCGAATTTCCTGACGATACTGCCGCCACTGACTATATGCATTTGCAACGTCAATAAACGGGCTATTTGCTAGACTGTCCACTACGATATCCTGAATCTGCTCAACAGAAAGAATGCCCGGCATGTCTGCGATATAGTCAGCAATCGCATTCGACACACGAGCGTCGATACCACCCGGTGTACAGGTCATCGCCTTCTCGACTGCATTCACAATCTTACTTTTATCAAAAGGGACTTCCGTTCCATCGCGTTTAATCACATATTCCATGTAATCACCTCTTACTCAGCATCCTGCGCATCGTTCTTTTCAGAAACAATCGTCGAATCGCTTACAAGGTTCACATTCTTAGTGACCTTTGCATCGTAACTGTTGGCACGGACAATTTCCTTCATATCAATGCCAGTTGCTTCACGAACGGCCTCAAAAGTCTGAGCCATGACTGCTGGGACATTGCCGGAAATCTCAGAAACACCATTTGCGTTACTGCCAATGATGGAAACCTTGTCAATGGACGCCAGCGGCTTTGCAACCTCAGCTGCAATGCTAGGAAGAATCTTAATGATCATTTCACCCATAGCCGCACCATTGTACTGCTTGTAAGCTTCAGCCTTCTTCAGCATAGCTTCTGCTTCAGCAAGACCCTTCTGCTTGATGGCCTCAGCTTCCGCCATGCCAACCATACGGATGCCTTCTGCCTCCTGTTCCTTAGCGAACTTTGCGGATTCTGCAGAACGCTCTGCTTCGTACTTCTTTGCTTCAGCTTCCTTCTGACGCTTATACAGGTCGGCGTCTGCCTGCTTGCGAATCTCCGCATCCAGCTTTTGCTGACGAACTTCTGCTTCCTGAGCGGCCAACTCAACCATCTTCTTCTGCTTTGCAATAGCTGCGTCAGCTTCAGCTTCCTTAATTTCCTTATCACGCAGATTCATTTGAATCTCACCAGCAGCTTCTGCATCAGCATTTGCCTTATCAGCCTCCGCCTTCAGAGCGGCCTGAGTCAGAAGATACTCATTGTTGCGCTGTGCAATAGCGGTCTTGGATTCAATTTCCTTTTCATTTGATTCACGAGCAGTATCCGCCTTAGCACGAGCAATATCACGAGCGGCTTCGGCCTTAGCAATCTCTGCCTGTTTCTTTACCAGCTCTTCCTGCTGAACACCAATTGCCTCAATGACACCATGATTATGACCCTGAGCATCAATAGCATCCTTAATATCCTGAACATTGAAAGTAACAACTTCCAGACCCATCTTTGCTAAATCAGGACGAGCATTCTCAACAACGGAAATTGCCATCTGTTTACGATTGGTCAGGATATCGTTGACAGTCATCTCAGAAACAATCTCTCGCAGATTGCCCTGAAGGACATCGTTGATCTTCTCGTTAATGCCATCTTCACTCATGCCAAGGAAGTTGGAAATAGCAGCCTGCTGACGAGCACTAATGTAAGTCTTTGCATCCTCACAACCGGCACTCTTAATCTCATCATCAGTTACAGTAGAGTTCTCAGAGTAAACCTGAACAGTAACAACAGAGTCCAGCCACAGAGAAACACCCTCTTTAGTCTTTACACCGGTTTCAGGAGTCTTGACATCAATCTTGAGCAATCGCATATTCAGACGGTCAGCTCGCTGAATAACCGGAAGGACGAACACGCCACGACCACAGATAACTTTCGGCTTAGACAGACCAAAACCTGTTACGACGATTGCCTGAGTAGGAGGAGCCTTCTTATAGCAAGTAAATGCAAAGGCGATCAGAAAGACAACAACGACAGGAATTGCAATAAACATCATATTCATGTATTTTTCTCCTTGATTATCTTAAAACAAATTTGGCAAAGCCAAAAATCAACATTGTAACAAACAGGGCAAATGCTGCAAATGGTTCTTCCCAGTTGTATCTCATTCTCATTTATGTAAACCTCTTAAAACTTGACCTCATCGGCACAATCAGGGACCACGGCAGTTTCGATGTTTGGAGCATGGATTTCTGGACAGAAAACCAAATCATCCGTATAGTCGGGCTTTGCATGACGAGGAATGTAATCCGACATCGTAGTCAGCTTATCAGTTACCTCGTTAGGGACTTTCTTGAGCGTATCTACGACACTTTCAGCAACCTTCTGCTGTTCCTCTAAAAGCCGGATTTTATAGTCTAAATACCAACGTGCCTTCGTTAAATCTTGAAGCTGAGAATTGCCATCTTTGTGTCCTGCCCGGCTCAAATACTTACCAACATTCCAAAGATAAGCATCTTTGTCCAACTGCCACTCTCGCAGCACTTTAATGGCTTCGTAGGGATTGTCTGCACCGCCGTAATGGACTGGATGGTCTACGTTCTTCTTAATTTCGTCAAGTGTTTCCATTTAATGCCTCCTGTTTCAGTTTGTCGTATTTATCACGAATCTCGTGGAACTTACCACAAGACATCATTCCTTCGGTACAACCATTGCCACAGCAGTTGGGACCAGCACACTTGAACAGATGAGGAGCAATCGGATAAACCAGCTTTAGCATCTCGGTTGCAAGATCCTTTATTTCAGGCTGCGCACGTTCACAGCAACGCAGATTAAAGAAATTGTTCAACGAACGAGCGTTCATTGTAACAATCATCTTCGTGGAACAAGCATTTGGCAGAACAGAACGTGCGTTCTCATTTGCAATCTTGGATGCTTTTACGCGTGCCTTTTTCTCAGTCAAACGAGAATCAGCAACCATCAGTTCTTCAGTAATTTTGTCCTCAAGAATCTGACACAGGTGCTTATAAGAATATTCAGCGGTCTGAATTGCCTGTTTAAATGCCTCTCTTGCTTCGCTATCATCGTCAATAACATCAGGAATGATGATTTCCGCATTATTCATTCGCACATAGCGCTGACTCTGTACACTGAATGATGCAATGCGATGCCGGGTAATCTGGGCAAGTAAAGACCGGCTCACACCTTCGATTCCAAAAGTAAAAGTCACATGCTCCGTAGGACTAGCGTGACCAAGGCTAGAAAGTCGATTTAGAAACTCATCAACCTTCTCATCGGTCAATCCATCCATCAAATTCTGAATACTCGAATTGGAGTAACACAGTTTTGCGGCTGCGGCTACCACCTTTTCAGGATCAGGAGTATGTGTAATCAGTTTAACTACCATTTAATCCTCCTTTACTTTAGAAGTGCAAACTTAAACCAATCTGGAAAATTGGATACTGAAATCCCATACTTGATAAGGCAAGACAACAGCCACAACGCAATCATGATTCCGACCGCAATAAGATAATCCTTAAAAATCTTAATGAAAGCAATCCACATCTTAATCCTGTCTCTCATTTATCTCACCTTTTTATCCCATTCATCTCTACGTTTTAGTGAAACAAGATAATTATGTTCAGTTGTCACAACACAATCATCTGCTTCCCGGTAAATAAGTTCGCCACGTTGTTCAATCGGATACCATCGTTCGAAATAAACTATATCTTTTTGATGATTATCCTTTTCGATTTTTTCGACCCTTACAGCCGAAATCATTGCAAAATAAGGGAGGCCAGATGGAACCTCTGTAATCAACACATAATCTCCAACACCAAATGAATTCCCGTATTGGTCAACCGCCACTTACCTCACCTCTTTCAATCAACTCATCTACAGTAACCTCTCCGCAGAGAACCAATTTAAGTTGCTCTTCTGACAACTGATATGTAATTGGCTCTCCACATTCAGTCGGATATCGAGCCAATGTTCTGTAATATTCTGCAAGGGCTCGTTCCTTACGACCCTGCTCACGATGGTCAATACCAATCATATCGCCCCACCTCCTTCCTAAAGTTTTTCACTCTTGCCAGTCACGACATATACGTCATCTTCGAGATCTTCTTTGTCAACAAACGATATTTCTCCTAGTCGCAGACCACACTTGTTACTTTCTGGTCTGTTGTCAATTATGTAGAAGTCGCCAGCATCACAAAGAACCTTATACCAGTGTCCTTTCTGCAAAGTGGCTTCTGCCGGACCCCACTCTTTATAATCCGTCCTGAAGTACATCCTCATTAGGACTCCTTATAGGGTTCCATATCGCCCTTCCAAATCTGGAAATAAGGATGTGCGTCAATGCCGTAAACCTGACCCTTCATGCCGGTACTGGTGATTTTGTAAGGCTTTCCGTCTTCAAGGCTATTGATAAAGTCCTGATACTGCGGACTCATCTTGAAGAAATCTTTCTTGCCTTGAATCCTCTTTACCTTAATGGTGACCTCATCACCAATCTTTGGCTCCCACTCTTCAACTGGCATTCCAGCCAGAAAGTCGGGGCCACCAGCCTTCTTGATTCGCCGGGCAAGGATTCGTGCCTTACGCTGTTCTCTGCGCCGGTCTTCTCGATTCATCGAATTACTCATATTCTGTTCCTTTCAGCTTATCAAAGTAGGGATCGCCGTCTTGCTTCTCTAATAAGTTGAGCTCCCCGGCGGAGCCTACAGAATACAAACGAAAATTTTTAAAAATCTCAGCGCCTTTAATAGTGGCTAGAGATGCAATTATGTACAATATATTGTGTTCATCTGTGCCATCCGTAAGTTGAACTTCAAGTCGTTCTTTCTTTGGGACGGCTAGTTTTTGGAAATCTGTCAGATAAAACCACCTTCTTCCAATTTCTTCACAATCTGTTTATTGACATTGATTGGAAGACGTGGATTTGTTAACTGTGCAGGAGACACGATGTTAACATAAAAGTATAGAGAAAATTTATCATCCAAATCCTCATATACTGCTGCAAATTCGCCAAAGCCAAAACGATCTTCCGTTATAATATGTTTCCAGATTGCGAACATTCGACTACTTTTATATGGTTCCCACCAACACCCATCATTCGAATGGCAATTTGCTTTGATAATTCGCATAACCTTTTTGCGAGTTTTCTTTGACATATTTTTCATATAGCATCTTCCTATTCTGCTTTCTTTGGGGTGGTTAGTTTTTTTTAAATCATTTATTTTGGCATAATGTATGCTTTCTCATTTTTCCGATAGCAATCAAAAATACGTGCGACAACGTCGTAGCATCTACTCTCAGAGTTATAACTACCAAGGATAATTCCACGCTCACCCATGCCCTGCCTTGCATAAACATTAAGGCTTGCGGTATCAATGATTGCCATACGGTCAAGATTTATAATTTCTCCGCCTTGCGTTAAAAGTAGCATTTTACACCTCACAAATCGGCAAGCTGTGCAGGAGAATTGATATCTGGACTATCCAAATCCATCCCAAACTCCTCAGACATTTCATTCTTGATTCCCCAAAAGTAACCTTCGGATGGAACGTAAACAATAGTCCACCATCCATACGCTTCTTTATTCTTAGGCGTGAATTCACGAGTTGGAATTCGATTGCCGCCGAAGCTAATTGTTGTGGTTTTGGATGGATTCTCAACACATTTGTTATCCAGAATCCGAAGAATGTGTTTAATAGACTTCTTGGAAAGATTCATGCCCGCCCCTCCCGTTCAGCTTTCCACTGAGCATACTTATCATAAGCAATCTTTTGAGCAAGCTCTCTATTCTCAGCGGTTACATAAATAGTCCACACCATTCCATTACCGTAAGGAACCGAATCAGGCTCCCATTCTTTGTCTTTAATATCTTCAACATCTCTATGGGAATGGATTACGAGCCAGTTTCTATTTTTTTCGTAGTGATAAACCTTCCAAACGCCAATCGGATTTATAATACAATCCTCGTACTCTTCGACATCACCGTCGTAAGCTGCAGCGATTCTTTCCGCTTTTTCTTTATCTTCAGTAATAGTAATAATTCGATAATTTGAATATTCACCTTCGGTTACTGCGTAATAAGTTTTCATAATCTTCTCCTTAGCCGTAGCTTACTTCATTCTTATCGTTTCCACCCATCCAATAAAAGGAATCTTTTAGCTTGTTTTTAGGCATATTTACCTCATTTTTGCTCCGCAATTTAGACAGTATTTTGAACATAGGGCTATGACTGGTCCTACAGTATTCCCACAGATTGAGCAACCCCATGCCCCATCGTATCTATCTTTACGCCGAATCCAATATCCTCTAGGCCGCATAGATTCCGCGTCAATTGTCGGAGCGTTTTCAATATTTTTCTTCATGAGAGCGATACCGTCTCGCCAAGCATCGGCTTCTTTTTCACTGTATTGCTTGATTGTCCAATTATTTCGGTCAAGCAAAGCATTTGCGTCAATCAACCTAACATCAGCCATAAGACACCTCGTTCTTGTCATCTCTAAATCTTACAAACGTCGGGAATTGCAGAGACTCAAGGCCGGTCTTTTTATCCATCGTGACCTCTTTATATTTACACTCCACAATCTTGCCGATGTAATTATCAGGATTTGCCCACACAGCAGCTCTCGTAGCATCATCAAAACCGGAACCAACACGAATCTCGTTACCTTTGTAATCAACAACCAGAGCGCCCATCGTACCAGCCAGACGGTTCTGACCTTCTTCAATCACGATGATACGAAGATCAACAGTATAAAAACGTTTTACTTTCAGGCATCCATTATGTCGTGCCCGGCGGTAAGGGACATCTCTGTTACAGACAAGTCCTTCCCAGTCATTTTCAACAGCATAATCAAGCCATTTAGTAATCTGTGAATGGTCGGTTCCTTCGTAGACCATCTCGACAACTTCAATGTTTTGAAGATTGTGCTGCTTGATTTTCTCTTTCAGTTCAAGAAGCCGCTGTTTACGAACTGAATATCGTTCAACACACTCGTCATTTTCAAACTGTCTCTGTAGAACCATATCGAAAATTACGAACTTGATGCAGCTCTTATCTGTAGAATCGCTGTTAATAATGCCTGTCCCAACAACGAAATTTTTGTTATCTGACAGACCATCGACATTCTTACGAATTAACTCTCCATCAAATACATAACCAAAATAGCCAGTATTTTTAATATCGTTGATAATGTGGTCAAGTCCAGTAAACTTTTGCGCCTGTCTGGAAATGAGCTGACCATTGATAAAGGTGCCGCGCACTCCATTTAATTTGCGCGATACAAAAATCATTTCATTCCGCTTCAGTTTAACCTTGTCAATCGGATATCCCTGCTGAACCTCCCAGACAGGAACAATCTCTTCGCCGTACACCTTATTGATGGTAGCTGCCTCGACTCCGATCGGCAGGTTCTTAGTGAACAGTCGTTTCAGAAACTCTTCGTATTCAGGATTTTTATGTAAATAATTCTGGATTGTTGCGATGGATGTATCAGAGCCTGTATTGTGACTAGCACCCATAATATAAAGGTATCCGCAGCTGAGATACTGAACATCGATATCCGGCTTTGCAGCTACCTTCTTATTGATCTTTGCATCAGACAGGCCAGTAACAATTGCCGGGTCAAGCAGGAATCGGAAGAATGCCATCAACTCATCAGCTTCATCTCCAAAATCCTTACGTGCATCCAGCAAAATGCGGGTCTTGTCCGTCTTTTTCTTTGCTTTCTGCAATGCCTTAACCATCGCATCAAGCTTACCTATGAGCTCTTTATCTGTCATAAAGCCTCCTTGCGTATCCTGTGTTATATAGTTATAGCTAATAAAGAAAGGCTTGTCGTTACGAGCAAGCCTTCTCTTTCTCGTATCCTGTGTTATGTACCTAAAGAGAGAATTTTAAGCCTCCGGGATGGAGACTTTTTATAACTATATTATATAGGATACAAATATAATTGTCAATGCTTTTCTGAAAATTCTTTCCGTAAAAATTCCTTCAAGAACGTCCGCTTATATGGAACTCTCGAAGTCTTTACAGCCCGATCAAGAGCGTGAGTTTCGGCGCAAATCATACAATACTTCTTTGCACGAGTGATGGCCGTATAGAGCCATTCTCTCGTCAGCATCAAGTACGCAGAGTTGTCCATACCAACAATCACATACGGAGCTTCACTGCCCTGCAGTTTATGACAACTCAAAGCATAAGCAAGCTCAAGTGTTGCCCAGATATTGTTTCCGCCAAAGTAATGAGGGATGAAGATCGTTCCCCACTGGTCAAAATTAACCAGAATAAAACTACTTTCAATCTTTCGGATAATGCCACGGTTCCCATTGAACACCGGACACTTCTCTTCCTTTTTATTTGTCTTGAGATTGTATGTGTGAAGCTCATAGTTGTTCTTGTTGATGATGACCTGATCGCCCTCACGCAGAGTATACACCCTATCCTTGCCATCACCATAGATTGTGACTTTTGCTTCTGCTTGACCACGACTCGGATTCACAATTTCCTGAATAGCATTATTGACTTCGTAGGTGCAGATACTGCCACGCAGCTTCTGTGGAAGTACAATCTGAATCTTCGAACTATCATTCCCTACCTTATTATATAAGGTACGGTACTGATTGATGATGTGATTGAATGACTCACTTGCGTCTTTATAGATATCAAGCTCCAAATCACGAAGTTCACCACGAATCTCACTGCCAGCCCAGCCATAAGGAACCAACTGCGTAGCGTTACGAACCTTAATGCTCTCCGTGATAATTGCAGACTTGGCTGCCTGACGATGGATCTTAGTCAAACGAGCCACAGGAACAACCTTAGATGCAAGCATATCCTTGAAGATGTTACACATACCGATACTCTCAAGCTGGCCGTCATCACCAATCATGATGAATCGCTTGCCAGTTTCGATTGCCTGAATCAAATCGTAAAACAATTGAGCACCAACCATAGAGGTCTCATCCAGAATGATAATGTCCTCATCCAGAGGATTGTCCTTATCGTGAACAAACCCACCGTTCTCGATGTCATATCCAAGAAGACGGTGAATAGTCTTACCGTCCTGACCAGTAATCTCCTGCATACGAGCTGCGGCGCGACCAGAAAGTGCAGTCTGAGCAAAAGACTTACCACGAAGAACCTTTAGAACACCAGCGACAACGGTACTTTTGCCAGTGTTACCTGTGACACAAATTCTTCCATTATATCTTGTCAGAAACATATGAGACGGAACAGTAAAACAATACTTATATCCATCGCTTGAACGAACAATATCAATATCGCTTTTACTGCCTTTTGTCATAAGAGAAACCTTTCCATTCGAGTGTTGCACAATATGAACATTATACTCTGTGACCATTCTACCGTGCCGTTCAATATTTGATTCATGTACAACAGAACGATAACCACAAGAAGAAAATGCGAACTGAATAAAATCTGCCGTTTCTTTAATCAGTGTACTAAAATCTTTCCGTCTCCCCTCTTTCACATGACCGTCCCAATTTAGAATCTCATCGCAAATTACCTCTAGCTGATGATGATTACAGCTATACCAATACGAAGTAAATCTTTTTTCTTTTCTTGGAGCGTAAAAGACAAAGTTCGAATATTCTAAGTCTTTTGGATTCCACTGATGCTCATCAAAGTATCTACCACTTTCCGAAAGAAGTCTTCTCATGCGAAGTTTCTTTCGCTCTTTTTTTACGTTTACTCTACACCAAGCTGATTTATGATCCTTCAAAAACGATCCATCGCAAATAACAGCACACATTAGTCTAATATCCGCATCGCTCAAATCGATTCCTGGACCATCATAATTAAACGTTGTTATAAAATGTCCGTTAAACCCAGACTTTCGTTTAATATTTCTTTGATACAACTCCCACATTGGGATTTTAGCTAAATTGTTTTTGCTGGTCAAGTAAACAACATTATGCTCTGCACTCAATAGTTGATTGATACTACCCGACTTGTTTTTCATGTGATATAGATATTCACATTTGAATTTTACATATTTCTCAGGCTCAACAAGCGTTGTAGTCCCATTTTCATTATATTGAAGAACTTTGTCGCCCTTAACATAATCTTTCATTTTTTTCCATTGGACACCATTAAAGAACTCCATCTCTGCATCGAGGCATCCGCCGTAGCCTGTTAAGATACAGACGTTGCTAGAGCATACCTTTTTAATAGCATCTCTTTGCTCTTCTGTATATTCGATACCAAGCGCATTTTCTGCCTCATTGATTGCTGCATCCATATTTCGACCAATCGGCTCAACAGGAGCATCCGCCAGACGCTTGATTTCCTTCGCAATACTATCTTCCAGATTCCACACTCTAGTTAAAGCAAATTCCTGACGGTCATCGCTCCACCAAAGTGTTTCACGTACATCATGCAGATGAAAAAGTGCCCTCTTAATGACCTCTTGGTCTCCCTCGTTCAATTCAAGTTCCTTGATACAGCTATTGATTGTCTGGTTTGCCGGAATGATAGAATTGCCTTCTTCGGCACGGGCGGCAAGAAAATGCATGACGTAAGCTTCGATTCTGAATTGCGAATTGTGCTTTAAACCCATATTCAAAGCAAGAGCGTCAGCTTTTTTCCAGCCGATGCCATACGCATCATCGATCAGGACGTAAGGATTCTCCTCAATTTTTCTTACCAGAGTGTCTGCACCGTGATACTGACGAACAAGCTTTTCAATAGCACTGGGAGTCAAACCGTACTCAATCAGTTTCGTGTACGCTTCACTGTTATCAATGTTGTTTTCAAAAGAGTCAACAATCTTTTGTGCTCGACCTTCCGTAATACCGCTAACAGTACAAAGGGACTTGATGTCACCATTCTTGATGATTTCATACGGATTCTCGAATGCTTCGTAAAGCATCTCAAACTGATGGTCAGTCAAAATAAAACGGAGAAAGCTTTTTTGTTCTTCCGGATCAGCGATCTCTTGAAACTCATTCATATAGATGATTTTGTACTGGTCACCAAACTTTTCATGGTGAACATACTCACCACAGAACGAATAAGTTTTATCCATATCGAGGCTAGGAACGTTGCCTTTTAGCCGAAGGTCGCTGTATCGGCTCATGATAGGATTTCCCTGCTTGACTTTTACCACCTCGGCAGAGAAAGTGGCGAAGCCGCCGGGCTCCACCTCCCTCCCATCTTTCGGATAAAAGACTCGTTTTATCCTGATGTAGCAACGGATCATATTTTCATTAAATTTCTTATCTGCCACTTTACAATCCTCTTACCTTATCTCTCTATCATGCAGCCATTGCCTATAAGGCTTGAAGTCATTCGCAATAACGTGCGATTCATCTTCCTTTTTTCCGAGCACAGCTACCTGACTTCCCTTTACAATCAAGTCCTGATAATCTGACAAGACCCTCGGCCATACGGTCAGCTCAATGATACCATCGCCAGAATATAGATTTACAAATGCAAACTGCATACCAGTCTTTGTTTTCTTCTTTTGGATCTTTGCGATAATACCAACAAGCACACAAGAATCACCTTCTTCAAGCTCCGAAAAGTCCTGAATATACTCGTATGCCTTTTCAAACGGGTTCTTATCAATGATGAACGTCTGCAGCGTCTGGAACTCCCAGAACTGTTCGTCTTTCAAATACTTCTCCGATTGCTCGGCCATATATGATTCTTTTTTCTTGAGCTTTTCAGTTTCATGTACGACACGGCGCTTTTCGTTATAGATTCGTAGGACAGTTTCTTTATCAACCTTTTTACCAACCTTATAATGCTCCGTATCAATACCCCACTTACTCAGCAAAACCGCCTTAGTAGGAAGCGTGTTCACAGGCTTAAACTCGGATTGTTCCAGCCCGCTGGCAATGTACTTTTCCAAAAATACTCGTTTGTTCTTTGTAGGAATCGCACCGGATTTAACCAATGCAATTATCTGTGTTTTCGTTGCACGGACACGACTTGTAAAATCTTCAAGCCCCTTGAATTTTCCATTTCTATCTCGTTCTGCAATGATAGCCTCAGCAAGCGTATTGCCAATACCACCGATAGCAGATAAGCCAAACAGGATTTTACCATTTGACACAGTGAAATCCATACCGGAACGATTGATACTCGGAGGAAGAATCTGAATATCAAAGCTGCGTGCATCCACCATAATCTTGTTGACCTTACCAACCTTTGCTTTATTTAGGTTCAGCATAGCCTTAAAGAATGCAAGCGGATGATGTGCTTTTAAGTATGCCGTTTGAAGGCAAATAACAGCGTATGCCTGAGAATGACTGGCGTTGAAACCATAGCCGCCCTTCGTTGACAACTCGTTGCAAATGTACTCGGCGGTCTCTTTGTCGTATCCATTCGCAATAATCTCATCATGAAGAAGTTCGACTTCTTCCTTGACTTTCTCAGGTTTCTTCTTTGCCAAACACTTACGCATTCTATCAGCACCGGCATCGTTTCTACCACCAAAGACCTTCGTGAGCTTCATGCTCTGTTCCTGATAGATATTCACGCCATAGGTACTGCGGAAAATTGGTTCCATATCAGGATGGAAGTAGTGAATATGTTCAGGATGGTACTTGCAATCAACGTATGTAGGAATCGACGGCATTGCATCAGGACGATAAAGAGCAATCAGAGCAGACAACTCTTCAATCGACCTCGGCTGAAGCTGCGCAACCAGATCTTTCATGCCGGACGATTCAATCTGGAATAGATTATCTGTCCGGCCAGAACAAATCAAATCGTAAGTTGCCTTGTCGTTTTCAAACTCAGGATTATTGATATCAATTTCCCAGTCTGGAATATTATCCTCACGCTTCGCTTCATCAATGGCAACCAGCGACGCAACACCAAGAATATCAAACTTAACAAGTCCAATCTTCTCGTCCATCACCTTGTCAACGGAAATAACGTGCTCTCCGTCAGTACCATGCCGGATACCGATATATTCATAGTAAGGATGTCGGCAGACGATAACACCACCAGCATGGATGCCATATCCTCGTGGACGACCATTGATGTGACTTGCGATGTCAAGTAATTCCTGATACTTCGGATTTTTTGCAACTTCCGGGTTGGCTTCAAGGCAATCTTTCCATGTCTTTTGAACGAACTTCTCGCTGATTTTTCTTATTTCAGCATACGGAAAGCCGAGAACTTTACCAACGTCTTGAATCGAAGTGACCGGAGTAGTGTACACGATGTTCATAACCTGAACTACTCGATCTTCTCCGTACTTCTGTGTCAAATACTCAACAACCTTTGCGCGGTCGCTAACATCCACATCAACGTCAGGAAGGTCTTTTCGCTCAATAGTAAGGAATCGTCCGAAGTCAAGCTCGTACTTAATTGAATCAAGTTGGGTAATACCAATCAGATAACATACAAGAGAACCAGCGGCAGAACCACGACCAGGGCCAACAATGACATCATTTTGCTTGCACCAGTTGATGTAATCAACCAGAATCAAAAAGTAGTCGCAGAAGTCTTTCTGTTCAATAACATACAGCTCATCATCAACACGCTTGCGGTAGATTTTCTGTTTCTCTACATCAAACTTATCGATGCCACGTTTCTTCCATCCCTCTTTTACAAGGTCTTTCAAGTAAGCTGCTGAGTTGGAATACTGTGGAGGAATCTCGATTTTAGGAAGTTCAGGTTCGTGCCAAGGCATATCCACATAGTCACACAAGTCAGCAACCTCATCAGTGTTGTTGATACACCATTCTGCTGCATCATATCCAATCTGTCCGTCAAGAACTTCATGTTGCTCTTCACGAGACATGAAATAACATCCTTCATAGATCTCTGCGGCAGTTTCCGTATCATGTGCGATACGAAGGAAGTAGTCTTGATAATAAAGATCCTCTTTGGTAGCTGCATGAACATCGTTTGTGACGACTACTTTTATATGAGTATCGTTTGCCAACCGCATGATTTTCTGGTTGTATTTTGCCTGTTCACTGTTTGCGTGAGCCTGGACCTCAAGATAATAGTGGGGGAATAAGCTCTTATACTCTTGAACCAGTTTGACACAAGTGTCATAATCATCCGTTCTGGACAACCTACTCACCAAACAAGCAGATAAAATAATCAGATTATTCGTGTCTTCTTTGGCGATGTCCTCTTTTGTAATGCGAGGACGGCTGTAAAAACCACGAAGATGACCAAGCGTAGACAAACGATTAACTGCCTGACGGCCAGCTTCGTTCTTGGCAATAATGATTAAATGCCAATATTTGCTGTTCTTATCCTTGACTTCCCTATCTTCACACTCGTATGCCTCGATACCATAAAGAAGTTTGACGTTCGGATACTTGTCTTTTAATTCTGAATAGTACGGCCAGCTCGTTACCTCACCATGTTCCGTAATGGCAATGGCTTTCAGACCAAGCTCAGATGCTCTTTTTAGATTTTCTTCTGGAGAAGAGAACCCATCTAGCAGACTGTAATTTGAGTGCGTGTGTAGACTACTTGACATTCTTACTCCTTCCTCTTATCTCCAAATTTAACAACGTCGTCGAAAAGCATCACATAGTCATCGGTGTACTTGTTACCATGGAAATGGCCGAAGTACCAGAATGGTTTACAATCGTTAGGATAGCATTCGTATATATTATCAAAGAATATTTCAGTTGACTGGTCTACTGTGCTTTGATCAATACCACCGATAAACAATTCAGTTGGAATGAACCGGAATGGACAGGTATGCGTGAGCATAACATCAATATCATCAATTTGAGGGTCATGTGTAATATTCCAGATCTTTTTCTTGGTCTTTTCATTCGGCTGTTCATCCGACCACCAATTCCACCCACGCTCCAACCGATAACATTTATCTACGGAATAAGCTCCGCCACAAACAAGACAGTTCAGAATTTCCCTATCAGCAAGAATCTGGTAAACCTCACCATCAATAGCAAAATACTGGTTTGGAAACTGCGGGTCATACCACACTCTTCCGCAAATATCACCACAAATCTTCCTTAGTTTGTAACCATCCTTACGAGACGGGCGGCGCTCGTGATTTCCATGAATGCAGAATAAATTCGCAGGGATGTCCGCAGCAATGGTCTTAATGCTCCATTCACGAGAATCATCCTTGCCGTAGTAATTCAAACCAGCATCGCCAAGGCAGATAATCCAATCATTCTTTCCAAGATTGTGTCTAATGCAAAACTTATTTAGCTTTAAGAGACGATTAAAGTCGCCGTGAATATCGCCTGTAATATAAACCATATACTCACCTCACTCAAAATCTTCTTTATCAATCACATAAGTTCGTGGATAAAACCTATCGTTTCTATCACCGAAAATATCAACAAAGTAGACTTTAACAATCTCAAACTCACGATTACACTCTTTGCTTTTTAGCATTTTAACTGCATCTCTTGCATTTTCAGCGTAGATTTCTCTGTGTAAGTTGTGATATTTCTTGAGCGTATAATTATATGTACGGTAATCAATTTTGTAATATCTATATCGTCGTTTTTCCATTTTTCATTCAAAATCAAGAACAATCATATCTCCCATTCCTTCGTAGAAAACATGATCCATCTTGAATTTCTCACTAACCGATCCGTGGTCAGTTTCGATACAAATCTCCCAATCTGGATGCTGCTCTGCAAATTTATCAAGAATATGAGTCAACTCATCCGGTTCAATAATGTGAGCACCATCATTTAAAATCTGATTAAATGCTGTACCTTCCCGAAGTAGTTCTAAATCTGCAATAGTATGTGCAAGTGATTGATGTGCTTTGTCAAGCAAATTTAATGACAAATCGTAACTATCCACTTTATTCATTGTCAACCAACTCTCCATTCTTTACTTTTACAGCCTTATCATCCCAATATTCATCAGCTCCAACCTTTCTAGGAGCAGTGCCAAAATGCTCTTTCCACTCAGGAAGACTCTCATTGATTGCATCAAACTGAATACCCCAATCAAAGCAAGCCTCCATTGCATCATACAGAAGCTTTCCTTCCCGACAAGTCCAGAGAATCAGACCAGCACCGTGCTTCTGTTCTTGAATTGCCTGGTAGATCACATTCCAGTTTGGTTCACCGATATCAGGATAATTATTCTCACAGAGAGTGCCATCAAAGTCGATGGCAATAGCGCGTTTCCAATTTCCCATATCAAATCACCTCAAAATCAACAATCTGCGCCTGCGGAGTTACTTTGTTTCCGTACTGATTTAAAGATAACCGACATACAGCATTGATATATTTCTCTTCCTGACCACCATAGAAGTCATTATTGATCCAGCCAATCATCCGGCCATTATCTGCAAAGCACACAAAATCAATACCCTTCTCTTCGTCGCTGAACCGCCACATATTTCCGTTCTTTCCCATTGGCTTGCAACTATCATGAGTAAGCGGAATCTTCTGAATAAGAAACAGTGGCTCAGGAATACCTGGTGCCCATACCTTCTGCATTTCATGCATTTTCTTAATAAGTGCAATACCAAGCTGGTCGTAATCAAATACAAAATCAAATACTGTGGCATTATCCATCACGGTATCCTTTAGCAATTCATCACAATCTGTAATAGCTTTAAAGATATTTTCTTTTTTGATTCTTACGCCAGCTGCATTTTCATGCCCAGAAACGGATTCAAAATCTCCGGTATTTGTTAAAAACTTTTTGAAATCTTCAATCGGAGATCCATCTGGATTTCGCATTGAACCGCCATAAACATCAGGCTCATCAGCAAAATCTCGAAGTAACACACACGGGCGACTATACATTTCTGCCAACTTAATAGCCACCACGCCAGTCAATCGGCTATCCAATACTCCTGTAGAGTCACAAAAAAGAACCTTGCTCTTGTCTGCTCCGTTTCTCTTGATGGCCTCTTGAAGTTCCGGGATTGCTTTGTCCCTCATTTTATTTTGCTGATACTTGCAAGACGAACACTCACGAGCTACATGTTGCGCCAGAGTCTCATCAATCGTGACACCGGCATTCTTGCCACGAGTCGGAGTATACTGGAAGGTCTGTTCCTCTCCGATCATCGCACGGAACATTCGCTTCTTTTGCTCGGATGAGCCAACACGAATCAGTGCGTTCATCATCGGAACAACGTAGAACTGAACATCATTGATAGTCGGGTCACCCTTGATGTTGAAGCTATTCGCCTCAACCAAAGCACAAATCATCGGATTTACAATTCGTGCCAGACCTTTCGTGCAAAGGCGCTTTGTCTCATACGAGCGCATATCCATGACATCACCGATGTTTCCGACTGCCACCAGATCAAGATACCGGTCTGCAACATCAGTCCAATTATATTCATCAACAGCCTGAAGAAACTTATACACCACGCCAGCGCCAGACAATTCCTTATTAGGATATACACCGTTCTGGTTGTTGACGATTACTGCGTAAGGATTCTCTCTGTCGCAGATGTGATGGTCAAGAATCAGAATATCAATGCCATTTTCGCGGAGTTCCTTACACTGTTCAACATCGTTGCTGCCAGCATCAGGAATAATCAGCAATGTAGTTTCAGGTGGAACCTCAATTTCTTTAGAGAGCCCATGCTCCTTTCCACTATGATGCAGAACATTGATTTTTCCAAAATAACCAATCGTCTTTAAATACTGAAACATCATTGAAGCACTTGTGAAGCCATCCACATCACAGTCTACAAGGATAGAGATAATAGACTTATTCCAGATGTGCTTATTTAATAGCCTGACAGCATCTTCCATGTTGTCCAGTTCCCACGGAGAATTCAGACAAGAATCATCTAGGTTCATGTAGGTCTTATAATCTTCAACCCCTCTGTTCTCCATAATTGTTCTAATCGGGTCCGATAGGTCGTTCCTACTTCCCTTCCAGAGTTTTACATTCATTTAATTCTCCTAACGCAGTTCTCAATCAATACCTTAAATTTTTCAGAATTGTCAGTTGGGGCTTCCTTTTCATCCAGAATCCCCTTATCATCTACTACAGCATACACACTTACGCCATCGACGAATCGATTGGCGAGAACCATAAGCTCACTAAGCTGAACGTCTTTATCAAAGACGAAACAAATATCAACGCAAAGACGTGTCAAAATTTCAATTTGATTTTGTGAAACCTTCTTCCCGCCAGTCGCCACACAGTTGCAGACATCCATGTTCCACATCTGCATGACAGACTTTTCAGCTTCACCAACATATACCAGACCTTTATTCTTAATATACGGCTCTGTCTTATACAGGCCATACAGAATACGGTTTCTGGCACACGGCTCAAGATATAGATACTTTAATTCACCTTCAGGCGGCTTACCAAAATATCTTCCCTTTACACCAACCAGAGTACCAATTTCATCTCTGATTGGAATCGTGATTCTATTTGTCAGTTCATCAAAGCCAATCTCAAACTCCCGCTGTGTCTCGTAAGATATCCCATCGTCAGCAAAAATCTGGTTAACATAAGGTTTGTAATAACCGAGGATGGCTTCGGAGATGGGGACTATCGGACGGTCATCCTCGTGTTCTTCACCTTCATTTTGCATGGCGATGAGCTCTTTTAGAACCAACATACTTTTAGGAAGGTCTTCCTCAAAGTTGTGATAGTAGTCAAGCCCAACCCATTCACAGATTTGCTTGATGGCTTTTGGGAAAGACAGTTCCAGAAAAAACTGAACGACAGAAATCAAATCATAGCTGGTCTTTCCATTGACAATGTCTCGTGTGTAATCTACCGCAGTAAGATTTTCATTCTCGTAGATACAGAGTGCCGTTCTATTGTCGCCATCTGGATTTGCACACTGGTAATACCCAGCTTTGTGACTAATATGATGACACCCAAGCTCTTCCAGAATCGGCTCAATCTGCTGTTCTTCAAGAATGTAATTTTTCAAATCTGCGATATTTACCATTGTAGTTCCTTACTTTCTGGTGCAGACACCGACCTCTTTCCAGACATTCTGGTTCAAATTCACTTCAAACATGATTTTCTTTTTCTCACCAAAACGGTTTTTATCGATGTTTCCAACGTAATACCGCTTATCTGGATTCAGCCGATGGGCACAGTCACCGCCCCACTCAGGGTCATGAGAGATGTATTGATACTTTGCGAATTTATCTTTCGGAATTTCCTTGAATAGAACCATCGTCCAAGCAACATGCTTAATCATTTTTGACTCAGCAATGTTGTTTGAATTCAGCTCATCAGGAAGATACTCATGAGCATTTTCAGCCAACTGAATACTGCCATAGATAAAGATCTTCAGGTTTTTCGCAATCTCTTCAAGCTCTGTGGCCGTGACCTTGAACGCTGCCCATTCACCAATCGAAGCGATGTCGTTCTTTAGAGTATCGTAGAACACATACTTAACTCCCTGAGTGAGAACTGCCTTCTGGATTTCAAATCGTAGGGACTTGTCACTATAATCAGCAGAAACATCTTTTGCGATAATCAAGCCTTGTGATTCGCTCTCAATCCACTGGCAAACATCAAGCACATTGCGATACTCTTCGCTTTCCTCATAGACGCGAGCTGTGAATTCATCAATGCTTTCTATGTATTCCCCGTCTTCGTTTTGCTTTCGGAAGATGAAGTTTCCATTTGCATCTCGGTACATTCCAAGGGTGATTTCTCGTTCATCCTTGTGAAAGCGATGACCATGCAACTCTTGAAACTCAGGATTATTGATGGCAGTGACTAGCAAGCAATACCGGACGGATTCAAGATCCATCTCATTCAGCAGCAGAAGAGCTTTCTGCTTTTGAACCAATGTGACGTAAGCAACAATCGCCATCATGTATCTAGTCTTGCCAGCGTTAGATGGCATACCATTGAACATCACAGTACCCAGCTTCAATCCTCGGAACAAATCATTCATGATTGGGTACTGGAACGGCAAGCCCATATCAGGAACGCTCAGACGTTCATTGACCATCGGCAACAGACCGTTATTCAAAATCTCAGCATCATCGTTTGTAATGATAACCGTATTGATCTTGTCGGCCTTGCCACGAATCAATTTGTAAATGTCCTGAGCACCAAACATTTCAAACTGTCGATGCTTCAAGATTCCTTCAATGTTAAATCCGTTTCTCTGATACTCACGAAGTAGCGAATATTTCTTCAGAATATTGAAATATCCCTTGATATCATCGTCATTCGCAAGGCTCATGTAGTATTCAATGGTTGACCAGCCCTTCAGCCGCTTGTATTGGGACAATCTGGACTCATCTTCAGCCATAAACGTTAAAACAGACGTTTTATTAAATTCTTGAGTCCGAGTTTCATAAATAATTAACGCTGCATCGTAGAAAAATTTTGTTGCTTCATCGGCAAAATCGTACTTGCTCTTGACATAATGCCCATACTCGACCAAAGAGTCAGGATGCTTGTAAATTGCGCCAACAAATAAAATTTCATTCGGGATATTTGAAATGAGTTCCACTCATCCACCTCCCTCTTTTATATCTCATCGAGAATTGCACTTATATCAATTTCATTCTCGTTTTTACTCTGTTTCGGTGCTGTTTTCATACGTTTCAGTACCGTTTCAGTCAGATTTTCCTTCGTTTTGTCTTCGCTTTCACTGCGAATCGAAGCTAATTTTTCTTTTCGTTCGAGATAACTAGGATATTGCGCCAGCAAAACAGCCAAATCGTAATTCCATCGCTGACTCATATCGCAACCCTTTGCTTCTTTCTCGGCAACTATCTTATCTAGTCGGGGTTTCGCTAGAACCCACATATCGTAAAGTTCTAGCGGAGGAATAGAACCTCTATATTTGTAATAATTACCGGAAATCAGCTGCGTAAGTTTCGAGTAGAAGCTACCAGGAACAACCGCCGGGGCGTATGTATCTCGAATATGGTCGAAAAGAATCTTTTTCTCTTCCTGTTTGATATGAGCAAGCTCACGATTTTTGTCTTGCTCTCTCTTTTTGGAAAGAAGATCATCGACCTTTTTATCCGTAGTGTCATTCACTTTGTCAAAAAATGCCCTTAGCAGGTCATCTGTCCAAGGGCGTTTTTGATTTTTCTTTTTTTCTACAAAACAATCCTTATGGTAAAAACCAGTCTTGTCGTAGAAAAACGTGCTACGGTCTCGCTCGATGAAAATGTTCTTCCCGCAAATCTTGCATTTACGGGTTAGTTCCATTAAGCCAGTTCCTTCTCCATGACTGCGGCGACCTTCTTCAGTTCCTCAATATCAGTCATAGAACGGAATGCAGTAGACAGGCCAGCCGCCTTAACAGCCTTCTGTGCTGCGCTCTTCTTCACAGGAGAAGCGGAAGCAATCAGGTCGTTCAGCTTTGCCTTGATGTCATCCATAGAAGGCTCTTTACTATCGGAACTCTTATCTGCCGGAACATCATCCGGCTCATCGTTTTCGATACCAAGGTCACGCATACTCAGCTTAACCTCAGTCTTAACAGCATCGTTTAAGCCGTTCTTGATGACGTTCTCCCGATTCTTTGCGCTACTAGAGATAATATCCTGATACTCAAGCAGGGTCAGATCCTCAACGACCTCACCGCCCTTATGCATACCGGTACGATCCTTATCGAAGAAAGCGAGCTGCTGACCATCCTGAAAATACAGGCGGAACTCAGTATCAACGTTGTACTCCTGACCAGCAAACCCATCAGGAATCTTACGACCAGTAGGCTCACTTACGATAGAACCATTCACAACCTTAGTATGCTTCTCGTCCTTCTCTCGGCAAACAACGATGTAGTTTACACCAGATGCATTCAGATCCAAAATCAGAGACTGACCCTTGAAGTTCAGGGTATTGAAATCCTTGAGCTCCATGCCAGCACCCTCAATCTTAACTGCCTTTTCATCACCGGTCAGACCCTGAGATGCGGCCTTAACCTTGGCACGCTTCTGCGAGAAGGCGGTGAGGCCCTGGGTAGCAGTCATCTTGAGGATGGAAGCGGAGTCAACAACCAGAGCGTCTGCACGGAACGGCTTACCATCTGCATCCAGATAAACATCTCCATTCTCATCCTCGATATCCTCATCGTTGGTAACCATCTTGATATAATCCTGAACTTCTGCCAGAGACTGGGTGTAAACAATCAACAGATTATCAGGATTCACACCATTGGCTTCCAGCTCCTCGGTGTAATTATCAATAGAACCATTTTCGGTATCCAAATACAGAACACGGAACGGCTTACCGTCTGCATTCTTCAAATAGCACAGCTGCATAGCAGTACGAGACTTACCAGTTCCCTGTTCGCCATAAATCAGCATATGAAGCTTCTTACGAACAGCAGATGCCTTACGAATCATAGCCATATATGTAAATTCCTCTCTAAATCTTTTCTTTTATTAAACTTTCAAACACTCATACCACGGATCGCCCGTTTCAACTGCATGAGCAACATAATCCAACTGACGGGTGATGTTATCCACACTATTAACCAGAAGGTCTTTACACCCTACCGGAACAGCACCACCATCGCATTCCGCGTCGGCTTTAGCTTCTGCAATAATCTCAGGATGCGTAGTAAACACAATAGACATCATCGGAGAGTCTTCTTCAGGTTCCTTTTCAAGCGCTTCGATGTAGACAATGTAAAATTTCATGCCATTATAAGCGGTATATTCAAGAGTATTCTGCATAACTAAACTCCTTATATATTCTGTATTGTATAGCTAAGGCTAAAACAAATTAACCCCAGTCGTCCTCTTCCTCATTTGCAGGAGTTGCAGTAGACTTGTTGGAACCGCCCCACCAAGAAGTATCATTCTCAGCAGCCTTTCCATCGAAGTCCTTCTTGGCCTGAGTGTTAGCAGCAATCTTTGCACGTGCCTCGGAGATATTGTCCTCAGTATAAGTGGGCTCCGCATCCTTATCGCCAGGATTCGGATCAAAGGAATCAGGATTAACACCCTCGATATACAGCTTGCGAACTGCCGGAGTGCCCTGACGCTTCATCTTGTTAGGACCACCCCAGATATTCTCAGTCTCAACTTCCTCAACCTTCTGCTGATTAACGACGGGACCAAAGCACTCGAAACTGGTGTAGGGCTTCAGACGCTTGCGAATAGAATCAGCCAGAACCTTATTCTGAGTGTTTGCCTTATAGTCAATGAAGAATTCTGCATCCTCGATGGTGTTGTAATTCACGATCTTTGCATCGACAACTACCTCATCGCACTCATCGCTCTTGCGACAACCAGTGTAAACAATGGTCTGAGTAAACAGAGCCAGCTCCTCGAAACCCTCTGCGTCAAAGTCAATTTCCTTAGAGCTCAGAGAAACCTGAGTAGGAACAAAGCGAATTTGGTGCTTTCCGTTATAAGTGCTGTACTCGATGTTGCCACGGACATACACATTGTCACCGTCATGCAGATTCTCAGAGATTTCCTTAGCTGCATCGAAGTCGGTCAGAGTCTTGTTGTCGTTGATAACCTTACCAGACTCATTCGTCTTCTTGGTAACACCGACCTTAACGCCAATCATGTCATAGCCTTCCGGTGCAACATAAGTCAGGCGATCCTTCCAAGCGACTTCCTTCTTATCCTTCTCGATGCCCTTGTCCTTATCGGCACGGCGGAAGAAATAAACCTTATCACGAGGCATACCAGCCAGATCAACATAGAAAGTATTTTTATTGGAAGTCTGAACGCCAAAGCTCAGGACACGGCGCATAGCACCACTCTTAGTCTCCTTCTCGTTATAGAAGTTACTACGCTGGGTGCCGGTGACCTTACCAGCCATCTCAAAAGAACCACGGGTTTGAGGAAGATTAAAAATTCTATCTGCCATATTAAGTCTCCTTTATGTAATTTTGTTTCATTTGCAATCACTTATGTTTCTTTTTATTGTCTTGAGTCAATTCATGCACTATTCATTTTATGTATTATCCTCCGTTTGGCTTACTGATGGCTTATATTTCATACGGCACTCACCGTTAGAAATCGTCCTTTAAGGGATTATGTACAAACATTGCGCCGAGCACTATTGGGAGCCGTTCTGAACACTCAGGACACAAATCAAAACTCAAAAACAAACCATCAAGTTGGCTACCATAAGAGTATTGATGCTCAAAACTGATTCCCTGCTCGCTACCTATCGGCTTGATTTCACGACCACACCAGTTACATATTTTTTTACATGTGTTCATACGGCATTACCCCATTTTTAATATTCTCTATCACGGAACATCTTAGATTGAGCACGAGTCAGTCTGTTGCTCCGTCCATACTTAGCTCTAAATGCAGACTGTAGCTTGTTGTTTGCGTATTCGAGGTCACTTTCCAGAATCTTAGCAGCTTCTTCGATGTAATCTCGAATGGCACAATACTGGTCGCTGTTGATACAATGTGTCTTTAGATAATCAAGCATATCGACTGCCTGATTTTTCAAAAGAAGTGTATCTTCAAGCTGAGTTTTACGCCGTTGGAAGAAATCTATATTCAACCCTGCACCTCCCACTTCTGCAGTCTTTCAAGCGTGGGACGAATCGTTCTCTCCCAATGCCTTACAAATCGCCAATCAAGTAATTGTCCGCAACGTGGACAGAAGTTATCAAGATTTGATAGTGTGTAATAACAAACCGGGCACTCATAACGTTTATAAACGTCATCGAGAAGAGGCTCTTTGTAATCTGTTCTAAACTCATAAAGTTCAGCTTTTGAAAGGATAATTTCGAGAGCCTTTGTTAAATGCTCACGAGGGCACCACTGGCCTCCTTCTTTACCAAGACGAATTTGTTTCTCTACAATTTCCTTCGCTTGGTCAAAAGTCATGTTCTCAATCTCTTTTTTCTTTGCGTGCATCCAATCTTTCATAACACACCACTTTCAGCAAATGCATAATTGTACTTTGCATTCTTATCCATCCACACGCTCCAATCCATTTTATGTTGACACTCTGGACATTTCGGTTCAAGCTTCTCCAACTTCGTCACACAAAACGGACAAAGATATGTGCTCTTTTCCTTTTGGAAGATAGGACTTGCTGGAAGGCTCAAAGAACCGGAATCAATGGTTACATTGATAGAAATTTTGTTGTTCATCGTGTCACCTCTTGTTTGAATTAGCCTTTTATGAGATTTTCTTATCAAGTTTTCGTAACTCTAACTTACTGGGAAGAAAATTTCTACAGAAGTATGCACTTCCAAAAGACACTCCCTCGACAGGGCTGTCTGCGTGTTTAGGGTCCATGAATCCTATTCGAGAATCAAAACATAGCATCTGTACGTCATTTTTGAAAATATCAAATCGCGTCTTACCCTGAATACTATTTGCAGGAAGCAGTAGAGCAAACGGCTTTCCGAGTTCATAGGCCCTACGTAATACTTCATCCTTCTTGCTAAAAGGAGGATTTGAAATTATAACATCCCAATTTTCTGGTTCATATGTAAAGAAATCTTGCCCGTTATCAATGTGGCTACATTCTACTTTATATCCAGCATCTCTGAACACCTTCACAAAGGCAGACCACTCTTTATCAAACGGACACCAAATCACTGCTTCACTCGACGGGGGGGCAAATTCAAGCAATGGAATAACCGCGTAAACCGGTGTGTATCGCTCATCGCCTGCCGCAGATCGGTCAGCTGTTAAATATCCTTTGTTTTCTGGCAAATTATCCTCCTTGCTTTTCTGGAAAATGCTTCTTAGTTACTGCAACGCAGAACGGTTCGATTTCAGATCCCCAGATAGCAGTACCATCACCATACGTACTTTCAAAGACAAGCGGAAAGCCACCAATCCCATCGAAAAGACTGCCAAGCGTAGGATTTTCACCGATATACGGCTTCATTTTCTGGAAAATCCAATACCACTGAGGCAAAGCGATTGAATTACCGAGTGCCTTGTACCGAGGAGAATCAGCTGGCTTGTGCTTTTTACCATTCTCGTCAACCCACTCGCCAATATCGGTCCATCCATCAGGAAAACCCTGTAACCGTTCACACTCGACAGGAGTCAAGCGGCGAACAATCCAATTGAGAACACATCCAGTAGTAAATCCAGGCCGCGTACCATTGCAAAGCGTAGTAGCCACTTCATCGTAGCATTTCGTATTTTCTGCTCTAAATCCAAGTGGAAATCCAGCACATTTCACCTCTTTCTCTTCAACTACAAGATCAGTTGCATCTTTATAATCACGAGATTTCATTGTGCTGGCCTGTTCGTTTTCCTTATATTCACCAATACGCTGCATAGCAAAGGCTTTCTTTTCAGCGACAAGCGGCATATTATTACCACCAGTACCCCATTGAGCCGTACAAGCTGGGCTTGTATTACCTTGCTGAGTGTATCGAGCATCCTGACTATGGCTTTCAAATCCCGCTGTGGAAATATTTTGTTTTAAATTATGTAAACTAGTTTCTTTTTCCAATCTATTCCCTCCTTAATGCTTTACACAGAACAAAGTCTGATCTTGCAAATGGAGAGAGTCGCACTCAATTCATTCTGCACGAGTGCTCCTTTACCCCCCCCCCCTGCGCAGCCAGAACGAATCTTCAAAGTGTAGGATCTTTCATCTCCCACCAATGAATCATCTCCTGCAGTGCATCCTTCAGAAGGTCGGGCAATGGTTTTCCACGTCTTGATGCTCTTGTCAAGATCCCCTGACACGCCCGTTTGCTCAAATAATACTTTTCCGGCACATTGTCCTCTAAGGTCCATGACAAGCGCGAGACGTTTTCTACGCTGGGGAACACCCCAACCACTAGCGTCGAATAATCTCCACGCCAAGGACCATCCGTTTCCGGCGATTGCTCCAGCTTTTGCCCACTTACATTCTCTTCCCGAAGGTCGAGGAACTGAAACACTTGGTTCGACAATGCGTGCAAATTCTTCCAAGACACATCTAAAGTCTTCTCCTTTGTTGGAAGAGAAGGCTCCTGGGACATTTTCCCAGATTGCAAATTTTGGACATTCTCCATTGGTGGCATCCCTCATTTCCTTTATCACACGAATCATTTCCATAAATAGACCAGACCGTTCTCCAGCCAAACCTGCCCGCTTACCGGCAATAGAAAGGTCTTGGCTAACAAGGTGAACCACCAGTGATACACGAGACAGGCTCAATCTTAGAACCACCAATCTCGCAAATACTTCCATAATGTTTCACCAAACCACCTCCTTTTCGTATCCTGTGTTATATAGCTAAATCCCCGAAAATAAGCAAAAAACAATAGACGTATTAACGTCATATTATTCATTCGCTTATAAAACAAAAGTTCTAGCAGATTTTATGTACGCCCTTTCGGGATGGTGGAATAGTCGAGATTTGAACTCGCGTCTGACAATTATAAGTTGTCGGCGCTAACCAACTGAGCTACTATTCCATATAACCGCCAACTTTCGTCGGCGCGATGCCAGTGGAGGGATCGAACCTCATCTCTCGGTGTTTCCGAGCGCTTTTACCATTAAGCTATCCAGCCGTATACCTCAGAATTTAATTCTCACTATCCAAGCTACGTCGCGTTCCAATATGATCACTCTTGGCAACCATGTCGTAACATATAGGTTCCTTTCGGCTCTGAGTAACCGGTGCAGCGTCAGGGGCTGCGTGTGGAGCGACTGACGGGGGACGATCCCGCAACATTCAGATTGGAAATCTGACGCTCTGCCAATTGAACTACAGTCGCATAAGAACCAACCTAGCAACTGGCATCACTAGGCTGGGATGCTCGGCTTGCAAAGGCACGCTGCACTCTTTCGAGCGAGCCGAGAATAACGTACATGGATAATTTCGTTAGCCCCTTTCGGGGTGGTATCTCGCACAGGCGCAGCAGGATCTGACTGCTAAAGATCCTACCCATACGAGATTGGAGCAGCGAATGGGAATCGAACCCACTCCATCGACTTGGAAGGCTGATGTACTAGCCGTTGTACGACCGCTGCATGAAAACCCAGCTTACAAAGCACTACTGCACCATCACTGGCGAGCCGGGAATAATAGTGGCAATCAAAGGAGATCAATAAACGGTACGCAACCATTCTATGACCGTGGTGCCACAGGCGAGACTCAAACTCGCAAGCCTTTCGGCGTCTACCCCTAAAATAGATGTGTAGGTCAATTCCACCACTGTGGCATATAAATTGCGCCGGAAAGAATCGAACTTTCGCAATCGGGACTTCAAAGGACCCTGCCTTAACCGCTTGGCTACGACGCATTATATACTTGGCTTGCTGTGTCCTATTGCTCCATTTTTGGAGAGCCAAGAATAATAGGAAATGTATTTTATGAAAAGCATGTTGGAAAACCAACTGGTCGAAAACGTCAGATTTGAACTGCAACTCCTGCTCCCAAAGCAGGCGTGTTACCATTACACCACGTTCTCGATATGGTGCCGCAGGTGGGATTCAAACCCACGATCCATATTTCAGGCGTCCCGGTTTAAGCGGGAAATGTATGTCACTCCATCACTGCGGCATATATAGAAGCTGTATTTTTTTTTTACAGCTTCTTTTTTATCAACGTTAATTTTCCTCTTTACTGTTCATATCTAATTTTCTGTATGGTAAATCATAATGCTTGCACCATTTACGTATTGCATTTCCTGATACTCCATATTTTCTTCCAACATCTTGAAAGGACATTGAAGCTGTGTCTACCCTCAATTGCTCTTTATCAGGAAAATCAATGCGTTTACTGTAAGGATTTCCTTTTAAACAATTTTTACAGAGACATCCTTTTGCACGCGGACTCATTTCTTTTCCGCATATTGAACAATATTTGATTTTTCTTCTTTTTCTTTCTTTTTTCTCACGGATAACCTTTTCACGTGGAATTTGAGTTACGTTGTTTTCAATCATTAGTTGCCTTGCTTTGTCATACCACACTCTCGCAGAATAATAAATTCCAACTTTTTCAAGAGCAGCATTTATAGTTGATGTTGTTTTTAACGCATCAAGAAAATCTTTATCGCTCACGGTCTTGTATTTTCCGATATTATTTTTGCACCAATTATCAGTTTGTGCATGACAATTCGGGCAAAGCAACTGAAGATTGTCTAACTCATTATTTATGTGGTTTCCGTCAATATGATGTACTTGCAATGGAATCTGTTTGCCCATCTATTCAGAGTTTCCACAACATTCACACTTATATGGTTTGATAGAAAGAAGTGCGGATTTTAAATCCTTTATTCGTCTTCCATTTTTAAAACGAGACAAATCCACGTTCCCTTTATTCTAGCCCTGCCCAGTGAAATGAGAAGTATTTATATTGTGCGCTTTTGCATAATCTTGAAGTACATGATTCGTACTTCCACCATTTTTTGAATATCCAAGCTTCTCCGCAACCGCAGCCTAACTTTTGCTTTCCTCAAAAGCTTGCTCAATTTCTTCTTTTGTAAGTTTATCAATCTTTTTCATAAAATGCCTCCAATATCTAATAGATGGACGTTCGGGCTCTGGTGCCAAGGACGGTATTCGAAACCGCATGTGTTTCCACAGCGAGGTTTGGGCTCGCCCTGTCTCCCATTTGCAGCACCTTGGCATATATTGCCGGTCTTTCCCGGCTGTCAGCCCCGCTCAGGGCATTTTCGGAGGAAGAAAATGTCTTAATTACTCATTACCAAGCGTATCAGCGATATCCTTGAAGTCATTCCACTTGATTTTGACAATTACTCGATTACCTCTGCGGTCTTTCAACTCAACCTTTGGACGACCAACCAGACCTTCCATATAAATGTCATTAATCGAAACCGTAGACTTCGGATGTTGACACACAAACTTGATACCGTCTCGAATCGTCCCTGTAAACAAAATAGGAACTACTTGGATACCAAACATCTGAGCAGTCTTTTCAACCCACTCTCTACTCTGGTAGTTATCACCAACCAGGACATCGAACAAGATGAACCACTCATCAGGTCGGTATCCATGACCACATCCTTGAATTTTGCCACCATAACCCTCTCCAAAGAGGATTACTTCTTTATCACCGTAAGTCTGTTCAAACAATTCCTCTGCTTCAGAAGTACCGAAAATTTCATTTAGTGCATCCACCAAATTCTTAGGAAGTTCGGCACGTTCAGTTCGTCCGGCAAAGCTGACTTTATGACCGTCCCAGCAAACACGCACATTCGTGCCATCCACTTTCTCAGTAAATTCCCACTCATTATTTTGTAGGAACTCAATGGTTTCATTACGAAAATCACCGATAATCAGCTTTTTAGTGCCTTCGATATCACGATTAAACACCGTTTCGATTTTTTCGTAGGTTTTCATCAAAAATCACCTCAAAATTCTAACGTATTTTCGTTAATTATTTTAACGAAAATCACGATAAAATGTCTATTTAATTCAACTCTTCCAGCTTCTTCATTAGCTGGTCAACGTCCATATCTTCAAGTTCCTTGTCCTTCTTCTTTGCAACGATCTTCATAATCTTATCACGTTGCGCCTTCTTCTCTGCGGCGTCCACACGTGCCTCGTACTCGGCCAGCCTGACAGAAACGATGTATTTGACTAGCTCAATCTTATTTTCCAGTTCAGTATCCTCGGCGCTTTTAGCGGCCAGTAAGGAGTCCTCATCGGCAGTTTTCTTCTGGCGGTTCAGAGTCTTAAAGATTGAGTCCAGAGCCTCAACGTTCAGATCCCACAGATCTTCAATAGTCATAATGCCCTTGTAGTTGAAGCGATAGCGATTACGGGTTGCGATTTCAAACAGATTCTTTTCCATAATAATTTCTCCTTTCAGATTTACAAAAGTGATTCACAAACACATTCCTGTTCTACAAAACTTTGGGGAATCAGCATTTGTTCTGTCCAATAAAAACCACAGCATTTTAGCTTTACAGTTTTTTGAGACTTAGAATACTCTTTAACCTCAGATTCCATTCCAGCAAGGCGAACCATATTCATTGTTGGAATTGTACGATAACCGGCATTCTTGCCTCCAAATGTTTGGTAGACCGTATTGATATTCAAATCCGGACGAACCACAACATGATCGCCGGGCTTAAATCGAAGTGGAATTACATAATCCATAACGACCTCACAGAAGGGATTCGCATCGGCATTCATTATTATTTTCCGAGCCTTCAAACATATCGTCGGTCCATTGAAGACTATTTGTTTCTTCCACATAATATTGGCCGGCAGCAGAATTATTTTTAATATGGACAAGCTGCCCATGGAGTTTGACCATTTTATTTGTCACGACATTACGATTGCCTTCTGGATAAGGGCCAGACGTCATATCATAAGAGGCTACATATTCGAGGTCATCTCTAACCCAAACGGCCTCTCCTATTTTGTACCGATAGTCCATTTGGCACCTCACAGAAGAGATTCGCAGTAGCATTCGTTGCCAGCCAAACCAACGAACATCTCATCAGTCCAGCGCCATCGTCCCGAATCTTCTTTGATGTAATAAGAACCACTACGAGAATATCCAGAAATATGAACGGTTTTATCTACGAAGTTCAACATATCGCCAACAGCTGCAAGCTGTTCTTCGTTTCCATTTTTCCCAGAACGCATCCAATAACCGAGGCCACATTTCAAATCAGGCCGAACGAAAACTGCGTCTTCGGGTTCGTATCGATATTTCATCAGACCACCTCACAACAGCGAAGCACAAACGCACTCATTTAAATCAGCCGGCAGCAGCATTCCATCGGTCCATGAGAAACCATATTCTTCAAGTCTATATCCAGCTCCCCTATCACAAACTCTTTCAATCGTGGCAAATTTACCAGCCAACTGTTTCATACTAGGTGTGACACTGTAAATACATCCGCCATGCATTGGCCCCGAATACATCTTATATATTTCACCCGTTTTAAGATCCGGACGAATCATAACCTTATCGCCGACATGATATTTAAGCTCCATCAAATCACCACTCTCAGAACTCGCTCAGTTGCGCCCTGTACCTTGACGACAAAGCTGTTGTGCTGAGTCTCAGAGAAACCAACACCGGACAGCTGGTCATCCACCGACTGGACTGCCATCTGAGAACCAAGTGCCTCAAACACTCGCTTATGCTGCAGCAATTCCGCCTTCAGGAATTCGTTGTAAAATCCGTTCGGCTTTTCGGGGTTGACGCAATCCTTGAGCATGAAGAAGTAGTGACGATTGCCATTGCCGGTCTGTTCGTCCCAGTAGTTCGGAGAGTACATCGCCACAGACACAGGTACGAACTGGTTGGAACTCACACCCCAAATTTCACGGGTGCTGGTAGAACTGGGAAGCAGTTCCTTGATAGAGAATTTGCCATCCTTCAGAGTGACCTTTGCCACAGCTACATTCTGACCACCATGCAGCGGCTTATCGTAGTTAAACGAGTAGATGTTGCCATCGAATTCGATTTCAGCACGGAAACCGGTTTTGCCGCCGCGACTAGCGAAGCAGTTTACATAGAAGCTGTACTCGCCTTCCTTCATCTTTTTGATGTCAGGCCAGGTGATATTCTCGACCGCGGCCTTATAGCGAATGGGACGCATAATATCTACGTCCAGGCGGCCATCAGTACGAGGGTGCCACTTGCTGCCGAAATAGATGTGATTCTTATCGGGTTCAATGCAATGAGCATCCTCATCATTTTCATCCCACTCGCCCGGCTTATCGTTCCACTGAATAGAGAAACGCAGCACGCCATCGACTTTGCCGCCAGCATTCTTGACGTTCTCCCGAATCTGGCTGTCAGTCATGTTGCCGGTATATGCCCAACTGAAACCATTAGGCCACTTGAACATAGACGGCGCAGCCTTATCCTGCAGAGCAATCAGAGACATCATATTCTTCTCGAAACGATTCTCCATAAACAGCTCTAGGCCCGTTGCAGTCGGCAGCACGTCTCTGATGAACTTGTCGATGCCGATTTCCTCCGCGCGACCGAACTTCTTAGGATCGGTGCCCATAGATTTTGCCATTGCCTCGAACGGGTTCATTGCCCCCATTACACGAGGAGCGGCATCGCGGTTGCAGAACAGAATATTGTTGGCAGTAATATCATCCAGAGTGGCAAATCGGCGACCCAGACTGTTCATGTAACCCAACTCAGTAACGGTTTTCTGTGCATCTTCCAGCATCTTCTTAGTGAAAATAGCTTTGGGACGCTTGTAATTGGCAGGAGCGACAACCTTCTCAAAGGCGGTAACGGCGGAATCCACATCCATGCCTTCGCTCAAATTGATAAGAAGGGTGCCGATAGCGGTGTTACGAATACGAAGCCGGTTCATCGACGCACCGCCGGGAGCCATCCAAACATAAGCGGACTTCTTTTCATCAGGCAGACGATCATACACTCGCTTATCGATTTTGAAGCCACGAACCAGAGATTCAAACTCCTTGCCGCGATACAGGCTGTTCTGCGCAATCAGCTCAAGTACGGTGTCCACGGCATCCATGGTCAGCTCCTCCAGAGAACGCTTGAACACATTAGCAGAATCACGCCACTCGGCCATCTTGGTAGTCACATCGCAGGAATTGACAATGAACCGCTGAGGAATCTCGACAGCGAAATGATCCCAGGTGTGAACCGCCTTATGATCAGCATCGTACTCATAGTTTACCTCCGTGCCGAACTTGCCATCGGAGATCAATATTGCGGCTAACATAATACGGATTCACAACAGCACAGGTTTTCACATAAGTAGCCAGCGCATCCACAACCGGCTGATAAACGTCGGACTTGGTATCGAAATCCCAGACGGTAACCATCTGACCATCCATAAAGGAAACCAGCTTACCAATGTTCTTTACGAAACGACGGCAGTAGGAGCAATCATACTTACGCCGCTTACGGAAGATGGAGTTCGTGCCAGCCGGGAAGCTGTCCAGATAGAGGTCATATAGCTTATCCTCATCTGCATTGGTGATAAACAGAGGTGCGCCATCCTTCACCATCTCATTGAAGTGATCCTGCAGTAGTGCACGAAATTTCTTGAAATCAGACATTGTTATTCTCCATTCAAATACTATTTTTAAGTATCCTGTATTATATATCTAACGTATTAAAATCAAGGAGCCGAAGCCCCCTGTTTTTAATTTTTATGGAAATATTCGACCCAACCTTTGTATCCTTGTCTGAAGCTAATGTAGGCAACCTTGCTACACTTTCTTCCGATAATGTCTGCAAGAGGGTCTTTACCATTTCCGAAACTAAGTTCTGCAAGATTAAATTCTGGATTATTCTTACAGTAGTCGTAGACCTTCACGTATTCGCCGTTTCTGGTTAGATGCCTTCGATCTAAAGCCTTTGAGTGATATCTTTTTTCGAGGATGTTATTCAACCGCATAAAATAGGTATGAATTGTATGCACAGACATCTTTGGGTCACTGTCTGCACCGATACTATCCTCGGTTTTACGAATGATGTAATCACCATTCATGACATAGAATGCCCTATACCCTCCCTTATTGGGAGCGTCATACTGTTTCATTTCATAACACTGCTTAATAATATCCATCAACTTTGCATCAACACCTGTCTTATCAAGAACAGTACAAGATTCAAAATCGACATCGTTAATCGTCAGGTTAGAAACTTCTTCAGAAGTAAGGCCAATCCAGTACAGTGCAGCAATCACGTTCATACGAATCTGATATGGCTCTTCATACTTATTTAAGAAGTCAACAAACTCATCAACTGATGCAAAGTATTTATCCGCATACATATTGTCTGCGCTTACATCGCTCTCTGAAAAGTCAGCCAGATCATACATGCTTGTTTTGTTTTCGCTTTTGATGTAGCCTGTGATTATTGACTTCACATTTTTAAACGAACGACTCGAGTTCACCCAATTATATTTGGCAAACATCTTTACGAAATCATCTTTTGTGAAGTCAAACAACTCATACCCACGCTCAGCCTCGTAACCCAGAACATGGTTAAGCGTCGATACAACAAACTCACCGCTTCTATCAGAATACTTTTCAGCAAAAGCTTTGATCTTTTCTTCAGTAAGCATAGTGGCACACTCCTTCTTATTATATGTAGTGTACCATTAACCATTATAAAAAATCAAGCAAATGCGGCAAAATTTTGAAATTCCATGGTATGTTGTACGCCGCTCAGGAATGCTGCGAGTAAAAACGGTTCATCCTTGCATCTTGCCATTGCGATCATATTCATATGACGCTCAGACAAGACACCAAGCTTTTTGATGAACTGTCCTTTGTTAAGTGTATCAGTCTCTTCACAAAGAACAATACTATCAACCTCTAGGAAATCGCAGTCTTCTTTCGAGAGTAGAACATGAACCGGAGAACGCTTGTATATTCTGGAAGACAACGGATTCCCTTTGATTGTGGGACTGAAGAAGTTGCGCTTGTTGTTGCTTGTCACAACGAACGGTCGAATACCGCGCTGCTGATGACCTGTTGCATTGGACAAATCGACCAACCAAACCTCTCCGACCTTTGGGTCAATATTGTTGTCCATAGTTTTTCTCCTCTATAATAGTGTAGCTCCGTTCCATAGCTATATTATACAGGATACCATTTCAGAAGTCAAGAGGTTTTTGAAAATATTTTTAGTGCCCGTACAACTCGGGATTCTCTGATACGAACACGCTTGTGTTATCGAATATCATCTCATACGCTTTCTCTTTATCGCCCGGTCTAAGCTCAATCCTCCTTGCTTCGTGGCATTCTTGCCGCAGCTCAATATGACTTTCGTTTCCGAAGAAGCCAATGCCTTTAACGATCCCATGTGTCTCTGTTCCAACATCGTTCATTTTGTTACAGACCATGTGAACATCTACACCATTGCAAACAAAACAAACCCACACTCTCTTTTTTCTTATGTACTTTAAAAAGTCATCAACTCGTATGACCTTCAGAACCTTTCTCTCACGCATTAAAACACCGCCCTCCACTCATTTAGACAACTTTCAAGATATATTATACACATCTTTTTGTTTTAGTCAATATATTATACATCTTTTTGTTGTTGTAAAAGTTTAAAATTTTAGATGATGCCATTCACTCGGCATCATCCACAACCAGTTCCGCGTTGTAATAGAACCTATGTGCGCCAAATTGTCCAGCGAACGTTGCTCCGCGCTCGTGCCAACTGCCGGAAGCTGCCGCCGGGGTCACAAACCATTGAATTGGTTTGTCTGAAATTTTAGCGCCGTAATCAAACACCATAGACACAGCCAATTCGTTCTCTGCCGTCACCTTCCTATTATATAAGGAACTATAACCATACTTCTTAAAGACCTGCTGGATGGTTAGACCATCAAGTACGGCAGAATCATAAAGACATTGAGCCACAGCCATCTGACCTTCTAGGCTATCAGCACCTGCTTCACAAGCAACGATCTGCTCCGCAAGAGCACGCTCATCATTAGTGAGTTCGCGCTTTCCCTGACTGAAGTTTACCACACGCGTTTCGATAACAGTTTTTACGATGACTTCTGGTTCCTTTTCCTCTTGCTGCACAACACTTACTGCCGGAGGACTACTATTATAAAGGTACGAATTGCTCTGATTTTGAATTACCGGGCTGATCTTCGATACCAGATTCCCTGCCAGCAAGCACATTATACACACAATGGCAACACTTTGCTCACAATTTATTAACAAATTAGAGTTAATGAAAATCACTTCCCTTCAAAAATATTGGTTTTATAAGCTGCGCAAAAATTCATACAGTTCAATTTCACCTTGCAGCCAAACGACATCTCCGCCGGCCTTCAAATACACCGAATAGACCTTATCAGGATGCTCGAAGATGGATTCTACCTTCTTAGCTGCGTTCCGATCAATAAGTACACTACTCATAGTCTTATTCTCCTTCTTCAAAAAGCATATCCGGCCACCTTATTATGCAGCGGCGGTTCAATCTCGAATGCTGTGTCACTCTCGGCATCATATTTAAACCATCTCGTCAATTCTGGACTTGGATACAGACCTTCCTCGTATCCTTCAACGACTGCGTAGTTGTAACAATGTTCAAAGATATCAGTCACGTTTTCTTTAACAACTCGAATAGCCTCTGCTAAATCTGTAAAGAATCCAGCGATCCAACTATCATCCGGCATCCAGTAAATTCCTTTAGTATTTGACACTGGCGAACTGAATTTCGCATTCTGCTCGTTCTTAAACGAGTCAATCATTGTTACGGTATAAATCATTTTAAAACACCTTATTATCAAAATGTACTCTATCTTCAACTGGTTCCTGTAACCATACAATCCATTCAAATTTATTCTTTGGATAACGATCTGGATACTTCTGAATGTTCTCAAGAAACTTTTCAAGTCCCATAATGTCTATCTTTCTAATTGCGTCAAGTCGAGTCACTTCATGCTTGTTCTTTTCATGATTTATTTCGCTCATAATATTTTCCTCCATTAGATCTTAGTTTTTATTCGACTCGCTTATTCCACGCTTCGATAAGGTCGGCTTTGATTCTTTCCTTGTCTTTTTCAGAGGAATCAAAGTAGTAAGTTTTGCTTTCCATGAAAACATGGCAGTTGCACTTATTTTCTTTGTTTCCTCTCGTAACATACATCCATCGTGTTTGGCGATAACTGCCCTCTGCAACGGTAACTTCTCCACCACAAAAAGGACACGGCTTTAATTCACTCATAACTATGTCTCCCTAAATCTCAGCATTTATTAGACATACCTTTTCACTCAAAAGTTATCCAAATCATTTTTAGCAGCTAACACATTATAATGAATTTCATGCTCGTGTCCTTTTACAGAATCATTTAATCTTTTAGCGATCCTTTCCGCTCCTTGTTTTGAAAATTGCCAACTTGCCGTTTTATCTTTTGTCCATCCATCTATACATTTATATTTTTTGTACTCAATACCATTTTTTGTGGTTTTAATTACATAGAATTTCATAGAATCCTCCTAGAACTTAACTTTTATCACATCAACTACGTTCTTTAATCAAACCATTAGCCGATGCCTCTGCTCTTAATTTTATGAGTTCTTTCTTTGTTTCAAAATTTATCTCATATCTTTCCATAAAAGCCTGAACGTTCATGTTCTTCTGGTTATTCGGAAAGATAAATTCATCTAAAATACCATCTTTTGTTACCGTATAAATATCCTTTGATGTATACTGTTTTTTCAATTTCACCTCAAAGCCATGTTTTAATAGCCAAGAGATAGCTAGTTCCTCTTGTTTATTAAAGTCCCATTTTTTATTTTCAAGTCCTTGTAAATTCATAAGTCCACCTCATTCCATGCTTGCGCATTCTGTGGTTATGCAAAGCATAACAGCATAACCAGTTATCGTCAAGCTTTTTTCAGTAATTTCATAAGAACCCGGATTTTATTCCGATTCCGCTTTCCCGCCAACTCCAACGATAAACACATTATGCCTACCATTCTCGTCACGCTGCCAATCACCACCAAGCATCTCGATAGTATTTAAGACCGTATGGTACACTTCTACTGCGTCCATCGCCTTTTCTTCATTTTCAAAATCATTGGTATGAATCCAGCGCCAATTATTATCTAACCAGCTGACAATTCTCATAACACCAGCCCACAGTTCTTTTTCTTTCTTACTGCTCATGTCCATCTCCTCCCTCCACAGAATTTAGGTTTTATTGTTTTCGTAAAGTTTTAACATAATTTCTAACGAAATAGAATCCAGACTACCATGTTGAACCAAATTAAGCGCCATGTAAAAATTCCTTCGAATATTAAAGTCCACTACGTCCTTTATCTCACCGCCTTTTTGAGCGTGATACAAAATATTATTTAACTTAAACAGTTCCTGATAACTTAACTTGACAACGACATCGCCATCTCTCCCTTTTGGATTTTCATTTCCATTAAAGCTCAAAATATTCATATTTGCACCTCCAGTCAAATATCTAAGTCTTTAAAATCAACCACTTCTGATTCACCATCATATTCAATATCTACATTCGATAAATATGTTTTGTACATCTTTTCACGACATATAGCAGCTTCCATATTCGGATGTCGAATATCATAAAGCAACTGTTTAAGTTCTTCATCCGTCAAATTATACTCTTCTTGCAACATACTCATATTCACACCTCTCAATCAAAATGCAAACGGACTATTATTCACTGCTATTATCAGTGCCACATCGAAAGCAAACATTACAAATGCGGTCATTCTCTATCACCTTAATCTCTAAATTCAATATCTACAACAATATTCTCAGGCTCTGTCATGTACCTTCGTGCCAGCAGTTCTACCATGCGTTCCTTGTCTCCAAGATTACTATTACGCAAAAGATACGAACAAACTTGCCTGCCTCTATACAAGAACACAGCCCATGCATTTCTTCTCAATGGGTTTGTTGTATTAATCATTCCATCGCTTCCTCCAGAGATGTGGTCACATCACCAAAGTCAAAATCCAGAGCACTAATCATATCATCTAGAGCATCCATAGCATCGGACAGTTTTGTACAAGCCTCGTCTGCCTTGTCATACCGCTCACTCCCCTGCAGATTCTCCGGCATGTTATCACGATACTCTTCTTCTTCCCACTGGATATACTCAACATCGGATCTTACACTTTCGACCTCAGACACAAGCTCATCCAGCCTCTTACGGATGGAATCAAAACGGTCAATGGTCTGCTTAATATCTCTTCTACGAACGTTATTCATTTTCAAATCTCCTCTCAATCTACGATGCCAAGTTTGCAAATATTTTTCGGATCAGTGATGTAACCAAATGTCAATGTATTTCGCAGATACCCTTTATACTCAAATCCACGGTCACGAGCTGCCAACCGGCATACATCTCGAATCGCAGATTCTCTCGGCCAAGAGATACCAGCCAGCTGATACTTCCACTGAAGATCTCTCAGCTTCTGCCACTCAATCACAGGCTTCTTTTCATCCTCGAAACATAAACCATTCTGCACAGCATACTTCAGAGCATCACATCGCTTACTCTCTTCCGATGTACAAGTCCCCCATTCGTTTTCCAGACGGCGATACGCCTTATCAAACGGTGCTTGCTTTACTGCATCAATTCCAAATGCTGCGCCAAGTAAACCCAAACCGAGTAACAATCCCATAATTTGAATCTCCTAAAATCACTCTTTTATTAAAATTCATAAATAATATTTTTAATCAACTGAGTTACCGTACAAGGAAAAAAAGAACAATCATACGGCAATTTCAAGTGAAAAATCTTTTGTTCTGCATCAGAGCTGGACTCTGCAAAGACGATATAGTCTTTCTTATACACCTTACAACCGTCATCATATTGGCCTGATACTTTGTACCAATTACCCATAAGCTCCTCCTAAAATATTACTTTTAAGCGTCTTTCTTTATCAGCGGACGTCTATGCGTCGCGTTCTTCAGCCAATCACCACCGCTAGGCATCTCCCTAGTCACTTTTGTGTTGCGACCACTCCCTATCGGACAAGCCCGGCGATAGTCATCAACAGTCTTGCAACCAAGAGATTCTGCTTCATCCAGAGCTTTTCGCACATAAGCCCATGTACTACCGCCGAGATCAGAACACTTTCCAATCACAGCAAGCACAAGTTCATTGCCCATGCGCTCAACATATTCTGCTAAAGCCTTCTTCCCTGCAACACCGAGCTTCCCAATATCCTCTCGAAATACATCCTCGATGGATTTCGTCGTTGTCGTCTCATCACAAGACGAAGACGATATCTTATTTTTTTCTTTCTCTTTTTCTTTTTCTAGCTTTGTTTTGCTTGCGTTTGCTTCGTTTTGCTTACGCTTGCTTGATGAGCCACCAGCTTTACCAGAAATTCTCTTACCTTCGATGTATTCGGCATCTTTATCCAAATCTCTCTTTACAGCAGGCCACACATACCGCTCATTTCCGTTGAGTTCAGGATCCGTTCCAGACGATTTATATTTCATCATCGCCAGTACCAGACGCCCCACCTCAGCAGCACTAAGGGGTTCAAAGTAGCTCTCGTAAGTATCCCAGATTTTAATATAAGTATCAGCCATCACACACCTCAGTCTTCCAAGCTGTGTGTATTCACACCATAAAAAGTCTTCTTATAATATTCTTTTGCCTTATCCTCATCAAAACCAACGTACCGTAATGTAATGTCCTGACTACTATGATTCAACTGACCCTGAATCCAAGACAATGCCTGATTATCATCCTTATTAAGACACATTTCACGATAACCAAACGTTTTGCGGCAAGAATGAGATGCAATTTTATAATTAAGACCTAAATCTTTACCAACGTTACGAAGAATACGAGCAAAATGATCAACATCAATAGGATCACCGGCATTTTTGGGTTCTGCGATATGAAGAATACCGGTTTTCCCATATCCACCATTTGTTCTCAAAGACTTTTTCCAGCTCCCCTGTCGAGATGGAAACATCCAATCATCATATCCAAGTTTCGCAATTTTGATGTATGTTTCAACGATGTCCCTCGCTTCTGGAGTAAGAATGATTTCACGATATTTAGAAGTCTTTTCTTCGACGATGCAAGTTCCTGCGTCCTCAACCACCTCAATTTTTCCATTATAAAGACAGTAAGACATATCAGAAACTTTCAATTTAAGCAAGTCACTAGCACGCAACCCAGTTGCAATACCGACATTAAATAGACACCAATTGCGATATTGCTTTTTATCCCAGAAGTATTCAGAAATCATTTGAACATCATCCAAGCTTCTAATTGGAGAAATATTACGCTTACGCTTCTGCTTACTTTTTGTAACACCACGTTTTTTAGCCGGAACAGAAGGTTTCGGATTAAAATAAATCAATTTAGGTATCTGTTCTTCTTTTCTTTCAACAACTGCGCTCATTATATTCACCTCAAACTCCATACTTCAAACAATACTTACCGTAAGATAATCCTTCAGCATCTGCCATTCTTACAATCTCAACAAATGTTGGTTTATGTTTCTTTTTATTCTTGCATCGAATGGATGCCTCATTTCTTATTATCTTACGACATTCATCACAATAGAGCTTTCCACATTTAGGACCATACCATGTAATGCCACAGCGATTACACGTTATGTTTCCATATACCATCATAATTTACACCTCAAACTTGTCAATTTTCCAATGATGTCGATAGTAATTTCCAGAATTCCCACTAACAACGGACACCTTACATGAATCACACCACGTTTCGTCCTGTTTCACACTATTTCCTTACGAATCCCGGCAGTCCTTATAAAGCAAGAACATCTTTTCAGACAACTTCTCTTTATCTTTGTTAATGGTAATAATATTACCTTCTGCGTAAAAATCGCTAGAGTCGATACATTCGTGTAAAATATGAATCGTCATTTTTATATACCTCAATTCTTTTCAAACAGATCGTTACGAACCTTCGGAGTAAACTGACGCGAGTCAAGCTGTTCAATAGCAGCCTCAAGCCGACCATGGCCCCAATCATCGTTATTTCGATGGTTCATCACAATCTCAAGCAGAAGCTTTGCATCCTTAGCTTCTCTGCGCTTCCGGCGAGCTCTTTTAAGTTCCGCCATAAGCTGATAACCTTGCGCTGCATTCACTGTTTTGAACTCAATTGCGTGTTCAATATCGGCAATCTCATCGCTAGCCGCAGTTAAATCACTGTAGACTTTGGCATATAAATCATCGAGGCTGGTCATTGTTTTGTCTGTGACCTCAAGATTTTTCTTCAACTCTATCAGCCATTCAGAATCTTCCATGTGAAATGCGTATGTATTTGACTTTACAGCTGGAGCCGTTATATTCGGACTCTTGCCTGCGATGGCAACTTCGTCCATAGACTTTGGTGCGTAGTGCCCGTTCTTATACCCGGCGGGAAGTTTATTGATTTCACAAATTGCTAATCCTTTAGATTCAAACTGCAATGCCAGATTGATATCACAGGTGGCGCAGATTCGACCTCCCTTCCGTTTCATAATATAGTTATGACCATTCGAGATTACATACATTTACTTATTCTCCTGTCCTTTCATCAGCTGCTTCACAGTCTTCTTAAATAGCGCGAGATTCTTTTCATTTTCGATAAACACCTTAGTCTTCGGATGCGGTGCCTTACCGTGTGCCTTTTCGTAAGCCACAAACAAATTATTCATTTTCTTATAGCCAATACGCTCATAAATCAGAGTGTAAGTGTGCTTATATTGTGGCTTGTCACCAAGTTTTTCCGCCAGAGGCATCATGATTGGAAAAAGGATCTTCGCCGTCTCACTCTGTTTCTTGTTCTTAAGTTTTTTGTTAACGACTTCTTTAGCTACCACATCAATCACAGGAGTAACGTTCATATTTGTTTCAGAAACTGCTTCGACAGCCTTTGGAGTCGGACGAAGTTCATTCTGATTCTGATGCAGACGCTCGATAGATGCTACGTACATATCTGCAACAACAGCCTCCATGATAGATTTCCAAGTGGAATCCTCTTCGATAATGTCGATTATTGAAATTTTCCCACTACGATTCGTTCTCTTAATATACTTTGCACGAGCATCTTCCAAAACAAAACCATAATTACGATTCAGATATTCATAGATCTTGTGAAGCGTTTCTTTATTTGTGTAACCTTTAGTATTTGCAATCACACCAATCTTGCTATACAAATCTTTACGCCAGTCACTCATTTCATCCCGAAACACATTGCGAGGAGTATAGCTCTTAGCACGAATCGAATTATCCATCTGCTTATCCTTAATCTGATGGACACACTGAGACACGCTGCTGATTACATTCAGTGCTTCGTTGCTAGTAGCACGAGCTTCCTCAATTTGGTCACTGAGCTCCTTGCGAGTGGAATCAAGTTCACTCTGAAGGTTCTTCATGCTATCAAACAGAGCGTGAAGTCTTACATCAATGAACTCCTTACTCAGTGCAGCATCCATCTGAGGCGTAGCCAGAACGGTGTCACCACGCATCAAGGATTCCATGATGTCCCAGCAGAAATCCATAAATGCATCGGCTTTCGGCTGACGAGAGAAGCGGCAGATTTCCATAACGCCACGCAAACTGTAAACATAAGTTTGACGCATCTGCGTGTGATTTCCAACCTCGGTACTCAAGTTGAGTACCGAGCAAAACTTATCAAGACGGTCTGAATTGCGAGTATGGATATTCATAATTGCAACTTTTGGATTTCCATATTCAAGTGCTGCACCAATCTGTTCACGAGTCATGTAATACTGGTGCTTGTCATTCTGGTAAACATCCACATTCAGTGCACCAAAGGGCTTAGAGGTTACTACAGTCATAGGATTATTAGTAGTCATTTTTGTTTACTCCATACACTCATTCTTTAATCATAAGTTGTTCTTTAGTCCAGCGCATCATCTTGGTGTATTCATCTATAGACGTATTTTCCCAGACAAAGACTCTGCCTTCGCCAGTTTCTTTATCAATTTCCGTACAAGACAAATCAATTTGAACGCCATCTTCCCTCTGAAGATAAATGTAAATTCCTGGATAATCTTTATAATCTCCATCAGCTTCAGCAACCAGTTTTCCAATAGGCGTGTCAATTTCAAATCTCTTTTCATTCATATTACCATCTCCTTAGAAGAACCGCTTTATTGTTGGGCATTTTCTTCGCCTCCTTGATGTCGGTTGAGCCGCTCGTCTACATCGCTGAGAGCCAAAATATCCACGCTGTCAAGGCCCCCATGCTGTACAAGAGCGTTCAGTAAGATTAAGGATTTCGCCATATCCAGAGATCCAGATTTTCCCTCTTTCCCCTTTGCCGCTTCCCAGATGATGTTGTTCAGGATAACGATTTCTTTGCCGGTCATCTCAATGACGGCGGAACCGGGTTCATTCTTCGCAGAGTCCCAATAAATCAACGAACGGATTTTCATGTTTTCCGGCCCTCCCTCAGTAATATTCGATTTCAACCAGCGAGGTGGACACCAGCTCAAAGCGACCACCTCCAAGAGGAATTTGGAGAAGTTGGTAATCTCTTTCACGACTATAAGTATCGGTGGGAACCAGATCGCTAAAAGTGTCTACAGTGATGGTGTACTTCGGTCTCCTTCTGCTGGCATAGCCCGCGTTTTCGATTGCCGGGGAGTAGACCTTGACATGGTAGCATGGCTTTCTTTCAGCTCCTGCCTCGGCAGTGGCCGCACCACAGGATGTAAACCACAGCGTCACAATCAGCAATGCCGCTGACACGATAAAGTAGATTATTCTTTTTTCAAGTTTCATTTTTTACCCCCACTGTTCGGCCATCGCTTGAGTGTCATATTTCATAATAAAACTCTCCTTTTAAATCTTGTCGGAAATATCAAACGCTTTCCAGCCCCAGCTATATTCGTCTGTATTTACTGTGGCAGAAAGTCCATCAGATTTAATAAAAATATTAGCTTCTGGTAGATCACTAACATTTCCATAACATTCAGTTGCATCATCCTTGATAAATTCTGCCGCTTCTTCTTTACTATCGAAGAAATCAGGCTCAAAAATTTCACCGTCACAACTACACTCAATAACACACCACATATCATTTTTTCCTTTCAAAACGTTGGATCATCTGTCGTGAACATATATTGTTTATTTGTCTTATGGCACTCATTCCACATATCCGCAACCTCTTTTGCCCTCTTTTTGTTCTCACAGAGGTTCGCGACCTTAATGCCCTTAATGGTTAATTTACTTAATAGATTATCTGCCACAGAAATCCTTATTGGATAGGCATAATATTTCCCGTCCGCTTCAACATCGCAGACCGCCCACATATATTTCATAATCAAACCCTCACATTCTCGTAGACCCAGCCAACGCCTTTACTATGAAACTCATCCACCCAACGGAACCAATCATCTTGTGTGAAGTTACTAACTGGGAAACCTCTCCAATTTTGATCAAGAACTAGTTCTCCACGTTCATTTTTGGCCCATGCAAAATCAAAATTCTCTTTCCAAAGACGTTCAACAAATTTATCGCAATCATCTTTATTCCAACTTAGTTTTTGCATCCATTGTGCATCTAAATATGTATTTTCATATGCTTCCACAACAGCACATGGACAGTTTTTACAGGTTTTTTCTATACAAGGCCAACAAGGGCCATTATAATAACTCATGATTTATACCTCATTAAAATCTGCGTTGGCAAGAACTTCATTGCCATATTCAACAAGAGCATTTCTGAACCAATTTTCATTCCTTTTCCACCACTGTTCTGCTTGCTGCGGAGTCATTTCAATTCCATTGTCTTTTGCAATACCGATAATATCATCGGTGCACCAACGTGTTTCAGCAAACCACCTTTCTTTAATATCATCTTCTTGATTTTCTCGCTCCATCTCGTCCAAAACAGTCCATGGATTTGCCCAGTCACACAGGTCGAATAACTCCAATGCTTTATCTTCGGTTTTACACAAATCCAAAAAGTCTTTCCATGTATAAAAGTAAGCAGAGCATTCGGCAAGGTCGTCTTTCGACATCACATAATCAGTTGGAATATCATTCAATGAAACATCGGGAATGTAAATTACTTCATTAAGATCAAAACACTTTCCTTTTGCCTTATAGATAAAACAGTTCTGACCTTGGGTTAAGTCCAATAACGACTCAAGAGTTTTACCAGCTCTTAATTCAGCAACCAATTCTTCATATTTCATAATACTTCCTCCTAAAATTCAACATTTATCAAAGTTATAAGTGACTGTCACAACCTTCTCAGCGTCACCGATACGGCATCGATCTTCCTTCAATGCTGTTTCAAGGCCACAACCAGCGCTGTATGTGATACCGTTTTCAAACACATCAGAACCGATAAATCCAAATGCTCTGTCAATCTCCTTCCATTTTCCGTGATCTTCTCGATAAAGCGTGTAGCCGTAATTCTCACCGGAAAGATAATCGCTATAAGTCTTTACCTCATCACGCATAATTCGTTCTGCTTCATTTTTGGTATTATCCGAACCATCCGTAATAGCTGTCACAATCCAACCAACATTACTATCATCCCATGAACCTCTGAACCGCGTATCGCAATCCATAGACAAACCAGAATGGTCATGTAGCCAAAGAGGAAGCCATGCGATGTGCTTATCAAGAAGAATCTGACAATCACGAATAGAAAATTCACCAGCAACATATGTAGCAATTTCGTTATGTTTCAATCCAACATATATCGGGCCTTCGGAAACTTTTTCATCATAAAGAGTTCCAATACCGCAGATGGCATATCGTTTTTCGTCGCTATAATTTTCATCAACAACAACACAAGTATCTTCCAGTTTCATATTGAAAAGCGCATCCAGAATCTCTTCATAAGAGCAATACTTGTAAACCAGATTATTCCAAAATTCTTCTGCCGTACTCGCATCGACCTTATCACCAAGACGGTAACGAGGATGGAAACAAGCCATCACAGAATCGTGGTCGTCCCACCAACGAGGGTTATTGTCTGCAACGTCGTCGTGCTGAATATGTAAGCAATACAGGTTATCGCCGTAAGTCCATTTTATAATTTCATTATCGTAGCAATATAAGTTTGTCATATCTAAAATCTCCCTTTTATAAAATAATTCCGTAATTCTTCATTTTTTTGATTGTTTCAATAGACTTTTTAATTCCGGTTGCTTTGCCATAATACCATGTCATTCTCTCTTCATCGCCTTCTTTTTGCGCAGTGTAAGCAATATCTTGGCAATAAAAATATTCGTCCTTCAAGGCATTGATAATCTTTTCAACATCATTCATATTCACTCACCTCTTATGCACTAGCCTTTTCTTCAAAAGTATACCAATCAGACCAAATCTTATCGACCTCTCCGTTCTTAAAGCCATTCTTATAATCGGTGAACTCAACATAATAGTTGCTTGTCCACTCATTCAGAGCGTGTTCGTAGATGGCTGCAACACCACGCTTTGTTTCAACAACAAAGCTATCGACTAAAACACCTTCAACATAAGCACCAGTGTATTGTGCTTTATTCTGGTGCATCCAACGGTCAAGAGCACCCGCATTAAGATAAAACCGCGTCATAACTCATTCTTCCCTTTCAATTCCATCACAGCTTCCGGCAATCTTATCAATCATTTTCATATATTCTCCGAACGTTTTACATTTCACTTCCACTCCAAAACAAGCAGCGTAAACAACCAAAGAATCATTACTTGACACATAATTACATTCGTGCCACCAGTCATAAAGCATGGAGTCAGCACTGCCAGAAATAACTCTGCTGTTACCGTTATCATCCTTAACAATTACAATGCAGTCATCCAAGACATCATTAAAAAGCAACATTTTTATTCTCCTTTACTCTGCAATCACTATAGCAAGAACCGGCTCACCAGAATCTTTCAGCTGAAGTTCCAAAATATCACCGCCGTTAACATCCACAATCTCACACTTGCTCAGATAATCCTGAAGGAAGAACATCTGACATTCCTGCCAAAAGATTTCTTTCGGATCTTCATTCTCACCTACGAACACATTCTTGTGATGAAAAGATTCATTCCAAACCCAACCTTCACCATCAAAACAAGCGTGAACTTCCCTCAGATCCCACATAATCAGTCCTCCCCAAACCCAAAAATATGACGCTTGTTAAGGTCATCATAGATAATATCCTCAATTTTATTTTTGGTATTATCATTGAGTTCTCCATAAGGAGCATCATCAAGATAATAGAAGTAAATTTCATTTCCAAGATTCTTATACATGACGCTCACATAAAACCCAGCTGAAATTCCATTCAGTAAAGCATATCCAATACCGTATACTTCTGAATAATTGTTCCCCATTAAATCCCACATGGTTAATCCTCTACAAAAATCCCTTTCTCTTTCAAATAGTCTTTTAAGATATTCTCACACGTTTTCTTTTCTAGCAGAGTACTCACTTCTAATAGACAATAAAAGAACTCAATAGAATTTGTATCTTCATATATTTTGAACATAAGTGTTACACACCCAAGCTTATCAATATCGTAAAATACAGCATATCCAATCTTGTTATCATCTGAATATTGGCATTTAGCTAAAACCCACATTTTATACACTCCTTACCGATTTGAAACCATTCAAGTGATATCCTTTTTGCTTAAAACGACGCATTACCCTATCTATTTTTGCGCTACTCTCTGGAGTGCTTTTTAAGTATGTATTCTTATATTCACACAGCTTCTTATACTCATCACTTTCACGATGGGCTTTCAGTTTCTCACAATGGTCATGGCAACCGGGATAACGCTCCGGTGCCACACAATAACGGCAAGGATTAGTCAATTTCTGCCACCTCCCCAGCTTCATAAAAAGCAACAACGTAGGATTGAGCTATTCTTTTATCCTTCCATCTATACGGAGTAATAATAACCTTGCCGCTCATCCATGTTTGTTCAACATGATACCAGCCATCAATATAAACAATCTTCATTCTTTTGTATTTCATATTCCACCTATCTCATTTATTAGACTTGCACTGATACTTGCGTTCAATCATCTCTGCATCGGCGCAAGTCATACCGTACTGCCAACGCACATCAACAATGGATTCGACCCAGTTTCCAGTCTTGCGGTTCTTTATGACACGAACCTCTTCAACATCTTTGTGAATCTGTGTGCCGGGCTTCGGGAGATAAGTCAAAACACTTTCTTCAGAATGTTCCAAATCGTAAGAGCCAACAAATATGCAATCACGTTTGATCAAATCAAAAATTTTCTTGCGGTTCTGTTTAGACAGGTTTCTCATATTGCAAACTCCTTTTCTCTTGTAAACTTAATCACCAACGCATTCACGTTGGCTGCTTCAATCGTGCTTGCTCTTGCATCCTCGTGATTGCCAGCTCTGAGGAACGAAACACTCTGATCCATCAGCTTACGCCGATAGGAAGAAAGAGCTGCGAGAACGATATTCTTTTCAATGTTGGTCATGTTCTTTTCCTCCTGCTCACGTTCCTTGTGAAATTTTCGCACTTCTTCCCAAAAATCAAACGGACTAGAATTGTGATAAACAAGCTCCATGTATTCTTTTCTACTGTTAAGATGGTTTATGTTAGTATCCATTTTTATCACCTCAATCAAAACTGAACCACTTCATGTTTGACTTTCTCCAGCATCTCTTTCTCTTGTTCTTCAAGACGCTCAACCTCATATAAAACGCTGTGAATACCATAAATAATCAATTCACGATCTCGTTCACGGTTCGCTTTGTTTTCAAGGTTGCTTTTACAACTTCCTTTGCATAATTCGATTTCTCTAAGAACAAGATTATCGATTGCGTATTTTAGAATCCGTTTATCTTTCTCAGTCATATTATCACCTCAATCTTCGTAAAATGCTTTCTTATTCTGACATTTGTAGAATGCAATTACCTCGTGAACATACTCAGGATCGTCATGAATTCGCAACGAAAATACTTCGTTTGCTTTCTTTTTGGTGCATCCAAACTCCCAGCAAAACGCTTCAATAAAATCTCTCCGAATGTTCATTTTTTTGTTACTCCTGCTCCATCGTTACGCAAATCAAAGGCTCATCAGGATATGCTTCTTCGTCAGAAAAACACACACCCTTTGTCACTCCTCTGACCTGAAGTTCTTTCCAGTCTCCAAATTCAGTATTGGTATACATTCCAAAAACCAATTCGGTATTTTCGTCATAGCCAAACTCTTTCAACTTCTCAACAAACTCAGAAACAGTCATAAAAATCCTCCTATAAAAGCATGATTTTAAGCCGTTTTGTAATTTGCACAGCTATTCAAAAACTGCAACACTTCATCTGGGGAGAGATACCCAGCAACATCATCACAGGTGTCGCAGAACTTATTTGTAACCCATTCGTCGTTTTCATTCCATGCGGCCACTTCTGCTGTATTAGAACTTGCTTCTTTTGAGAAAGAGAAGTCTTTACTAAAATAGTTATCGCAGTAATTCCCAGCTCCCCACTGGACGCTTGCAGTAATACCATTTGCAAAAGTCATATTGAATCCTTTATTTGAGGTCGAATTAAACTTCTTCATACCTAACACTCCTTTTATTTACCACGATTCATCAATTAACGTGTCGTGAATCCAGCCCAGCTTATCAATCAAGTCGGCCCTTACATAGTTGTTAAAATTAGAGTCTTCCTCAATTCTCTTGAGAAGTAAAGAGCAAATCTCATCATAATTCATCTCATATTTGAGACCGTACTTGTCGTATAATTCGGGAATGTTATATTCTTTATCCATAATGCTATCTCCTTTATTTCACTCTTACGCAGAAATCATCGTCGTAAAGTCCAAACGATACGATTTCTTTGCCGAGTAAATCTTTATGCTTTTCTTTTTCGTCCATAAATTCAAATATTTTGGTTCGTGCATTATACAGACGATTCAAACTATTGTCGTTGATGATGATATATTTGTTCCAATCATCAAACAGATTAAGCAATATCCCCACTTTCATAGCACTATCTCCTTTATTCTCATGTGTGTATTCGTTCATACTTTCGCATTCTGGCAGCGGTTATGTCTGCCCTAGCACCGCTAATCACCTAACATCTGCTGTTTATACTACCCAGACTTGACTTCTTATGTAGTCCTCAATATCTGCCGGATAACCATTTCTCTTGACGTACTGGCACAGCACACGCTGCACATCACGGTTATCACCATAATCCATCGCGATTGAAATATCTTCGCCGTGAGTGCCTACGCCCAGACGCTCATATTTTCTGACTTCAATATAGAAGTCATGTGATCTGTAGTGTCTGCTGTCCTTGCGGTCGAGAATCAGATCAATAATCATCAGCCAACCCACCCTTCTTCAGAAGCCATATATCCCTCGTCAATAAGGAATTTATGAAAGTCGTCGCTCAAAAGCTGGTCGCCAAAGAAATTTGTAAATGCTCTTGCAACATCCTCACCAGACATCCCAACCAACGCGTCCCACATCATTTCTTGCATATCAGTCATTTTCTTCCACCTCGTAATACTGAAAAGCACAGTCGTACATCATGTTCCCCGTAATCTGATCCACGAATTTTGCACAATGCAAGTTCATCGTATACCCATTTTCATCACACCATTCGGAAATAATTTTTGTAGTCAACGGTGTTACAAAAACATAAAGGTCAGACATATGATGATAAATTTCTGCTTTCGGATATCCGGCATCCAAAAGCCGTTCAAGCAACGTCTTACGCATTTTCTTTCATCTCCTTTACAGTTTCGTCGTCCCAATGAAAACCACGCTTTTCATAAAGCGGAATCCAATGAGCCTCATAAAAGTCGTAGCCACAACCATCAATGCCGAAAATGTACTCAAAATCCTCTTGCTCGTAGATACGGAATCCGCAATCTGCCATTTCCTGAAGATGATTTTCAAGCCACCAGTTGTCGCAACCATCACTAAACTGCCACATCGTTCCCCACATCGGAAAGAAGTCGTCACGCTCGACTTCAAAATCATCTTCTCTGACATCAACTTCCTCGCCAGTACCGTCGAGACAAATTTTATAAGTGTTGTCATCTTCGTTGTAGCTCTGAATCTCACCATTTTCGCCACAGTGATCACCGCTAAAGATATAGACACGATCACCACAAGACGGCGGCGTGATTTCAATAATGCCTTCACCATTCTCTTCTAAATCGACCTTGGCGAGCTTTTCAATAACGCTCTGAGGAATCGCATTAAATTCCTGAACCCATGCGTAAGCTGCATCCTTCTTGGTTTTGTACATAGCCATAGCAGTTGACTCTCCATTTCTTTCGTATCCTGTGTTATATATCTATGTGGTAAAAATAAAAGTCCTATGACGGACTGCCCTTTCTAGCTACATAATACAGGATACTGCTGATTTTGTCAAGCACTAAAATGTAGATTTTATTAACGTCGTATTTTAGCGCGTTGATACGTTTCTTATTCATGACAATTTTGTGAATGTACGGTCAAGCCATACCAAATAGCTCCATTCCGGCAATACCCATGTCTGCCGGATACAGGTTTACAACACGATTATCATAAAACTCTGCAATCAAGTTGCTATTGCAGATGTCTGTATAAGCATCATCCATGGACAGACCAGAAAAATCTTCTGCGTTGTATTCATCATTGCCAGGGAACCCGTATAATGCTTCCTGATAGAATGCCCTCGTCATTCTTGTTTCATTACCATCAGGAGTAACGACAAACAGATTCGTTAAACCATTCTGACCAAAGACTGCAACACAGATACCGCCTGCATTGTTCTCATACACTTCAACAGTAGCACGCATTTTTTATTCTCCTTTTCTTATCAGTGACCCCAACGGCAAACGACAACGCCGTTGATCCAGATGGAAATGTTTGCACCCTGCCGATACCACTCGACAGCTTCACGATGAATGTTAGTGATAACACCTGTTTCATCGTTCATAAACCATTGACCTTTTTTCATCTTGTGTTCTCCTTTACACTCTCATGCACTCATCAAGATAGATTCGTTTACCGAAACACTTGACGTATGCTCTGCCAGACGGTGCATAGATGATTTTCAGATGATGATAACTATGATATTTCTCATCTTCACACAGCGCACCAGACATACCATAAAGGTAATCGTTAATGCCGTATTCGATATCGCCATGAATCTGAAAACCACCACAACGGCTATAGCTGCTATCATAAGCGGTTACAGGATGGCTCTTGCAATATTCTCTTGCGGTCATATCAAACTCTCCTTAAAACATATCTTTTATGTAATTTTTGCAATTATTTCTGACGTTGTTATGTGGTTTATTCTGCCTGTTTTGCAATGGCCGGAACCTTAATGCCCATGCCTGCAATCTTTTCGAGGAATTTCATACGAGTGTCACGATTGCTCACAATCATGTTGGTGTACAGCTGATACATAGCCAGATAGCCCTGCTTATTGCTCTTGGTAAACACCAATTCAGAAACATTGCGGAACATATCAGGACGGTTTGCGGTCATAATCGGAACAAGGACATTTTCGATTCTGTCCATCTTGCCAAAGTCCTTGTTATACAGCTCATGCAAGCTCTTGAGCGTGGTACGAGAGAAGCAGTTGTGCAGACCATACCAACCAGTGCGGACAATCAGACCGATAATCCAGTCAATTTCAGTCGGATTTTTCGCAGAGATTTCCATTGCGGTTCCGATACCGTTGACCTCTTTCATATCAATCTGGTAACGAGCGAGAGTATTCACAAGGGTAATGCAATCCTTATGCTCCGCGATAACACCGGCCTTGCACTTGTCGTGCATGGAAATCTTGGTCATGTTGTCGTCCTGCGTCAAAAACGCTTCTGCCTCATCCTTCAGTTCGAGATTCTGAAGAATCTGACAGGTGATCTTTTTCAAACCTGCTTTCTGAGCTGCCACAAAGCGACCCTGACCGTCAAGCACAAAGAAATACTGCGTATCAGTACGGTAGCTAACAAGAACGCTGTTAGCCTTATTTGCATCCCACCCAGCTGCCATTGCGTTGATACGCGGCCAGCGAGCACCACCGATTTCACGCTGATAACAAACATCAACACGAATCAGATCGAGAGGGATTTCAGCGTAAAGGCAACCGTTCAAGGTAACACCGCTTTTTATGACCTTTTCACAAGCGACCTGACGAGCGGAAATAGCGGCTGCGGTAGTAGTAACGGAAGTGTTGACGTTCTTTTTCATGGTAGTATCTCCTTTGAATTTATAAATATTTTTGAATTGACGGTCACAAAATGGATTTACTTTACGATTATTTCAGCATCAGGATAATACTTCCTTACGCATTCCACAGCTTCTTTTGCGTCTGCCACAATAAGAGTACAGCACTTATTCGCATTCATGATATATGCGCTGTAATTCTCGTAAGTGGTCATCTTCCAGCCACCAAAGTGGTTGAAAACAACGATTTTTTTCATGCTTTTCATTCTCCTTTACTCAAAATTCTTGCAAAGCCCCAAACCACCATATTCACGGGGCAAACGCCTGAGTGCATTACGATGGGGACAATCCATCTTTTCACAATAACGGCAATTTGCATTGTTGCGTTCTTGCTCTGCAAAGAATTTCTTTGCATCTTTCAGGGATTCAAAATAGTGACCCTGATCCCATGTGCAGGAATATGGGTCGAAATGCCACGCCACAATATAGGGCATGTAATAATTTGCCTTGTTGAACAGTGTTGTGTAGGCGTTGCCGATGTCAAGAATAACCAGATCTTCTTTTTTCATTAGTTTAACCATCCTTTCCATTCTGCCACGCCAATAGCGATGGCACCAACAACGAAAACCCATATCATGGGCGCAATACATCCAGCCTGATAGGCAGAATAACCAAAGAACATGAGAAGCGATTTCATAACAAACATCCTTTCTTATTCAACCCAGCATTTTGCGGTGCTGACGTATTTAACACCGGCTTCTGCCAGGGCTTCCTGATAGATTTTCACTAGCTCTGTATCACCAAACTTTATGGCAATATCGAGAGCCGATTCAATCGCCAAAATTGCCATGGTATCACACTTCTCTAACGGTTTCGACGATATAATCGTCATATTGATTTCCGAACGTAACGTATGCGTCCGGGCTGCACTTAGACAGAGCTTCGATCAGTTCTGCTACGGTCATGCTGGTTGTCTTGTGCTCGATGATATCAAGCAGAGCATAGCCGGCGTGGTTCTCTCCGTTGATTCTGACAAATTTCATAATAAATCTCCTCTTTTATAAGAAAAATTTTTCGGTGTTTCTTTCAATTTTCCCTTGACAAAATCACTTCTTTCGTATATAATGATAGTGAAGAAAGAATCTAAACAAGATTCAATCTTCATAATTCGCGGTTCCATCGCCGTAAAGATGGTCTTTAATTCGTGGTTCTGTCGCCGAAAAGACAGTCTTTAATTCGTGGTATACCTCCACCGAAAGCGAGGAACTTTAATTTAAGAGGTGGCGAAATCCACCTCTTTTTTAATGCAAGGAAGTCTTTATGCTAAATTTTTATGATGTAGATCCAGACTATGCTGCATACTTACGCCAATTTGACCATCGTGTTCCACATATCATTTACGATAACAACCGCAAATTCGTTTGTGGAGTAGCTCTAGCCGTCAATGACTGTAATTATTTTGCACCCATTTCATCTAACACAAAGAATCAAAAAACTTGCATTCTCATTAGTGATACTCTTGGGAATATTCTGTCCTCTATCAAGTTTAATTTCATGTTCCCTGTACCCAATTCCGTTCTCACCAAAAAGGATTTCGAGAAGATTCGTGAATCAGACTCAGCTTATGCAGATCTGCTTATTAAAGAGCTTGCATTCTGCCGGTCTTTTGAATTTGAAATCACCAACAAAGCGAAGTCTGTTTACAGAATTGGTTGCAATCCTAAACACTTCTTGCACGATCATTGCTGCGATTTCAAACTACTGAAAACAAAACATGATGAGTGGATAGAGAATCACAAGTAAATAGATCACTTCCCTTCTGCTGTGTGAATCATTTTCACATGGCTTTTCTTTTTGTTCTGACGTGTTTTCATTTTGTATATTTTGCACAATATTTGCATATTTATGCAAAACAAGGCATAAATAAAACGCCTTGCGATAAATTCACAAGACGTTGTTGCTAGGGTTATAGGGTTTATTAGTTGGATTCTAACGGCTCTGCTAGGGAAACAATCAATTCACTATGAACGATTTTTTTCAAAAACTGAGAAACGTTATCGCATTCAAATTTTGCAAGAAAGTCATTTTCAAGTGTTTCACCCTCTTGCAAAGTAAGAGTGCAAGTCTTTTTCCACTGATAAGAGGCGTTTTTTTTCTGCCGCTCGCGCATCGCTGTAAGAATTTCTTCTTTGCTCATATTATCATATTTGCTAGGTCTGCCCACAATCGCACCACCTTTGTTTTTCATTGATGGTACAATTATAGCATGGTTCTGCTGTTCTGACAAGGGATTCATAGCCATACTATCACCTTGCCTTTCGGCCGGATTTCAAAGGCATTTGCGGGTTCAAAGGACGCATATCACCACGGAACTTTCCTAATCCGCTGCCGTCCATATACTCTGCCGTTCTATTCCGGCAACATCTGACCGTTCCATTCATATCAATGGATTCACCATAGATACGTTTAGAAAGATCGTTGTATTCTGCCGTATAAAAATTAGGCTTTGCCCGCATTGCTTTTGTGTGCTTGCTAGGTTTATGCCCAGCTGAATCACGGTTTCTCTGTGCGGATCGAATTTCTTGCCATTCCTTGCGCTCTGATTTACGTTTGTTTTCACGCTCTACAATGCGCATTTCTGTCTTTTGTTCTGCCTTATGATTCCAGTATGTGAGCGTGATTTTTCCGTCATTTGCAAGGCTTTTCACGCTCTGAGAAATAGCAGATTTAAGCATAGCCGAATAGATATTTTTAACGATTCTGCCGTTTTGGTAGAACACAAAAGGCATTTTGTTGAAAGAGTCCATTTTAGGCATTGAAACAAAGACAAAGTTATAATTCTCTGCTTTGATTGTTCCGTAAATGGAATTTGCCGGAACAGATACACCACGAAATACTACAGGTGTATTCTTTTGGTGCAAAGAAATTTTCATTGTGTTCACTTCCTTTTCTGAAATAGGCGCACTTTCTGTGCGGAATTACATCGGTTATTTGGTTAAAAAGCTCTTGCGCCACGTCAAGGCAAACCGATTTTGCAAGAGTAGGGCTGACTATTGCCAGCCCCAAAGGTATTCTGGTTAGATATAGCTTACTTACTTTGCTTTCTTAAAAAAGGCAGACTTGCTCTGAAGATCGTATGCACGGGAACGCTTACCGGTAGATTCATCAAACGACAGTGCATAGCCGATAGTTACAATAATTTCATCAATCAGTGCGTTATCGTTCAGCGTGGTAACAGTGCCCATTTTTGCCTTAGTGTATGCCGTCTTGATATAGGCCATATCACAAGAAAGTGCTTTTGCCGTCAAAGTTTCGGGTAGAATAGCGTTGTAAATTGCCTGCAACTGCGCAAGACGTGTTTCTTTGTTGTTCTTGTTGCTAGTAAAGCAATCAAGCTTTGCATTCCTGAGTGCGTCAAGCATTTTTTCGGAACGAACAGGCTTGTTTGCCGTCAAATCAGTGCAAAGGGATTCAGCCATAAAGCCATTAAACAGCATAATAAGTTTGCCGTAAAAGTCGGAATTGCAAAGCGTATCATACTTTTTGCCCGTGGTATCACGATAAACCTTTTCCAGTTTTGCAAACTTGATACGCATAGCGGATTCAGTCAATTCATATTTGTCGGTTTTGTCGTTCTTTTTACCGCTGAACTTATGGCCGGTATAAGTCGGATTTACGCAATAGGTGCGGAACATTTCATCCCGTTTCATAGCAATCAAAACCTTGCATTTATCGGTGCAAATGGATTCATTTTCTGCCTTGTTGTTGTCCGCAATGGCCTTAATTAAATCAGCCGTTTCGTTGCCGTTTGCCGTTGCCATTTCAGCGGAATTGTTGAGCAATTCCAGCAATTCGCGTGCGCTGAAAGAATCGGTGTTTTTGTTCTGAATAGCGGTGCGAAATTCGGGCATAGTGATAGCTTTACGCATAATAATCCTCTTTTCTAATTTTCTGAATTGTGTGTATATTCGATGGTTTTGCGTTTTAGCGCAAACCAAAACCCACAAACCAGACAAAACGCCTTGCTTATGGGCTTATGGTTTGCCCTAAATAGGGCAAAGTATGTATACCTTTTGCGTCTGTTTAATTTACTGGAAAACAGATAGAAAACCTTTACTGTATAGCCCTTGCAAACTACACTTGACTTTGTTACAATAGATAATGGTATAAACCATAAAAGCAAAGTATAAACTTTGCAATGTGTAACACATGGATATAAACCCATAAAAGTTAGTTTGTAGTTTGTGCAAACTGTGCTTTCTTTCTTGCCCTTGCTTGCCTAGTCTTGCAATGTATGGTCGTTGTCCTCTTTTCTGTACAACGGTTTTGTGTGCACACATTACGTTCCAGTATCCGGCGTTTTGCGGATTGTTTGCCCTCTAATGCCTTAATCGGACAAACGGCTTTTTATGTGATTTTAGGCTTGCATATTCTGTATATTATTTGCATAAATATTCATTTTATGGCATAAAAATAACACCTTATGAGTTTTAGGTCATAAGGTGTTTGTTGACGTGAGTATTCGGTTTTGCTAGAATAGAGACATCATAATTTGAAAGGAAGTCCTTGCTATGGGAAGCAAATGTATAACCATTCACTATCTTGAATCAGAAAAAATTCAATTTATGACGAATGTTTTCGCAAAGGTTGAAGAAGCAAAGTTGAATATTTTTCATGCTTCTCGAAACAATAATATAGATAATGACTTCAAAATCTGTTTAGATTGCCTCTGTGGTTATTGGGCATTAGGTCGTACTAAAAAGTATTCACAGGTTTTTCTAAATGCTAATTCTTATGATCTGTCTGACGCATATCATTACATAACAACAGGCTTTCATTTTGATGGGACAAAAGGAACTGTGCCAGACGATATACGAGAGCTTGCTGCTTTTGTTTTAGAATATGGAGATTACTTTGATTTAATTTTAGAAAAAATTAAAAAAGATAACAAAGATTTCTACAATAAAATCATTTCAGAATCTGAGGTTTTCCATTCTCATCAATGATGAGATTGCCATAAGTGTACGCTTCTGCACAGGCTTTCAGAATCGCATTTTTGTTTGTTCCGTTCAGCTCTGCCTTAGCGGTAAAAGCATCAAAGAAATCAGCATCAACTTTCAGGCCAATCAGTTTTGCCTTATCTTTGCTCTGCTGATACTCTTTTTTATAATCACGATTTGTCATAATTGCACCGCCTTTTCTTGATGGTACAATTATATCATTCTGACGAATTACTGTCAAACTCAAAGTTATCACCTTACTTTCTTGCCGGATTTCACAGGAAACACGTCATTCAAAGGGCGCATATCTCTGTTATCGAAATCACGGGCACAGCATCCAGTGCCGTCCATGTAGTACGACATTCTTTCATCCATGCGGAAGCTATGATTATTCATCAAGACTTCTTTGCCGTAGATCCAGCCGGAAACTGTGATGTATTCACTAGAGCCAAATACAACACGCTGAGAACGCTTTTTCTGAGCCGGTTTGCCCGCCTCATTATAGCGGTCATCAAGACGTTTCTTGCTCTTATGATAGCGCAAAGAGCCCTCTGCATTAGCTTGTGACGCTCTGAGAAAAACTGTTTCGCTCTGCTGCTGTTTTGCCTTTTCCATTACAAGACGCTTTTCTTTCTTACTCTGCTGATAGGCATTCCAGTCATAAAGGGAAACACTTTTTGCGTGGTATGCTTCTTTAATGAAGCTAACAATCTTGCAAGGATGGATAGAAGTCCATCCAATAGACGTTTTGACGTACATAGGCATAAAGCCTGTTTTCATTGCGATAAACGGACGACTGACGAACACAACGCCGTCAAATGTGCCGTAAAGATCAAGCTCTTTGACTTCTGTGCCGTTGTAGATGATAGAGTGTCCAGAAGTGTTCTGACGCACTTCTCCCATCGTATTCTGATAGGATTTCAAGATATTTCACCTCTTTCATGGTATCTTGTGACGGCGTTTTGCCGTTGGTAGAGGTTACTTCTTCCCCTGTACCTCTAGTCGTCAGGCGTGTTATGTATTGCATTCTGGTATGTTTAGACTAACTTCTTAGGTTTGACTTTAAGAGTTCTCAGAGTCTGCCGCTTTTGCTGCCTTGTAAGTCTTTTCAGCATCAGCCAGCTTGATCTTCCATGTGTCAATAGTGTTCTTGACAGTATCAAGGACGTTCTTCTTTTCGTCAAACGTTGCCTGTGCCTTAGACAGTGCCGTTGCATGGTTCTTTTTGGTGCTTTCCTTGACGGTGGTATCGCTTGCATCTTTACGCACCTGCTCTTCTGCCTTGTCAAGATCAGACTTTGCCTTGTCGTATTCTGCCGTAGCCTTGTCAAGTTGTGCCGTTGCCTTGTTAATACGGGCAGTGCAGCGTTTGACGGCAAGGTTATAATCACGCTCATAGTCCTTGAGGAAAACGCTGTGGTTTGCAACGGCCAACATCATAGGCTCAAGAGCTTTGACGAAACGATTGATAGGCATATTTGCTGGGCTTGTGTCGCCGTCCATGTTGGTAGGCAGATAGGTTTTTGCCATGGCAAGGACTTCTGTGCCAAAATTAGGATACTCTTGCATAGAGAAAGTTTCACCAAAAACGATGTTTGCGAGGTCGGACAGACAGTTGTAAAAGTCGTCCGTGTGAACTTTGATGATAGAGGTATCTTTGCCGTTGGTGGTAGACAGGTTGACAGCACAAGCTTTGTTATATACGTACTGTACGGCCTTGCCATAACGCTCATACTCTTCTTTGCTCATAAGCATATAGGACGGCATTTTGTCGGGTTTAGGGAATGCCTTGAGCTGTGCAACACCACCATTGCCGGATTTGTTGGTAAAGCTAATGATAATTTTGCCAACGCTTGCGTAACCACGCTTTTCGGACGTTGTGCGGTTAGAAGAACGGATAGACAGACAAACATTAGACAGGTTAGACATAGTATTATCTCCTTTGATATGATATAATGTGTGTATGATCGTACTTGCGACAAACTACTGTCTGTCGTTGTGGTACAGTACGCTTTTGATACAAGGTGCATACTGTTGACCATCCTTGCTGATCCTCTTAGGTATAGTTTACCTAGGGACCAGTGAAAGACTTGCGTCTAAAACATCTTGTTTGCCAATATGCGCTTTTCTTGCTTTTGGTTATGCGTTTCCGCCCCTACTGCAAAGATAGTGTTATTAAAATTCAAGGTGCTTGATTTCTTTGTGACTTGTCGCCCAAACCGACAAAACAAACTAATGTTTGCCGATATGGTAGATTTCTAATCTTGACTTTTGTTGCATGGTTTTTCTTGTAATTAAACAAGAGTTAAACCAAACAGGCTAAAATCAGAAGTCTTGACTTGTCAATGTGCTATTAGGTTTTGGGTTTTGCTTTTGGGCTTTGGCCCTTGAGCTTGACTGTATTGTATCACGGTTTAACCGTTTTGTCAAGCCCTATTTTTTTGAACCGCTCAAACGGTAAAACGTCAAAAAGTGGAAACTGGAATTTTCCGGTTTTCCAGAACCATCATGTTTTCCGCTTTCCGGTGTTGCCCTTGAGCTTGGCACTATTATAGTCGGTTAAACCGGAAAAGTCAAGCGGTTTAACCGGAAATGTTGCATACGCAACAAATGGATTTTTGCTTTATATTATAATTACCTTATAAGGGAAAATAGAATGCTTTAGCGTGGTAAAGTGATAAAGCAGAATATTTGATCGGGCGGAATGAATATTTTAGTATGGTAAAGTAGTAAAGCATCAAAGTATGAAACACCCGGCTCCGTGTTAATAATCAGCGAACAAAAGGAACACCCGGCAACGTGTAAGCTTGTCCTAGAATAGTTAAAATTTTTTAACTATTATTTGCACCTGTTGATACTTTATCAGATAATAGGTACAATGCCAAAAACCACGCCTTGCCCTTGCCCTGTTGAGTGTCGTATTTTGAGCATTTCCGACACTGGAAAACCGTGGGGCATACTTTCCATTTTTTGGACATTCCAGGCAGCAGGCCGAAGCCCCAGTACATCTTTCTTATTCATCCTCAAGAAATGACGTTTTAACGTGATATTTATATCAAACTCTCTCCAAATAATCCATCCTATTGGCGGCCAACATCCCATACATACTCCTCCTCTCAATCTGTCAACAAATAATTTCTTGACACTTCTCCAGCACTCCCATCCCACCCCGGGGCATACTTTCCCCTGACGAAAACACTCCAAAATATATCCCTATACCCTCTCCTACATACGCCCCTGAATCTCTCATCTTCCCTCTAAAACACCTAAAAATGGCTTAAAATCGCTATTTTTCAATCGGTAACTCATTCGGTAACTTGCTAGAATTTAACGTATTTGCGTTATATTTTGGCTAGTTTTTCTTTTTATTTGTACCTTTTTACCCATATTTTTGTTCCTTTTTGGCCCAATAAAAGCCGAAAAAGCTAGGATTCATGCGGGTTTTTCCGATGTGTACCCGAAATGTACCGAAAATGACCATTCTTCGGAGCATAAAGTACCCATCTGTACTCCCCTATCACCACAAATGGACTGATCTGGCATTCAAGAAGCACTTTCAAAGACTCTAGACACCTCTAAAGAGCATGATTGTAGCCTCTGGCAGCTTATACTGAACACACAGAGCATCTGGATGTTCTTCATAGAAAACAACACTCCTAGAAACATACCTTATTATAATAAGCTCTAAGAATTTTCGTATCCTGTGTTACTTAGCTATTGAAGTTTTGGCAATCTCATGGTATAATGAGTGTAGATAGCTATGCAATACAGGATACTGTAAGGGAGATGGTGAGAGGATGATTGTGATGGGTGTTTATAGTAGTCCTCCCGGACAGGGACCGTCGCGACGGTGGAGAAGGATCTCGCGTCTGAGGACGCTCGTAGGTTTACTCAAATTGAATCTATGTCGCTTACGCTCCATAGCTTCAAGTCGAGTAAACCATTGTTAGATATTTTGTGAGAGTTGTACTTGGACTGACGACTATGTATCTTCATACATATATATAATACAGACTCGTCAGTACAACTAAATTAGAACTGGAGGCAATATGGAGCAGAATAATTATAATGTTACGCAGAATATGGTCAACAAATTAAGTGATGGACAAAAGTTCTCAAACTTCTTGGAACTATCTACTTATCTCAACATCCTTAATAAAAGTGGAAAACCGTTGGGTGGGAATAGTAAAAAACACTTCCTTGAAGAGTTGAATCGTTTTGTTGAGTTTAAAAAGGAAGGAAAACGCTTTGTCATAGTAAAGATTCGTCCAGACAATGAGGTACTTCCTCCTCTACCGACAAGAAATAAAGGAAAGTTCTCATTGCGTCTGCAGAACCAGATTGCTTACCACTTACTTAAAGAATGTGACGGCAGTAGTTGGATGGAGTTCTTTTGGACACCAACTGCAATACTACGAGCATGTGGAATGACTAATAAAAATTTTTATCAATATTCAGAGGATTTACATGGCGAGGATACCTTCTGGGCTGAGATAGTTGGTACACCATTAGAAAGTGTTGCTCGTGAGCAAATGGATGAGTTCAGAGAGAATTTAGCAGCGGATGCTGAGACGTTTCAACAATGTACTAAATCTACAATGGTTGGGTACATTGAGTCTGCGCTTAAATCTATGGCAAAAAATAAGGAAATATTTTTTGAAGACTGCCCTGCTGTGTTTATAAACCATGACCCAGAAGAGTACCATATTCCATCTGAAGACCAAAAGGCCATTTATATGAAGATGTATACGAATGTGCTTCACGAATTCTATACGTCATCTGGTCGAGTGTGTCAGAGTGAACAAGACGTATTTCTGACCGGACGACTTCATGAGTTTTATGAAGAATTAGATAATAGATTCAAGGAAATTTTTACATATGACCTAGCACGACCGATGTACCATATTACGATTGAGCCAAACTCGTTGAAGCGATCTGCGGCACGGACGGAATATAAATTGCAACAGCAAAGTTTTCACGAGATGAATGATGCTATGTGTGAGAATATTCCAACACTTTCTGCCGTCAGAAGAGGTAGAGCGGTATTGGAAGAAAATCCAGAATATTATAATGATGCTTCTCAACCACCATTTCGCTTTGTGCATAGGCAATTGAGTGATGAGGTTCTTCAGCTCTTTATAGATGGAATGATTCGTGTTCCTGCGAATTCTGTGATCCCTCGTGCTGGATTTAAATGGTATGGTTCTTATAAAAGATAAGGAGAGTTTATGAATAAAATTTATAATATAACACAAGATATGGCTGATAAATTATATGAAGGCCAGGTTTTTAAAAATTTCCGTGCATTGTCTGAATATTTAAATATTTTGGATAGGAATGGATGTGCGGTATGCGGTAGTAGCAAAAGACAGATCATGTCCGAATTAAACAGATATGTTGTACTAGAAAAAGAAAAAGGAAGCTTCTGCTACACTGTAAAAAAGATTCGTCCAAAGACTGAAATTTTATCTCCTAGACCAAAGGGCGGGAATAACAAATACGGTTCAAACATCAAAGAAATCATTCGGTATCAATTATCTAAAATTTCACCGGAAGTTGAAAATGGTAATATTGATGTATTTTGGACATTGGATAATATAGCAAAAGCTTGCGGAATGATAAATGAAGATTTCGACAAGCCTTACACTAAAGTCTATGGTGATGAAGCAAAAGTCACGGATATTATTAACTTCAAAAGAAAGGTACGCAGTTCACTTAAAGAATACATTTATTATGCATTGGAAGAAATGAAGAAAAACAAAGAGTTCATCTCTTGTAATTATACTCCTGTTTTTATTAGTAAAGAGTTAGGCCGTGATAAGCTTCATATTCCTACAGAAGTAGAGCTACGAGACTATAATAATTTGTTCAGCAAGGTTATCCATAGTTTTAAAAAATCTTCAGGTGAAGAATGTGAGAACGAGCAAGACATTTTCTTGAGTGGGAAATCATCGTATTTTTATAACGAATTACAAAATAAATTTACAGATATATTTCCGTACGATTCAGTTTATTCTATGTATCATATTATAATTGATACAACTTCTATTAAACGTATGCGGAATAATACAAATGAGGAAACCTGTTTAGAGTGTGTTCACCGTTTAAATGACGCCATTTGCGAGAACATTCCGAAACTAGCAAATATAAAGCGCGGAAGAAAAGTACGAGAAGAATACATCGTATACACTCAAAATGGTGCGGAGACGTGTAGTGATTATGTTGAGAAATCTTTAAGTAAAACTGTTATTAAAAAATTAGTGTATGCATTGATCTACATTCCAAACGAACAAAAAATTCCATGTGAGAATTATATTTATAATGAGGTATCTAACAATGAATTTTGATAACCCCTACTGGATTGATTTAAAGGTAACATATGAGTGCTACCAAGCGGCTGGGAGCTTGCCGGAGTTCCATAAGAAGCATGTTTGTACGAAATGCCGGTACGAGATTCCGTGCTTCACTACTTGTGATGATGTGCGATGCAACTGTCAAGAGTTTAAGCCTAAGACTGTACGGAAGGCTGACAAGTATTTACATATCAATGATTTCATGAACGATGTGGCTGCATTTGATGCTGGCCGTGCAAATTAGAATTAAATAAGAGTTTGTGCGACTCTTGTTTGAAATATAAAATACATATTAAAGGGAGTAGATTTGATGAGTCAGAATTTTGAAATCGTAAGTTTGTATGGTGTATCCTGCTATGAGCAAGATGGTACTGCATATCTTCGACTGGAAGATGTTGCCCGTGGTCTTGGTTTTACAGAAGTTGCCGCAAGTGGAAATGTTTGTGTAAAGTGGACGAGAGTGCGTAAATATTTGCACGATCTTGGTATCGACACGAGTGTCGATGGAAATCTTCCAAGTTATATCCCTGAAAATATTTTTTATCGACTGGCGATGAAAGCTAAAAACGATGTAGCAGAAAAGTTCCAAGCACTTGTGGCTAATGAAATTATTCCTTCTGTCCGTAAGACTGGTGGTTACATTGCTGGTCAGGAGCAAATGACTGATGACGAGCTTCTGTCTGCTGCATTGATTGTTGCGCAGAATAAGATTGCGGAACGAGATAAGCGTATCGCCGCCCTTTCTAGCAAAAATAAGCAGCTAAAGGAAACGAACGAATATTTGACTCCTCGTTCCGACTACTGTGATGCGGTTTTGCAGTCTACTAGCACATATACAGTTACTGATATTGCAAAGGAATATGGCTGGACTGCAGCACGTATGAATACGAAACTTCACGATCTCGGTCTCCAGTATTTTTGCAAGTCAAAACGTGGCGATAAGATGATCACTCACTGGTATCTTTACAGCAAGTTTGACGGAGAGGGCTTCGTTGAGTACGAGACTACTCCTTACTTTGATAAGGAAACCTGCAAAAAGAAATCTAGTAAGCACATGCGTTGGACTGAACGTGGTAAGGCGTATATTTACGAGCGTTTGAAGAAAGAGGGCATTCTTCCCCGTTCTGAAGCAAGCCGCAAGGTAAAGGAGGGTTAAGAGATGCGTATCCAGATTGGTAAATACATTATTAAAAACTACGACGAGCGGAATCTCGTTATTGTTGAGCAGCGGCCAGCTGGCAAGAATCCAAAGACTGGTGAGATGGGAACCGGTGTAAAGGAGGTTACGGTCGGCTATTACCCGAACCTTGAATGGATTTTACATAAGATTAAGGATTTGAATATTTCCGAAAGTGATGCTGATACCGTGGATGTTTTGCTGGCAGAGCTTGAACAGATTGATGAAACGATTCGAAAAGTGGCTGAGGAGGTCAAGTGATGGATAAGTTTGTAAATGCAACAAAAATCTTAGACAGTATTGACGCTGCATTGAAGCAGTTCCGCCTCGTGCGAAATGGTAAATCAGAGAGATTTCTTACGAATTTTGTTACGCTCGGCGTACTCAAAAATATGATTAAAAATGAGATTCAGCATCGTGAGTTTCGCCCTGTAGTTCACGCTCATTGGATTGAACATGAGGCGGATTTTGGAGAATCACTGTATTGTGAGTGTTCCAGTTGTCATGACTCTACTGGAATTGAGTGTAAACTGTTCTGCGGTGCCTGCGGTGCTATTATGGACGAGCAGACGATTATGGTTAAAGACTATTGAGGTTGATGAATGATGCGTACTTACGAGGATGTTGATGCGGAAATTAAGTATTTAATTCGGGATATGAATTATGCCAGCCTGACTCGCCGGGAGTACGAGGCTGCTGACGATATGCTGGATGAACTCTATCAGGAGCGTGAACGACTTTGGCTCAAGGCTATGGAAGATGGCGAGAGTTGCTATCTGTAAAAGCCTGCTTTTATATTTTCCTTTTAACAGCATAACACAGGATACGTTCAAAAAGAACATGGAGGTGACTGCCGAATGGCAAAGCAGCAAACTTGCCAGAAGTTTGTTTTTAAGATCCATACGAAGCGTCTGGTTGAAGCAAAATGGGATTTAACTCTACCATTGGATGAAGCCAGACGAAACCACGAAATTATCTCGCTGGCCGATAGCACTGTTCTACGATGGATTGATGAGTTGAATGGTGTTACGGATGCAGAGGCTAAGGCACGGAGTATCAAGCGTAGAATCAAGATGCTGCGGAATGAACCGTCTTGTTTAGAGAACCGCCGGGAGATTCGGAGGCTGTATACAGAATTGGACGCAGTTCAATTCAAGCCGGATTATATGTGTCTGGTGGTTGATAAGAAGAATGATTACCGCCGGGCGTGTTCTCCAAAGGGGTTTAAAATCAATGGAATCACGTATCGCCGTCTGGTTGGAACCACTGGTGGTGTCAAGAACAGCACGATTGTATTTGTGAGTGACCGTCTTGTTGACGAGATCCGCAAGCGAATCGATAATGGTCGTAACAAGGGTATGGAATTTGTGCCTGCAAAGTTAGAGGCTTATAGAGCCCTTGCTTGTTCTGCTTCTATTCCGGTCACTGACCCTGATGGTGTACTGGTTATAGATGATTGCTACACGCGCTTTAAAGACCATATTGTTGTTCTGGACGATGGAGCGTCTGGAGAACCTACGATAGTTGAAGATAAGGAACACGATTGTGAGTTGTGTGCGAATGATGGGTTTGGACTTATTAGTTATGATCTTGCACAACAGTGGAGTGAGGATCTGAAACTTCCATCCACTGCGTCTGGCTTCTGTGTGCGAAATGCGTTCTGCAAAGGTATGTTATTCCCCTTCCCTTTTCGTGAGTTCGCTAAGAAGGTAGCAAAACAGAATATGTTAAAGGACGCATGGGGAGATTATCGCGACATCAATAGAATTCAGGTCGTTCTTAGCACCTCTATGCTAAAACTCTGGGATAGTTACCATAGTTGTGAGGACTATCTTGAAAACTGTAGAGAGAACCACTATCACTTCTCTGTAACCAAGACTTGTGAGTTAGAGCTTGATGAGGAGCGCAATCTAAATTATCAGTTTATCCAGAGTTATCAGCTTACGAACAATGAGATTCATGAACTTGTGAAACCAACTTTGGATGAAATCAAGGGTGTCATGGGCGGTGACTGGCGTGATGCGTTGCTGTATTTGCGTGGTAGTGGAATGCGTGATGACCCGAATTATATAAACAGTCTGGAAAACGACTATATTAAGGCTCTTATGATTGAGCCGGAAATGATTAACGACCCTTATGTGCAGAATCGGATTCGGTACTTTATTAAAAAGCGAATCTCTCAGGCAAAAACGGGTGTTGTAAAGGTACGAGGAAATTTTCAAGTTGCGAGTGGCGATCCATATGCGCTTTGCCAGTCTATGTTTCGGATGGAGGTAACCGGACTATTGAAGGCCGGTGAGGTTTACAGTCGTTTTTGGAACGACAGGGATGTTAAAAGGGTTGCTTGCTTTAGAGCTCCTATGAGTCAGATGGCAAATATTCGGTGCATGAGTTTGAGCGCATCTGAGGATTGCCAATACTGGTATCGCTATATGAAGTCTGTGTTTATCACCAATGCGTGGGATAATATGTGTGCAGCGCTTAACGGTGAAGATTTCGATGCCGACCTTACATTTTCTACCGATAATAGAGTTCTCATTGATAAATGGGTAAATGAGCCGGTCGTTCTTTGTGTTCAGCGCAAATGCGAGAAAAAAGTTCCGACCGAAAAGGATTTTATTGAATCTAATATCAGCGGTTTTGGAGATAATATTGGACGTACAACAAACCGAATTACAACGATGTTTGATGTACGAAGTAAATTTGAGCAAGGTAGTAAAGAGTACGATGAACTTACGTATCGCATTATCTGCGGACAGCTTTATCAACAGAACGCGATCGACAAAATAAAAGGCGTAGCTACGACAGATATGCCGCAATACTGGTATGACAATAAAGCTTGCGCCGTTAAAGACGATGATAATCCTGATACTATCGAGGATAAGAAGTTCTGGAGTAGTATTTGCGCATGGCGTAAGCCATACTTTATGAGCTACATCTACCCTGCTCAGATGCGTGATTACAAGCAGTATGTGGCCGCAGCTCGCAAGCGCATCAAGTGGGATGGGTTTGCCGGTCTGGATGAGATTATGCAAAAGACCGTCAAGGACGATGTGGATGAAATGGTTATCCAATATTACCTTTATCGGATGCCGGTCGGAATCAATTCTTGTACCATGAACCGCCTGTGCTGGACTATTGAGGACGAGCTGGAAGATTTTGAAGAAGAACTCAAGATAAGGCGCAAGTTTGATTACGACTCGCTCAAGTCTGGCGTTGAGTACACCAATTCTCAATACTATGGTATCCGCTCTATTTTTAAGGATTACTTGAGGTTTGCTCGTGGTAACGCAATCCATTCTGGCAACGGAAACAATAATAAAGAAACTGGCGCAGACCGCAAGGAGCGCATTGCGCTGTATCAGGAAAGTATGTTCCGTAATCTTCATGATAAGTGTTCTAATGATGATGTACTTTGCGACATCCTGCTTGATATTTGTAAGAAGAATGCATCCAGTATTGCAATAGTCTGGGAACTGTTTCACGATACCTTGATTAAACGCTTATTGGAACGCCATAACGGTATGGTGCATTCTCTTGTGCAGGATGAGAATGGCGATATTGAATATGATGGCAAGCGTTTCAAGGATGTGTTGGTTAACATGAATAGCAAGGAGGATGCGGATGATTGTATTGAATGAAGTTCTTTACGCTGAAGAGTGGCTAGAGAAGGATGTGCCTTGGAAGAAAGCGGGGCATGTTTTGCATTATATTGCGAAATACTATTTCTACAAGGGATATTCAAAGGATGATGTAAGAGAAAAGCTTAACGAGTATATGCTGCGTCATTTTGAAGGGTACAATAAGGTTCTGGATAGAGAACTGATTGATAAAGCGATTGCTTCTGCTAAGGGTCGTCCTATGGTGGAACTTGACGGTGTGTGCATTACGAAGGCAGAGGTAGAGAAGATTCAAGCACTTGAAGGCAAGCAGATGCAACGCCTGATGTTCACAATGCTGTGTCTGGCAAAATACCATATTGCCGTTAACGAAAAGTGTAACTACTGGATTACGGAAGATACGGCTGACATCTTCAGGATGGCAAACGTATCCGTGAATGAGAAAAAACAGAACGAAATGATTTGCGACTTACATAATCTTGGCTTCATTGGGTTTGCCAGTTTGAAAAAGATTGACAACTTGAACATCCATATTTTGATTGTGGAGCCGAATTCTCCTCATGAGATTTTTGTGGACGATTTTGAGAATGCTGGTATTCTGTGGAGCCAGTATTGTGGGAAAGAATACATCAAGTGTGATTGTTGCGGAAAGATGGTTGCTCGCACCGGGCGCAGACAAAAATACTGCCGTAAGTGCGCCAAAAACGTAAATATTGAGAAAACCGCACAAAATAGAAAAATGTTTGATTTATGAAATGCGGAAAAGCGCGATATTTTAACGTAGGTACGTTATAATTTTACATGTATAGAGTAAAACACAGTGCGGAAAGTTATGGTAGGGAGAGAGCGAGGACGCTTGTTTTCTTCCTACCTATTTTATTTTGAAAGGGTGTTTTACCTAATGATTGAAATCACTAAGTCCGAAGCGAAGGCTGTGCGAAAGGTCTTCCCTCATGCTTGCATTGCAAAGACCCGTCACAAGCGGTATCTGGAAGAGTCTGCTCGATATCTTGAGTTGCTTCCTTTTAATATTGCCGCTGTCGAGATGCTGAAGCAGATGCAGCGTAACGCACGTTACTAATCTTTGAAAGAACGAGGTATAGACTATTGGACTTTGAAATTCAACTGCCAGAAGATATCACCAACCTGATGAATGGTGGCGGTCTCCCCTCTCCTGAGATGATGAACTTCTATGTCGATGAGAAATATCGCATCTTCTTTATCGACTTTGAGATTGACCAATCTCTGATTGAAATTGAGCGCAAGATTCTGCAGTACAACCGTATTGATAAGGATACTCCTGTTGAGCAGCGTAAGCCTATTAAGCTGTTTATTTACAGCTATGGTGGCGAGTTGGATGCTATGTTCAGCTTTATTGATGTTGTTGCGTTGAGCAAGACTCCTGTTTGGACTATCAATGCAGGTATTGCAATGAGCGCCGCTCTTGTAATGCTGTTGTCTGGTCAGAAGCGCTTTGCTCTGCCTCACTCTACCGCGCTGATTCACAGTGGCTCTGGCGGTGCGCAGGGTACTTTTGAGCAATCTAAGATGGCTATGGACTACTACGAGAAGCAGGTTGTGAAGATGCGTGAGTATATTATGGCTCACTCTACTATTGATAAGAAGACCATGACCAAGAATAAGGCTAAGGATTGGTATCTGGATGCTAATGAGCAGGTCAGCTTTGGTATCGTAGATAAGATTTGCGATGATGTGGATGAGTTCAATTAAGGGAGAGTTGTAATATATGGCTTCTGATAAGACTGAAATGCGTAAGAAGAAGGATATTCCTCAGAGTCTGGATGAGTATTCTACCTTTTATGGTATGACGCTTGATCCAGAACAGAAAATTTTTAGGGACGCTATCTGGGACCCTAATATTGATGTCGTCTTTGCGAATGCCCGTGCCGGAACCGGTAAGACAACCATTGCTGTTGGTGTTGCTGACCTGCTTGTTAAGTATGGTCGTTACAATGGCATTGTGTATATTGTATCTCCTACTCAGGAAGAGAAACAGGGTTACCTTCCAGGAACTCAGGAACAAAAGAGTGCTCCGTACATGGAGCCACTTTTCGAGGCTCTTGAAACCATTGGCGTTAATCCAAATACGGCGGTAATTGCTGATGAAAATCCTGAAAGTCAGAAGTATGGTGCGTACATCCAGTGTGCAGCACATACTTATATGCGAGGTGTCAACTTTGAAAACAAGGTTATTATCCTCGACGAAATACAAAATTTCACTCTAGCCGATGCGAAGAAAGTCATTACGCGAGTAAAAGACTCGTGCCTCCTCATTGCGATCGGACATTCTGGTCAATGTGACTTGTATAAGCACCCGGAACGGTCGGCGCTGATTCCGTACATGGAGCATTTCAGGGGGCATGACCGTACCGCAATTTGTGAGTTGAATACAAATCATCGTGGTTGGATTAGCACTTGGGCTGATGCTCTTGAATGCTAAAATACTTCAATTTTGAAATAAAATATAAGGGAGAATAAAATTATGGTTGCTAAGAAGAGTGTTGTTTTTAAGAACGCTATTATTGATACTGCAGAGGGCACTATCACAGAGATTACCAAAGACGGTGAGAATGTCTTCAATCTGAAGGAAGCTCTGGCAAAGTGGGATGGTATTGAGGGTGTCACCATCAATATTTCTACTTCTGATGAGCTGCTGGGTGATCCGGCTTGATGCCAATGGGTTGCTATAATAAACGGCCAGAAGAAACGAGCGATGACTTCTTTGTAAGAATCGGGAATGCTGTTCTGGCTAGAGAATTGACTTGGGATGGCGCATCCAAGGTGCTCAATGATGAGTTGGGCAAGAATTTTGGTGAGTGCGCATATCGCAAGCGTTTTAAGGCATTCCGTGCGGGTATGCAGTATCAGGAGTCCTTATCTAATAGAGATGTGGGAACCTGCATTCTGTCTATTCCGACCTACATATTCCATTCCAGAAGCCTATTGAGACTTTTAGTGAGTACGCTGGCAAGATTGATATCCTTCAGGTAAACGGAGATCTGGTAGATGAAACCAGTCTGTCGAAGTTTGTATGTACATACAAGGTTTCTCCTATGGATGAGTTGATTGAAGCAAGACAATACATGATGGATTTGATTGAGTTGATTAAGCCCAAGAAAGTTCTTGTGAACTACGGTAACCACGAGCTTCGCATGGAGCGGTATCTTGCCAAGAATCTCGATAACGAGCTTCAGGAGCTTATGCCAGAGACAGTATTTGACCTTCTGTTCACTGACGGGTTCACTCATTATGATAGAAAGTCTCGTGCGAAGGTAAAATATCAGCCGCTATGCGACGTGTTCGAGGATATTGATATCGAATATTCTGGAACTTGGTTTTCACAGTACAAAGATATTATCTTTTGCCATCCAAGAACATTCTCCAGTAGTCCTTTAAAGACTGCTGAGAAGGCCATGTACTGGTTTAGAAATGAGGGTTACACGTTCAAGTGTATCGCTATGGCTCACACCCACCGTATTGGTTCATACAAGATTGGTAACACCATGATTTATGAGCAGGGCTGTTGTTGTGATACTAAGCAAATGCGGTACACGGATGGAAATCTAACTAATTCCCAGAAGGAAGGCTTTATGCTTCTCTATCTGGACAGAGATGGACATTTCTTGGATGGTAAATCCAAGCTTGTCTATTTGAATTGAGGTAAAAATGAATACGGAACTTTATTGTTGTTATTCTCTTCCTCTTAGAAATTTTCTATATAATGGTGGACTTAGATATAAGCTCGCCGCGTTAAACCCAAATAGCAAGAAGTTGTTCTGGGTATATGTAAAGGATGAAAAATTAAATACTTTGTTGAACGAGTGGGCGTCACGAAAGTGATACCCACTTTTATTTATGTTGAAATACTGGAGGTATATTTTATGTCTAAACCGTCAAGAAAAAAGTTATGTGGAATTTATTGTATTGAAAATCTTGCAAACGGAAAGAGATATATTGGACAAAGTAAAAACATTGAAAGACGAATAAACAACCATAAAAATCTTTTACGCAAAAACGAACATCATAATGAGTATTTACAACGAGCGTGGAACAAATATGGTGAAAACTGTTTTCAGTTCTATATTATTTGTTCTTGTAGTGAATCAGTTATTGATAACTTCGAAAGGTTCTATATATCTTTATATAATACTACCAATGACAATTTTGGATACAATTTAGAGTCTGGTGGAAATATCGGAAAGAAACATTCACCAAAGACTATTGAAAAATTGATAAAGATACATAAATCCGAAAGAGTACAGATTTATTGCATTGAGCTTGATAAAATTTACGATGGATTCGTTGAAATAGAAAAAGAATATAATGTTGCAGCACCAGCAATAAGAAGATGTTGTGATGAAAAATGTGGAACCAGTTGTGGTTACCATTGGCTTTATTTGTCTGATAAAACAAAAGAGAATATAAAATATGCATTGAGTTACAAAAATCAATGTAAAAAAGAAGTATATTGTTTTGAGCTTGATAAAAAATTCGAGAGTGAAACTGAAGCTGAAATGGAAACAGGAGCTTCGCATATTGGGTGTTGTTGTAAAAAAGAACGAAGTTCTTCTGGTAGGCACCCAAAAACAAATGTACCGTTACATTGGTGCTTTGCAGATGAGATTGATACATACGAAATTCGCAAAAAAGTTCGTAAAAAAATAATTCCACAAATGCGAAAAGAGATCATATGTAACGAAACACAGAACGTTTATCAATGTGCAAAAGAAGCAGGAAACGCTTTAAATATTTGTTGTAGCCACATTTATGATGTATGTAATGGGAAACGAAAATCTGTTGGTGGATACACTTTCAGATATACTGAAGATAAGACGCACATTGTACGTCTAAATTAAAAGCGGTGAGCCCCTACCGATTTAAATGGGGAATTAAAAAAGAAGTACGACCGCAAGGTCTGCTTGGGACATCATTTGTTGTCTCCTTTTCTATGGGCTGGGGCGATTGCTCCAGCTTATTGTGCCAGTGTAGTTCAGTTGGTAGAACGCGGGTTTTGTAATCCCGATGCCTTTATGGATTTCGCATGTTCGAGTCATGTCACTGGCTCCATGCCACTTTAATTCAGTAGATAGAATAATGTGTTCGTACCACATATGTCGTAGGTTTGATTCCTACAGGTGGCTCCAAGCTGTGCGGTCAATAGTTGCTACCGCCTAGACCAACTCAATCTACGGATGGTTGGATGCAAAGTAGTTCTGTAGAACGAAATGATAAGCTATTCGTATTTCGCTACGTTAATGCGAAGCTTTAAAAGTCTAAAACAAGCGTTTTATGGAGTGAACGTCTGCACCTCGCTCACTAACTGGTACTCTGCCGGGTACTGCGCCCGCACCTAGGAGATAAGGTGAACGCTTGTTTCCAGAATGATTTACGATATATGCAGTGTCGTAGGTTCATTCCATCAGGTCAGAGATGTAAAACTTGCCCGAGCGGTCGTGAAATCGACCTAAAATCAGCCCAAGTATTCAGTCAACACGAGAACAATTCAACTTAGCTCGGATGGATTGATGGATGCTTGTTTTGTGTATCTATAGCTCAGTTGGTAGAGCAAGAGACTGTTAACCTCTGGGTCTTCCGTTCAAGCCGGAATAGGTACGCCAAAGATTGTACGGCTATTCCCTACACCTTTATATAAAGGTAGCCGTACAGGAAAGTAGGGTTTATATGTGGCTATACTCAAGTCTGGTTGAAGAGAACGGTCCTGAAAACCGTCAGGTCGGATAGTATCCGGCGCGAGGTTTCAAATACCTCTAGCCACGCCAGTCCTTCTCTCGGAGGGCTTTTAATTAAAACCGGTTTCCTACCACCGGCTAAAAGGTAGGATCTATTGTGTATTCGTAGCCAAGTTGGTAAGGCACTCGACTTTTAATCGAGGTATCGCAGAGTTCAAATCTCGCCGGATACACCAGTTATGCGCCCATAATTCAAAGGTAGAAAGCGAGTCTCTAAAACTCGTATGTGCTGTCCCAAAAGCAGCTGGGCGTGCCAAAAACGGTCTCCAATTCGCGGTTGGAGGCAAGTCCGAAGTCAATCTATGATCAACCTGTAATGCGCATACGATTGCGAAGTAGATGACACTTAGGCATCATATAACGCGGGATATAGCAGTCTGGTAGCTAATCGTCCTCATAAGTCGAAAGTCGTTGGTTCAAATCCAACTCCCGCACCCAGCATCTCCCCTTTTGCAAGCCTGCCGTTAGTTAAACTCCCTCTGGCGGCAGGTATATTTTGAAACTTGGCCGATTCGTCGGCAGGGCGCAAGCTCAAATAGATGATAAAGACCTCGACTTAAAATTCCGAGGTCGAATTTTGAACAGAACCTATTAAGCCTCTCAACGATGCGTATCATGATAGGTCTTTTATAGAATTTTCTACCCGGCCTCCCAGATTATTGGTGCCCATGAGGGTGGATCTTTTGTTGCCGTAGGATGTGCGCACGTTCTACGGCTTTTATTTTGATTTTGAATGGAGGTGTTTGTTTGCCTAGGAAGAAAAAGGTTGTTGAAGAAGATATCGTTCTGACAAACAAGCCAACTTACCATTGTTGTCGTTGCGGTGATGAAAAAGAGGATCCGGTAGGAACTTTTTATAGACTACCACATAGCTTACTTTATAAAGCAAATGACTGCTATGCGCCCCTTTGTAAGAAGTGCGTGAATAGTCTTTTTGATGAATTTAAGACAAGATATGGAAGTGAACGTACTGCTTGTATCTTAATGTGTCATCTTCTTGATGCCCCGTTTTACAATTCTCTTTTTGATTCGGTTGTGTCTCACAATAATAATTTTTCCGTAGGTTTATACCTTCGCCAATTAAATAACAAACAGTTTCAGTTTCAAAACTTCTGTACTACGATTACCAGTGGAGAGCTGAACAAAACAGCTGTTGATATTCAGGAAGAGAAAGAGCAGAAGTGGTCTAAGATTGAGATTCAAGCAAAGGATGATTGTATTTCTGTTATCGGTTATGACCCGTTTGATGGTTATAACGAGGGAGACCGACGTTATTTGTTTAGTGAACTTATCAAGTATTTTGAGGATGGTATTGAGGATGACCCGTTTAAGCTATCCCAGATTGTTCAGGTTGTGAACAACAATAACCAGATTCGACAGATCGACTTGCAGATCGCCCGCTTAAATCCGATGAACTCGGCTGAGGCAATCAAGAGCCTTAATGATATTAAGGTCAAGTTGGTTTCTAACAACGATAAAATTGCCAAGGAAAACGAGATTTCTGTCAAGAACCGTTCCAATAAGGATGCCGGACGTAACACACTTACCTTCTTGATGAAGGATATGCGTGAAAAGGATATTGTTGGCGCAGAAGCAAACTTCTACGACCAGTTACGGTCTCCGGGCACTCAATGGGCGGCAGATATGAGTTTTAAGGCAATTAAAGAAAACGCTTTCTTTGACGAGAATGACCAGCAGGAAATTTTCGATACACAGAGAGAATTGATTGATAAGTTCCAGAAAGAAAGTGATGACGCTAAGGAAAAATACAGGTTATCTCTTATTGAGAACCAGCGGCTCAAAGAGCTGTTGGAAGATGCCGGTATTGATGCAAGCGTAAAAGATACGGATGGTGATGCCGTATGAGAATGAAACAAAGAGCGCCTATTATTACAGCCGTAAAACGTAAGATTTATGAGTGTGATGCGGCAACGATTGCATTCTATCGGCGCAATCCTGTTATTGCCGCCAGAGATTTGTTAGGAATCCAACTATTTGACGCTCAGGCATATATGCTAGAACAAAGCTGGAACGCAAGTCATGTTCTTTGGGCGTGTAGTCGAAATTTTGGTAAGTCTTTTGTAGGTTCAGTTTTTATTCTACTGAAGGCTATGTTGTATGAAAACCAAGCTATTTATATTGTAAGTAGTGTCGGTGATCAGAGCAAGGTAAGTTGCCTCACATATACAGAGATGTGTGTGTGCTTCTTGGTTAATTGCAGGTAATTGGTAAAGCTCTACACTAAAGCGGAACCGGAAACGGTAAACGTAAATGTGCGAAAGCAGAAAAAACGTAGAGATGAGTTATGCTGAAATAAAAGCGTCTTATGACGTGCTAAGGCTCGTAATAATCCATGTTCATGCAGCCACCACCCGTAACGTCTATATGACAGGATGAGGTTCAACGACTATCTCCTTGTGGGAGAGTAAAACCGCAAGCTTATGGCGGAAGAAAAATCAAGCTCCAAATTTATTTTGGATGATGAAATAGTCTATTCACGACAAGAAATTGTGTGGTCGTTTATGCGGCAATGTACAGTTGCGATGTACATTAAATACATTCAGAAACTTTTAATAAAATCGAAGAAATTGTTACTCGCGCTGGCAAGACGGCAGCGTCTATCCGTAGTCTGCAAGATATTGCAGAGAAGGAAACGAAAAAATCTGCGACGAATAAGAGTGGTTTTAGTCATAATCCCGCCGGGTATGTTGTTGAATTTTATAATGGTAGTTCCATTAGTACACTGAACTCCAACCCGGATAGTGCAAGAAGTCGCCGTGCCAGTCTTGTGTTTTTTGATGAGGCAGCGTTTTGTGCTGACGAATTGATTGTTGTCTGTGAAGCATTTGCAACTCAGAATACAGACTTCGTGACTGATACAGACGACAGCTATAATCCCGAGACACAACCGCGCAAGGTTCCTACTCAGCTTGTGTATGCTTCGAGTCAGGATACGATGGACAAACTATTCTATCGTTATTATAAGAATTTTGCAAAACGTATGATTGCCGGTGACCGTGATTATTTTGTTTGCGACATGATTTGCGATGTTGCGATTCAGGTCTATATGAATGGTAAACCATACAAGGCTTTGTTGACAAGAGATAAAGTGGAAGCTGCTCTTAAAAGCAATGCGTCTAAAGCACGCAGGGAATATTTTAATGTTCCAGAGCGAGATGGTGGAGTGAATCAAATTGTCAAGTGGGGCACGGTGCGACGTAATGAGCGTAAATACCTACCGCAGCTATATTGGGACAAGCAATACAAGTATGTGATTGCTTTTGATCCTGCTCGTACTATGGATAACTCTATTGTATCAGTTATGCGTATTTATAATGACCCTGAGAATGGTATGTGCGGGGATATTATCAACTGTGTAAATATGGTTGATTTGGCAAATGCGAAAAAATATAAGATGGATTCTAATCGACAGATTGATGAATTACGAGACATTATTCTTCACTATAACGGTCAAAATCCAGATTACGAATACATTGATACTTTGATGGTTGACCAGGGTGCCGGTGGCGGCGGTACTTCTACTTATGCGGATGGTCTGCTTAATAATTGGACTGATAAATCTGGCACAGAACATCGTGGATTTATTGATGCAAACCATGAGCTTTATGAGGGGTACGACGCTCGTTATCCAGACGCCGTAGATAAATTACGTTTGATTAGTCCGCGTAAATTCCGTTCCGTCATGTTTGAAGAGCTTATTGAGTTGATGAATCTTGGTGTCATCCACTTCCCTCTTGAGTACAATGGCGGTGATTACGTTCAAGTCACTGATGGCGTAGATAAAACAACCGGTCAGGAAATTTTAAAGACTCATGAACTCTCTTTGGAAGAACAAACCATATGGGTCAATATCGATCTTATGAAAAATGAGATTACGAGTATGCAAAAAACCACAAATTCAGAAAACACTACGGTCACTTATGCTCTTCCACCAGACCGAATCCATAAGATGCATGATGATCGTGCATACACACTTGTGCTTTTAGCTCATCGTCTATATGAATTACGTCGTAAGGATAAAGTGCGCCAGTCTGCGGTGGAGACAATGACTGCTCCGCCGATTTGTATTTCTAACATTGACTTCTAAGCAGAGGAGGTGAAAATGTGGCAAGAAAGAAAAAGGAAGATTTTGATGTCGTGACTGCTTCACAGACGGATGATGGTACTGTTATTATCACCTCTTTGAATGAACTTTCAGAAGAGAGAATGAATAACGTCATCCGAAATGCGGTTGCGTCTTATGACCCTGAAAACAAGCAGTACAGTACATATCTGAAAATCTCGGCCTCTTCTGAGACGCTGACGGTTGACCGAATTGATGAACTTGCACGAGGGCTACAGTCAAGCCTGACGAATGTGCAGACAGTCAATGGAATCATCCGTAATTACATCAACAAAGATGACCTGATTGGCATTACTTATGATGCGATTGAGGCGAATGTTAATACGGAGTTCAAATGCAGTTTCGCACAGTTCCCTGAGCAGCGTAATAAGACAAAACAGGTAAATTATGCTCGTGAAGTGATTGATGATTTCAACGCACAAATTAATGTGCGAAGTCTGCTGCGTGCTGCCATTCCGATGACTTACGCAGAAGGCACTTACATTACATATCTGCGTCAGAAGGATGAGAACTACATTGTAGACTACTACCCTCTTGGTATTGCTGAGATAAGTGATTACCTATCAAATGGACGGCCTGTTGTGCTTATTAACATGTCTAAGCTGAAGTCTGCTTTGAGCAAATCTATGCTGAAGGATAAAAAGAATAAAGCACTATTCTTTGAAAATCAGGAGACTGAGATTCAGAACAACTATCCAGATGAGGTATACCAGGCATTTAAGAATGGTGATACATACGCAAAATTGGATGTTGACCACTGTGGCGTGATTCGTATTGGCAATATGGGGCAGAAATATGGTGTCTCTCCCCTATTCCGCGCCTTGCGTCCGGCATTGATGCTTGAAACTTTTGATACTTCAGACCGTGTAAATGCTAAGGCAAAGGCAAAGAAAATCATCTGGCAGCAACTTGACCCCGCGTTGATGGGACCAAACAACGATAAAAAGGGCTTCTCTGAACAAGTGACGGCACATGATAACCTGTTGCGTGCATAGAAGCAGAACACTGTGCTTGTGACGACTGCTCCTTATGTTAAGGATATCAAATATGTTGAGCCAAAAGTTGAGATGACAAATATCGAGACTGTTAAACAGTATCGCAACCGAGAAATGGCTGCTTTAGGTATTAGTTTTTTGAACACTGATGGTCAGCAGACTGTTTCAACTGCAAAGGTGTCTCTTGACCAGCTGATGAAAAATATCGGTAAGATTGCAGAACAGATTGAGGATGTGTTAAAGCGATGGTATCGTATTCGCCTTGAAGATGCAGGTGTAGACCTGATGTACTGCCCTGATGTGAAGGTCTCTACTACTGAAATGATGGGTATGGAGATGAAGAAGGCGATTGCTCAGTTCTTGTTTACCACTTTAAACTGTTCTTACAAGACTGCTTACGAGTATATGGGACTTCATGCCGAGGACGAACTACGCAAGCGTCAGGCTGAAACCGAGGAAGGTTATGACGATGTATTTGTGGCTCGCCAGACCTCTTATACATCGACCGGTAATTCCGGCGGTGGTAGTGACAGTGATAAAAAGACAGGCCGTCCAAAGGGTGAGGAAACTGAAAAACAAATTTATGACCAGCAGAGAAATGAAGATGGTAAGTGAGGTGATGAACGATGAGTAAGGAGTATTTCTATAGTAGAAACATCTGTTGCTCTGAGATTACGGAGCATCCAGACCACTATCTTGCCAAGTTTGTCATCTGTGATTTCTCAGTAAATGGGAATCAGGTTGCTTTGAACCGTGACACCATCGAAAGTTGGATGAGCACACTGGTTGGTAACCCGCTCGTTGGTAAGTTGGTCGTAGCTCCAAAGGGTGAACTGGATTTTTCCGGTCACAATATGAAAGTCGTCACCAGAAAAGACGATGATGGCAATGAATACAAAACTGCTGAATTTGACACTGATGCGTTCGGTAGTTTTCAGTCGGTCGGTATCGAGAAAATTGACGATACCGACTTTATTGTTGCCTCTTGTAAGATCTGGAAGCGATATCCAAAGGCTTGTGCGACGATTCTGCGCCGTATTGAGAGTGGCACATTAAATACCAGTTGGGAAATTGATGTGCTGAAAGCTCATAAGGGAATCGTTGGTGGTCGCATGGCAAAAATTATTGACGATGGCGTGTTTACTGCACATTGCTTGCTTGGTGCAAATGTTGAACCGGCATATAAGTGTTCTAAACTGCTTGAGGTCGCTGAAACCGATTTTGGTCTTGAATTGGCGAATGCCTACATTGAGGACACAAAAGAGATTTCAAATATAGAATTTAATGAAAAGGAGGCAAAAAATTTGGAACTGAATAAGGACAAGGAGACTCAGACCGCACAGGTCGAGCCCACTGAGCCTGAGCAGGCAGAAAAGGCCGCTACTGAGTCTACCACCAAACCAACCACTCCGGCAGAGCCTGTCATTCAGACTTCCGAGGAAGGCGGTGAAACCCCTCCCCCGACTGAGCCTGAAACCGGCACTGAACCTGCTGGTGATCCTGAACCCGCTTCAGAGATTTCAAGTCTGACTGGTCGTGACCTGTATATGAAGCTTGAAGATGCAGTGTCAAAGATTAGCTCTGATTACTACATGACTGATATGTTCCCTGAAGATCACACTGTCTGGTGCAAGAAGTGGGGATATATGAACGAGCTGGATTACATTATGTTCCCCTACACTGTTGAGGGCGACGAAGTTTCTCTGGGTGAGCCGCAGAATATCACTCTGACTGTTTCTATTTCTCAGGTCAACACCAAGATTGCGGAGTTAAATGGCACTATTGCAAGTCTGAATACTGAGTTGCAGAGTGCAAAGGAGGAGGTTGCTTCTCTGACTCCGTACAAGGATCAGGCTGAGAAGGCAGAGGCAGAAAAGGCGGCTGCAGAGCTTGCACAGAAGAAGGAGAATCTGCGTCAGTACGCACTCTCCAGCAAGATGATTACTGAAGCTGAAGTTTCCGAGGGTGGTAACTACGCAAGTCTGATTGAGAATCTGGACGAGACCGGCATCAAGAGTGTGATTGCCGAGCGTTGCGTTGAAGCCGCCAAGAAGGCTCATACTGAAAAGAAGATTGAGACATCTGAGGTGCATAAGCCTGAGAGTATCAAGCTGAATTTGAATGAAACCAAGTATAACACCACTAACGCTAACAAGCGTGACGCATGGCGGGAATATTTGGGTAAGTAATAACATTTGAGAGAAAGGAAAAATATTATGATTCGTGAACTGATGGTGAACGGCGCGAAGAATATTCCCGCTAACTATGCCGCAAAGGTCGCTATGGTCACCGGTATGGGTGTTCAGGTTGACCACAAGGCTGGTCAGGTTAAGTTCCCTGACGCAGCTACCGCTGAGGGCATCGAGATGGTTGCTCATGAGTTTATCCCGGAGGGCATCTATGCAAGCCAGACTAACTTTGATGACTACGATAAGATGGTCACCGAGATTAAGGCAGGTGTGCTGGTGAAGCGCGTTCCTCTGTATGCTGGCGAGCTGTACGGCACCGACCAGTACAAGGATGGCGATGCACAGAACACCAATATCGGCAAGCTGCTGGAGGTCAATATTGACGGTAAGTGGCAGGTTGCTACTACTGGTACTTCTCGTTTTGAGTTTGCTGGTGTTATGGACGACAACGGCCACAAGCTGATTACGATCAGTGTGCTGCCCGAGGCAAAGACTGTTGCTTGATTTAGAGAAAAATCTTGAATATGATACGTGAAATTTAAGGCTATCGTCTTTTGGCGGTAGCTCTTTTATTTTGCGCGAAGAGAAAGGAAATGAATTATGGCACTGAATATTGAAGTGGCCGAGCTGATGAAGCAGCCTGGTCGTGTTTATGAAGTTGCTGAGAAGACTCAGTACAATCGCGCTATGGATGCCGAGGACAAGGAAATTGCAGAGGTTGTTGGCGCTCATGTTGAGGAGCTGATTGACAAGGGCGATCCCAATAGGGAGATTGCTCAGTTTGTTAACCGCACCGTGACTGATGAGCTGTATGGCGCACCTGACGAGCTGCTGGACTCCATGTTTGAGCGCGGTAATGTTGGTGAGTTTGATGACTACGAGGCAGGTCGTACTGTTAAGAATACTCTGAAGGCTTATGATGCAGCTAAAGGTGGCAACGTGCCGAAGTCTTACCTGCACTACGAGACCATTAAGCCCGTCTGGCGTAATAAGCAGATCGAGGCTGATCTTAGCTTTGTGGATGTAAGACGTAATTCTTGGAAGAGTGTGGCAACTCTGACCACCTTTATGACTGAGGCTCTGAAGAACCAGATGTTCTATGACATCTTCAGCATGGTTGATGACGCTATCACTGGTGGCGAGCAGAAGATTGACGCACAGGGTAAGGAGCCCACTATGCAGGATATGGACGCTCTGGCTCTGTATCTGAATGAGTACGCAGATGGTGGTAATCCCTTCACTGTCAGCCTGATGAAGTATTGTGCCAAGATGCGTCGGATGACCGGTTACGCTGAGTATCTGTCTGATGCAGCTAAGGACGAGTTCAACCGTTATGGTCTGGTTAAGACTTATGATGGTGTTGCTATCACTGGTATTAGCTCTGCTAAGAAGTTGGGCGATGGTTCCCTGCTGATCCCGGATAAGCGGATCTATGGTATCGCAGGCAAGATTGGTCGCCTTGACATGAAGGGCGAGACTCATACTTACGAAGATCACGATAACAACAACGAAAAGATCCATCTGATGGTCAAGGACTTTGCCTTCGGCTACAGCATTGATCATATCGAGCGTGTTGCTAAGATTGTTCTGCAGTAATTTTTACCAAAGGCAAATCTGGGCGGAGACTTTGCGGCCTCCGCTTTTATAGAAAAGGAGACAAATTATGAATTCCGTGATGGAAAAGAAGTTTATTGACGTTCTGAACTGCGACGATAACGTGGTTACAATTTCGTCACTGAGCGGTAAGGGCTATACTTTCGAGCCCGGTAGTGTGGATGACCCATGCGTCATTCCTATTCCGCCGGAGGAGATTATGTATATGAACAGCACTTGTTCTGCATTCAAGAATGGTGTTCTGCGTTTTCGCCCTGAAGAGCAGAATGAAATCTTTAAGGCTATTGGAATTAAGGGTGACGATGTTCTATTCATTGAAGATATCGATGATGCGATTCTGAATCCCACCGTTGAGAATCTTCAGCGTATGATTGATATTAAGGATGGTGCTCAGTTTGAGCGTATTCGTGGTCGCTTTTATCGTATGACCAATGCTGGTGAAGACCTGTCTACCAAGGTCAAGCGTCTGATTGATGAGCGTTACAAGGAGCTTCGCGCTGGCAAGCGTAATAGTGAACTGTCTGTTGTGCCTGCTGCCAAGTCTGTTCCTGCTGATGTTCAGGCAGAACTTGAAACTGCAAAGAACCAGATGGCTGAAATGCAGAAGCAGATGCAGGCTATGATGGCACAGATGCAATCTATTATGATGGCAGGTGCGCAGCCTGTTGCACAGGACAGCTCTGCAGAAAAGTCTGCTGTTAAGCGTGGCCGTAAGAAGACAGAGACAGAAAAGGCGGAGGTCGTTCCCGCCGAGTAAGATTGGAGGGATAATGTGACCGCATTTTCGGAAATATACGACAAATTCTACGAGCTGGTTGAAACTGATAGTAATTTCTTTCAGTATTTTGACCTGAGCGAGAATGAAGTGCGAGATCTTGTACATGACCGTGCGAAAAGTTATTTGATGGAGTCACTTTCTGTGATTACCAGAAACATTGAACCGGAAGAGGATTTTAGTTTCGATGATTACGATTCAGAACTAGAAGAGTTTAATTCAGATCTCACATTCGATGAGATTGATATGTTAGCGCATTTGATGTTAGAGCAACATTTTAAGCGTGAGTTTGGAAAGTTGAAAGCATTTAGCGCACAGGACCTTCCTACGAGTTTACAGGTATTCTCCCCTGCTAATGAGCGCACGAGTATTCGTGCTCTTGTGAAAGACATCCATGAGGAGAATATGACAATGCTAGACAACTATATGGCAAAAGATCGCTCGACCCGTAAGCGTAAGACCATCAACTATGATACATACGCTTCCTACTCTGAGTAAGGAGGTGTACCGATGGACTTTTATACAAGGGCACGAGCTGTTGGCGGTGCCGCAAAAATGTCTAACAAAAAGGATGTAAAAATTGCTTTCGCAAAGCGAGATTTCGCTGCACATTTTAAGGATAGTGTTGACTACGAGGATAATACTCTTGTAAATGGTTTATCTCAAAAGCTGGTTGTTAGCCGCAGTAATAGTATTGCTAAGGAAAAGAAAATCTAGGCTTATCCTGGTGATTCTTTGAATCTTGGCGACATTGTTGACTGCTACAATTGTAAATGGCTGGTAACTGAGATTGAACCAAACGATGAAATTTTTCTTCGTGGCAAGATGGAGTTATGTAACCGTCAGATTCAATGGCAGAACCCGATTACTGGTGAGATAGTCTCTCGCTGGGCAACATTAAGCAAGCCTTATTACGCAAATAATAAGGAACTTGTTATGACTTCACTGAGTCAGCGTGAGTATAAAGTGCAGATGCCTTTTGATGATGAGACTGCGTTGATTGATCTTGATAAGCGCTTTATGCTGGAAATTATCAATGGAGAACCGAAAACATATGTTACGACTTCTGTTGATCAGAGCACAGAGCGCTATGAGTTACATGGTAAGACGCAGGGATTCCTTGTATTGAATATCCGGCAGGATCAATACAACAGTAAGACGGATAATGCCGAGAAAATGATTTGTGATTACTTTGAGCCGAATAAGAGCAATGAGCCTGATACTGACTCTCAGGTAACTGCTGCTATTAAGTACGCGGGCAAGCCTGAAGTTCGTGTTGGTGGCTCTTGGAAGAAATTCACTCCGGTGTTCACAAGCATCACTGGAGAAGAGGTTGCGGAGACTCCTGTGTGGAGCACAAAATGTCTTGATGAATTCAAGGAATTTGTTGAGGTGCAGGCTGCCGACGATGGTACTTTTAAAATTCGTATTTTGAATAATAGTATTATGGATGGCGCGACTGTAAAAATTTCTCTGACAAATGCTGATGGTACGGTAAGTGCATCCATTAAGTGTAAGGTGGTGAATTTACTGTGACAACGAGTGAATTGATTACGGACTACAAAAACAAATTAGCTTTGAAGTTAGTCAATACGGAAGGGCTTGTTGAGGCGATGGGCAATGATGATATCGAAGAGCCCGATGAGGCAATTTATACTTATATCTTCCCCTATTTTCATATCCCTGACACGATTGAAGCAGCACATAGCTATATTTGTTTCAAGGTAAACATGACCGACCGCAGTAACATCAATGATTGGTACGAGAACTTCACCCTGACCGTATGGGTTATTGTAAACCAGGCATTGATGAAGATGCCTTCTGGTTATGGTGGCGCAACACGAGTTGATTATCTGAGTGGCATTGTTGAGAAGCAACTGCACGGTAGTACAATTTTTGGTATTAAACAGCTCAAAATCACGTCAAACGTCGAAGATAACATGGATTTACATCATCGAGTTCGCATTATGACATTCAAGACTCAGGACTTAGATGACCTAGTGGGGTGCAACTAATGGAACTTCGAGAGATGTACGAGCCGAGTTTGATGATGGGTGAAGACTTCCCTATCAATGACAAGATTATGGTTCGGATGCCGACTGTTGGCGAAATTATCCGCTTTGGCGAAAAAAAATATTTCTCGTTGGTGTATTTGTTTTGTTCTACTTCGAGTGATTATAAAGTACAGCTTGATTCTATTGGTGTGGACTGGCAGGACTTGTCGGACTTCGATATGTTCCGTCAGCTTTTTATTGGCAATAAAGACCAAGATATGTCGATTCTTCTCGGAAACTTAGATACTAAAAATTTTGTGATGGCAAAAGACAACAAGACTGAAGAAATTGTTCTTGTGAACAAAAAGACTGGTGTTGTGATTGACCGACTCGCTTATGATTTAATGTCTGAGTATCTATGCGCCGCAAATGGCGTTGAGAAGCATTCGGAAAGAGCTGCAAACAAAGCAACGAGACAGGCACTTATTGAAGAAGCGAAAGATAAAATGGAGCTTCAAAAAAACAAACCATACGAATCGCACTTGGCTGAACTTGTACTTTCGATGGCTTGTGTGCAGGGCTTCAAGGCTGATTATTTTCAAGCCATGAAATATCCAGTGAGTGTCTTTATGAACCATGTAAGAAAGGTTCAGCAAATTAAGAATTACGACAATACGATGCATGGCGTTTATGCTGGCACCGTGGAATTTGGAAAGATTCCAAAATCACAACTGGATTGGACGAGCAAGGCGAAATAAGTCGCCCTGCTCTTTTATTTTATCCAAATAAATTGAAAGGAAATATGATTATGAATTTTGATGAACTGATTATTGATCGGCCTCTCCGAGCTCATAAGTATAACTTTGATGGTAAGCGCATTTGGACAATGAGTAACCTGAAGGATCTGAAACTGACTCTGGGTGGCGAGACTGTTTATGCTCAGGACGAGCTGGGCACCAACATTATGGGCTTTGACCGTTCTAAGACTGCATCCGCTGAGTGGTCTAATGCTCTGGTGCATCTGGGTACTATGGCTGACCAGATGGGTACTGAGAAGCAGATTGCTTCTGGTACTGCAAAGCAGAAGTTTACCCGCGTGTTCTTCCTGACTACAGCTGATGGCAAGAAGCTGACTCTGCCTCATACTCCTGTGGACATCACTACTGGTGTTCCCTTCAAATACATTGATAAGGTTGATAACCGCAATGTTACCCTGGAAACTTATGAGCTGGGTGCAGAGGCCACTACTAATTTCTCTGTGACTGGCACTGAGGTCACTCTGCCTACTGACAAGTGCAAGGCTGGTGATAAGTTTGCCGTTAAGATGACTTACGAGTCTGAGTCTGGTATGGCTATTGACAACAGCGCAAATAAGTTCTCTGAGGAGGGTGTATTTGTCATTGAGGCTCTGTGCTACAATCCCTGTGATAAGGCAACTAAGATTCTGACCAACATCATCTTCCCCTCTGCTAAGGAGGACGCAGCTGTTGAGATTGACTTCAACCATGAGACTACTCATCCTGTGACTGTCAATGCAACTCAGGAGTATTGCTCTGAGGATAAGAAGCTGGTTCGTATCGAGGTCGTGGAGGAGTAATAGCTATGGCTGAATCATGGTGTCGTGTATGTGGCAAGATGTACAATGCTTGCCCGCATTGTGATCCATCCAAGTCATGGCGTGTTATCTGTGATACTGAGCCTCACTTTCAGGTGTGGGTGAATACATACGAGTTCCAGATTGGAGTTCGTCCCAAGGAGGAAGCTAAGGCTTGCCTGAACAACCTCCTAAAGTATAAGCGTATCACGCTGGATGAGGTGGAAACTTTCATTCCAGCAGTTCGTGATACATTCCATAAGATTATGGATATGCCTGTAGAGGCTGAAGTCAAATCATCTAGTGATGTAAAAGATGAAACGCCCGTGAAGCCGGTAGTTAAGAAAACATCAAATCGTAAGGGGCGGGCATAACCGCCCCTTCATTTTTTGTGGTGGTTTTATGGAGAAAAAGAACAGAACAAAGTTTAATGTGAGTAAAAATCCAGCAGATAGAACCTATGATGGTGTGGTTTATGATAGCCGTGCCGAGATGATGTTCTATCGGGATATTGTATTACCTGGGCTGGAAAATGGTGAAATCGTAGAGTGCCGTAAACAGGTTCCTTTCGTATTACAGAAAGCGTTCCGCCGGGTCGATAAGGACGGCAAGGATGTAGCTGTAAGAAAAATCGATTATGTGGCAGACTATGAGCTTACATACAGTGATGGCAGTAAACAGGTAATTGATACGAAGGGTTTTGCTGACAGTGTTGCGCTGATGAAGCGCAAGATGTTCTGGTTCCATTATCCTGACGTAGACTACCGCTGGATCACGTACTCCAAAATTGATGGAGGCTGGGTCGATTACGACGACCTAAAAAAAGCTCGAAAAGAGCGAAAGAAATTAAAGCAAGCACAGACGAAACAGACGAAAGGGAGATAAAATGAAGGTTTTAAATTTTCAGGAGCGAATCGACTTCGTGAAAGAGGTCATTGAGATGTGTACTGTTCAGGACGATTATCAGCCTGCGCTGTTTGATGTGGCATTTCGGCTGACCTGTTTGAAGTATTTTGTTGGTTATAATTATCGCAATGAGCCGCAGACTGAGTGGCCGCGCATTGCTTATGAGTCTTTTAATCTGAAGATTGAAGCTGCAGGTTGCGATACCGCTGTGTTCTGGGATCAGTATGATTCTCTGGAGAAGGCAGTGCAGGAGCGTGCGCAGCGTTCTCACGATGAGTATCTGGCTCTGGCAATTTGCAACAAGCGCGATGCGTTTGCCGAGTTTATTGATTACCTGAAGGATTATCTGGATGAGGTAAAGAAGAGCCTTAGAGACTTTGATGTAAATCAGGCTTCTCAGGTTATGTCTGCCCTGCTGGACAACAAGCAGGAAATCTCTGCTGTGCTGGCAAAAGATAAAAAGGAATAAACACTTTTAGAGGTGGGTTGGAGGGAATTTTAATATGGCTACAAGAAGTAAACCGCTGAAGTTATGGGATGCTGAGAAGTTCAAGAACGTAAACCCAGTGTCTTTGAAATACTGGGATAGATATGAGACTGATATGGGCATCCGTGACCTCAGCCCGTCTACTGTTTACAATTATGAATCGGATTTCAAGCAGTGGATGATTTATGTTCTGGACAATCAGGGTAATGCTCCTGTGACGGAACTTGAGGAAGAGGATATCGAAGAATTTCTTTTCTATTGTAAGAAGCATGGAAATAACTCTGCTCGTATGAAGCGGCGCATGAGTACGATTTCTGCGCTGTATCGGTATCTTCGCAAGAAAAAAATCATCAAAGAGAATCCGATGGAGTTCATTGACCGACCGACCAAGGACGTGGCTGTCGTGAAGCAGACATACCTTACGCCGGATGAGGTTAAACTGATGCGAGAAAAGCTGAACGCTCTGGTTGAATCTGCGACCACCGTTCACATGAAGGATAATGCGATGACGCTGCGTCTGTACGCACTATTCTCGCTATCCACGATGGCTCGTGTCAATGCTGTGCGGAATACGCTCTGGAAGTCTATCGATTATGAGAACCGTATGGTACATGATGTTCTGGAGAAGGAAGGAAAAATTGTTGATCTGATGTTCAGCAAGGAAGTTTCTGAACTTTTGAAAGAGCTGAAGGAATACCGCACTGAGCATGATATTGAAGATGGCGGCTATGTATTTGTTGGTACGAAAATCAATGGTGCATGGATGCCGATTACTTCAAGCACTGCCGGTGATTGGTGTAAGAAGATTGGTGAGATGATTGATGAGCCTACGTTGCACCCGCATGACTTCCGGCATAGTGGTGCTACCCTGCTGAAGAATGCGGGTATGAGTCTGGAAGATGTCTCTTCCCTGCTTAACCATGCTGGTACGGATGTGACCAACAAGTATTACATCAAAAAGGATACGACAAAGATTCAGTCTGCAAAGGATCGATTTGAGATTTGAGGTGGAGTGAATGGGAAGTCTTGCTTCTTCGTATACGAACTTTGATGATTTACTGGCCGGTGTGGTTAGCAGCGTTCAAGACATCCTTGAAGGTGTTGCGCCTGAAATTGAAACGAGACTGCAAGCGAACATCGCAGAAAACGTACACTCGAAAAGTGGACGATTTGACGGAATCAAAAGCAAAAAAAATATCGTAAGTAGCGTTACTACTGACGATAATGTTGTGATAATGACGGTAAAGGATATTGCAAGACCGCAGGAATCGTGGTGTAAAACACCATTCAGAGAAGGAGATAACGCAGCCTTAGAAGGAACAATGTTTGCTAATTGGATCGAGCATGGCTTGTGGATGGATATTGCAGAGTGGAATCGAATGGGGCGACCGAAGGAAAATAAACCAAAGCGTCCTGCACGTCCATTTATTTCAAAAGTCCAAGTTGAAGCGGCTATGCTCGTAAAAACCGCATTACATGAATTGTAATCCCACAATTTATTTGGAAAATTTGAATGAGAGGAGGCTGGCTTGAAGAAGCTGGCCGCTTCTCTTTTTTATTTTGAAAGGAATTGTTGAAAATGGAAAAGAGAGGTGACCAACAGTATGGATGAAAAAGAAAATACTGGCACAGAGTCTTCTGCCGTAACAGCCATTAAGGTCAAGGTTGTTATTGACACAAATAAAAAAGAATTAGACCAGCAATTTAATTCTGTTAAGGAGCATTATAAAGAAAAACCAGTAAAAATTGCTTTTGGAGTAAATCAAAACGACACTATCCGTAATATAAATGATGCACTTGATAAGGTAGTCAAGAGCGGAAAGTTAAAAACTCCAAAGGTTACACTTGATGTTAAGATTGACCAGAGTAAAGTAACTGCACAGCTTAAAAAAGCTATGCAATCTGCGGCAAAGCAGACAGTTAAGGTTGATACCGGAAAGTCTGGTTCTGCAAAAACGCAAGATACTTCAAAAAGTGATATTTCTCGCCTTTTCAGTCTTGCAAATCGTCAAGCAAAGTTAAAAGCGGATGAAGCATCGTTAATTGCTAATGGAAATAAATCATCTGAGTTGAAAGTGGTACAGACTAGATTGAGCGCAATCAACGATGAGATGGATAAACTCAAGACAAAAACAAAAGATGTAATTACGGAATCTCAGAAGTTAAAGCTTGAGGATATCGAAAAAGTCGGAAAATTCAATGCTGACAGAAATACTGCAAAAGGTGCTGATTCGGTTGCAAAAGAACTAAAAAAACAAAATCAAGAAATTGCAGATGATTTAAAAAAGACTCTCACATCTCAAGAATCCGAGTATGAAAAGTATCAAAAAAAGATTCAGTCTCTTGAAAACTATTCTAAGAATAACTCCAACTATAAAAATGATAATATCAAAAAATATTTATATGGAGAAGATGGAACTGGAAAAACTTCTGGAAAGTTAAAAGAGTTGCGGGATCAGCTTGCTTCTATTGAGAACACTACACCAGGGAAAGCAATTCAAGACTTTGATAAAAAATGCAAGACTCTTGATACAACTATTGATTCTACAAGTCAACATTTAAAAGAACTTGGATTTGATTTTAGAGATATAAATCAAGCCAATGTTGATATGACGAAGTTTAAGAGTGTTTATGAACGTGCAACGAAGTTAGAAGACTCTATTGCAAATAAAAGTAAATATTCTTAGCTAATTGATAGTTTAAACGGAATAAAAGCTTCTGCTGCTGGCTGTGAAGGCGATGTTACTGATCTTAGTGCAAGACTATCAAACCTTGAGGTTGAGGCCAGCAGATGTGGAGCCACTACAGAAACTCTTGGTCAAAAACTGTCTCGTTTGTTTAAGGAGCATTTCCAGACCGCCATCGCTATGGCTGGCGTTGCAATGGTCAAACAAGGTCTGCGAGAGGTTTATAATAATGTTCTTGAACTGGACACGTCTGTAACAGAGCTTAAAAAGGTCAGTGAAATGACTGGCGACGAGATGAATGAATATCTCGATAGAACTGCAATAAACGCTCGTAAGCTTGGTGCTAATATTTCTGATCTTGTAAATAGCACTGCTGATTGGAAACGACTTGGATATACGGATAAAGACTCTGAAGAGCTTGCTCGTGTGTCTGCTCTTATGGCTAATGTTGGAGACCAGATCGATAATGCAACGACTGCTTCCTCTTACCTAATTTCTGCAATGCAAGGTTTTGGGTTGGTTGCTGATGATGCAGAGCGTCTTCTGGACTGCATGAACAAAATCGCTAATACCGAACCAGTCAGTATGAACGACCTTGGAATTATCATGCAGAAAAGTTCCGCTGCGATGTTTGCCGCCGGAAATACATATCAGGAGACGCTTAGTTTGGCGGCTGCCGTGAATGGTGTACTTCAGGATGCCGATACGAGTGGCACTTACCTAAAAACTTTGAGTATGTACCTTCGTGCTTCAAAAACAGATGCTGAAAATGCCGGTATTGCAACAGATGGGATGGCAGATTCTGTATCCGAACTTCGATCTGAGTTGAAGCAACTTGCTGGTGTTGATATTATGAAGGATAATAATACCTTCAAATCAACCTATCAGATTATGAAGGAACTTTCTGAGGTTTGGAAAGATCTGTCTGACACAACACAGGCAAATATTACTGAGCTGATCTCTGGAAAGCGAGGAGGTCAGAGTACATCTGCCCTGCTGAATAATTTTAGCGTTGCTGAAGATGCTATGAAGCAAGCGCTTAATTCTAGCGGCAGCGCAATGCGTGAGAACCGGACGTACATGGATTCCTTGCAGGCGAAGCTTAATCAGCTTGATTCTACATTCCAGAAGTTTAGTACGGACTTGATGAAGTCAGATATTCCGAAGTTCTTTGTAAGCCTTGCCACAGTTTTTGTTGACGGCGCAGATAGTGCTGTAAAATTTGCAGGTGCATTACCCACTTTGACAGCTGCCATCTCTGGCGTGTTGTCTGTAATGCAGATGAGCGGAAAGCTCAAAAATGGTGCGGGTAAAGTTAATATGCCCTCTTATATTTGTTGCGTATAAAATATAGGATGCGGCACCATGTAAAAATAAAATAGCCCCTAGAGTGCTGGGAAACCCTAAGAGCCATATCGCCTATATTTATATAATGTAGGAATCGAAAGATAGAAACAAGGATATGGATGCTATATGCTGAGATAAAAGCTCGGTTTTATCATATTGCCAAAATACGGTAATAATCGAGTGCTAAGTAGCGTTTACAATGGGCGGTCAGCAGCCGATCCACTCTCCTATTATATAATGTAAGAGGGTGGAAGGTACATCGACTAAAAAGGGTCAGTGAGCAGCCACTGGAAGGATAGTCAGTTCTGAACGAAAGTTCAGAAGTCCACCTCAGACGTAACCAGACGACTTAAAGAAGTAGGTGGAAATGAGGAGACGTGCTATTCTCTGGCGCGATATAAGAAAGAGAAAATGATTAAATAATTGAATAAAAAGAAAAAGTACACTGTTGTTCGTTGACAGCGTACTCTAAAAAGTGTATAATAAAAGCAACCAAGAGTTCCAATAGACGGTTCCCTCGGTTAGCATCAAACAAATGGAATTAAAATCTGGACAATTTCAATCCCAATGAAGAGCTGCCTACTGGACATAGGCGGCTCTTTTACTTATCACGGCTCTCGCTGTGATGATGTAGCATCTTGAAAATCTCAAGAACAGTCTTAACAAAGCTAGCAAAACCGAAGAACAGCATTGCGACATAGTAGACAGTCTGAATGTCAAAATTCATGGCAACATCCTCCTTCCGACAATATTGCCGGAAGGCAGTTAAAGAAATACACGCTCCTTCTTGCCTTCCGGCTACTGGGAGGGTGACCGCCTATTTTTACATCTATGATTGGACAAGTTCGATGTGGAACTCCTGATTGCCCATTTATTATACACGCATTGACACGGCTGTGTCAATACTACTATAATGTAATTTATAATACATAGAAAAAGATGTTGCTTTTCTGAAATTTTCTGGCTATAATAATATTACAATCGCGTATCCAAAATATACGGAGGTGTTTTATTATGGCTAGACCCAAGGGAAGTAAGAATAAAATAAAGGTTCTTGATGGCGTCGATTACGCAGCACAGATCGCTGAAAAGAATACTGCCGCAGAATCTATTGCTAAGGAGATTGCAACTATTAGTGATGATATCGCTACACTGAACGCCCAGCGTAAAGCAAAAGAAGCAGAGCTGAAGAAACTCAATAAAGAGATCGTAAAGCTCGAAAAGAAAAAGGCTGACGCCGATGAAAAGATTGCGGCAGAGCTGAATCGCAAAAAGGCAGAAGATATTGTTGCCAATGCACTGGCTAACGGTATGACTGCTGAAGATATTGCAGAACTACTGAAATAAGGTATCATCATAATAAACAAGCCCGACTTCCCTACTGCAGGGAGGCCGGGTGTTTTAAATGTTCACGAAAAGTCCATTGCTATTGATTGTGTTTTAGCGTATACTATGAGTGAAAGAAGGAAGGTGTAAGCATGGTACTGCTAAATCAAGTGTCTGACTGGTTTCTTAGTAAAGAATCAATGACGCACAAGAAGCTTCAAAAGCTTTGCTATTATGCACAGGCATGGTACTGTGCTCTTTACAACGATGGTCCTTTGTTTGAAAATGAAATTCAGGCATGGGTTCACGGTCCTGTAATTCCTGATCTCTACCATCGATATTCTTGTTATGGGTGGGAGCCTATTCCTAAAGTTGATTTTAACGAGGGTATTCTAAACGAACGTGTTCTGAACATTCTTGATTCCGTATATAGCACTTATGGACCATACGACGGCGATCAGCTTGAAGCTTCAACTCATTCTGAAACTCCGTGGCAGAATGCTCGCAAAGGTCTTGAGCCTTGGGAACCCGGTACGGAAGTAATCACTTATAAAGCAATGAGGGATTTTTACAAAGCACTCTATGAGCAAGGACAGGCAGACTAAATTCAAACTTCCCGTACCAAAATGCACGGAAGTAAAAACGGAAGTATTTCCACATAATGGAGCCAAAGCTGAACAAAATAGTTTAACTTTTTCTTTTGCTTGCTTTGATAGAAATCATGATTTATTTAATCTTGGTGGAGATGCGGAAGATAAAACAGTTGGCGGTGCGTGGTTTCTTGATCTGCTTGATTGCCTAAAAAGTGTTAGCAATAAAAAGATTCCAGAAATTAGAACTTCGTTACATGATTTACATCCGATTGATTGGAGCAAAACAAATGCTTCTGCTCCAGATGGTGATGAACAACATGAATATTGGCAGTTCAGAATTAACAAGTCAAAGGGCAGAGTAATTGGATTTATTGTTAATGGAATAGAACATTCTGTATTCTATGTTGTTTGGCTTGATCCGCATCATAATCTTACTGACAGTGAAGGATATGGCGGAAAAGTTTGGTTTAAACGACCGGTTTCCGAAGCTGAAATAAGGCAATTAGAGCTTGATGGTATAAAGAAAAAGTATGCCGACTTACAAAAGGACTATAATCTTTTGTATGATACATTAAATCCAGAATAGGACGGGATTGTGGTTGCGAGGCGCTAGTGAACTCTAGTATGCCATTTCAGATGACTGACTGTGTAGACAGTTAATCGGACGAGTAAACAATCAGTCGAACCCGTTTTTAAGAAATTTCGCTCCTTACCGATCTGGTGAGGAGTTTTTTATTATATCCAAGTGCAAAAACGCCTAAAGGCTACATGTCTCTAGGTGTTTTATTTATGCCATTTTAGTCAGTTTCGGCTTACCATTCGTACCCACAATTCTTACACTTGAATTGTTTGCCGGGTTTCCTAATTATGTGTTTCTTTTGTTGGAGGTGAGTCACTTGCTTTCTTATCAATGTGGAAAAAGAAAACCTTATCAGGAGAACTTGTCTATGTTTGGAACAGTTAATCCTGAATGGGCAAGAACCAACCTTCCATTAAACGCAAATACGATTGCTTATGCCGAAGTATGGAATTACGAATCTCAAAAAGAAGAACTGATTCAATTCACTTCTGTCAGTGAATTTTTTTCATGGATCGACAATCCACCCGTAGCGTTCAGGTGTATATAAACGTTGTGCGCCTTCGGAAGTAACTGTAATAATATCGCATTTGGGGCTTACTAAACTGTCAATTTCGGCTATTTCGCAGTTTATGCCCTGAAGGAATTCAACCATTTCTTGTAGTTTAAGTGTATGGATATTATCTCCAAGCTTGATGAGTTTTGATTGATAAAGTTTATGCTCGCCACTAGCTGCATAACCAATGTCGTCCAATGTATTCGGTTGAATTTTGTTATGGCCTGTATCTGCTCTAAGTATCACATTTTCGCCATTCTCGATGCCACATTCGATTAAATAAACAGTGCTATTCCCTGTTTTCTGCACCAGCACATTTAGCAAGAATCCAAGCTCTTCTTGGATAGGCATCTTTTGAGCTGACGTAATTTTAAGTGTATGAAGGATAACGTCGTTTAGAAATTCGCCTGTGTCAAGTCTAGCATCGCCGGTGAACGCAACGACATGGTTTGTTTTTGTAATATACGCTTTCTGGCTATGGTCGGACGGCATAGCGATAAACGGATTGTCTGTTATATGACGTATGAGTCGCCAGTCCGCAGACACAACGATTCCTTCTTTGTTTGCGATAGCCATCACTAAGGACATCCAAAACACCTTCATTTTTTAATTCGCTGGGGAAAGGATTTCTTATATTATGAAAATTGAAATTGACGCAAAAGAACTCACTGCCCTTCTTGACTATATCAAGGGACAGCGAGAACCTATTGGTAGTGTAGACAACTTAGCGAAGTCCATCATGGAAAATCTTCCACATAAAATGGACGAAGTATTCGTTAGATATTAAAAGCCTTATCACTCTAAGCAGTCAGGTGACGAAATCCAGTAAGTTCTATCATCTTCAACTGCTAAAATGTTACACGCTTCACTTTTGTATCGGAGGTATTCAAATGAACGATTTTAACATTATTTCCGTTAGAGTACGGAAGATGCCTCCGTTTACTCAGGAAGAACGGAAACGAATTTTTTCACAATGGAAGGCTATACTTAAATCTCAGGGTCTAGAATCACAGAAGGGTCAATCTCAAACTCAAGTCTAATCCGTTCCATTGCTGGATTGTATTTAGTGTGTAGTTCTCCATACCCTATAACATCTTGACCGATAAGAAGTTCATATTCAAAATCTTCTGGGTCCATAACACAAAACAATGTATTGGGAAGAATTATGTCATCGCCATAGCCAATTTTCAATGTGCAGGCTGTAATGTCAGCCATTTTAGAATTTGTGATTGATTTAACCTCTTGTTGAGTTGGCATGATGGGTAAGCCAAGTTTGTTGGCAATTTCTCTTGCGATGCAACATACGGAGCTTCCAGTATCCCAATAAGCTGTTAGTCCACGAACTTCCTTTCCGTTGAATTCTGCACTAGCAGGAGAATGAAGACAAAAATCTTTCTGAGGGACACCGTTTGTTGTTCTTTGAAGCATTTTTATTCTCCTTTAGAACTCATACCCACATGCTTTGCATTTAAACTGCTTTCCCGGTTTCTTACTCGCAAAGCCCCATATTGCTACGTCAATCAGTTTAGAGCCTGCGCCTATTTTGTCGAGATGTGGACAACCACAGACAGGGCATTTGGGTGCATATTTTGCGAGTTCTGCTTCTTGAGCCAGTTCTTTCTTAGTCTGCTGGTCAAAGCGTTCAGCACGATGCATCCTGGATTGACAGCTTGCACTTTCCATGCTACACTTTCCTTATTAAAGGAGGATGCTGCCATGGAAAACAAGAAACATATTCCAAACTATGAGATTTCAACTTACAATAAGCGGTCGCCAAAGGACGTTGACATGTTAGGTGTTCTCGAAAATGGCAACAACAATAACAACAAAGGAGGTGCCGATGAACACAATTCAAGCACTAATCAGCAGCGTTGATCTGCTATTTCATGTTTTTGTGCCGGGCGCACTATGCGTTTGGTGTTATCGCTGGCTTGACATGAAGAAAATGAGCGACCAGATGTTTTTCGTATTAAGCGTAGCTATCGGATATCTTATAAAGAGTTCCGTCGATTACTTAGATACAATATTCTGGTCGATTGCCATCAAGGGCTTCCCTCTTGTTTTTGCGTATGTCCTTTTGGGTTTGCTCTACGCTGTAGTATTTTTCAAGTTAAAGAATTGGTTACCAGTTCGCAAGCTGTTTTCCAATGTGCTTGGTGTCGAGACTGCCGGAAATATTTTTACCCAACACTTTGATGACGCAGAGGGTGTTCTTGTAAAAGTATTTATGAAGGACGGAAACATCTTTTACGGGAAGCCTCAAGGGATTGACGATGATTATATCTCACTGGTTCACTATTATATTTCAAAAGATGATTCTCTTGAATCGTGGAAGAGTGCGGCAGATACGTTGAAAACGAACGCTGCACTCTGCATTCCAATGTCCAACGTGAATCGTTTTGAGTTCATCTACCCCAACGCCAAGTCCGACGCCGCCAAATTCATCCTTCAGAATGGTATTGAATAATTGAATATTGCGAGTTGAACCCTATCGGATGTAGTGTCTGATAGGGTTTATTTATGTTCAAAACTCATAATCACAGTTGTTACAGTGATACACCTTGCGTGCTTTGCCGGAAGCAAAGCCCCAGAAAGCGATATCCAAGACTTTAGAAGTCGTGCTTATCTTTTGAAGGTCTAGACTTCCACATACGGGGCAGCGTGGGACGTGTGGGGCTTCTTTTTCAGCCAGGAATGCACGATAATTGGAGTCGAAATCGTTCATTCTTTTTTCGTAGCTTTCCAAATTTTCCAATTCGCTTTTAGGAAGAGCTGCACGTTCTTCTGCTGTTCTCGGAGTAGCCATCGGTGGATGCTTTGCTTTCCACTTTTCTTTCCAGTCAATACTTTTATATTTCCACGATTCGTAATTTATCGTATTGTGTAAGCAAAATATGCAAAGCCATTCTTTCTTTGGAAGATACTTATCACAAAATGGGCAATACATCACATCTTTAAACTCATCCATAATTTCTATCTCCTCAAAAGTAGATATTAACTTTATTTTCTGAATGTTTATATTTGTTGGAGGATTAGAATTCATATCCACATGCTTTACATTTAAACTGCTTTCTAGGTTTCTTACTAGCAAAACCCCACACTGCCACGTCAATGAGTTTGGAGTCTGCACCTATTTTGTCGAGATGGGGCATCCACAGACGGGGCACTTCGGGTATATGTGTAGCAGCCATATAAGTGATTTTTCAGGGGGTTTTAGTATGAATGACACGATTCGAAAGCCTCTTTCAACTCTAAAAGAAATTGAGGCATTTGCGGCTCAACTTCCAGATATCGAAGAAGTCGTTCCGCATTTTGGGATATCATGCCTAAAAAAAGATGGGACAATCGTAATTTACGCTGATTACGGTCCACTACCTAAGAGAGTCGAGTCTTTTGAGTGAGGTTTTCCATCGGGCGTTATCCTCTGTGATAACTAGAACGTCACAGTCTTCACTTACCATTGGGTTATAGTCCGAGAATTCCAGCATTTTAGCAACTGTTCTATTAAGGAACTTAATATACTCAACAACGTCGATTTCGCAAAGTGTGTCTCTCGGCGGTACTATGCGAATGAGTCTTTCTGCGACACCCATCACACCGATGACAGCAATGTCTTCGTTTGAAACGTCCTGAATACTATTCTCTCTTGTGTCTGTTTTTAAGATGACTTGTTTTCCATTCTCGTAACCAGCAATAAGAAGCGCAACGGGATTATCTCCTGTTTTAGCTGAGATGTCTTTCTTTACAAACTCGATTTCTTGTTTGATGGTTAGTTTGCGGCGATTAATACTCTTAACAAGCTTGTAAACAGTATCATTAGTCGAAGTTCCATCATTTAATTTTGCGTTTCCAGCAAGAGCTATTGCATGACCATTGTTAGTTCGGAAAACCTTTTGCTCAAAATCAGAATGAGTGGTGTACATGACTTTGTTTGAGTCTCTGTCGGTATATTTAGATTCTCGTCTATAATCGCCTGACACGAAAATCCCCTGTTTAGTAGGGATTGCAATAATAAGAGACATAATTCATCACCACTCATATCCACAGTTTTTGCAGTGAAACGTTTTCTTCACTTTTCCACTGGCAAAGCCCCAGAATGCTACATCTAAGACTTTAGAAGCGGTTCCGATCTTTTCAATGTCTGGCGAGCAGCATGTGGGGCATTTTGGAACATATTTAGGTTTTGCTGCTTCGATTTCAGCTTGTTCTTTCTCTTTTTCCAGATATCTACGAATCTTGGCATCAGTTTTGTCAGCCTCATCAAGCCATTTCTGATTTTCCATCGGTTTGTACTCTTTTGGTTGATTTATTTTCGATAATATTTCCTTTTTACCTTCGTCGTCAGCGGCAATCCATCGCCTATAATTTGTCATTAAACATGAGCAATGAACGCAGGTCACTTCTGGCAACCATGCTAAACGGCCACAATGCGGACATATCATAATTGTTTTACCCATGATTTCATCTCTTTTTTGTATCGGAGGTGCTTGAATGAACGATTTTAACATTATTTCCGTTAGAGTACGGAAGATGCCTCCGTTTACTCAGGAAGAACGGAAACGAATTTTTTCACAATGGAAGGCTATACTTAAATCTCAGGGTCTAGAATCACAGAAGGGTCAATCTCAAACTCAAGTCTAATCCGTTCCATTGCTGGATTGTATTTAGTGGATGATTAGAATTCATACCAACAATTCTTGTACCTAAACTGTTTACCGGGTTTTCTAATCAAGTTCTTTTGACGGAGGTGAATTGCGTGAATATAAAAGATGACTGCCATGCATGGTCTGCTTTTGGCAGTGAGCCGATTACATTACCACCCACTTCTGACGTTACAGAGGAAGTATTCATTGCGATTCACCGGGTTGAAGAACTAATAAATTCCGTTATTGTGGAGGAGGTTTCATGATTACTTTTCTTTCTTCAAAAGATGGGAGACCAATTTCCACAAAAGAAACTCAAGATTGGGTTATGAAACACGAGTGTAATATTTTTTGTGTTTATGGAGATGGGCGTATTACAATTTCATCCAAGGGCGACGGGAACTCGGAACGATCCAATTCGCACCAGACTCGTCAATAACAAGAATATCACATTCCTTGCTGATAACTGGTTTATAATTGTGAGTCTCTATAAAGTCATATACTGACTCGTTGAGTTTTTCTAAAAAGTCAACTGATTCGTATAGCGACATTTTTCTGGCTTCTTCCGTTGGAAAATCTCCGAGGTCGTATATGTACTCCGATACACCTGCGGCAGTAAAACCAAATCCATTAACAACAGGTTCCGAAATAATTTGGTCTTTTGTGTTTGCAGATAGAATTTTATATTCTCCATTTTCTATACCAGCTACAATTATGGCAACAGTATTATCCTTAGTTTTGCTTAATAGAACTTTGAAAAGAATGTAAAATTCCTGTGTGACGGTAAAGTTATCATTGTTAAATTGTTGGATTACGTCACAAATAACATCACTGGCAGTTTCGCCATTGTCGAGTTTTGCGAACCCACAAAATGCAATTCCGTGATTTGAGTCTGTGCGGAAAACTTTTTGAGTTCTATCGGAGAAATGTGCGTACGTGACTTCGTGGGTATCTGGGTCATACCACGATGTAGATGCCCGTCTATCACCAGATATAACGATGCCATTTTGGTTTGCAAAGGCCATAATTAGAGACATCTTGACGTCACATCCTTCACCATTCGTAACCACAATTCCGGCATTTAAACGTCTTCCCTGCCTTCTTGGACCAAATGCCCCAGACCACTGCATCAACAACCTTACTGGTTCCGCTAATCTTTTCAATATCAGGTGAACCGCAGGTTGGGCAGGTGGGCACATACTTTGGATGTTCTTTCTCCTCCAAATCGGCTCTATATTGAGTGTCAAATTCGGTAGCTTTGAGTTGTATTTTCTTTAGGTGCTCTTTATCAATCTCTGAGATATTTCTTTTAGGATTGGTCTTTGCTTTCCAATCGTACTGTTCTCGTTCTTTCATTCGAGTCCAGTTCTCATATAAAATAAGGTCTCTTATACAAAAGGCACACAATGTATCCCATCTTGAATAAAATTTATCGCAGAACGGGCAGTATTTAACATATTTTTCCATTTTCGATTTCTCCTCTCAAACCGATATTAACTTTCTTCGGCGTTAAAGATGGAAAGGTTGAAGCGACTGCACTAAAGCGAATTGCAGATTCTTTAAACAACCTCATTAACACTTATGTTGCATGGGCAGACACTGTTGGGCAGGATTATAGCATATCTAATTTTATCAAATGGTTAAAAAACAGTCAAGGTGAGATTGTAGCAACAGAGCTTAGAATGTACGCTCTCAAAGCGGCCACACTCGCTCTGAATATGGTTTTTGCCATGTTTGCAAGCTGGGCAATTTCTGCTGGAATGAACGCCTTCATTAACTGGATGAAGAATGCGAAGACGCACTCCGAACAGCTGATTTCTACGATGGAAGATGCACATGATGCCGCAGAAGAAGCGCAGCAGGATGTTGATGACATCCAACAAAAGCTGGATGACCTTGACCAAAAGGTAAAAGACCTTGGTGCAGAAAAAATTGAGGACATTGTTGACCCACAAGAGAAAGCAAAGATTCAGGAAATTAACAATTTGCTGGAGACTCAACTTCGATTGAAGAAGCAAATCGCTGACGATGAAAATAATAAAGCAAACAAGGCTGCGTCTGACGTATTCAATGACAAGTCAGAAGTTGTGGTATCTAATGAAACCCCAACGTCTTATGCAGAAGCTGATCCGAATGGCATTGGAGTAACTGTCACTCCGTCTAAGAATGTCACACGGACGGAAGCTTTGCGTGAGCATATAGCTAGAGTCAACGAGCTGTCGGATGCTTATGTAAAACTCATGTCGGATGAGAATGCAACCGATGAGGAACGTGCTCAGGCAAAGAAAAATCTTGAAGATGAAATCAGCCTTACAAATAATGCTGGCACAAAAGTTTCTGAGCTTGCGGATATGTATGAGACAGATGCTTCTAAATACGGAGATGTTTCTGCCGAAGTTCAGGAATGTACAGATTCAATGCAAGGAGCAAGTGATGCTCTTGAGCGTGCAAACAATCTGCTAAACGGTACAACAAGCGTCGAAAATACAAATCTTGATGCCTTTAAGAGCAAATTCAAGGACGTAATCGAGGAAATTGATAATGGCTATCTGTCTATGCAGGAAGCTATTGCTCAATACAAAGACCTCTCTCCTCTGCAAGCATTTGGCAGTATGACTGGCGAGGCCATCATCAACATTGATTCTGACACAGCTCATCAGACTGAAGCTGAAGCTACCGCTCTTGCAAAGCTTCATGAAATTGCTGACGCAAATAATATCTCGTTTGAGGATTTAATCGGTGCATTTGAACAACTTGGTATCGTTGCCACAAGCGATACTAGCGGAATTGCAAACTATACAACTCAGCTTGAAGAGACCATGAAAGCCATTGATAGCTTGCAATCTTCGTATAAATCTTGTTCTTCTGCTGTTCTCGGAGTAGCCATCGGTGGATGCTTTGCTTTCCACTTTTCTTTCCAGTCAATACTTTTATATTTCCACGATTCGTAATTTATCGTATTGTGTAAGCAAAATATGCAAAGCCATTCTTTCTTTGGAAGATACTTATCACAAAATGGGCAATACATCACATCTTTAAACTCATCCATAATTTCTATCTCCTCAAAAGTAGATATTAACTTTATTTTCTGAATGTTTATATTTGTTGGAGGATTAGAATTCATACCCACATGCTTTACATTTAAACTGCTTATGTGCTTTTCTCGACCATACGCCCCAAACCGCTATATCCACAGTCTTGTCAAAGCCGGAGATTTTCTCCAAATCAGGACAGTGGCATACGGGGCAGGTTGGTTTATATTGAGCGAGGCGAGCTTCCTCAGCTAAACGGCGACGCGTATCTTTATCAAAGTCAATTGCTCTTAATCGATCAACTTCTCTTCTGAAATTTTCTTGAGGAGGATTTGGTTGTGGGCAATCTTTCATCCACGCCTCTTTTTCCTCGTCGGTTTTTTTATTCCAAGAATAAGGGAAAATCGTATGGCTTGAACAAAATGGGCAAAAATACGAATTATCTATATACTTGTCACAATACGGGCAGAAAAACACTTTACTCATATCTTCTCTCCTCAAAATGATATTAACTTTCTTTTCTGCTGATAAATATGGTATAAAGTCAGATATGTTCGCATCCATTCAACGAGAATGGGCAACCCTAGAAAAAGTTTTCAAGGCGTATACGGCATCTCTTAATGGTGCAAAGTTCTCTATTTCAGATTTTAACACAGCGTTAGCACAAAGTAAAGCCAAAGCAGAGCAAGAAGGAGAAGCAGTTGAAGGGTTGACCTTGAAGATGGTCGCACTTCGCACTGGAGCGATGCTTCTCAACATTGCGCTGAATGCTATCGTAAGCACGGTTGCTAATTTCGTTATCACAAAGTTCAACGAATGGCGTACTGCCATTGAGACTAATGCACAGAAGTCTAAAGAGCTTTCCTCTTCTATGACCGACTTGATTTCTCAGTATAAAGAACTGGGAGATAGGTCTGGATGGGATACGGATGATTTTGCACAGGCGAAAGATTTGAATGCAGAAATTCTTAATCTGCTAAAGAATCAGTCTGCTGAGATGGATGAAAAACTCCGCAAGCTTGACCTTGAGAATGGCAAGTACCAGGAACAGATTGACCTTCTAAACGAACTCTCAATTTCTACGCTAACGCAGAATAAGGCTGACCAAGGCAAACTACTTGAGCAAACTGCAAAAGGAAAGTCTAGCGGTCAGTATGTTATCGGTGATTCCTCTGATACCGATATGGCAAATGCTCTTGGCGGCAAGTTTGGTGGTTCTCTTGATAGTAACACTGGTGTGTTTAATTTTGGTGGATTTGACCCGAATGATGCAGACTCTATTCTTGCTTACTATGATAAGTTGAGTAGTGCTCTGGACTATCTGGGTAGTAACTATGATTCTGCAACTCTTGAAGCATCAAGTCTATACAACCAGATGAAGTCCGAGAAGAATGCCATTGAAGACCAAGCAAACGCATATCGTAGTTCTTCCGACACATTAAAGGAAGTTATTGCGGCGCAAAAACTATCCTCTACGTCTTCTAAGCGTTCAGAGGAAGATATCAAGGCTGTGACTGATGCACTCGAAGGACTGAAAGGTGCTTACGGCGGTATTACGTCTGGCAACCTTGTGAGTTTCCTGAGTGGTGATAAGAAATTAGGCGGCACATACGCAGATGCGTTAAACCAGCTGAAAGACGTAATGCTAAATCTCGGATTTGAGGATAATACTTCTGACGCACAGGCTTTTGTTGATGTGCTTGTCCAGCTTGGAATTGTATCTTCGTCCTCCGCTTCTAAAGTAGATGGATTGTCGGAATCCGCATCTGCCGCCGCAGACCAGCTCAAAGAAGCAACTGATGGTCTTGATAAGATTCAATCTGCTTATAGTACGCTAAGTGATGTTATTGATGAGTACAATAAAAATGGTTATTTGACCGTTAGCACTCTTACTGACCTCATTAACCTTGGTCCAGAGTATTATGACTGTCTAGTTGATGAAAGTGGTCAGCTTGCAATCAATACGGAGAACATCAATACGATGGCTGATGCGTACTACGAGATGGCAAAAGCTGCATTGTATGCTCAAGCTATTGAATCTCTGAACGCAAACACTAACACATATGCAAATGCAAGTAAGTTCTTATCTCAAGCACAACAAGAAGTCAAAGATATGAAATCTCTGCTTTATACGGAGGGTCAGCGTCTTATTGATGAGGGTGGCTTGAGTGGCAATGCTCTTGCAACTCAAGTTCAGGCGCAACAACGAATTATCAACACTTATAGTGCCATGATGGACTTGTTGGATAAGACTCATGCTCAAAGTGCTGAGAATCAGTTTAGGAACCCGAAAGATAAAAATAGCAAAAAATCTTCTGGTAGCGATGATAAGATGACCGATGCGGTCAGTGCATGGAAAACTCTATCCGCTGCGATGGAAGAATATAACCAGTATGGCAATCTTTGCATTAGCACATTAAATGATTTACTTGGTCTTGAAGACAACTATACTTCTCTGCTTACAGAGCAGAATGGGAAGATGTCTATCAACACGACTGAGTTTAAGAATTTGATGTTTGCACAGATTGCTCAGGCTAATGCTGCTGATGAGTCTGGAAAGAGTGCTGCGGAATTAAAGCGTATCCTTCAGTATGTTGATGAAAATGTAAAGGGAGATACTATCTCCTTTGAGCAACTTACTGATGCCATTGAGGGTTACGGCACCGCAATGGACAAGGCAAAACGGAAGACGGACGCTATAAAATCCGCATTTTCTGGGTTGTCAGAGGTCGGTAAGAATAAGATTGAAAATCCTTTTAGCGCTCTTGATGCGGATGATGTGGACAAAAAGTATCAGGCAATTCGGGACTTGTACGATAATACAGACCTATTTACAGACGAGCGATTTGCTGGAGCACTAAATCCAGAGAATGGTGAAATCGATTATAACAGCGATGCCTTTAAGCAGATGTTCCTCGAAAAGCTTGATGGTATGGCTACTGCTTGTGAACAAACTGGCGGTAAAGCTGGAAAATATCTTGCCCAAGGTTTTAGAGACGCCGAGGATAAGATTAAGAACAATGTTATCAGTATTGAGGAATATATCAACGGCATAGGTTCTACTTTGGAAAACATCAATAATCGGATGGACAACTTCCAAAGTGCATTCAATGACCTGTCCGATATTGTGGACGAATATAACGCCTATGGTGATTTAAGTCAAGATTCAATCCAGAAGTTAATGGGGCTTGACGTAAAGTACACAGCTTGCCTTGAGCTTCAGGGTGATAAGCTTGTGTTCAATAAAGAGGCGTTCCGTGCGCTTTATGTTGCACAGCTACAAAAACTCGCCGCCGATTATGAAGGCACTGATATTGGCAAGCGCTATGCTGAAATCCTTCAAAAGGTTGCCGATGGCACTTGGGATGTCACTGACCACATGAAAGGCATGGGCACTGAGGCTCAAAACCTTCAAACTATCTTCTCTAATCTGAAAGACCTCTTCTCTTCCCTGCTTGATGTTTTTGATAAGTTCAACGATAACAATTCTAACGACCTCAAGATTTATGGCGATGCCATGACTGAAGAGATCGATAAACGAATCGAGGCTCTTCAGGACGCAAACGACGAGCAAGAGAAAGCTATCGAACTAGCAAAATTGCAAGCCGAGCTCGAAAAAGCCGAGACTCAGAAAACCGTCCGTGTTTACACCTCTAATGGTTATGAATGGCAGGCTGATGAGTCTGCTATTAAGGAAGCCCGCGATAATCTCAACTCTAAACAGCGTGAGAACGCTTTGAATGACGAGATTGATAAACTGAACAAGCTGAAGGATAAGTACACTGAACTGATTAACTTGATTGGTTCTAGCTATGAGGACTATCAGAAGAAGCAGGCTTACGCTGCGAAGATCCAGGGCATGACATTCGACCAGATGACCGCTGGTCTTGATGGTTACAAAGATAATGTTATCGCCAACATGAAGGCGATTCAGGGCGCAACTAATGTCAACAATGTCGTCACCAATCTGACCAATTTGGTTAATACTTTGGTTAAGCTGAACGACGTTTTAAGTAGTTTAAGTACTGGGACTACTCAGAGTGGTGGCATTACCGGTCTATTCAATCGAATCAAGAACATGTTCAGCTCATTCGGCAATAAGAGTTCCAGCAAGGGATTCTTGGGTCGCCTCTCGGATGCAGGAAAGAGTATCCTTGGAATCGGCGATGGCAGTGCTAGTAGTAAACTTACAGCTGATATTGCTCCAGTTATAAAGTCTGGTGTCGGTGATGGAATCACTACTGGACTGGATGCCGCAAAACCGTCTATAGCTAAATCTGCGCAGGGGATTTTCTCCGGCAATGGCGGATTGAAGTCTATCTTCCAAAAAGGGTTTAGTGGAGTCGCATCTATTGCCCAAAAAGCGGTTGGCGGGCTTGGCTCAATTTTCGGTAACATTGGTACTACATTGGGTGGAACCAAACTATTCTCTGGCATTGCTGGTATTTTCAAAGGAATTGGTACGACTGTCAGCACTGTTATTGGCACTGCAGGCGGCACGGGTGTTGCCGGAACTATCGCAGCTGCAGTCAGTCATATTCCTGTCATCGGTACGATCCTGCTTGGTGGTACGCTCGCTGTCGGCGCGATCGGTGGCGGAAGCCTCACCACTGGCATTAAGCGAATCGGCGCAGGTATCACTAATGTAGTAAAGGGCATCGGCTCTACTATCAGCAAGGCGGTAAAGGGTGTTGGTAGCTTTATCAGCAAACTTATGCCGTGGAACTGGGGTAAGAGTTCAAGCGATAGCGGCTCTAAAAAGAAGGGCATCGGTTCTTGGAAAATCTGGCCTTGGAACTGGGGCCGTGCTAAGGGTGACAAACATATCGACAAAGCAGCTCCGTACAATGTTGACGAAGAGGGCGAAGAGATAATTGTTCGTAACCCCGCAAAGGGTCGAATGTCTTATCTCGAAAAGGGCGATGGCGTTATTCCGGCTGACACTACAGAGAACCTGATGGAAATCGGCAAAGATCCCAAGAAATGGCTCTCTGAGGCCATGAAAGAATCCGGCAACTCGGTCGGTTCTCCGCCTATTGACGACCTGAAGAATGCCAAAACAAAGGGCGACCTGATATCTATTACGAAGAGTCTGGCGAACAACCAGATGAAGCGTCTGCGTGATAAGTTTGATACAGTGTGGAAGCGGCTCGGCAAAAATGCCGGACTGTCTGAAGAGCAGATTGATACCATCGGTAACACCATCTTCGACCGCATGAATAGCATGATTTCTAATTCGATGGATTCTGCCCTTGGCAATAAGAATCTAACTGACGACCAAATCAAGACTATTTGTGCTGAGATGTTCCAGCGCATGGGCAGCGTGTATAAGAATGGATGGAACAACCTCTATTCCCTGTCTCCCGACATGTCTACGGACGCTTCTACTGCAATCAATAAGCTGTTTGAGACCATTTTTGCTGATTACAATGCAGATACGTCAAATATTAGCGACATCCTGTCAAACTGGCTACCAAAAGTTGAGAACACCATGAATACCACTCCGGCCTCTGGTTTGTCTGGCGGTGGCGGCTATTATGGCAATTCGATGGATGCCAATATTGGACCTTCTGCATCGTTTAGCTTTAGCAAGGTCAAGAAGACTATCCAAGGGCTCTTCGAGAAGTTCTCCAACAGTAAGCTTGGTACATGGCTGAATAAGCACTCTCTTGGTTCTACTGTGGATAAGCTGACAAAATACAATGAATCCAATGATCCGAACATGGTTCAAAAGGCATTGCACCTGCTCACTCATCCGACAGAACTGATTGCTTCGGCAGTTGAAAGTGCAGTCAAGACAGGCAAAAAAGTTACTTGGGCGATCACTCATCCGAAAGAGGCCGCTCAGGAGATTGCTTCTGTCGCAAAGGATGCCTATAGCAAGGGCAAGGAGGTCGCGTCCAATGTAAAGGACGCAGTCACTCACCCGAAAGAGACTGCTGAAAAAGTTGTTGATAAAGTGAAAGAGACTTACAACAATATCAAAGAGGCCGTCTCTGAGAAGACTAATTCGGCAAAGAATTGGGTCAAAGATAAAGTCGATAAAATCACAGGTAAGAAAGCTACCGGTTCTCGCAGCATTAACAAGTCTGGTACTTATAATGTTGATGAGAAGGGCCAGGAACTTATCGTCCGCCAGCCTGAAGCTGGGCGCTATACCTATCTTGAGACTGGTGACGGCGTTGTTCCTGCGGACATTACATCTAAGCTCTTTGATCTGGGCGGCAATCCTGACGCATGGTTCCAGAAGCAGCTCGCAAAGAATGGTGGTCTTACCGCAAATGTTCAGAATCGCAGCCAGGCTCCGTCTATCAACATTGGCGACATTTATGTTCAGAAGCCGATTGGCGACGTTGATGGACTGGCTCGTGAAATCGTTCAGGATCTGCCCAATGCAATTTATCAGGAGTATAGTAAACGATAAGGAGGTGTGTTAAGTGACTGATTCAAGAAAAGCTGTCAGTGAACTTGCGAAGATGATTTGCGATACTGCCAGACGTGTCGTTGAGGATGCTTCGTTTGACAAGACCTTCTTTGGTGTTGTAACAGGAACCAGCAACGGGAAATACATCGTAACTTCTGCTGGACAGGAATACACGATTAAATCCAGTCAGTTCTTCAATATCGGAGAGCGGGTCGCGGTGACTGCTGCTCAAAGCAACTACAATACGTTGATTCTTCATAAACTCTAAGCCGCACAAAATGCAGGTAGTTCCGCCAATGACGGATAACCCTGCAAGTGCGGCTTTTTAATTTTAGGAGGTGATTCTACCTTGGCGAAACCTATACTGTCCCCTATTTCTGTTTTTGATGCAAACGAAGGGACTACCGCATATTTTAAGGTGGCAACCACCTATGACGGTACATTATATAATAATGCTCAAAAAGCATACGATCAAGCCATTGAGAAGCAGAAGACCACTATCGCTGCTATTAAAAGCCGCGGTGTCGAGACCTATGGGAATATTAACAATCTCAATCGAGCTCGAATTGTATGGACATCTGAAAATATTGCGAAGTACCAGACCTTCGTGAACGAGATGAATTCAACTGAGACTATTATCTCTAAGGGTGGCTATTCCACTGTTCTCGGGTGTGATGATAAAATGGGCAGTCTACAGGTGGCATATACTCCTCTGTTCCAGACTGACAATAGCGAACTTATCCCGCTCACTCAATCTGAGATTTCAAAATATTTATCTGATGTCAAAACGAAAGCAACTGCTATGACCAATGGCCTTGTAGCTGCAAACATCTTGTCCGTTGATGCGGAAGGAATTTCAGAGACGGTTGGTGGAAGTGCCATCACTGTCAAAAAGATGATTGCTGCGGTTGAGGGAGATACTTTTGATGGTGCTCCCCTGTCCGCCTGTGATGTCAGCGCTATCGCTGGTTGGAGCGAGGCCGAACTAAAGAAAACTTATGGTAAAACAAGCACGTTTGTCGGCTGGGCCATGCATGATGTTCAGGGAAAGATTTGGAGTGACAAAGATAATGTAGCAGAGAAGACTGCCGCGCTGGAAAAGGCAACGACCACGTATTGTTATGAAGTATATGACAGCATGACCAACAAGTTGCTCGGAAGTGTTACGAACGCTGTGACCGGTTTCACTGCTAATCTTGGTTATGGCTATAGAATTACTTCGTCAGATTGGCTCGACAATCAGTCTCGTAACTATACTATCCGCGTCAAGGTCAGACTTTCTGGCGAAGACGAATATGGTGATTTCAGTGACCCTATTCCTCTTTGGTGCAAAGAAAAACCAATATTGAGCTTCGACGGGCTTTCTTCTAATGCGGAAAATATTATCCCTACTTCCTCAATTTTGTTCCTGTTAGCGTATCAGTATGTAACTGTACAGGGTGAAACATTAAGTACCTACCAGTATCATTTATACGATGAAAGTAAGAATCTGATTAAAGAATCTGCGGTGTTCTATGGAGCTGTAGGGACGTCTTTTACAGTGAACGGTTTGGATAATCGAACTGTGTTTTATATTCGCGGAACCGGCACAACTCGTAATGGTTATTCTTTGGACACTGGCTTTATTCAGTTCGAAACAAAATATTATGCGAGTGCAGAAGGAGGCACTTTTTTACAGTGTAAGAATAAATTAAGTGACGGATATGTTGCTATTTCAAGCCATCTTGCTGATATTTCTGGAATAACAAAAGACCAGATTTCTTATGTAACATCATCTGGTGGTTATGCTGTGGATTTGACTCATGGTGAAAAAGTCACGTTCGATATTCCGTATCAAATGGAGTTCTATAATGTCAAAGACTATGCGATGGCGTTCAAGGTTCGTCCTATTGTTCGAAAAAATATCGTGGAATTTTCGTTCGATCAGGATGGAATGATATATAGAGGCGTTATTTCCACTAATATTCGAGCTTTTTCTAAACTTCCTTACGAAAGCTATCTTCCCGCCAACCAGTCCGAATATTTTTATGCTATGCTAAAAATCATTCGTGAGGATGGCGGTTTTGCATATTCAGACGTTTATTTTATTGACAGCAATTATATAAAGAGAACCAGTATGGACGTACTGATTTGCCTACAGCATAAAGATAATGCTTACGATATTACGATTAGGGAGGTGGAAGAATGAACTTTCTGGGGTATGATTTGTTCGGAACTGGCTCTGACGCCTCCCCTTGTGCTGGAAACCCTTCTCTGGCGGGGTTTGTGATTCAAAATGGTATTTACGACGGTGTCTATCTTTCAGGGTCTCCTGACGAGTTCTCTACCTTTTATGATTCAGGTATGAAATGGACGGAAGACACTTTGCTTTTTGCCGATTTTGATCAAAAAACTCTTGGTGGCTCCAACTTTGAATATGGCTCGGATTTGCACGAAATCAAGTTGAAGCGCCGCGAAATCGGGGCAGATCAAAAACCGTGGGTCTTGCTTTATGAGCAGCTTGCCGGACATGGAAACATCAATTTTGTTTACAACGATTATTTTGCACGCGGGCGGGAAACGGAGTACGAGTACGCTTTAGTCCCCGTTCTTAGCGACGGAACAGAACTTCCATATATTAAGACAACTGTTCAGAGTAAATTTTATGGAGCTATCATCACAGATGGAACTGTAAGTTATCACATTTTGCTCGACCCTTCAATCACTGAAACCGATCGAAATCGTCAATCATCTGTTGTGACAACCTTAAATCGTAAATATCCATTCGTATTTTTCGGAGGGAAATCAAACTACACTTCAGGCTCTTTTTCTGGTACAGCTATTCGGTATCTAAAAAATGATACTTTCGATGTGGCGCATAGTCATTGGTATCGTGAAGATATGATTGATTGGCTCACGAATGGCGGTGCTAAAATTTTGAAAATTGAAGATGGCCGCATCTGGATGGTTGCTATTGATGGCAACGTCAAATCTTCGAATTCTGAACATCCTGACAAGGTTACTTTAAGCTTTGACTTTACGGAGGTTGGAAGCGTTAACGATGACAACGATATGCTGAATAATGGTTTTGTGAACGTGAGGACAGGTAGAACCGGAGAAGAAACCTACAATATCACGAATAATTTCTACTATGTCAATTCAGACAACACAGATACTACCATCTCCGAAGGCAAACCATATACCGCCACTCTTTCTTCTGTTGAAAATTACGAAATCAGTGGCGTTGTTGTTTTTATGGGCGGCTTAAATGTCACAAACACGACTTATATTAAGCGTGTTGATGAATCCACCGGTAAAGTAAGTCACGAAATCAATATCCCTTCTGTTTATGGCAATGTCACAATTATCGCATCTGCAACTCGGGTTCGCATTATTGCTCAAAGCTTTAGTCTAACTGAGAGCAAATTCACATTCAGTGTTGGCAATAATCACAAGTTAGAGTATACAACTTATCCATCAGGTGCCTCTCAGAACGTTGTCATATGGAAGAGCGAGAATACGGAAATTGCGACTGTCACTGATAAAGGCGTAGTTGAAGGAGTTTCCCCGGGCTCTACAACAATTACTGCGACTATGGACAATCTGATTGCCACATGTTCTGTAGTTGTTACGACATCATAACGATAGATGGAGGTGTGCCATGAAAAACTATGCTCCTTCACAAGCAGAGCTTGCATTGCTTAAAACACGTGTTAAACATCTCTATTGTAAGATAGAATTACTCGACACTGATATGAATCTTCTAAATTCACTTGAAGGTTTAACTGTTGACGGTTCTATTTCTATCGATTCAGACGCAGATATTCGACGGACCTTTTCCGCTTCTATATATTTGGAGGGAAACAAAGACATTTCTTCTATGTTCGGAGATGAATAGGCCAATAAATATGTAAGGCTTTATATCGGTATGGAGTCAGTTAATAGTAAATTGTACTGGTATTCTCAAGGAGTATACGCTTTCAATCAGAACGGTTTCAAATACAGCAGCACTGAACATGTCCTTAGCATTTCATGCGTAGACCTAGTCGCAAAGCTCGATGGAACGCTTGGTGGTACTTTAACAGGTCAGAAAACAAAAATACCTGTTGGTTCAGACATTGGTAACGCAATCGCAAAAACATTTCGCTTGAGTGGTATGGAGGACTGCGTCGTTGGATATTGGAACCGGAGTGTCCCGCATGACCTTGAATATGACACTGGCGCGACCATTTGGCAGATACTTACTGAACTGCGTGATCTGTATTATCCATTTGAGATGTACTTTGACGGAACTACATTTATCTGCTCTGAGATTCCTACCGGATATGATGCCTTGACAATTATGAGCGCTGCCGACTTTGAAGATCTCGTTATCTCCGAAGACTGTACATACGATTATTCCCAGATTCGTAATTGTGTCGAGCTGTGGGGAGCGTCAGTTGAATACGATGCTTTTTCTGCGAAAGATAGAACAACTTTTTCTGTTAGTGGCGATACGACTACAGTTACTGCAAACGCAACTTTTACATCTATGGAGGACTCCCCTTCTGAATTGACGGTCGCTTTTACCACTCCCACAACTGGCTTCAAGAAGAATGTAAAAATTCTTGTCTCACTCCGTTTAACTGTGCAGTCTGCTGATTCAAACGGGAATCTTACAACGACTACTAAATCATTGAGCTACGGAACATACGATTTGTATGCTCGTAATGTTGACAATCAAGGAAACGATGTCTTGATTGATGGGACAACCATTCCTAAAGACACTATGATTGTCGTTAAATATGATTCTAATACTAAGCACTTTTATTATCAGGGGGAACAACAAATCCATGTTATGGTCAAGCTTGTTGATAAGGAACCCACTGATGAAGAGAAAGAAAAAGATAAAGAAGCTGAAAATTGCAAGTACATTCGATATGTTTGCTTGTCAAACGCAGCGGATGTTGATTGGATAAATAGTTCTCGGTTTACTATTGAAAAGCTTGGGCGGCGCAATGAGATTTTGAGTGGAGAAGGCTACGAAAATTATACAACTAATGAATCTGCCATGAACTGTGCTGAGTACAAACACTGGACTCTTAGCCGTTTGACTGATAATGTAACTGTAGAATGCGTACTGATTCCATGGTTAGACGTTAATCAGAAAATTTCGTATACCCCCAAATATATCAATACCGGAAATCAGCCCGTCGATTTTTTAATTAAGAAAATAGATATTTCGCTGGGTGATGGAACTATGACGGTTACTATGAGCCGTTATTGGCCCTATTATCCTTATATTGTCAAAAACAAATATTGATTGGAGGGAAAATTTTGAGTGATTGGATTTTAAACGAAGACGGGAAATATGCCGACCTTGAATACACAAACTTTCCAGCAAGCTGTGATAATTGGACGAACTCTGAAGATATTTCTTCTAGTTTGATTGGCGCGGCAAATCAGTATCGTGCTGCGATGGAAAATGGCAATTACACTAACGCACAAGCTGTACTGAATTCAAATCCTCGTCTCCGAAATGCATTGATCAATGCCGATACTATCAATCGTTTGAAGCATTCTATTATGGCTGTGGAGCGAATGTTTACAAGTACGATAGAGTTGTATATTAAAAGATTTACAAATGCTGCCCAGAACAGTGCCGCCAAAGCCAAAGAATCAGAGGTTGCGGCTAAAGCGAGCAGTGACATTGCCAGTCAGAAGCGCGATGAAAGCCTGCAGATTGTAGAAAACTTAAAAACACTGAAAGGAACTTTGCCAACTGATTTCACAGATTATGCTGATGATATTGCTGACGCTAGAAATTATATTGATGAAACAATTCAAACTCATAATACAGATGAGCATTCTCATGCAGATATTCGTGCTTCCGTCGAAGAGCTAAGAACAACTACCGAGAGTCATAAACATGACGCTGCCGATATTCAGTCTGGTATTATTCCGATTGAACATGGCGGTACGGGTGGTGACACAGCAATCAAAGCTTGCATCAGCCTTGGAGCCCTCCCCCTCTCTGGCGGAATTATGAGTGGTACGTTGTTTTTCGGCTCTAATGATTATTACGTCAATAATTCTGGTGTGGCTGTTTTTAGCAAAGCATATGGCGCTGTTTATAATGACTATGCGGAGCTGTTCCCGCGTGGTGGTGCGACTCAGCCGGGCGATATTATTGCTCTTGATACAAATAGTCAGACAGAGCGATATATTCGGGCGGACGACACTTCTAAACGAGTGGTTGGTGTTCACACGGATGAATACGCAATGCTCATTGGTGGAGATTTACCAAACAACGGTTCTTCTTTGGATGACTACAATATCGATAAGTATATTCCGGTATCTCTCGCTGGCCGTGTGTGTGTGCGGGTAATCGGAAAAGTCAAAACCGGCGATTTGATTATCCCTTCTAAGGTCCCCGGGATTGGTCGTGCTGTTGAAGATGGAGAAATCGTTTCGCCGGATATTGTTGTTGGTTATGCAGTCGAGGGCGATGATTTATTCTGTGAGCGTCGCATTCGTGTGCGAGTAAAGGGGTGATTTTATGGCTGAACAGGGTGGATTGATTAGTCCAGAAGATTTTACTTCGTTAAAAAAGCTCATCAATACTGAGATTACTCGTCGTTCTAATTCCAATAGTACCGGATCTCTTTCTGCATACAACGGGAGTACATAGCAGTTTTCTGAAACTCCAGCGAATGGGAAATTTATCACATACGAGCATATTCAGAAAATAGCAACTCCGTTGAATGCTATCGATGGGAACACTTCAACTCCTGATAAAGAATCTTTGGTTTATGCACAAACGCTGAAAGACTGCCTTGTTAAAATCAACGATTTATCGTCCAGGAGTTTAACTGGGTCTTCCAGCGGTTGCCGTTCCAGCTGTACAGGATTGTGCTCTTCTGCTTGTTATTCTGGTTGTATGGGGTGCAGCGGAAGTTGCTCTGGAACTTGTGAGGACGGTTGTAGCGGCGGATGTCGAGGAGATTGTGATGGATGCAAAGGAAGCTGTGAGGGATGTTCTGGAAGCTGTGATGGAATGTGTCAAGGTAGTTGCTACGGCTGCTCTGGCGGTTGCGAGGGATGGTGTAAAGGAAGTTGTGGAATTAAATCTAATTAAGGAGGGAGAAAATGGAAAGAGATAAAACTGTTTTTATAAAATGCCCTTCTACGGATTCTGAATATAAAAAGAATCTTGTGCTTTTTAATTTTCTTCGAATGATACCGATTCCAGAAGGCGGATTCTCTGCCCCCTATGAGTCAAATCCTCAAAAATTCACCTTCCAATTTTGGATTGGATATTTGTCTTGTCTTCAGAACCCAAGTCTAGAGGAATATTCATTTTCTCGGTGGCTGAATTATGTAAAATCCATTGTTAACCTTATATCAAAAAGCTGTGATTATTCTTTAACCACCTCTGAGAAGATTCTATACTCTTATGTTATCGCTGTCCGTGTATATCCTAATGCACAAAAATATATTGCCAACACTAGTATAATCTCTGAAAGTAAGCTAGAAAAAATTCTTAATGTGCCGCTCGAAAGTGACGAGCAAAAGTGGGCCATGTATATCGTGGCAAACACAGTTTTAGCTTCACTTGAGCTTGAGAAAAATTTTCGAGTACATTTTTTCATTGAATTTATGAGTAAAGTACGAGACCTTGAAAATGAGTTTCCTGAGCTCGAAAAGAAATTTGATAATTATCGCATAGGAAAGGGGCTATATGAAGAAGATTCTTAAATTAAATGAGAAAGATTCCATGCTGATAGAACGGCTGTATTATACAAACAAGAGTTATGAGTCTCTGCTTTCGGTCATCTCAAGGAAATATTTTGAGGAAAATTCTAGTAACTACCGAGAGATGATTGAATATTACCGTTCGCTTTATCAAAAAGCAAATATCGAGTTTACATATGCAAAAAACACATTGCTTGAAAGTTTGCTTGGATTTATTCCTTCTTATTACGAATTCGATTTTTATAAGCAGGAGGTGGAGTGCGAATGGTAAATAGTTTTATACCCACAGATGACTACGCCGAACGCATTCGTAAGCTCTTCCCTTCTACTAACGGATACAACGAGCAGACCGCCCGCAATGTAACATTTCAGGTGACAGGAAGCTGCAATTTGAGATGTTCTTATTGTTACGAACACTGCAAAAGCTGTTCCGTAATGACACTCGATACGGGCAAGAAAATCGTCGATTATCTACTCGATCTATATGAAAATAGTGAGGGAGATTTTATCACTCAACGCACTAAAGCCCTCGTTTTGGATTTTATTGGAGGCGAGCCACTGCTGGAGGCTAAACTGATTGAGCAGATTTGTGACTATTTTTACGAACAGTGTTGGTTGCGAAAAAATCCGCTGGCTGTGCTGTCCCGTATTAGCTTTACTACGAATGGGCAAGCATGGTTTACGCCCGAAGCCCAGCATCTTATCAAAAAATATCATGACGTCATGGGCATCACCGTTTCCATTGATGGAATCCAAGAATTGCACGATGCTTTTCGTGTTGATGTAAATGGTGTCGGTTCGTTTTCTAAAGCATATGCCGCATTTCAGGATGCAAAAAAATATGGCTGGTATAATTCGAAAATGACTTTCGTTCCTGATTCTGTCAAATATATTTACCCCAGTGTAAAGATGATGGTAAACGAGGGCTGCAAAATCATTCACTGCAACTTCGCGTATGAGCCCGCTTATACGAAGGAAGACGCATCGAATATTTATCTCGCGCTAAAAGAACTGTCTGATTGGCTCATCGAAAATAAAAGCGACGTTTACATCACAATGTTGAATGATGATGTCGGGCATCCTATGTCTCCTGACGAAAACAATAATTACTGCGGCGGCACTGGTTCAATGCTCTCGTTTGCCCCGGATGGAAAAGCTTATCCGTGTATTCGGTACGCTCCTATTTCGGTCGGCAAAGAGAAAGCTGCGCCGATGTGCCTCGGTAATTGCTTCGATGGACTGTACAAAACAAAACATCAGCAAGATACAAAGACCATGCTGGACGCTATCACACGCGAAAGTCAGTCAACAAAAGAGTGCTTCGAATGCCCCGTAGCTATGGGCTGTGGCGGCTGTTCTGGCTACAACTACGAATGCTTCGGTACTCCAAATCATCGCAGTACCAATATTTGTTTAGCACACAAGGGTCGTGTTCTTGCCTCGTATTATTACGCAAACAAGAGATTCATTGAACTTGGAGACACCGAACCTCGTGTGATTTATATGCCATATAACGAAGTAGTCGATATTCTTGGTGAAAAATCGGCTCCTGAACTTTTTGAGTTACAAAAAGCAGCCGTTATAAAAATGAGAAAGGAGGAATAAAATGACCACTACGCAAGAAGATTACATGAGACGCCTTGTTAATATTCAGAATATGGGCGGCGTTTCTGTGTTATCAATCAATACCAAGAAAGAGCCTCGTTTTGTTATTAACGCTGATACTCGTGCCATTACGATTCCTGCGGTATTTAAGTTTCTTGGTGTTAAAGGCGATCATAATGCAGAAACCATTTTCTTCGAGATTGACCGTTATTTCGACGGCCATGATTTAAGCGAAGAGACTTGTATCGTCCAGTACAAAATGGTGGGATCTACCGGAGTTGAACTTGGCGAAGGATTCTTCCCTGTCACTCAGATTGATATTACAACTATTCCCGGAAAAATAATTTTTGGCTGGACAATCCGAAATACTGTGACAGCTGAGGCAGCTACGGTATCTTTTTCTGTTCGATTCTATAGTATTGAAAATATCGGAAATATTTCGACCTTTAAATACAACTTTAACACACTAGAGGCGTCTTTGCCCGTTCTTGACACGCTCAATACTAGTAATTCCTCTCCTATTTATAAAGCTGAAGAAGTGGAATCAATAACGGCAAAATTTGATTCAGCCGTAAAATCAGCCAAATCCAGTGCTAACATATCTTCTCAATATGCTGATATTGCCGCTACAAATGCTACAAACGCTATTGCTGCTGCAAAGGCAGCTGCTGATAAATTACAAGAATTGAAGGATGGTATCGCCAATGGCGATTTTAAGGGTGACGCTGGTCCGGGATTTACAGACACAGCCAAAACCCTCATACTTACCCTGTTTGAGGGTGCGACAGCAGGAAACAGCTCTATGCAGACTACACTGGAGGCCCTGCGCAGAGAGTGGGGCAGTGAACCGGCGATCTGATTGCCAACCCGGGCATCTGGTACGATGACGAGGAGGTTGACAATAGATTATTTTGATAGTGGTTAACTCCACTATTTATTATGATGTGTTATGCGCTCATCCTGCACAGTGATGGGCGCTTATTTTATTGGAGGTGTTTATGAACCTTATCTATTCAAATGAAGGTTTCAAGGCTACTAAGTTTTCAGAGTCGCAGAGTTATAGCCTTGATGAAATCACTTTCTTCCTTGATAAAAAATATGTTAAACTGCGGCTCTATCTGATTCTGAAAGATCAGAAAAATCATCTGGATATCGTTGGGCTCAAGCAGGTCAACAGCACAAGTACCAACTATTACAACTACGAGTGCGACATGGCTACTCCTGTCAAGATTTGTGATGGTCCCTGTTCTGTTAGCATTATGGGCATTGACCCTACCACAGAAACTATTGCTTTGTCAACCGGCTGCTTTGCACTGAATATCAAAAATGACATCTATAATTTCAAGGCTCAAATCGCTATGCTTGAAGAATTCAATCGGAATGCGGCGGACATTTATAATAAGACGCTCGCTCTTTATCAGGGCGTAGTGCAGATGTCAGAAGTCAATGTTCAGATGCTGAAGGAGGTCGATAATTCATGATCACTTCTTCTCATGAATACATGCAGCGCCTACAAGACATCCAGAACCAAGACAACCTAAAAGAACTTGTGATGCTCCCTTCTGATGAGCCAAGATTTATTATCGACGCAAACGAGCGCACGATTTCTATTCCCGATAGCTTTACCTTTCTTGGTGTCTTAAACGACCACAATGCAGAAACCGTTTACTTTGAGATTGACCGGTACTATGACCAGACTGATCTCAGCAAAAAGACGTGCATTGTCCAGTATGAATCTAGGGCAAACAAGCATGGCGGATTTTATCCTGTCACAAAATTGGATATTACAACCGTACCTGGCAAGATCATTTTTGGATGGGAAGTTCAGAACGATGCAACATCCTGTCCTGGAGATCTTGAATTTTCGGTAAGATTTTACTCCACAAAACAGGACGATGACAGGATTATTTTTAGTTATAACTTTAACACAGAGGTCGCCGTATTACCAGTTAAAGACGGGTTGGATACTATGGAGGAGGCTATACAGATTGAATCTGGAGAAGTGCAAACCCTGACTGATAAATTCACTGGTCTCTTAAAATACGCCAAAGAGGTTCAGGAGCGTGTTGAGAGCGTCGATATTGTAACTTTAGACGCCATCAATGCGGCTAATACGGCGACTCAAAAAGCCAAAGAAGCCTCATCCAGTGAAGCTATTGCCACGGAAAAGGCAAATGCCGCCATTAGTTGCGAACAGATTGTTGTTGCGAGCAAAGAAGCAGCTGCGACCTCTGAACAAAAATCCAAGACTAGTGAACAAAACGCTCGAACATCCGAAAAAAACGCCTCTAAAAGTGCGACTGCAGCGGCCAGATCAGAAGCCAATGCTAAAGCAAGTGAAAATGCTGCCAAAATCAGCGAAACGAATGCTGCGTCAAGCGCCGCTAGTGCAAAGAAAAATGCAGACAAAGCACTTTCTGTAGCATCGCCACCTGATAAGACACTAACTCAAGAGAATGTTCCCGCAGAAGCCAAGACGACTGGTGACGCCCTGAAGGATCGTTACACCAAGTCAGAGGCAGATGCGAAATTTTCTTTGAACCCTGCCACAGCAGATACTCTTGGTGGGGTAAAAATTGGCACAAACCTTACTGTCTCCGAAGATGGCACATTGAATGGTCCCACCTTGCTGGCATTCCAGTGGGGCACTACTGCTCCAACAACTCTGCCTGAAGGTACGGTATATATCCAGTACAGTACATAAGGAGGTGGTGTAATGAGTATCTATGTCGGAGTCGCAACTACTTCCGTCGCCATCACCGAAACAAATGTGGACAGTTATTTTACATCTTCTAATAGGGCGTAGACGTTTGTGTAGAGTGGCGGTACTCTCGAAAATAATAACAAAAACATAAATTCAACCAGCGCAATAATCACATTAACCGCAAAGCAAACATCTTCCATTAGATTTAACTATGGATGGGGATCTGAGGAAAACTATGATAAATTTACTATCGTAGTGGCCGGAACAACTGTGATAAGCTCTGTTAGTGGGACGGGTTCTAATTCTTAGAGTGGAACGATTTCTAAAGGACAAACAATTTCTCTAACCTATTCTAAAGATGGTTCAGGCAGTAGGTATGGCGATTAGGCACAAATTTACAATGTCGTTTTAAGCGGCCTTCCGAGCGCAATCGTTCCTGTTGTGGCTCAGAAATTATATTTCGGCCTCCCAGAAGGTGGCGGCAATGTGGTAGTGCAAAAAGCGTACATTGGTGACGCCACGAATACTCCGCGATTGTGGTATAGTGCCACATAAAAAGAAAGAAGCCCTCGGCTTTTGGCCAAGGACCTCTTCCCCACATACATATTAGAGTAGGTAACACATAATTTGCTCGACGAAAGTAAATCATGCTGTAACATACTATATCATGATGTGTGAAATTTGTCAACGTAAAAAGAATCGAGGTGATTAAAATCATATGGACGAATTATTGAATTTTATCCTAAATCATCTCGGCTCAGTGATGGCCGGGAGCAGCGGATTGATCGCCGTTGTTATGTCAGTGATACAAGTCTCTAAAATCGAGATCAATCCATGGTCTTAGGTAGCCACTCACATTGGGAACGCCCTGAATGCCGGTGTGATGAACGAGATCAAAGAAACCAAATCCGAGCTCAAAGATATCCGCTCCGAGCAAGAAGAGACTCGTAAAAAGCTAGATAATCACATCGAAAAGGGCGAAGAAGACAAGGCTGATGGTTATCGTAGTCAGGTACTGCGCTTCAATAATGAGCTCGTTCGCGGGCTCGGCCACACCGAAGAAGACTTTGATGACATCCTTGATGTCATTGGGAAGTATGAAGATTATTGTAAGACCCATTCCAACTACAAGAACAACAAGATGCCCTTCGCCATCAAGAACGTGGGGCGCGTATATGACGAAATGCTACGCACTAATGGTTTTTTAAAACCAAAAGAATAAGATTACGTAACTCATGACCTCGAACGATGTGTTCGGGGTCTTTTATTTTTTTTTTTTTTTTTTTTATCAGGAGGTATATTATGATGGACTTTTTCAATCAGGTTGTTGCTACTATTGCACAGTTGGCCGTCGCAGGTGCTGGCACCGCTTTTATGGTCTATGGTATCCCATATCTCAAGAAAATTGGCGTCTATAAGCTTGTCCAGATGACCGTTCGTGCTGCTGAGAAGGTCGGCGCAACTGGTGTTATCAAGAAAGCTGACAAGAAGAAGTATGTTGTCGCTGCTCTTGAGAAGATGGGTGTTACGATCACTCCGACTATCGACATGATGATCGAGGCTGCCGTCAAGGAGCTGGACATTCAGAACGAGAAAATTGAGAATGAGTTGAAGAAGAATTGAGGTGCGCCGCATGGCAGTAAATACATACTCAATGAAGAAAGATTGGAACAAAAAGGTGTCGGCTCATTTCTCCGTCTATGAGTTCGCCTGCTCTGATAAAAGCGATACCGTTCTAATCGATACAGAACTTATCTACATTCTTGAGCAGGTGCGGGCTCATTTTGGCAAGCCCGTCCATATTAACTCCGGCTACCGCTCCCCTTCTTACAATATTTCCATCGGCGGCAGTCCTCGCAGTCAGCATTGTTTGGGTACGGCAGCGGACATTACCATCAAAGGTATTGACCCGATTCGAATTGCGCTATACTTGGCTTCCATGCCTTATTTCCAGAAACGGGGTGGTATCGGCTATTACAGTCGAGTGCAGTTAACAGGAGGCTTTGTTCATGTTGATGTGCGGAGCTGGAAGTCTCGCTGGATCAGTAAGGTTGGCACTGCATATGTATCGGTGAGTAAAATCATGCCTACGATTCGTCAGGGTGCGAAAGATTGCACTGGCGGCATTTCGTATACAGTCACCGTGCTGCAGCGGCATCTAGGCGTAAAAGCGGACGGCATCTTTGGAGCGAGCACTAAGGCAAAACTGATGGAATGGCAAAAGGCACATGGCTTAAGTGCTGACGGTATCTGTGGACTAGCTACATGGGGTTCGTTTTGATGGAACATCAGAATACTCTTCGTGCAGGAGATAAAATTAAATTAGACGGAATTTTATTTTCAAACAGTCAGACTCACTGCGGGATGAAGCGTCGGGGTGAGTGGTATATTTACGATGGAAAACTCGTCAATGGGCGGTATCGAGTGACAAATCTTGAAAGCCGTATTGGCAAGTATCCAATCTCAGTAAATGTGTCAGGCTATGTTGAGCCAAGCGATATCGAGCTGATATAAAACGAATGGGGTATTGATCCTTAATTGGACCAGTACCCCATTTTTTAGCTTTGATTATTTTATCGATTCAGACAGCCACCCTTTCCATCCGCCAACTGTGTGCGGGCAATTATCCTGCTGTGCGACCAGTTCATTTAAGAGCGCTGCCAGCTCATCATCTGACAGTTCTCGAATAGCCTGTGCTTTATTATTTTTACGACCAAATTCATCCAGGCCATGTTTATGCAGAATGAAACCGAGTGCGATATCAAGTATTGTTGGATTATTCATTAGTTTTATCCTTATATTCACCAAGTCCGTGCTTTTCTATTAGTTGTTTTCGAGTTTTTTCTCTGAAATCAGTCGCCTCTTCTATTGTATCGAAGTCTTGCGTTGCACGTTCTTTGGCAACTTGAACAGAAGCTCGGAATTTTCCTTTAACCTTAAATATCCCTCGGACTCCTGTACTGCTTCTCGAAGTTGCTTTTACGCTAAATACGCCAGAGACACGAGAACCATTCACGATTGTTTTCGCGTTTGCTTTTATAGACAGCTCTTTCATTTTGTCTATATTATATTGTTGGCATCCACAGCTTAAAGGGTTTCTACGAATAGTTGTTGCAGGGAGTTCTTTTTCTTGTCCACAAATATTGCAGTGGCACAAATAAAGAGCGTTCCCATTATCATCCGTTCCTACTCGTTCTAATATGGTAACAGCTCCAAAAGTTTTGCCTGATAAATCTGCTCTCTTTTCTTTATAACGGCAACCGCAATCTTTCTTTTCTTTAAGATGAGACCCTACAATATCTACTTCGGCTCCGCATCTATGACAGATACAGTGCCACAATGGATCTCCGCGCTCAGTGCTGCCGTTCCGGCCGAGAACTTCTAGGTCGCCGTACCATTTACCAGTCTTGTCTTTTGCTATATGTTTTCCTGTTGTTCCTTTAGTCTTACCCATACTCTGCCTCAGCAAATATCAGAAGGCCATAAATCATTCATGGATACCCCACAAGCGTCCGCAATTTTTTGAAGAGTGCTCATTTTGGGGTCTACCTTCCCATTTTCAATATTCTGAATTGTAGTTGGAGAAATTTCAATTTTTTCTGCGAGACTGCGGATAGTGAATCCAGCCTTTTTACGTGCTCTTTTGATTCTTGTGCAGGGATTGAGAAGTTTATCGATATTGGCAGTTTGAAAACCAATCGTAAAAAATCCCTGTTGCTGCATTGAAATAGTTTTTAACGCAAAGCTTGCATCCATATCTTCCTGTGTGACGCCTTCAAGAACAAATCCACATGCTTCATCAAGAGTCGAAGTCATTTTTTTATGCTGGTGGACCATGGCAATTTTCATTGATACTTGACGCACAGGGAACCTACTGGCATTGTCGAGGTCAGCCTGATTAAAGGGTCTGTCTTTCCCCTCTCCAAGAGCTTCGCATAGCAGTCTATAAAGCTGGCCGAGACGATTAACGGTAATATTTTCCATAACAACACATCCTCCTATAACTTTCTATGAGTATTGTATCACTAAACTGTTACTGTAACAATTATCTGTTTGCACAAAACCAACTGCAATTTTGTAACACTTTGCTGTAACAAAACAAAAAGGCGCAGGATCACTCCCACGCCCATCATGAATAGTTCAAATGCGATTTTCAATTTTAACGCTGTTTATGTACTGGCGTCACTAGGACGCCGGGGCTGCTGTATCACATCAGAGCTCTTACGATTAAGACTCAAAATCGGATTCGATTACGGTGCTAGTGGTGTAAAATTCAAATTGGTGTCAAAGTGGTGTAAAACGATTCCGAAATAGATGATTTTAGTCGTAATATCGATGTTTTTCAACCATTGAGCAAAATTAGGTATATTATACCCGATTTTCCCAAGATTCTCAAGCCTTGTTCCATTCCTTTTTTTCCGGGAATGCCACAAATTCGGAAAAAAGAGCGGAAATTTCGGACACATTTCTCACTTGTGCTTTTTGCCCGCAGCGGCTTTGTTCCCGCCCACAGGGCCGCGGGGA